>Ga0075428_100000358_pt1 | contig 45303 bp, 42 predicted proteins | sample RhiMetdeltSRZDD2_FD_75291 | JGI IMG/M metagenome (GOLD analysis project Ga0075428, IMG submission 75291) | Populus rhizosphere microbial communities from Tennessee, USA - Rhizosphere MetaG P. deltoides SRZDD2 | ecosystem: Host-associated > Plants > Roots > Rhizosphere > Soil | place: USA... | reverse complement strand
ATCGGTGGCGGCTGGAACGCCGAGGAGATGGAGAACCACGGCACCGTGTTCAAGTCGCGCATGCGCCTGCTGCGCGAGCGCGTGCTGGCGATGAAGGAGATCTGGACCCGGAAGGAGCCGAAGTTCCACGGCGACTTCGTCAACTTCGACACGATCTGGGCCGATCCCAAGCCGCTGCAGAAGCCGCATCCGCCGATTCTCATCGGCGGCGACGGCGCCACGACGTTCGACCGCGTCGTCGAGTTCGGCGACGGCTGGATGCCGGTCATGCGGCCCAACCAGAACCCGCTCGACAAGATTCCAGCGCTGCGCGAGCGGCTCAAGCAGGCCGGCCGCGATCCCAAGACAGCGCCGGTGTCGATCTTCTTCGCGCCGCCGAAGAAAGAAGGGCTCGACAAGCTCGCCGCCGCCGGCGTCGACCGCGCGATCTTCGGGCTGCCGTCCGAAGGACGCGAGAGCCTGCTGCCGCGGCTGGATGCGCTGGCAAAGCTGATCGCGTGAGCGAGCCGTGAACGACATCGAACACGCCGACGTGGTGTGGGATGCCGCGGACCTCGCGTGCGGCGTCCTGCTGCTGGCGCTCCGGGGACGCATGGAGTCGATGCGTCCGGGACAGGTGCTGCGTCTCGTCGCGCAGGACCCCGGCGCGCCGGAAGACCTGCCGGCATGGTGCCGGCTCACGGGTCACACGCTGCTCTCCGCAGAGCCTCCCGTTTACCTGATTCGTCGAAAGAAAGGCTGAGCGATGGCCGGGAAATTTTGCGTCAACCTGACCCACAGCACCGACAATACCGATCGCGCGACCGTGGGCTTCGTGCTCGCCAACGCCGCTCTCGGCTCCGGCAAGGAGACGATGGTGTTCCTGAGTGTCGAAGGCGTGCGGCTGGCCGCGAAGGGTACCGCGACGTCCATCCACGAGGAAGGATTCCCGCCGCTGCGGGAGCTGATGGACAACTTCGCCAAGGGCGGCGGCACCATCTACGTATGCGCGCCGTGCTTCAAGAAGCGCAAGCTCGACGAGAATAACCTCGTGGCCGGCGCCAGCATCGTCGGCGGCGCCAAGCTCGTCGAGTTCTTGTCGGACGGGAGTCCGTGCGTGAGCCTCTGAGCGGCACGCGGGCGCCAAGATAACGTCGCGTTGTAACCATGCGCGTGCAGGAGTACCGTTCCCAGCCGTGAAGCTCCTGGCGGCCGTGCTCGGGGCGGTGTTGATTGTCCTCACCCCGCTCGTGCACGGCAGCCCGATCGATCCCAGCACTCCCGGTTTCTGGGACAACGGCGATTTCGACGATGTCATCCTCTTTCTGAGTTCCCACCTCCAGCTCATCGAGCCCGAAGATCTTCCTGACCCCTGCGGTTATGAGGCGATCGTTCGAGATGCCGTCGAACAGCCGCATGGGGCCATTGCGGAGGGCTCCTACAGGCCCTGCGTCCCTCGCGCCCCGCCCCTGGCGTAGCGCCCCACAGCCAGCAACCGCAGACGCAGATCGGACGAGCTATCGGGGAGGAGTTCGCTCCGTCACAGCAGGGGTTTCAACGTGGAGGTTGTTGCCATGCTGCGGAAATGGTCAATCACGATCGCTATCTTGCTCTCGCTTGCCATCACATGCGCCATCATTCAGACGAACAACGCCCGCGCCGCCGATGACCACAAAGGCGCCGTCAGGCTGCTCGCGACCGTCCCGGTTCCGGGGACACTCCAGGCGCTGCGAGCCTTCGACATCAGTTGGCTCGACGCCGCGACCCAGCTTTACTTCCTCGCGGATCGCTCGAACGCCAGCGTGGATGTGGTCGATGCGAAGACCAATCAATTCGTCACCGCCATTCAGGCCGGCTTCGCGGGCGTCGCGTTCCAGCCCAATCCGAATGGCCCCGGCATGGTGGCGGACAACGCCCACTCCGGCCCCAACGGCGTGGTGGTCGGTGGACGCTGGCTCTTCGTCACCGACGCGGGCAGCCGGGTGGTCTCCATCGATCTCAGCGCGACGCCCCCAGTCCAGGTCGACGAGGTGTTCACTGCGCAGGGCGATCCGCTACGAGCCGACGAGCTGGCCTATGACCCGGCCGACGGAATTCTGCTCGTCGTCAACAACGCCGACGACCCGCCGTTTGCGACGCTGATCACGGTCGACAAGGCGACGGGAAAGCTGACGCTCGGCGCGCGGATCACCTTCGACCTGAATAGTACTGGCGTCGACGCGACCAACGGCGCCGAACAGCCCGTCTGGGATCCGGGCACGCGTAAGTTTTATCTCAGCATCCCTGAAATCAATTGCCCCGGCGGGCACAACAATCCGCCGGACAAGCCCTGCGGGGGCGGTTATCCCCTGGGCGGCGTGGTGAGAATCGATCCACACAGCACGGGCGCAGTGGACGCGCTGTTCCAGGTGAGCTTCTGCCAGCCGGCCGGTCTGACCCTAGGCCCGCGGCACGACCTGCTGCTGGGCTGCAGCCAGGCATTCGATACGACCGGGCAAGCGTGGAGCGCCTCGGACAAGAACAGCGCGAAGCCGATTTCAGTGATCATGGACGCCAAGACCGGAAGCATCGACAAGAACGTCGAGGGCGTGTCGGGGAACGACGAGGTGTGGTTCAACCCCGGCGACGACCGGTACTACCTCGCCGCCCGCGCCAACCCGACCGGTCCGGTGCTCGGCGTGATCGATGCGAACCGGCAGACGCTGGTGCAGCTCGTCCCAACCATCAACACCGCCGGCGTGCCGACGGCCACCCCGCCGATCCCGGCGGGCACATCGCACTCCGTGGCGGTGGATCCGGTCAACAACCACGCCCTGGTGCCGCTACCGGCCAACAACGTCTTCCCGGACTGCTTGAACGGTTGCATCGGCGTGTTCGGGGTCCCGAAGGGCGACGTGGACTGACGATACCGTCCGAGCTGTTGTCGGCATCCGGAGACGGCGGCAGGACGCCGCCGTCTCCGGACGTCGTCGACAGCGGCACGCAGCGGCAGGTCGCAACGAGCTGTCGGGAGTGATCCTCAACGCGGAGGTTGTCGCCATGCTGCGCAAATGCTCGACCACATTCTCGCTACTTCTGATCGTGACTGCCGGCGCGATTCTGCTCAGCATCGGCTCCGCCGATGCTGGCGGACGCAAGGAAAAGCAACCGGAGCCGGCCGTGAGGCTGCTCAAGACCATCCCGATCCCCGGAACCGCCGCGAACACGACGAACGGAAAGTTGTATTCGTTCGACATCAGTTTCGTCGACGAGCAGACCCAGACCTACTATCTCGCGGATCGCTCGAACGTAGCTGTCGACGTCGTTGACGCCAAGACGGCTGCGTTCATCGGACAGATTTCCGTGACCCCGCCGTTCGCCGGATTCGTGCCAACTGCCACTTGCAGTGCCGCTGGGGGCTCGAATTGCAGCGGCCCTAATGGTGTCGTGGCCGCCTTTCCCTGGCTGTTCGTGACGGACGGCGGCAGCCGCGTCGTCAATGTCGACCTGCGGACCGGCAAGGTTGCACCAGGTGGAGACGTCGTCGTCGCCCCCAATGATCCCAACCGTTCGGACGAGCTGGCTTACGCGCCGGGGCCCGGGGTGCTCCTCGTGATCAACAACGCCGACACCCCGCCGTTTGGAACCTTGGTCAGCGTCAACAAGACGACCGGTGCTCTCACCGTCGGGATGAGGATCACCTTCACCGCCGCCACCGGTGGCGCTGAACAACCAGTGTGGAACCCGCACGACGGCCGGTTCTATCTCTCGATCCCATCGATATCCGGAACGGTGGTGGCCCCAGGCCCGAAAGGAGCGGTGTATCGGATCGATCCGAAGACCGCCACGTTCGAGACGGCGGCCGAGATCGACGATTGCGGGCCGGCTGGCCTCACTCTCGGTCCCAATCAGGAGCTTCTTGTCGGCTGCAATACGGTCTTCAATGTGCAGGGCGATGTCTGGGATCCAACGAAGGACATCCCTGCGAACCCGCGTGATGTGATCGTCGACGCGAACATCGGCACGATCACAGCAACGGTGTTTGGCGTCGGGGCCGGGGATCAAGTCTGGTTCAACCAGGGGGACGGTCACTACTACGCCACCGGCAGCGGGAGCCCTGTGCGTCCTACTCTCAGCGCTGCGGCACAAGGGGCCAGCGTGCTCGGCGTGATCGACGCATTCAGCAGGAGTCTGGATCAACTCGTGCCGACGTTCAATGTGCCGGCGGTAGGAACGGGCAACAACAGCACCGAGCATCCCGCCGGGACCGCGCATTCGGTGGCCGCCAATGCCAGCAACAATCTCGTGTTCGTGCCTTTGGCGGCCAACAACGTCTTCCCCGACTGCGTGACGGGGTGTATCGCGGTCTACGGGAGGTCGGACAAGGACTTGGACTGAGTTCAGACGGGAGCCCGGGGCCCACCCCCGGGCTCCGGTCTCGCAGCGCTACTTCAGCACGACCTCCGCAATTCGCGTGAGCTGCTCGGCCATCTCGGCGTCCGTCTTCACCGCGTTGGGCCGCACGAGCACACGCGTGGCGCCGGCATCGACGAGGCGCTTGATCAGGTCGCGGTCCGGCGGCTGCCCGTGGACAGAGATCGTGAGCTTCGTCGGATCGCGTCCGGCGTCCTTCGCGAGCCGGTCGAGTGTCGCTCGCGCCTGGCGCAGCTCGTCGGGCGTGACGCGATTGGGCAGCCACCCGTCGCCCCAGGCGACCACGCGCTTGAGCACGTTCGTCGCGCCTCCACCGAGCAGCACAGGGGGATGCGGCTTCTGCGCCGGCTTGGGATTCGACTTCACCACGGGAAATTTGTAGTAGCGGCCGTCGAACGACGCCTCCGGCTTGGTCCACAGCTCTTTCATCGCCAGCACCGACTCGCGCGTCTGCGTCCAGCGATGCTCGAAGTCGCCGCCCATGATCTCGGTCTCTTCCTTGAGCCAGCCGGCGCCGATCCCGAAGAGGAAGCGGCCGCCGCTGAAGCGGTCGAGAGTGGCGACCTCCTTGGCGAGCAGCAGCGGATGGCGCTCGGGCACGAGCACGATGCCGGTGCCGAGCTTGATGCGGCTGGTCATGCCCGAGGCGCGCGCGAGCGCGACGAATGGATCGACGAAGTGCGCGTACGTCTCGGGAATCACGCCGTCCGCGCTGCCGGGAAACCGGCTCGTCGTCTTCACGGGCATGAACGGATGCTCGGCGCACCAGAACGAGTCGAAGCCGAGCTCCTCGGCCTTCCTGGCCATGAGACCGGGATCCACCAGATACGCGGGCAGCGGAATCGACACACCGATGTTCATCTCAGTCTCCCCATACCTCATGCGCGACCTCGACCACGCGCTCGAGCTTGCGCCACTGCTCGTCCTCGGTCAGCGTATTGCCGTGATGCGTGCTGGCGAAGCCGCACTGCGGTGACAGGCACAGCCGCTCGAGCGGCACGTGCTTGGCCGCCTCGTCGATGCGCCGGAGCAGCGCGTCTTTCGATTCGAGCGTGCCGGATTTGGTGGTGACGAGGCCCAGCACGACTTTTTTGTCACGAGGCAGCAGGCGCAATGGCTCGAAGCCGCCGGCGCGCTCGGTGTCCCACTCCATGAAGTAGGCATCGACGCGCGTCGAGAACATCGCCTCCACCACCTCGTCGGCATACCCGCCGGCGGCGAACCACGTGCTGCGGAAGTTGCCGCGGCAGGTGTGCATCGTCACCGCCATGCCCGGCGGCCGCCCGGCCAGCGCGCTGTTGATCAGCTCCGCGTAGGCGCGCGGCAGCATCGCCGGATCGTCGCCGTTGGCGCGGAAGTTGTCGCGCACCTTCGGATCGCAGAGATACGCCCAGCTCACGTCGTCGAGCTGCAGATAGGTGCACCCGGCGGCCCCGATGTGGCCGATGGCCGCCCGGTACGCCGCCGCGGCATCGCGCCAGAATTCCGCGAGATCGGGATAGGCCTCGCGGGAGACTGCGTTGCGGCCGCCGCGCATGTGCAGCATCGCGGGCGACGGAATCGTGAGCTTCGGCCTCGCCTTCGTGACCGATTTCAGGAACGCGAAGTGGTCCACCATGATCGGCTTTGCGCAGCGAACCCGCCCGGTGATCGTGGCCATCGGCGGCACGTCCTCGGCCTGGAACACCATGCCCACCGGCGCCGTCATGCCGACGCCGTCCAGCTGCGCCATGAAGTCCAGATGCCAGAAGTCGCGGCGATACTCGCCGTCGGTGACCGCGCGCAGGCCCAGCGACTCCTGCCGCGCGACGGCCGCGCGGATCGCGCGATTCTCGACGTCTTTCACCTGGGCCGCGCCGAGCGTGCCCGCCTTGAACCTCGCGCGCGCCTCGCGCAGCTCGGGCGGGCGCAGCAGGCTGCCGACCTGATCGGCGCGAAACGGAGGCGTGACTGTCGTTGTCATCGCTCAGTCGAAGATCACGCCGCCGTCGACGTTGAACGACTGGCCCGTGATGTTGCGGGCGCCGGGCGAGGCCAGAAACGCGACCAGGGCCGCGACGTCCTCGGGATCGTTGGGACGGCCGAGCGGGATCGCGGCGTCACGCCGGCGCTTCATCTCGTCGACCGAGATGCCCTCGGCACGCGCGCGGGTCGCGACGTTGTCCTCGGAGAGCGCGGTGACCGTGGTGCCGGGACAGACGGCGTTGACGTTGATGTTGTGCGGCGCGAGCTGCTGTGCGGCCGTGCGCGTGAGCGAGATCACGCTGCCCTTGCTGGCCGCGTAGATCGCGTTGGAGGTGCCGGCGTAGCCCTTCCCGGCGATGGAAGCGATGTTGATGATGACCCCACTCTTTCGCGCGATCATCTCGCGCGCGACACGCTGCAGGCAGAAGAACACGCCTTTGGCGTTCACGCGAATGATCCGGTCCCAATCCGCTTCGGTGAGATCCATGATGTAGGCGCGGCGCGTGACGCCGGCGTTGTTCACCAGCACGTCGATGCGCTCGAACGCGGCCAGGACGCGGCGCACCATCGCGTCGATGGCGGCAACGTCGCCGACGTCGGTTTCCACGGCGAGACTGCGGCGCCCGAGGCCGGCGATCGCATCGGCGGTGGCCTTGGCGAGTCCGGCGTCGATGTCCACGACGGCCACGTGCGCGCCGGCGCGCGCGAGCGCAAGCGCGGTGGCTTTCCCGATCCCGGTGCCTGCTCCGGTGACGATTGCGACGCGGTCGGCGAGAGTCATGCTGGCTCCTCCTGGCGTGGCCGAGGGCCCGAGAATACCGTATTGGCGAACTTACGGTAAGCTCGGACGCCCATGGGTACCCAAAGCCAGGTCCTCTTTATCGAGGAGCACCGCGAGAAACTTCTGGAGCCCGTCCTGGAGGTCGGCAGCAGAGACTATGGGACGACCCCGAATTACCGTCGGATCTTCGGGCTGCGGGACTATACCGGCATTGATCTGAGCCTCGGGTCGGGTGTCGATGTTGTGGTCGACCTCTCTGCGTCGGCTGATGCCGTGACGGGCTTACTCGGTGATCGCCGGTTTCGCACGGTCATCTGCATGAGCGTGCTCGAGCACTGCGCACGACCCTTTCAGATGGCCGAAAATATCCAACGATTGATGATGCCGGGAGCCCATTTGTTCGTGAGCGTTCCATTCGCGTGGAGGGTGCACGGCTATCCGGACGATTTCTGGCGCTTCACGCCGCGTGGTGTGCAACAGCTCTTCCCCGAAATCGACTTCCTGCCACCTCAGCTCTCGACGAGCGAGGACGGCGACCGCGCCATGTGGGACGACTACGCCCGCCGAATCGAACTACGTGGGCGCGTCGGGATGGAGCGAGGGCTGTACGGCTTTACCACGGCGGCTCTCATCTCCCTGCTACGGCGTGCGCGCGGTCTTAGTTATCTCACGCGGGCGCTTCGCTATCCCTACCTGCTGCCGCCGGTGCATGTGGACATGATCGGCCAACGGAGGCCCGGACAATGAGCAATCGTGCCGTCGTCGTCGACCCCGCCGCGCCCGGCCGGCTCGTCATCGCATCCGTGCCCGATCCGGCGCCGGATCGCGGCGACGTCATCGTGCGTGTCCGGGCGATCTCACTGAACCGCGGTGAGGTGCGCCGCTCGGGCATGGCGGCCGCAGGCTGGCGGCCGGGCTGGGACCTCGCCGGTGAGATCGAGCGCGCGGCGGCCGACGGCTCGGGGCCGCGCGCCGGCGCGCGCGTCGTCGGCATGCTGGGCGAAGGCGCCTGGGCCGAGCGCGTCGCCGTGCCCACCCACGCGCTCGCCGAGCTTCCGGAAAAAGTCACGTTCTCGCAGGCGGCGACGCTGCCGGTCGCCGGCCTCACCGCGCTCTACGCGCTGGAGAAGGGCGGGCTCCTCGTCGGCCGGCGCGTGCTCGTGACGGGCGCGACGGGCGGCGTCGGCGACTTCGCCGTGCAGCTGGCGCGGCTGGCCGGTGCTCATGTGACGGCGACCGCGCGGCGCCAGGACCAGGTCGCAGCCCTGCGCGCGCTCGGCGCTCACGACGTCACGGTCGGCGACGAGATCCCCGCCTCGCCGAAATACGATCTGATCCTGGATTCGGTCGGCGGCCGCACGCTCGGCACGGCACTCGCGGCGCTCCAGCGCGGCGGCGTCTGCGTCAACTTCGGCGTGTCCGCGACGAGCGAGGTGACGTTCGACGTGCGCAACTTCTTCGTCGCCGGACGGACAACGCTCTACGGCTTCTACCTGTTCACCGAGCTCGGCAATCGACCGGCCGGCGTCGGCTTACGCCGGCTCGCGGACCTCGTCGCCGACGGACAGCTCACGCCCCACATCAGCGTCGAGCGGCCGTGGAAGGACATCGCCCAGATCGCGCAGGATCTGATGGCACGGCGCTATCCGGGGAAAGCGGTGCTGCTCGTCGACTGAGCGCGGTCAGCGAATATCGCGCTCAGGGAACGTAAAGGTCGCCCGCCACCGTGTGGCGGCCGTCCGCTCCGCGGCCGAGCACGACAAAGGCGCCCATGCGGACGTTCAGCCCCGTGGGCTCGGAGACGACGGTGCCGTGGGTGACCAGCACGAGCGGCGGCCGGTCACGATGCGCGGCGATGAGGTCTTTGATCTGCGCGACGAGGCGGCGGCGCAGGTCCTCATCGTTCAGGCTTCCCTGCAGCACGTTCCACGCTTCCACGCGCCCGAACGCCAACCGAGCGGTGTCCATGCAGCGGCAGCGCGGGCTCGACAGGATCTTGCCGACCTCGATGCCGTTTCGTTTGAACGCTTCGCCCACGCGCACCGCCTGCGCGCGTCCCTGCTCGTCGAGATTGCGCTGGGTGGAGCAGTCGTCGAGCCGGGCGTCGGGAGGATCGAAGCCGCCGGGCGCATAACTGTGGCGAAGGACGACCACGCTGCCGGGCGTGCGCAGCGCGTCCCACACGGCGTCCGTCGCCTGTGCCGACGGCACCGGCGCGACGCAGCCGGCGACGACGAGCAGGGAGGCGAGCCACCGCATGTGACGCTACCGTCCGGGCTTCAGCTTGAGGTCCTCGTAGGGCGCCGAATACGAGAAGCCTTTGATGTGATCCACACACGCCTCCTCGACGCGGGATCCGACGCCCCACAGAAATGCGAGCTCGAAGATCGGCACGTGCATGACGCGCTCGTGCATGATCTCCTGGATCTGGTACAGCATCGCCTCGCGCTTTTTCCGGTCGAACTCTCGCGCCTGTCGCTGGAAGAGGTCCTCGATCTCCGGCACGACACCCGAGGAATAGATGCCGTTCTTCGTCACGTACACCTCGATGCGCGTCGCCGCGTTGCCGGCAGGCGCGCCGAGCCCCATGATCACGCCGCGCAGCTTCTTCTCGCGCCACGCGGTCAGAAAGGCGGCGCGCTCCATCGTGCGCAGGCGCGTGCGGATGCCGACGGCCTGCAGATAGTTCACGAGCCCTTCGGCCAGCGAGAAGAACGGGGGAAACGGCGTGAGGTCGCCGGCGTCGAAGCCGCTCGGATATCCCGCTTCGGCGAGCAGCTTCTTGGCCAGCGTCGGATCGTACGGCGGCGGGTCGTACGCGCGTGAAAAGTCGAGCACCCGCGGAATCAACGCGCCCGTCGGACGTGACATTCCGAGCGTCTCGGCGTCGTTGAGCGCGTTGCGATCGATGGCGTGGCTGGCGGCCAGGCGCACGCGTCGGTCGTGCCACGGCGATTTCGGGTCCCACTGCTCCGGCATGTCGAGATACGGAACGCCGGGCGGTCGCGCGGCGACGAGGCGAAGCCCCGGGGTGCGCTTGACCTCCTGGGCGGTCGGCCCCGAGAGCAGGTACACGATGTCCACGTCGCCGGACTTCAGCGCGGCCGCGCGCGTCGTCTCGTCCGCCATGCTGCGGAAGACGAGCCGCTTCACGGACGGCGTCTTGCGCCAGTAGCCCTCGAACGCCTCCATCACCAGCGACACGCCGGGCTGAAAGCTCACCACGCGATAGGGCCCGGCGCCGATCGGCGCTTTGAGAAATCCATCGTCACCGACCTTCTCGACGTACTTCTTCGGCACGACCCAGGCGGCGCCGGTCGCAGACGTGCCGTAGAACGTCATGAAATCGGGCCACGGCTCTTTCAAATGAAACCGCACGCGACCGGGATCGACAACCTGCACCTCGCGCACGCGCTCCTTCAGGAGCTTCGCGGCCGCGCCGCGGTAACGATCGAACGAGAACTTCACGTCCTCGGCGGTCACGGGATCGCCGTTGTGGAATTTGACGCCCTTGCGCAGCACGAACTCGTAGGTCAGGCCGTCCTTCGACGCGCTCCACGACTCGGCGAGGCTCGGCGTGTTGTCGCCCGCCGGCATGGGCTTCACCACCGCGTCGTGGATCGCGTAGAGAACCATGAACGGATTGATGAACGCCTCGGTGTCGCTCGGATCGAGCCACTTGGCGGCCAGCGTCACGTGCAGGCCCCACGTGAGCGTGCCTTCGGGAGCCGCGACGGCGGGCCCCGCGACGATGATCAACAGCAGCGCGATGAGCAGCGTGACTTTCATGGCGCCTCCAGTCCGAGTATCGTAGCCGACACCACGGAGGGGGCACCATGCTGCGATTCCTGACGGCTTTCCTGCTCGCCGCTGGGCTGGTCGCGGACGCTCACGCGCAGCCACGTCCCGCGTCGACGACCGGGCCGGAGGGCGAGATGCGATGGGCGCTCTACGTCACGCTCGCGCCGTCATGGTTCGACCCGGGCGAGGTCACCGGCGGCTTTCTCACGCCGTTCTGGGTGCTCTACGCGCTGCACGACGCCCTGGTGAAGCCGATGCCGGGCAATCTCATGACGCCGAGCCTCGCCGAGTCGTGGACGATGTCCAGGGACGGGCTGACCTACGACTTCAAGCTCCGCGAGGGGCTCAAGTTCCACAACGGTGATCCGTTCACCGCGGACGACGTGAAGTTCAGCTTCCAGCGCTCCAAGGTCGGCAAAGTGCTCAAGGATCGCGTGCGGGACGTCGAGGTCGTCGGGCCGGCGCGCGTGCGCTTTCACCTGCACGAGCCGTTCCCCGACTTCATGACGTTCTACGGCACGCTCGCCACCGGCGCCGGCTGGATCGTGCCGAAGAAGTACGTCGAGAAAGTCGGCGACGACGGCTTCAAAAAGGCGCCCGTCGGGCTCGGACCGTACCGCTTCGTCAGCTACACGCCCGGCGTGGAGCTGGTGATGGAAGCCTTCGAGGGCCATTGGCGCAAGGTGCCCTCGGTGAAACGGCTCGTGTTCAAGGTCGTCCCCGACCCCACCACCCGCGCGGCGATGCTGAAGGCCGGCGAGGTGGACGTCGCGTACATGCTGGACGCGCCGGCGGCGCTCGAGCTCAAGCGCGATCCGAACATCCGGCTCGGCTTCTCCGGCGCGATAGGCGTCCACTATCTCGACTTTTTCGATCAGTGGGATCCGAAGTCGCCGTGGCACGATCGCCGCGTGCGCCTGGCCGCCAGCCACGCCGTCGATCGCAAGGCGCTGAGCGAGGCGGAGACGCTCGGCGCGTCGCGACCGACCGGCAGCATGGCCCCGCGCAAGTTCGAGTTCACGCTCGCGCTGCCGCCCTACACATATGACCCCGCGCTCGCGAAGAAGCTGCTCGCCGAGGCCGGATATCCCAACGGCTTCGACGGCGGCGACTTTTATCCCTATCCGCCCTACTGGTCGGCGGGCGAGACGATCGTCAACTACTTCGGCGCGGTCGGCATCAGGATGAAGGTGCGCACGATGGAGCGCGCGGCGTTCCAGACGGCGTGGGCGGGAAAGAAGCTGTCGGGCGTGTGCATGTGCACGCTGGCCAACTTCGGCAACGCGGCCACGCGCATCATCGATGTGGTCACGAGCGAGGGCACCTACGCGCGCGGCGCCGATCCCGATGTCGAGGCGCTCTTCAAGCAGCAGGCGCGGGAAACCGATCGAAAGAAGCGCGAGGCGCTGCTGCACCAGATCCAGCAGATGATCTACGACCGCGCGCGCTTTGGGCCGCTCTACGAGTTCATCTGGCCGAGCGGGCTCGGGCCGCGCGTGGCCGAGCCCGCGCTGATGCTCATCGATCCCTTTCCGTGGTCGGCGCCGCTCGAGGACGTGCGTCTGAAGTCTAAAAGTCAGTAATACACGGACCGTCCCGCGCCGCCCGTCGCGACGATGAGCTCGCCGCTCACCGCCCACGCCTTGTCTGAGGCCAGGAACGCCGTGACGTAGGCGATCTCGGCCGCGTCCACCATGCGGCAGATGGCATTGCCGCGCGGTGAGTCCGGCGCGAAGTCGGCCTTCTCCGCCTCTTCCGGTGTGACGCCCAGCTCCTTGGCCCGCGCGGCCAGCAGCCGCGGCGTACGCTCGGTCCGCGTCGTCCCCGGGTGAATGCAGTTCACGGTAATTCCGAAGCGCCCGAGCTGAACGGCCAGCGTCTTCGTGAGGTGCACGAGCGACGTATTTCGCGCGCCGCCGCTGAGATTGCCGGCATTCCGCGCATTGGTGCCGCTGATGTTGATGATGCGGCCCCAGCGCTGCTGCTTCATGTGCGGGATCACGGCGCGTGCGCAGCGCAGCGCGCCCACGTACTTGACGTTGAAGTCGTGCAGCAGATCCTCGTCGACGATGGTCTCGATCGGACCCGTCGCCGTGGGCGAGCCGCCGGGCGGCGAGCCGCTGTTGACGAGAATGTGCACGCCGCCGAGCTGAGCCGCGACCTGCTCCACCATCGCCTCGACCTGCTGTCGGCTGGTCACGTCCGCGGCGATCGGGATGACGCGGCCCCGCGTCGCCGCGCTCAGCTCTGTCGCCGAGGCTTCGAGCGGCCCTTTCGAGCGCGCGGCGATGACGACGCTGGCGCCCTCGCGCGCCAGCTCGCGCGCGATAGCTTTGCCGATGCCGAGGCTGCCGCCGGTCACGATCGCGTTCTTTCCCGCAAGCCCGAGATCCATCGCGCCCTCCTCCGCCGCCGACGCGGCGCCGCGTATTCTACAGGCGCGCGGGGTCGAATGGTCGAAGGTCGAGCGTCTTGGCCGCGCCGTCCACGATCATCTCGGCCAGCGCGAGTCCGGTGGCCGGCGCGTTGAGCATGCCCCACGGACCGTGGCCGGTCGCGACATAGGCACCCGCCACGCCCGGAACGCGGCCGATCAGCGGCAGGCCATCGTCGGTGACGGGGCGATAACACGCCTGGCGGCGCGTGATGCGCGCCGTCGCCAGCGTCGTGGACACGCGACCAGCGGCACGCGCGAGGACGTCGCATGCGGCCTCGTCCACCGTCACGCCCTCGGCGGACTCGGGCAGCGGCTGCGGATCCGCCATCCCGCACACGTACACGTCGCCGTTGGGTCGCGGAATGATCTCGGGCTCGAGCGCGCGGCCGTCGGCGCTGCGATAGTCGACGAACAGCGCGTGCGCCGGCACGTCAGCCGCGTCGAGCGTCACGCTGAATCCCTTCAGCCCGTACACGTTCGGCAACCGAAGCCCAGGCGCGGCGCGGTTCGTCCACGGCCCCATCGCCAGGACGACTGCTTCTGCATCGAGCGTCGCGCCGTCCACCGTCACCCCGCGTGCAGCACCGTCGCTCCGCACGATGTCCTGCACGACCCCGATGTGCAGCGTGGCGCCGCGTGCGCGTGCGGCGTCGAGCAGCGCCGTGGTGAAGCGCGCCGGGTGGATTTGCGCGGTGGTCTCCGTCGAGCCGAGCGCGCCGATGAAGGCGCCGGCGCCGTCGAGCCATGCCGGTGGCCGCATCCGGTGACTGCCGCGCAGATCGCTACGCTCACGGGCGGCCATCGCGAACGTGTCCATCCGGCGATAGCCGTAGTCGGCGTTCAACGCGTCCGCGAGGCGGGCATGCAGCGCGAAGCTCGCGCGCGCGAGCGCGCCCAGTGGAGAGCCGTCGCACCAGTCCAGCGCGATGAAGCCGCCGGACTTGCCAGAGGCGGCGCACGCCACGCCGGTGCGCTCGATGACGGTGACGGGGACGTCGCGCAGAGACAGGAAGTACGCGACGGAGGCGCCGACGACGCCGGCGCCGCAGACGGCGACGTGCCGCGGCGCGCTCACCGCCGCGACACTCCGAAGACATCAGAACACGTGAGCTCCATTGGTTGCTTCGATATTGCTGTAATCACAAGAACCGAACCCGCGTATCGGCCGGAAACCCAGATCGCGCTCCAGGTGGCCGAATGACCTCAAGGACGGCCGGTTTTTCTCGTGCCATCGGCGCGAGAGTCTGGTTTCGGAGGTGAATGGCTTCGGAATAGATGGTCTGTCGCACGAACTCTTCAACATCGTCGATACTGACCCAGCCTCGCCCACGAAAGTAATTGAGCAACAGTTCACGCAGCGGTCGAGGTGGGACGACGAGCATCAGTGGCTGAACGTCTTCGAGATCCGAAAAGACGCGACCGCTCTTCGGGTCCGCCTTCCACATGGCTGCTTTCATGACGCTCAGTCCCTTCGGTGCGTTGCTAGCAAAGGCTAGAAAATATAGTGTTCGATCCGCCGCATCTTGCATCTGAAAGCTACACACGTAGCGGAACTCTCTCTTTAGTTGCAGCCTGTACAGCTCTAGAGTGGCCGCCTCGTCGCCCCACACCTCCTGCCAGTCCGGGGTTCCAAACTGCTCGGTCAGCGTTGATGCTTTTGCTGGATCGTTGCCCCAGCGATTCATCGAATAGTACGCAAAGTTGATGAGGCATTCTGAATGCCTTACCCGTGCGATTCGGTGAAGCAACGTCATTGGCAGTCCTGAATAACCGAATGGATCGATGAATGCGAAGATCGCTGGTGAAGGCCCTTTACTGTCATCAAGCCGCTCCGTCATCACCGCGTCGAATCGACCAGCTCGGACCTCATAAGAGATGTTCGAGGGGAGTGGGCGCTCTTCATTAAATGCGGCAAGTTCTTCTTGGAGTGCGTCAGCCCGATCTGATCGCTCTTCGATAAACAAGAATTCGATTCGGCTGGGACCCAACGGGCGCTTGCGGAGCACCGCGGCTCGCAACGCTATAAGTGGTGATCCCGGCTCGCCCCCCTCGTACCGTCCTGGCCCCGCGAACCCGTCGACGTACAGAAGTCTGGGGAAGCCGGCGCTGGTCATGATCGGAAGCCAACCGTCGAGATGTCGCTGAAGGATGAGATGTTTGACTCTTGTGTGGGGTTCGATGGGCCATCGCACCGACTCGATCGACGCCATCGACGGCTACCGTGTGGTCGCGCTCAGCTAAGGCTTTGCTCGCCGACGCGCGGTGATTGTTCCCATTTTCGGCGGTCGAGAATTCTGCCGCCCGCTTTGGGAGTCGGCCCACCCCACTGCTTGTGAAAGAATGCGACGCCTTCGCGCTGGCACTTGTCTCGGAGTTCACGCACCCACGCAAGGGCGGTCGCCTTGGGATGGTAGCCGCTGGATGTTCGTGTAACTAACGCGCGCACCTCTGATCCGCCGGACTCTCCTCCGGTAATCAACCAAGCGATCCCCGCGAGGTCGAGATCAGAGAGTGGTCCGAGAAGCGGTTCAGCGCTCACGAAGCGAATTGGAGCGTCGACAGACCGCAAGCGATCGACACGCCAGAGATAGTCAGCCGATTCGACCGACACTCCCACCCAAACGTACGGAGGGATCGTTGCCCTCGTCTCGTGTTGCCATTGGAGCATCCGATCAGGTCGCTTGGTGAGGACCTGAAAGATGTGACGATCGGCGCGGCGCATAACCGCGAAGACTTCATCGATGAATCTAGTCGGAACTTTCTCGTGGAAAAGGTCGCTCATGCTGTTGACAAAAATCCGACGCGGTTCCCGCCACCGGAGCGGAAGCGACAAGCGGTCCGGGTGGGTGCGAATCTCGCCGAAGTCCCCGCGTCCCCACCGGCGAGTGAGCCGCTCGGCGTAGCAGAACTTGCATCCCGGTGAGATCTTGGTGCAGCCGGTCACCGGATTCCACGTTGCGTCAGTCCACTCAATTGCACTGTGATCACCCATTAGTGCTTCCGAATTGATTCACCGAGCAGTCCGATCTTCATGGCGGCGATGATCTCATAAAACGCGTGAGACTCTATCGAACCTAGACCGAAGTGCTCGGTTTGTGGTGTACCGATGGTGAGACTCAACCTCGTGTTGTTCGAGCGCCGGCTTTGCCGGCGCAATCGGAGCCTGGGGGAGGCAGGAAGGAGCACGGCGAAGCCGTGCGACGACCGTCGGAGGGGGCCGTCGAGGCCCCCTCCGAAATTAGAGCTGCCAGTCCTGGTCCCACGTCGCGTCGGCGCCGATGCCCTCGCGCGCGACGGAGACGTCGAGCAGGTACGGCTGGTTCTCCTTGGTGACGCGCTCGAGCCCGCGGCGCAGCGCGGTCTCCAGCTCCTTCACCTTGGTGACCTGCTCGCCGTCCACGCCCTGCGCCCGCGCGAGCCCGACGTAGTCCACCATCGGCGAGCCGAGCGTGAGGCCCGGATACTTGCCATCGCGCACCATCTTGCTGTCCGGCATCTGATTGGCCCAGTTGTGGCGCACGATCTGATAGCTCTCGTTGTTGGAGACGACGATCAGCATCGCCGTGCGATAGCGGGCCATCGTCCAGAACCCGATCGCGCTGTAGCCCAGCGCGCCGTCGCCGAGATGGCAGACGACCGGCCGCTCGCGACCGACGGCGATCTTGGCGCCGATCGCCGCGCCCACACCGAAGCCGAGCGAGCCGCCGCCGCTGCGCGTCCACGTCATGCCGCCGTGGCCAAAATTCATCAGCGCCGTGCGGGCCGTCGACGATTCCTGAACCACCACGGCCTCGCGCGGCAGCACCTCGGCCATATGCGCCTCGAGCACGGCCGGATGAATCACCGCGTCGCCCTCGTGCTCGCGCGCCAGCTTCTCCTCGCGCTCGATCAACGTCTTCGCGTACGTCGTCACCTTCTCGCGGCGCTTCGCCCAGCTCGCGACGGAGTCACTGCCGTTCGCGCGTGGCAGCGCTTCGATGATCGCCTGCAGAGTACCCTTCACCTCGCACTGCGCCGCGAGATCCAGCGGATAGTGGCGTCCCATGAGCACGGGGTTCGGACCGATCTGGAGCACGCTCGGTTCGTTCACGCCGCCATGCACGCCCTGACAGCCGACGAGGAAGAGCAGGTCGGGCTCGAGACCCGTCATCTTCACGAAGTCTTTGGACACCGGATACATGCCGCAGTAGAGGGGATGACGATTGGGGAAGTTGACGAAGACCTGCCGCGACGGAAACACCGGCGCGTGCAGCAGCTCCGCGAGCTTCACCGCCTCGGCCTGCGCGCCGCCGCGCCACACGTCGTCGCCGAACATCAGCACCGGACATTTCGCGGCACCCAGCCTGCGAGCGATCGCCTCGACCGTCTCACGCCGCGCGGGCCCCGGCGGCTCGATCCGATAGCCGGCGCCGTCACCGATCTGCGCCTCGAGGCCCTCACGATTGAGCAGGGACGCGCTGATCGAGAGGTACACGGGCCCGGTGGGCGGAGTCGTCGCCTCGCGAAGCGCGCGCGCGATGGCCACCGGTATGGCCTTTGGCTCGGCGACCACCGTGTAGGACGCGCGCGCGTCCTTCGTGATGCCGCGCATCGTCTCAGCCTGGCTCAGCCCCGGATGCGGCGCGAGGCCGCGGAAGTCCTGCAGCTCGGAGGCCCAGTCGCCGGCGATGACGAGCAGCGCCGAGCCCGCGTGCTGAGCGTTGAACAGCTGCCCGGCGAGCTGCCACGAGCCACCCATCACGTGGGCGATCACGACGCCGACCTTGCCGCTGAGACGATGATAGCCGTCGGCCATCGCCGCCACGAGACCTTCGTGCTTGCCGACGACCAGCCGATGCTCTTCGCTCTCTGCGAGCGCCGCGAAGATTCCCGTCTCCGCCGAGCCGGGATTCGTGAAGAGATACTCCACGCCCGCGTCCTTGAGGGTCTGGATCAGCAGCATGCCGCCGGTGCCGGTAATCGTCTTGCGCATAGTCCTCACCTCGCGCCGGTAGTATAAGGGGCCATGGCAATCCGGATAACGCCGCTCACGCCGGTCTTCGCCGCAGAGATCGCCGGCGTCGATATCGCGCGCCCCGTCGACGACGCGACATGGTCGGGGATCCGCGCGGCCTTCGAAGAACACTCGGTGCTGGTGTTCCGAGGGACGCGGCTCGACGACGACACGCAGATCGCCTTCAGCCACCGCTTCGGTGCGCTCGAGATCACGAAAAGCATCAACCCCGCGGCGGGCACGCCGTTCGCGCGGCAGTCGAATCTCGACATCAAGACCGGCGACGTCATCCCGCCCGATGACCGGCGCATGGTCTACCAGCTCGCGAACACGCTCTGGCACAGCGACTCGTCGTTCAAAGCGGTGCCGTCGCTCTGCTCGCTGCTGTCGGCGCGCATCGTCCCGCCCGAAGGCGGCGCCACGGAATTCGCCAGCACGCGCGCCGCGTATCCCGCGCTGCCCGACGCGCTCAAGCGCCGCGTCGAGACTGCGGTCGCCGTCCACGATTTCTCGTGGTCACGCGATCAGGTGCGACCCGGCTTCTTCACGGCCGAGGAGCGCGCCGTCTACCCGCCGGTGCGGCATCCCGTCGTGCGCGCGAATCCAGCGAACGGACGGAAGTGCCTCTTCCTCGGCGCCCACGCGTCGCACATCGAGAGGCTGCCGATCGACGAAGGGCGTGCGCTCCTCGCCGAGCTGCTGGCGCACGTGACGCAGCCGCGCTTCCGCTATCGCCACGAGTGGACGGAGGGCGACCTCGTCGTCTGGGACAATCGCTGCGTGCTGCATCGGGCGACGCCCTACGACAGCACGCGCTTCAAGCGGCTGCTGCAGCGGACCACGGTGTCCGGCGATCCCGCCGAGACCCCGGCGCGCTGAGGACCCGCGCTACTCGCTCAGCCAGACCGTATCGAGCTGCTGGTTCAGGAAGTGGCTCGGCGTGATCGTCCAGCCGCGCACCTTGGACAGATGCGGCACGATCCGATGCCACTGGAATCCCATGATGAAGTGCACCTCGTCGTCGTACAGCCGCTTCTCGAACTGGCGCAGCAGCCGACGCCGCTCCTCGGGATCGAGCGAGCGCGACTGCCGCGAGTACAGATCGTCCATCACCGTGTCCTTGTGCTTGCCGTAGTTCACCGGCGACGTCGTGAGGAACCAGTGGATGTCGAGATCTGGCTCGACGATCGTGTTGCACGGCGCGGTGACCGCGACCTCGAAATCACCCGTTCGCAGCGCCTGGAACCAGCCGGCCGTCTCCACGGGGTTGTGCTTGACGGTGATGCCGATCTGCTTCCACTGATCGATCAGCCAGATGCCGAACGGCTCGTAGGGCTGCGGCACGGCGCGGTTCAGCAGCGTGAACGACAGGTTCTCGACGCCCGCCTCCTTCAGCAGGCGCCGGGCCTCGGCGCGCGCGGCGTTGATGTCGCGCCCGTAGCCCGCCAGCTTTTCGAGCTCGGCGGGCGGCGTCGCCCACTGCGTGCCCGGCACCTGGATGCCGGCGACCTCCTTGACGAGGGCGATGCGGGACAGCGCCTTGGAGCCGCTCCAGCGGTCGAGCGCGAGCGTCAGCGCGCGGCGCACACGGCGGTCGTCGTAGGGTTTCTTCTGCTCGTTGGGCGTCACGCCGATCGAGCAGTTCCATGGGCTCTCCTGCACCGTGATCTTGTTGCCCAGCGCGCCGACCAGAGTGTCGCGGTCGCCCGGCGTGAAGCTGCGGAACTGGATCATCGCGCGCTCACCGCGGACGGCCGCCACCTGGGCCGAGGCGCTCGAGATGAAGATCGCGCGGAAGCCATCGAGGTACGGCTTGCCCTTGTCCCAGTAGTCGGGGTTCTTCTTGCCGACCCAGTGCGAGCCGCGCACGTACTCGACGAACTTGAACGGCCCGGTGCCCATCACGTTCGTCTTGTACCAGTTAGGGTCCTTGGCCAGGATGTCGGCCTTGTAGATCCAGTTCCACGGCTGCGCCAGGTTCGTCAGGAACGATGCTTCCGGATACTTCAGGCGGAAGACGACGGTGTCGGGCGTCGGCGCCTGCACCGACTCCACGACGCCATAGGTGGCCTGCCGGCTGGAGTGCATGCCGGCCGACGGGAAGATGATGTGGTCGTAGGAGGCCTTGACGTCCTTCGATGTCATCACGCTGCCGTCGTGGAACTTCACGCCCTGCCGGACCTTGAAGGTGTACGTGCGGCGGTCGGCCGAGATCGTCCACGACTCGGCGAGATCGCCGATGACTTTCGTGCCGGTGCGATCCGTGGGGTCCGTGCGTAGCAGCGTGTTGTACTGCGGCGCGCCCGGGTGGAGCATCGCAAAGGTCTCTTCCTGGTGGGCGTCGAAGCTCGGCGGCTCGGCGGCGACCACGAAGATCAGCTCGCCACCGGGACGCGGCGTGTCCTGCGCGATGGCGGACGCGGTGACGACCGTGACGAGCGCAAGTGCGGTCAGGAGGGTTTTCATGGCCGGGATTATACTGGCGCCCCATGAAGACCGTTGTGGCGCTTCCCGGTGAAGGGATCGGCGTCGAGGTCGTCGACGCGACGTGCGAGGTGCTGACCGGAGCCGGTATGGCGCTGAAGATCCTGACGCCGCCGCAGATCTCCGCACCGGGCTCGCCGGTGCCCGACGAGACGAAGCGCATCTGCCGCGCGGCCGACGCGGTGCTGTTCGGCGCCGCCGGGCCGGCCACCACACGCGTCGTCGGCTGGCTGCGCTGGGAGATGGATGCGTGGGCCGGCGTGCGACCGGCGAAGTTCTACCCCGGCATGCGCTCGCCGCTCGCGGACCCCGACGGCATCGATCTCGTGGTGATCCGCGAGAACTCCGAGGGCATCTATCCGGGTCGCGAGGGCGACCTCGCGGAGGCGCAGCGCGCGCTGCCGGATCTCCGCGACCGCTTCGGCCGAGGCCTCGATCATTACAAGGACGGACGCTTCGCGGTGAAGGTCGCCACGCGCGGCGGCGTCACGCGGATCGCGCGCTTCGCGTGCGAGCTGGCGCGGCAGCGCAAGGCGACCGGCCACGCGGGCAAAGTCACCTGCGTGACCAAATCCAACGTGCTGCCCCAGACCGACGGCCTGTTCCATTCGATCGTGCGGGAAGTCGTCGCGACGTATTCCGACCTCGCCTTCGAGCACTTCCACGTGGACGACGCCGCGCGCCGCATCATCCGCTTTCCGAAGACGCTGGACGTCGTCGTGTGCATGAACCAGTACGGCGACGTCCTCTCGGACGTGGCCGGCGAGGTCGCCGGCGGGCTCGGCGTCGCGCCCTCGGGCAATTTCGGCGACGACGGTTGGGCGTACTTCGAGTCGGTGCACGGCTCCGCGCCCGACATCGCGGGCAAGGGCATCGCCAATCCCACCGGCACGCTGCTGTCCGCCGCGCTGATGCTCGCGCACCTGGGGCTCACGGCCGAGGCGGCGCGGCTGCAGTCCGCCGTCGCGCGCGTGTATCGTGACGGCAAGGCGCTCACGCCGGATCAGCGTGGCACTGCGAGCACGAAAGAGATGACGGCGGCGGTGCTGGCCGCGTATCGCAATCCATGAGGACCGCGGCGCGCACGTTCGGCGCGCTCGTCGCTTTCGTGCTCCTCGGCGCCGCGACCGCCGCGGCGCAGCCGATCGGCACGGTCACGTTCGGCGTCCATGTCACGCTCGCCACCCGCTGGCTCGATCCCGCCGATACCGACGCCGAGATCACGCCGTTCATGATCTTCTACGCGCTGCACGACGCGCTCGTGAAGCCGATGCCGGGCGGCCTCAATACGCCGAGCCTCGCCGAGTCGTGGACGATGTCGCCCGACGGACGCACGTGGGACTTCGTGTTGCGCAAAGGCACGCGCTTTCACAACGGCGATCCCGTCACCGCGGAGGACGTCAAGTTCTCCTTCGAGCGCTACAAAGGCGCGGCGGCGAGCATCCTCAAGGAGCGCGTGCGCGAGATCCAGGTGGTGGACCCGGCCCGCGTGCGCTTCCATCTGAAAGAGCCGTGGCCCGATTTCATGACGTTCTACGGCACCAGCGCCTCCGGCGCCGCGTGGATCGTGCCCAAGAAGTACGTCGAGAAGGTCGGCGAGGACGGGTTCAAGAAGGCGCCGGTCGGCGCGGGTCCGTACAAGTTCGTCTCGTTCACCCCGGGCATCGAGCTCGTGCTCGAGGCCTTCGATCAATACTGGCGCAACACGCCGAGCGTGAAGCGTCTGGTGCTGCGCAGCATTCCCGACGAGTCGACGCGCGCGGCCGCGCTCAAGCGCGGCGAGGTCGACGTCGTCTACTTCCTGAACGGCCCCATCGCCGAGGACGTGCGCCGCACGCCTGGTCTGACGCTGACGGCGATGCGCACCAACGGCGTCCTCTGGCTGATGTTCCCCGAGCAGTGGACCGCGGGCTCGCCGTGGGCGGATCGGCGCGTGCGGCTGGCGACGAGCATGGCCATCGACCGCCAGGCGATCAACGAGGCCGAGTCGTTGGGGTTCTCGGGGCCGACTGGGAACATCGTGCCGCGTCACCAGGAGTTCGCGCTCCCCATCGACCCGCCGCCGTACGATCCCAAGCGCGCGAAGACGCTGCTGGCCGAGGCCGGTTATCCCAACGGCTTCGACGGCGGCGACTTCACCCCGTTTCCGCCCTACACCGGCATGGGCGAGGCGATCGTGAACTACCTCGCCGCCGTCGGCATCAAGCTCCGCATGCGAACGATGGAGCGCGCGGCGCTGCTGACCGCGTGGCGCGAGCGGAAGGTCCGCCACCTGTTCGTCGGCGCCACCGGCGCCGCGGGCAACGCGTCGACGCGCCTGGAGGCCTATGCGACGAGCCGCGGCACCGGCGCCTACGGCACGCTGCCCGAGGTCGAGGCGCTCTTCACCAGGCAGCTGCAAGAGATGGATCGCAGAAAGCGCGAGGAGACGCTGCACCAGATCCAGCGCATGATCGCCGACCACGTCATGTTCGCGCCGATCTGGGAGAACGGATTCATCCGCGCCTACGGCCCGCGCGTCGAAGAGGCGGGATTGAAGCTGATCCCCTCGTTCCCCTACTCCGGCCCGCTCGAGGACCTGCGCCTCAAACCCTCCGCGCGCTGATTCCGCTTGGCCCGACATGAGCTGGCTGAAGACGAAGATGAAGAAATAGGAGGCTGACGATGCCGCCCCGTAAGCTCGCCCACATCGTGCTGCAGACGAACCAGATCCCCGCGATGCGCGACTGGTACTGCGCCGTGCTCGGCGCGCGCGTCGTCTACGAGAACCCGAACCTCTGCTTCATCACCTACGACGACGAGCACCATCGCGTCGCGTTCGCGAACTTCGGGCCGCTCGCGCCGCGCGAGCGCGACACGGAGCTCATGATCAAGCCGACGGACCAGCCGGGCCTGCATCACACGGCGTTCACGTTCGAGACGCTCGGCGAGCTGCTCGATACGTACGTGCGGCTCAAGGGACGCGGTATCTGCCCATTCTTCTGCGTGAACCACGGGCCCACGACGTCGATGTACTTCCGCGATCCCGACGGCAATCGTGTCGAGCTCCAGATCGACAACTTCGCGACCGCTGAAGAGGGCGTGGCGTGGATGTATTCGCCGGCGTTCGACAAGAATCCGATTGGCATCGAGTACGACCCCGATCAGCTCGTCGCGCGCTTCAAAGCCGGCGTCCCTGTGGCCGAGCTCGTCAAGCGCGGGGACTGATTCCGATCAGATCGTGATCTGGATTCAGAGCGGGCGCGAATGGCGGGCGCGGCGGCCTGGCGCCGAGTTCCGGAGTCGGGTCGCTCGCGCCCTGACTGTTACGCGTCCTTCGGCTCCTCGCGAATGAACCGCCCCGCGCGCAGATCTGCGAGCGTCTGCTCGATCTCCGCACGCGTGTTCATGACGAACGGCCCGTAGCGCGCGATCGGCTCGTGCAGCGGCTTCGCGGCGGCGAGCAGGAAGCGGCCGCCGCCGTCGGCCGCCGACGCCTCGACGAGATCGCCGTCGCCGAAGACGACCAGGGCGGGAGCGCGAACGACCTCGCCGCCGAACCGCACCTCGCCCTCGTCGACGTACGCGAACGCCGTATCGCCCTGCGGCACCGCCTCGCGGAACGACGTGCCGGGAGCGAGCACGACGTCGATGAACGTCGGCGCCACCGCGAGGCCCTCGACGGGACCGACGAGCCGCCCGTCGGCCGCCGTCCCCGCGATCACGCGAACCTGCGCACCGTGGTCCGTCGTCGTCGTCGGCAAGCGGTCCATCCGCAGCTCGCGATACTTCGGCCGGCTCATTTTGTCGCGCGCCGGCAGATTGAGCCACAGCTGCAGCCCTCCGATGCCCTCCGGGCGCACCTGCGGCATCTCCTCGTGCATGATCCCGCTGCCCGACGTCATCCACTGGATGTCGCCGGCGCCGATGGTCCCGCGATGACCGAGCGAGTCGCCATGACGGATCTCACCCTTGCGGACGAGCGTGACCGTCTCGATGCCGCGATGCGGATGGAACGGGAACCCGGCCTCGTAGTCGGCGGGACGCACCGACTCGAAATGGTCCAGGAGAAGGAACGGGTCCAGGTGGTCGAGCCGACGGGTCCCGACGCTTCGGCGGAGATGGACCCCGGCGCCCTCGACGACCGGCTCCGGCGTGATGACCTGCGCGATGGGACGAACGGACGGCTTCATGCTGCCTCCTTCGTTATAGGCTCGGCGGGGCGGCCCGCCGGGTCAATTAATTCAATATCAAACTATTTGATGTAGAATGGATGCCGGAGGATTCGGGTGGGGACCCACTACGACGGCCGGCCCGCCGAGGTGCGGGCCCTCGACGCCTACATCAAGCTGACCCGCGCGGTCAGCTCGGTGGGCGCCCACCTGGCCCCCGCCCTGGCCGCGGCCGGGCTGACGCCCACCCAGCTCGGTGTCCTCGAGGCCCTCCTGCACCTGGGGCCCCTGGGGCAGCGCGTGCTCGGCGACAAGCTGCTGATGAGCGGCGGCAACATCACGACCGTCGTCGACAATCTCGAGGCGCGGGGCCTGGTACGGCGCGAGCGTAGCTCCGACGATCGCCGCCAGGTCACGGTTCACCTGACGCCGGAGGGGCGCCGGCTCATCACGAAGGTCTTTCCCAACCATGTCCGCGCCATCGTCGAAGCGTTCTCCGCGCTCACGCCCGGCGAGCAGGAGACGCTGGGTCGCCTCGCGAAGAAGCTCGGTCTCAGCCAACCTGGTAACGCTTGAGCGCCGCCTGATCGAACGCGAGGCCGAGTCCCGGCTTCGCCGGCACGACGAGCTGCCCGCGATCCAGCTTCGGCGTCTCTTCCCACAGTCGCAGCGTCCACGGCATGTACTCCACGGTGAGGCCGTTGGGAATGGCGGCGATGAGATGCACGTGCAGCTCGGGCACGAGGTGGCTCACGACCGGCACGTTGAACGCCTCCGCCATGCCCGCGATCTTCATCCATTGCGTGATCCCGCCTGCGCGCAGCAGATCGATCATCACGATGTCGATCGAGCGCGCCTCGAGCATGTGACGGAACGGGACGATGCCGTAGTGGTACTCGCCCGCGGCGATCGGCGTCGTGAGATTGTCGGCGATGCGTGCCAGGCCGGCGTAGTCGTCATGCGCGGTCGGGTCTTCGAGCCAGAAGAGATGGTACGGCTCGATACGGTGGCCGACCTCGATCGTGTGGTTGACGCTCCAGAGCTGGTTGATGTCGCACATGAGGTCGACGTCGGGGCCGATCGACCCGCGCATCACCCGGACACGCTCGACCGACGCGGCGACGGTCGGCTCGCTGCCGCACTGCATCTTCATCTGACGAAAGCCCATGTCGCAGAGCCGCGGACCGGCCTTCGCCAGATGGTCGCTCGGATGCGCGCGCATGAGCGCGCCGCTCGCGTACGTGGGCACACGGTCGCGGAGCCCGCCGAGCAGCGCGGCGACGGAACGGCCCACCGCTTTGCCCTTGAGGTCCCAGCACGCGATGTCGATCGCCGAGAGCGCGAGCGTGAAGATTCCGCCGGGTCCCGAGCTGCCTGCGGCGCGCCGGGCCTTGGCGGCAATCGCTTCCGTCTCGGAGGGATCGTCACCGATCAGTAATCCGGCCAGCGCGTCCACCGCCGCCTTGAGTGCCGGCGTGAGAGCGCCGCCGAAGAACGTGAGGCCGACGCCGGTGAGCCCTTGATCGGTGCCGAGCTCGAGCGTGACGAACTCGCGCGTGTCGGTGGGCGCCGGCAGGCCCACCACGAGCGGGTTGTCGGCGGGCGTTCGGAGCACTCGCGTGGTGACGTGGGTGATCTTCATCTTCGCCCCTCCGGGGCGTATGCTACACCGCACCATGGCGGACTACCTGCTGACCGAGACCGTCGACGGCGTCGCGATGTTCACCCTCAATCGCCCCAACCAGCTCAACGCGCTCAACCGCCAGCTCTCCGCGGAGTTGCACGCCGCCGTCGCCGCGGCCGTCGCCGATCCGGCGATCGGATGCATCGTCATCACCGGCGCCGGACAGAAGGCGTTCTCCGCCGGCGGCGACATCCACGAGCAGCGCGAGGACGACAAGAAGTACACGCAGGCCGAGCTCGACGCGATGGGCGCCGAGCGCGCGCGCGGGTTCTTCGAGATCGGCGCCTGTCCCAAGCCGACCATCGGCATGATCAACGGCCTGGCCTACGGCGGCGCCGGCGTGTTGTCGTCGTCGCTCGACATGCGCGTGGGCTGTGAGCACGCGTCGTTCCGGTTCCTTGCCGCCGCCTACGGACGCATCAACACGACGTGGACGCTACCGAACCAGGTCGGCTGGCCGATCGCCAAGGAGCTGCTCTTCTCGGGACGTGACGTGAAGGCGGAAGAAGCCTATCGGATCGGACTCCTGAACCATCTGGTGCCGTGCGAGCAGTTGCGCGACAAGACGCTGTGGCTCGCGACGATGATCGCCAGGAATCGGCGCGAGTCGGTCATGGGCGTCAAGGCGCTGCTGCTCCAGGGCCTCGGCCAGGACCTCGAGCAGCAATGGCAGAACGAGCGCAGCTACACGACGACCGTCGCGCGTCCGGCGAAGGCGGAGGACGCGTTTGTCGACTTCATCGCTCGCAAGGGTCGCGAATAGCGAAGTCCCGTCAGCTTGCTTCCCGTCCCTTACGTTTCGTTAAGCGTCCGTTGTCGAGCTTCCGCTAATGTGCTGACGAACAAGCCGTTGTAAGGACGAAAGGACTGACGATGGCGACGATCACGGGCTCCGAGGTGCTGGCGCAGGCGCTGCGGTCGCAGGGCGTCGACACGATGTTCTATCTGATGGGCGGGCCGATGCTGGAAACGGAGGCCGCGTGCATTCAGCTCGGCATCCGCGCGATCGACCATCGTCACGAGCAGGCGGCCGCGTTCGCCGCCCACGCGTGGACGCGGGTGACGCGGCGGCCCGGTGTCTGCATGGCCGCCTCGGGCCCCGGCGCCACGAATCTCCTGACCGGCGTCGCCACCGCGTTCACCGACTGCGCGCCGCTCGTGGCCATCGGCGGCGCCAGCCCGCGCGTGTACTTCGGCATGGAGGCCTTCCAGGAGATCGACCAGCTCGCCGTCTTCAAGCCCGTCACCAAGTGGGCGGAGCGTTGCTACGACGCCAAGCGCATTCCCGACGTGATCGCATCGGCCTTCCGCCAGGCGACGAGCAGCCGGCCGGGCCCCGTGTACGTCGACCTGCCGGGCGACGTCCTCGGCGAGAAGGTCGAGGACAACGCCGTCAAGTATCCGGCAGCGTGGAAGCCCGCGCCGCGGACGCTGGGCGACTCGGGGGCGATCAATGAGGCCATCGCGCTGCTGGCGCGTGCGCAGCGGCCGATCATCGTGGCCGGCAGCGGCGTGTGGTGGTCGGATGGCGCCGGGGCGCTGCGGGCGTTCGTCGACGCCACCGGCATCCCGTTCTGGACCAAGCCGATCTCGCGCGGCCTCATCCCCGAGGATCACGCGCTGTCGTTCCTCAACGCGCGCAGCACCGCGTTCGCCGAGACGGATTGCGTGCTCGCCGTCGGCACGCGCTTCGACTGGATGATCCAGTTCGGACGGCCGCCGCGCTTCGCCGCCGACATGAAGGTGATCCACGTCGACGTCAATCCCGCCGAGCTCGGCCACAACCGCGAGGTCGACGTGCCGATCGCCGGCGACGCGCGCGCCGTGCTCGAGCAGCTGCGCGCGGAGGCCGAGGGCAAGCTCAACCCCGGCAAGTACGCGAGCTGGACGGGCAAGCTGCGGACGCTCGACGCCGAGAAGGGATCCGAGCAGGACAAGGCGATGAGCCGCGACGAGCTGCCGATGCACCCGCTCCGCCTCTGCAAGGAGGTCCGCGACTTCCTGAAGCGCGACGCGATCCTCGTCGTCGACGGCCAGGAGATCTTGAACTTCGGCCGCCAGGCGATCCCGACCTACACGCCGGGTCACCGGCTGAACTCCGGCGCGTTCGGGACGATGGGGGTGGGGCTGCCGTACGGCGTGGGCGCGAAGGTCGCCAAGCCGGACACGCAGGTGCTCGTGCTGCACGGCGACGGCTCGTTCGGCATCAACGCCATGGACATCGACACCGCGGTACGCCACAACATCCCGGTCGTCACCGTGATCAGCAACAATGGCGGCTGGACGGCGGATGCGCCGTGGTCGCGACCGCTGCCGAAGCCCGGACGCAATCTCGGCTTCACGCGTTACGACCGGCTGGCCATGGACCTCGGCGCCCACGGCGAGCTCGTCGAGAAGCCGCACGAGATCCGGCCGGCACTCGAGCGCGCCTTCGCCTCCGGCAAGCCCGCGGTGGTGAACGTCATCACCGACGGGAAGGCGCGCGCGCAGACGGTGAGGTTCTCGGCGTACTCGACATAGTGGCCGCGCCGCGCGCCGTCTAAGCGATAATTGCGCCGATGCAGATCGCCGTCGGCCTGATCTTCATCCTGCTCGGCGCGACCTGTATCGGCTATCTCTGGGCCGGCGGCTCCGTGTTCGATCGCGAGCCTCCGCTCGTCGTCCTCGGCGTCCTGCTCATCGTGCTCACGGCGGGCCTGGCTGGACGTGCACGCGCGGCGGCGCTGCTGGCGCGCGCGGCGCTCGGCGCCGCCATCGTCGCCATCGCGTGGCTGGCAATCCGCTATGTCACCTTCGAGCCGCGCGACGGCACCGACGTGCTGATCCGTCGTCTGTACCTGGTGGACGTCGCGGTCCTCGTCGTCGGCATCGTCGCGTTGTTCGTGTTCGTCAGGCGCGCGCCGCCCGCGCGGAAATACCGCATCGTCGACGTCCTGCCGCTGGCCGGCTTTGCGGGTGCGCTGGCCATCAGCGTGCTGTGGTTCGTCGGCGACGACGGTCGGCTGCGCCCCTGCCGCATGGGCAACGACGCAGCGTGCGAGGTCGTCGCGGGCCGACTGCTCGATGCGGCCGAGCGGGCGCCGACCGCGCCGCCGACACGCTGGGAAGAGGACGCCGCGCGCGCGCTGGATACCCGCGGCTGCCGAGGACTCGAGCCGGCGCCGTGTGCCGTCCGACGCTACGCGCTCGGCACGGTTGCCCTTCGGGGCGGCCAGTTCGACGCCGCGCGCGCGGCCTTCCTGAGAGCGTGCGACGACGATCGCACGTGGTGCGCGCGTGCCGCGCAGCAGCAGATGCTGCCGTGGACCGCCGTCGAGCGCGAGCGCCTGGAGCGGCGGTAGCGGCGCGGCCTCACGCCGTCGCGTAGCGCGGCATCACCTCGGTCGCGAACAGCTCGATCGACCGCATCGCCTGCTCGTGGCTGAGATCGCCCCACTGGAACGAGCAGACGAAGTAGTTCGCGCCGGTCGCCGCGTATTCGTCGAAGTATTCGCGCACGGCGGCCGGTGAGCCGGCCAGCGCCACGCCACCGAGCCGATTGGGATGCGGGCGGCGCGTCTGCTGATCGAAGCGTTCCAGCTCGGCGTCGATGTCGCGTCGCAGCTCGCGCGTGGGCAGCCCGGCCGGACGCTCGCCGACGAAGCCGAACGAGCCGTCCTTCGTCGACATGAATTGCGTGAGATTGCGCTTCTCCGCCTCGAGACGGCGCGGCGCCGCGAGATTCCAGCGATATTTCTCCCACGCGGGCCGCGCGGCGGCGAGCGCCTCGTCGTCGGTCTCGGCCACCACCAGGTGAACGACGAGACCGATCATCGGCGCCTCCCCCTGCAGCGTGAGCGCGCCCGTCCCCTGATGCTCTTCCCACGCGGCGCGATAGCGCGGCACCGCGGCGGTGAGGCCATCGAGCGAGCCCACGATGATGGTGTGCATGCCTTCCGTCGCCGCGGTCACGGGATTCCGCATGTACCAGAGCGGCGGGTACGGCGTCTGGAGCGGCCGCAGGTACATCGGCAGCTTGTCGAAGCTGTGAAAGCGGCCGGCGTAGGTGAGCTGGTCGTGGCTGAGCCCCTCGCGCAGGATCGCCAGCGTCTCGAGATAGCGCGCGTAGTTCGTCGCGGGATCCGCCTCCTGCCCCCAGAAGTACGCCTCCATCACGCCGCCCCGGCCCACGCCGACTTCCAGGCGCCCGCCGCTGAGGTGATCGAGCATGCTGATCTCTTCGATGAGGCGCAGCGGGTGGTGCAGCGGCAGGACGTACACGCAGGGACCGAATCGCAGCCGACGTGTGCGCTGCGCGACGGCGCCGAGGAAGACGTTCTGCGAGGGCGCGAGGCTGTGGATGGCCGGCGTGTGATGCTCCGCCAGGTGATAGGCGTAAAACCCCGCAGCGTCCAGGCGCTCGATCTGGAGCAGACGCTCACGATAGATCTGATCGAGCCGCAGCCCCGGCACGGGCTCGATGTGGTCGAAGACGCCGAATCGCATGGCGGCGCTCAGACGTCGATCTGGGCCAACTCCACGGGCGCGGCGACGTGCGTGCCGGCGCCGCGCCCGGCCAGCCACGTCTGGACGCGAGCGAGCTTGGCGTCGATGGCCGCGTCGCTCTGACCCGGGTCGTGATGCACCAGATAGAGCGAGCGAACACGCGCGCGCCACGCGAGCTCGGCGACCTGGCTCGCCGACGAGTGCCCCCAATGGATGTGCTTGTCGTACTCCTCATCGGTATAGGTGCAGTCGGTGATGAGGGCGTCGGCGTCCCGGCAGAAGTTGGCCAGGCGTTCGGCGTACTCGTCCGAGCGAAACTGCGAGTCGGCCGGATAGAGCTCGTTGTCGGTGACGTAACACAGCGTTCGCCCCGCGTGCTCGAGACGGTATCCGAGGCAATTGCCGGGATGGCTGAGCAGCATCGTGCGGACCTGGACCCCGCCGATCTCGTGCTCCCCTTCGGCGAGGTCGCGATAGCGGACATCGGCGGCGAACTCGCGCGTCGTGATCGGAAAGTACACGCCGTCCATCTGGGCCGAGATCAGCCCCCGCATCGTGATGTCGCCGTGTGAGGGCCCACATATTTCGAAGCTGTTGCCCTGCATGTAGAACGGCACGAAGAAGGGCAGCGTGTTGATGTGATCCCAGTGGGGATGCGAGATGAGCACGCGGGCGTCGAGCCGGGTGCGGCCGCCGGCCAGCAGGGCATCCGAGAGCGCCCGGATGCCGGTGCCGGCGTCGAACACGAAGAGCCGGCCGTCCGGGAAATCGACGCTGACGCAGAGCGTGTTGCCGCCGTAGCGTCGCGAATCGGGGCGCGACACCGGCAACGTACCGCGCACGCCCCAGAAGCGCACACTGAGCGTCCCGGCGACGAGGCGCTCGACGTCGGCCGCGAACGTCGCCGGTGAGAGCGGCTTGACGAAGTAGGCGTCGGCGCCCATCTCGAGCGCGCGGCGCCGCTCGAACGGGAATGCCTTCGACGACACGACGATCAGACGCGTCGCCGCGAGCTCCGGCATCTGTCGCAGACGCCGGCACAGCTCATAGCCGTCGAGGCCGGGCATCATGAGGTCGAACACCACGCAGTCCGGCCTGGCGCACGGAATCCGGGTGAGCGCTTCCTGGCTGGCCGTGCTAATGATTGCCTCGTGCCCGGCCTTCTCGAGGAGCGCCCCCGTGATCTCGGCCTGCGTGCGGCTGTCGTCCACCACGTACACGGTCAGCTTGGTGGCCATCCGCGCCCTCCAGCGACCGTCATCGTCGGAGACCCGCGCGCGCCTGTCAAGATGAGGTTCCGTCCGTGAGTCGACTGCTCGCTCCCGCGGTGCTCCTGATGCGGCGGCTGCGGTATGCCCCCAAGTTCTTGCTGCTGAGCCTGCTCATCGCGGTGCCCCTGGGCGTGCTGACGACGCTGTGGCTGACCGAGATCGGCAGACGGCTCGACGACGCGCGGCAGGAGCTCCGCGGCGTGACGTACCTCACCGGACTGCGCGGGCTGCTGGAGCCGCTCGCGGAGGCCGAGACCCGTGCGGCCGTCGCCGGCGGACGCGACGACGGTAGCGCCCTCACGGAGCGGCTCGAGATGGCCGCCGCCAGCGTGGACGCCGTGGACCGGCGCGTCGGCAGGCGACTCGGAACCACCGACCTGTGGACGGCGCTGCGCGTGCGCGTCGTGCACCCCGCGGTGAGCCCGAGGATGCTCATCGCCGAGACCTCGGCCATGGTGAGCCACGTCGGCGACGCGTCGCGCCTCACGCTCGACCCACAGCTCGAGTCGTACTACCTGATCGATGCGGTCGTCGTCAGGCTGCCGACGCTGGCCCGCCATCTCAATGCGCTCGGCGTCCGGCTGATTCGCGAGGCGTCCGGCTCGGGCTCCGACCACGCCGAGGCGCTCGTCTCCCTGCGCCTGGCCGAGACGGAAAAGGATGCGCTCGACCGCGGTCACGCCGTCGCGTTCCGTGCCACGCCCGGACTCCGGCCGGCGGTGGAGCCGGCGTTGATGGCCACCTGGGCCGCCGTCGAGCGCCTGGCGGCGCTGGCACGCCAGACCGGTCCGCCGGCGCCGGTCGATGAGGTCATCCTCCGTCACGACGAAGCGGTGGCGGCCGTGTGGGCCCACTACGATCGCGCGGCGGAGGCGCTCGGCCGCCAGCTGCGCGGCCGCATCGGCAGCCTCGAGACCCACCGCGCGCTGCTGCTGGCGCTCGTCGCCGGCGTCGTCGCCGTCGTCATCTATTTGTGGCTGGGGTTCTACGTGAGCCTGCGCGGGGCCGTGCAGGCGCTCGAAGGCTCAGCACGCGGCATGCAGAGCGGCGACTTCGGCGCGCCCGTGCGCGTCGCCGGTCAGGACGAGCTGACGCGGGTTGTGGATGCGTTCAACACGGTCGCCCACCGGCTGCGCGAGGAGTGGAGCCGCGCCGAAGCGGCGACGCGCGCCAAGTCGCAGTTCCTCGCCGTCATGAGCCACGAGATCCGCACGCCGATGAACGGCGTGCTGGGCATGGCGCACCTGCTGCTGGACACCCCGCTCAGCGACAGCCAGCGGCGCCAGGTCGAAGTGCTCCGCGACTCGGGTCAGGCGCTCCTGGCCATCCTCAACGACATCCTCGACTTCTCGAAGATGGAGGCCGGCCGTCTCGAGCTGGTGGCCGACGACTTCGATCTCGCGCGTGTCGTCGGCAGCGTGCAGGCGCTGATGATGCCCCGCGCACGCGAAAAGGGGCTGTTCCTGCACGCCGACGTCGCGCCCGACGTGCCCACCGCGCTGCGCGGCGACGCGGGCCGGGTTCGCCAGGTGCTGTTGAATCTCGTCGGCAACGCGATCAAGTTCACCGAGGCGGGTGAGGTCCGCGTCGACGTCATGCTGGCCGGACCGCCGACCGAGCGCGTGCCGCTGCGCATCGCCGTGAGTGACACGGGCATCGGGATCGCGCCCGAGGCGCAGGCCCAGCTGTTCCGGGAGTTCACGCAGGTCGACACCAGCGCGACGCGCCGCTTCGGTGGCACCGGGCTCGGTCTTGCGATCTGCCGCCGCATCGTGCAGGCAATGGGCGGTGAGATCGGCGTGGAGAGCGAGCCGGGGGCGGGCGCCATCTTCATGGTCGCGATCGAGCTCGAGCGCGCCCACGCACCGTTGCCGGTGGAGAGCGAGACACCCGCGGGCGTGGTAACGCCGCTGCGCATCCTGCTCGCGGAGGATCATCCGGTGAACCGGCAGGTCGCTCTCGGCCTGCTTGCGCGCCACGGACACAATGTGGACGTCGTCGCCGACGGTGCGGCAGCGATGGAGGCGGCGCGTGGGGGAGACTACGACGTCATCCTGATGGACGTCCACATGCCGGTGATGGACGGCATCGAGGCCTCACGCATGATTCGGCAATTCCCCGGCGCCGCCGGCCGCGTACCGATCGTCGGCCTCAGCGCCAGCGTTCTGAAGGACGAGACCGACCTCTGCTTCGCCGCCGGTATGGACGAGTTCCTCGCGAAGCCGATCGATCCCGCCGCGCTCGCCCGCGTGCTCGCGCGTCACGGAACATCGCTGACCGCCGCGTCGCCGACGGCGGCGGCTGCCGGGCCGCTGCTCGACACCTCCTACCTCTCTGCCCTGGTCGACGCGCTCGGCGCCGCGCGGGTGGCCGCGTTGACCGAGGCGTTGCCCGAGGAGATCGAGCCTCATCAGCGCCAACTGCTCACGGCAGCGCCCGGGACCGACGTGACGACGCTGCGCGCGCCGGCGCACGCGATCAAGGGCGTGGCCGCGAATCTCGGGCTGTCGGCGCTCGCCGCGCTGGCGGGCGCCGTCGAGGAGGCCGCGCTTGCGGGCGACGCCGCACGCGTCGCGAAGCTCTGCCTCGAGCTTTCGCCGTGCAAGGACGTTTCGCTCGCCGCGCTGCGCCGTTTTCTCGCGTCCCGATAGTTGACAAACTTTGCGCCTCCGGATGTCGCGGAGGCACGATCGCGGCGCGAGTGGCGCCCGACTGCCGCAACGGCGAGGGTTTCGGCGACGTCGCGGGAATGGCGGGGAACTTGAACTAGGTCTTGCCGCCATGGGGCTCGGGGGAATGTCGATCTCGACGCGCTTCGCGCTCGTCTTCCTCCTGGCGCTGGCCCTCGTCGGGGTCGCGTTCTATCTGATCCTCGACCGCATCTACTTCAACGAGCTGAAGAGCCAGGCCGAGACCGTCGCCGACAACGTCGACGCGTTCGGCACCTGGGTGGCCCAGTACGGGCGCGTGTGGGTCAAGGACGACGCGCGCAGCTATCTCGGCCACCTGCCGCTGCTGCAGGCCGAGGACGGCGCGACGGCGACGCCGGGCGCGCTGAAGACCGTGAACTTCTACTCGAAGAATCCCGCGCTGGCGCAGCGCGAATTCTCGGAGGTCGTGGCGCACTCCGGCTCGCCGGCGAAGTTCCGGCTGACGTCCCACAACGTCATGAATCCCGGCAACGCGCCGGACGTGTTCGAGCGCCTGGCGCTGCAGCGGATTCGTCAGTCGGGCCTCAAGGAATATTTCGAGCTGACCGACGGCGGCTTCCGCTACGCGCGGACCGTTTATCACAAGCCCGCCTGCATCACCTGTCATGGCGACGCCGATCGCGCGCCGAACGACGTCAAGGTGCGCTACGGCACCGCCAACGGCTTCGGATTCCGGACCGGCGACGCGGCCGGCATCATCAGCGTGACCCTGCCCGCCCGGTCGTTCTGGCGGCTCGGTCTCATGGCCGTCGGCGGCGGCGAGCTCGCCATCATCATCGCCGCCTTCCTGATCGCGATGCTGTTCGTGCGATTCGCCGTCGTCCGTCCGGTCAAGCGCCTCACGGAAGCGAGCCACCAGATCTCGCTGGGGCAGCCTGCCAACCTGGGTGTGGGCCGCATCGCCCGGCACAGTCGGAACGAGACCCACCAGCTCACGCTCGCCATCGACCGCCTGCGACGCAGCATCAACATCGCGATGCGCAAGCTGGGGGAGGACAAGCCCGGCGTCGAAGCGCCGGTGGAGGCCCGCCATGACCGGTGACGCGCTCCGCAGCTACGAAGATCTCGTCGTCGAGCTCCGCCGACTGGGCATCGAGCGGCGCACCGGCACGCTCTTCATCGCCACCGCCGACAACGAGAGCGGCCAGATCGGGGTGCGCGACGGGCTGATCGTGCACGCCCGCTTCCGTCGCAAGACCGGTCTCGAGGCGGCCTACGTGCTGCGAAAGATCGGTAAGGCACGCTTCAGCTTCACGAAAGATTTCGTCGAGGCGACCGATCCGTCGCTCTCGGCCGGCGCCGTGATGTCCGTGCTGATGGATATCGAGATGCCCGCCCCGTCACACGGCGCGCCGGAGAGTCACGAGGCGGCGCGCCGCGTGCTGACGAAGGCGCTCACGGAGTACCTCGGGCCCATGGCGGCCGTCGTCGTCCGCGACCACTTGCGTGACGCCGAGCGTGCCGGACGCGAGCCGGCCGACGTCGTCGACACGCTCGCCCGCAGCATCGACGAGCCCGCGTCCGCCTCCGCCTTCAAGCGGCAGGCGGCGGCCGGCCTCGCGCGCGTCGCCCGTTCTCGCCGCTGACCTGATACTCTGAGCGGCCAGGGAGACCAAGCCATGGCCGACCGCGCGTTGACCGGCATGCGGATTCTCGACCTCACCCAGTTCGAAGCGGGCACCACGTGCACCCAGTTCCTGGGCTGGTTGGGCGCCGACGTGATCAAGATCGAGCCGCCCGGCGGCGAGCAGTCACGGCGTAATCGGCCGGAGGTGCCGGGCCTCGACGCGATGTTCTTCCTCGTCTTCAACTCCAACAAGCGCAGCGTCACGATCGATCTCAAGCACCCCGAGGGACGCGCGCTCTTTCTACGCATGGTCGAGCGCGCAGACGTCGTCGTCGAGAACTTCGCACCCGGCCTGATGGAGCGGCTGGGACTGGACTACGAGCGGCTGCGGGCGGCGAATCCGCGCATCATCGTCGCGCGCATCAAGGGGTTCGGCCTGTCCGGGCCGTATGCGGAGTACAAGAGCTTCGACATGATCGCGCAGGCCACCGGGGGCGTCATGAGCGTCACCGGCTTCGCCGACCGTGAGCCCGTGCGCTGCGGCGCCGCCATCGGCGACACCGGGACCGGCGTCCACACCGCAGCCGCGATCATGGCCGCCTACATCCAGCGCCAGCGCACGGGTCAAGGCCAGCTCGTGGAGGTGGCGATGCAGGAGGTCGTGGCGAACTTCCTGCGCGGCCGGTACGTCGATCACTACCGCGACGGCAAGCCGAGCGAGCGGCGCGGCAACGGCCTGGTCGGCGGCGTACCCGGCGGCGCCTATCCATGCCGCCCCGGCGGACCGAACGACTACGCCTACATCTACGTGCAGACGATGAACGCCGACATGTGGCGAGATTTCGCGGTCGCGATCGGACGCGAGGACCTCCTGAGCGACCCGCGCTGCAAGGATGCCGCGGCGCGCTGGGAGCATCGCGACGCGCTCAACGAGATCATCGCGGCGTGGACGCGCGCTCGCACGAAACACGACGTCATGACGATCCTCGGCAAGGCCGGCGTCCCGTGTGGCGCCGTGCTCGACACGGGCGAAGTCCTCGACGACCCGCACCTCAACGCGCGCGGTCAGATCCACACGCTCGAGCACGCCACGCGCGGGCGCTTGCGGCTGCCCGGCTGTCCCGTGCATCTCTCGGCGTCGGAGGCGCCGACGACGCCGGCGCCGCTGGCGGGCGAGCACACCGACGACGTCCTCCGCGAGGTCCTCGGGTTGTCCGCCGACGACGTGGGAAAGCTGCGCGGACAGCGCGTGCTGGGCTGAGCGCTCAGCCGACGGCGACGCAGCGCACGGCCGGCAGCCCCTTGAGCGCGAGCGTCCAGGTGACGCCTGCGTCATCGGAGCGGTAGACGCGGCCGTCGGCCGTGCCGCACACGACCAGAGGCCCCGTGGCCGCCAGGCAGCCGGTGTCGACGTTGTCGGCGAACCATTCGGGCAGACCGGCGCGACAGCGCTCGAAACGGGTGCCGTCGTCGAGCGGTCGGCGATAGATCGCCGCGCGGCGCCCGCCGGGACCCGTCGAAACCGACAGCAGCACGCAGTCGTCTGCCACGGCCACCGCCCGCGCATAGTGCGCGTGCAGACCCGCCATCTCGAACGTCCAGGAGTCACCGCCATCGCGACTGAGGCCGAAGCCTTCAGCGCTCGCGACCAGCACGACGTTCGGACGGCCTGGATGCACCAGCACCTGGTGGACGTCCTGCTCGATGTCAACCGTCGGCGCCCACGACATGCCGCCGTTGCGCGAGCGCGCGACGCCGCCGACGTGGACATTGACGTGGATGCCGCCGTCGCCCGCGACCGCGATCGAGCGAACGTCCGCGGGATCGCCCCACGGCGTGTACCACGTCTCGCGACCTTCGACGGCCTCGAACGTCTCCACGCGCGCGAGGCCGGAGCGACTGAGTCGAAGCAGATGGGCTTGCTCGGTGCCGACCAGCACACCGTCAGGCGTGGGACCGATGCACGTCGCCGGCGGGCCGTCGAGCGTCGCGCGCGGCGTCCAGCGGTCGCCGTCCGATTCCCACAGCGCCGAGCCGTCGAGCATCGCCCACAGCGTCGGGCCGTCGAGCGCGAGCGCCGTCACCGCGCGCGCGGCGAGCGCCTCCACCGGCCTCGCGGCCTCGTCCTCGACGACCCAGAGTCCGCCGTCCGTGCCAACGAAAGTCCGCCGAGCCATATCTGATGATACGCTCGGCCGCCACGACCGCATGAAGACGAGCGCATGAAGACCGACTTGCTGCTCATGCCGATGAGCGCGCGCTGGAGCGATATGCGTGCCGGCGCGCTGGCCGCCGAAGCCGCCGGCTTCGACGGACTGTGGACATGGGATCACCTGCGCGACCCGGACGGCGAGGATGACGGGCCCGGCGTGCCGGAGGCGTGGACCGTGCTCACCGCGCTCGCCGAAGTGACGTCGCGCGTGGCCCTCGGTCCGCTGGTGCTGAACGTCGCCAACCGCGTGCCCGGTGTGCTCGCGAACATGGCGGCGACGCTGCAAAGAATCTCCGGCGGTCGTTTGCTGCTCGGGCTCGGCGCCGGCGGCAGCCGCCGCACACCCTATGCCGCCGAGCAGGCGGCGATCGGTCAGGATGTCGCGTCCGACGCCGCGCGCGCGCAGCGCGTCGTCGACGCGATCGAGCTCATCCGGCGGCTCTGGAGCGGCGACTCGGGATTCTTGCGACCCGACCCACCGCCGCCGATCATCGTGGGTGGCTTCGGTCCGCGCATGGCCGCGCTTGCGGGTCGGCACGCGGATGGATTCAACACGCAGGCGCTTCACCCGCGGCTGGGCGACCTCGTCGGGCGAGCGCGAGACGCGCACGCGGCAAGCGGACGCGCGGCAGCGCGATTCATCGTGACGGTCTTCGCCGGTCTGGAGAAAGGCTGGCTGCGGCCGGACTCACCAGCGCGGCAGCGCCTGGCGGACGTCGGGGTCGAGCGACTTATCCTGCTCGTCGCGCCGCCGTTCGATACCGGCGAGATCCGCGCCGCGGGTCGTTTGCTCGGTCCGCCGCGCGCGTGAGCGCCGCCGGCCGATCGGCCTACGAGGCGAGGGCGGCGGTCAGAACCACCGTTTGGGTGGGAACACCTGCGTCTCTTGCCGACAGAACTCCAGGAAGTCGTCTTGCTGAGAATCATGGAACAGCAGAACGTCGTAGTAGAACCCGCCCTTGATGCTGGCATAGTTCAGCAGCATCGAGATCGTCCCCGTTTCGCTGGTCTTGACCTTCATCAAGGGGAGTCCCGTCGAGTCATAGAACAACGCGTTGGAATAGTCTCGTTCCAGGACGTAATCGAAGATGGACATCGGGTCTTCGCCGCCGACGAGCTTCAGGTGCTCCGGCGACAGCTCGAAGTAGATCACCGGCGTGCACTTCCGGATCAACGCGTCGCTTCCCCTGATGACCTTGAAGTCGTATCCATCGGTATCGATCTTGATGATGTTCGTCTTGGCGAACGCGGGATGCTTCTCGACCAATCGGTCGACCGTCGTGGTGGCCGTCGCGCCGTGGCGATCTCCGTTCGAGGTCGGCGCGATGTGCGACGTGCCCTGCGTGTGCACGAGGCTGACACGCAGCGTCTCCTCGACATCGGAAACGAGGACGTTCTCGATCGTGACGTTGTCGATGCCCTTGACGTTCAGCTTCAGGAGATCGACGTATTTCCTGTCGCCTTCGACACAGAGAAACGATCCCGAGACCGTGCCGGCGATGAACGAGACGGAGTCACCGACATTCGCCCCCACATCGATCAGGGTCAGATACCCTCGTTTTCGCTGCAGAAAGGCGCACAGCCGTGGGAGCGCCGTGTCGTAGTACGGCCACATCGCGGTGTGTTGAGGCAGGGCGTGGGACGAGTTCATGTACAGGTATCGATCCCGCACCTTCACCCTGACCACGGGATCGGAAAACCGGCGAACCCACCAGTAGACGTGAGACAGGATTCTCTTGGAGAGACGCGCGAGTCGAGTCTTCGGTCGGCTCAGAACCGCTCGCTCAAACAGATAGGTGAATATCAGCAGAAAGATAGATTCCTTCATCGTGAACGAACTACATAGAATGGCACGTGTATGTCCTTGTCAATAGAACTTTGCGTGTAGTCGAGCACCTCGTCCGGCCCTTCCCGCCTGGTTGGAGGCTGAGCTGACGCCATTTTGACACCCCGCCAGGTTTCCGGGCGCGACTGCCCACGCTCGTGGGCAGATCTACGAGGCGAGGGCGTACGCCTCGTCGATGAGGCGGACAACCGGCACGAGGTCGTGCACGCTGATCGGCGGCGGCACCCCCCGCCGGAAATGATCGAGGATGTCGCGCACGCAGTCCGGATAGAGCGCCGCCGGCTGCTCTCGAAGCGTCGATTCGCCGTCGCGGGTGATGAGGCGCACCGTGTCGTCGTGATGGAGGATCAGGATCGCGTCACGGCCGGCGATCTTCCACTCGCCATCCGTCCCGGCGTACGGCACCGTGTTGCCGACCTCGATCGTGCCCAGAATGCCGCTGCGCGAGCGGAGCAGCACCGAGGCGTAATCCTCGACGCGCTCGCCGTGCACGCGCGTGCTGAGCTGCGCGCCGGTGACCTTCGCCGGCTCACCGGTGAGATGCAGGAAGAGGTCGAGACCGTGGGCGCCGAGATTGCGCAGGCAGCCGCCGCCGGCGAGCGCGGGGTCGAGCATCCACGCCGATTGCCACGTCGGATAGCGCGCGGACGTCGGACGATTGAGCCGGAAGTACAGATGCGACAGCGGCCCGATGCGCCCTTCGGCCAGCATCCGGCGCGCGCGAAGCACGAACGGCTGATAGCGTTGCGACAGCGGCACCGCGACAAACGCCCGCTTGGCGGCCGCCTTGGCCGCGATGCCCTCGACGTCCGCGGCGCGGACGCCCATCGGCTTTTCCATCATGAACGGGTAGTCGTGATCGAGCAGAGCATGCGCCGTCTCCGCCATGCGCGCATGCTGCCCCAGCGCGACGACGAAATCCGGGCGCGTCTTCTCGAGCATCGTCCGGTAGTCCGTGAACACCGGCGGTCCGCCGAGCGCGGCCGCGCGGTCGGCGGCGACGGCAGCGTCGGGGTCGTGCAGGCCGACCAATCGCACGTCGTCCATGCCGGCAAGCAAACGTAGATAGGCGGCGTCGTACAGCGAGTGCCAGTGGCTCACCTCGATGGCGGCGACACGGAGCGCCGCGGCCATTCAGGGGCGGACGCCGCGCACGAGCGCTTCGTAACGGTCGAGCACCGGCATGATCTCGTCGGCCCCCGCGGCAGGCAGGTTGAACACGAGCCGGGCGACGCCGGCGTCGTGATAGCGCAGGACGAGCTCGCGATCCTCCGGCGTCCCGAAGATCGTGATCGGCAGCGTGTCCGGATCGCGTCCCATCTCGACGGCGAGCTTCCGGAAGGCGGGCAGCAGACCGAGCACGTCGCCATAGGCCGGGCGTCGCGCGTGCGGCACCCAACCGTCGCCGAACGCGATCGCGCGTCGCGCACCGTACGGAAACGCGCCGCCGACGATGACCGGCGGATGTGGCTTCTGCACGGGCTTGGGCCACGTCATCATCGGGGGAAAATCGACGAACGCGCCGTGGTACTCCGGCTTGCTGCGCGTCCAGATCGCCTTCATCGCCTCGACGCGCTCGCGCATCACCTCGAAGCGCGTTGCGAAGTCCGTCCCGTGGTCGGCCATCTCCTCCGCGTTCCAGCCGGCGCCGATGCCGAAGAGGAAGCGGCCGCGCGAGATCTGGTCGAGGCTCGCGACCTGTTTGGCCGTCTGGATCGGATCGCGCTGCACGACGAGGCAGACACCGGTGGCCACCCGCAGGCGGGTCGTCGCTGCGGCGGCCGCCGCAAGCGCGACGAACGGGTCCATGACGTCGTAGTACTTCTTCGGCAGGTCGCCGCCCTGGGGAAACGGCGAGCGTCGCGACAGCGGGATGTGCGAGTGCTCCGGCGCCCACAGCGACTCGAAGCCACGGTCCTCGAGGGCGCGGCCGAGCTCCACCGGACCCATCGAGTAATCCGTGAAGAAGATCGCCGCCCCGATGTCCACCTGCTATGTCTCCGCCAGCGGCACGATCGCGTACACGCGTGGCGCCTTGCCGAGGTGCGACTCGCCGTCCGCGCCGCTGTACACGCGCCACATCTTCGTCATTGGCGCACGCATGATAGTGCAAGATGGCGGCGATGGCGCGGCTGAACGTCGGCGTGCTGGGGCTGAGCCACGATCACGTCTGGGGCAACCTTCGAGCCCTGCACGCCGGCGAGCGCGGGCGCCTGGTGGCCGCCGCCGAGCCCGACCCGGCGCTGCGCGATCGCATGCGCGCGCTGGACGGCGGCGTGTCCCTCCACGACTCGTTCGACGCGCTGCTCGAGCGGCGCGATCTCGATGCGGTCTTGGTGTTTTCCGACAACCGGATGTCGGCGGAGCTCGGTGCTCAGGCGCTCGCGCGTGGCCTGCCGGTCATGATCGAAAAGCCGATGGCGGCCGATCTGCCCGGCGCGCGTGCGCTGCGCGCCGCCGCGCGACGCGTCGGCGGCCTTCTCATGGTGAACTGGCCGACGGCGTGGCGCCCCGCGCTGCGCCACGGGCTCAGGCTGGCGCGCGACGGCGCCGTGGGCGCGGCAATGCAGCTCAGCCATCGCGGCGGCCACGCGGGGCCGCGCGAGTTCGGCTGCTCGACCCAATTTTGCGAGTGGCTCTATGATCCACGACGCAACGGCGGCGGCGCGCTCGTCGATTACTGCGGCTACGGCGCCGTCCTCTGTCGGCTCGTGCTCGGCCGGCCGCAGGCGGTGAACGCGGTGACGCCGCCGCCACGCAAGCCCGGCCTCGTCGCCGAGGACAACGCGATCGTCGTGCTGTCGTATCCGACCGCGCTCGGCCTGCTCGAGGCCAGCTGGACGCAGATCGGCGGCGAGCCGGCGTTCGCGATGATCGTGTACGGCGAGCGCGGAACGTTGATCGTGCACCAGCCGCGGCCGACGCGTGAAGGCGAGCACGCCGGCGCGGGGCGTGTGCAAATCGTCGGCTCCGAAGGCAGCCGCTTCGTCGAGCCGCCGGAGCTCGGGCCCCAGGAGCGTGACGGCCCGACGCATTTCCTCGCGTGCGTGAGCGCAGGACGCGAGGTGACGGAGTTCTGCGCGGCGGAGGTCGGCTGCGACGTCCAGGAGATGCTCGCCGCCGCGCTGAGCTCGGCGGCGACGGGCCGACAGGTGCCGCTCCCGCTCGACTGAAGCGTCAGCCGCTCGGCTCTCCGCCGCTCGCGCGGTAGTGAGTGGCGTACGCGTGCCGGCACCGCTCGCGTAGCCGCGCCTCGTCGACGGGCGCGCCGAAGCGCGTCGGCGAGATGTCCGAGCAATCCAGCGCCGGAGCGCCGTCGACGATCCACTCGGCGATCGCCTCGCCGAGCGCGGGCGACACGCTCAGGCCGCCGACGCAGCAGCCACTCATCACCCAGGCGCCCGTCACGCCGGGCAGCGGCCCCACGAGATAGCGGTCGTCCATCGTCATGGTCGGCAGCCCGCCGCGGTGCTCGGCCACGCGAATGGACGGGTCCTGGAAAATCGGAAACTGCTCGCGCACGCTGTGCGCGAGCCGCCACAGCACGTCGACGTCCAGTGGCAGCGCGCGCACGTCATCGGGCAGCGCCTCGGGCTGCAGCGGGTCGGGCTCGTAGCCGCCGAGCATCAGACCGCCACGCTCGTGACGTACGTAGACGTTGGCGTCGATGACGCGCGCAATCGGAAAGTGCGGACCGACGCCGGCGATGGGCTCGGTGATCAACAGCTGATGGCGCGTGGGCACGACCGGCAGCGAAGAAGCGCCCAGGGCCGCGGCAACCAGTCGCGCCCACGCGCCGGCGGCGTCCACGACGACGCGCGTGGCGATCGTGCCGCCCGGCGTGCGAACGCCCTCCACCCCGCGTGGTCCGATCTCGAAGCCGGTGGCCGCGGTGTGCGGGAGCAGCACGGCGCCGAGCTTCTCCGCGGCGCGGCAGTAGCCCAGCGGCAGCTCCGACGGCTCGACGTTGCAATCGGTGGGACTCCACGTGACGGCGACGATGCCGCGCACGCCGAGGATCGGCAACAGCCGCCGAGCCTCGGCAATCGACACGAGCGAGATCGGCACACCGACCTCGGCGCCCCGCGTGACCTCCCTGGTGAGCTGCTCGGCATCGCGGTCCGTGCGCGCGATCTTCAAGGCGCCGCTCTGGGTGAAGCGCAACGGCTGCCCGGTCTCCGCGCCGAACGCCGCGAGCTTCGTCACCGCGCGCTGCGCGAGCCGCGTCAGCGCCGGCGTGGCGCGGATCTGGCTCGTCAGCCCGGCCGCGCGCGGCGATGTCTGCGACGCCAGCGCGGCCCGCTCGAGCACCGCCACGCGGACACCACGCTGCGCCAGGTGGTAGGTGGCGCTCGCGCCGAAGGCGCCGGAGCCGACGACCACGACGTCGGCGGAGGCGATCACTTGCCGCCGAGTGTTCGGTAGGCTTGCGCGGCCGGCGTCCCGGATCGACGCCTGTTCGGCGGGCGACCTCATCAAAATCTGCAGCGCGGGCAGCGACTGGGAGTCGCCCTGCGCCGTCA
>Ga0075428_100000347_pt1 | contig 45930 bp, 46 predicted proteins | sample RhiMetdeltSRZDD2_FD_75291 | JGI IMG/M metagenome (GOLD analysis project Ga0075428, IMG submission 75291) | Populus rhizosphere microbial communities from Tennessee, USA - Rhizosphere MetaG P. deltoides SRZDD2 | ecosystem: Host-associated > Plants > Roots > Rhizosphere > Soil | place: USA... | reverse complement strand
CGTCGCGGCGGATCTGGCCGCCGACGAGGTGGAGCGGGTCCGCAAGGCGGCCGTGAGAGCCCTGGCGTTCATCGGTGAGGCCGAGCATGCCAAGGCCGTGCGGGACCTGCTCGACGACCCGTTCGCCGGGCGCGACGCCGAGCTTGCGCTCAAGGAGATGCGCCGCCGTCTGGACCGCCCGGTTTAGAACGATAGGCTCGGCCCTATGCGGGCTCTGCGGGCATTGACGGTGCTGATCGTCGCGGGTGTTGGTGCCGCGTGCGATGCCGCGCCGGCACCGAAACCCGCGCCCCCGATCGGTGGGGAGCTGAGCTGGAAGACGCTGGCGTCGGCCCCGTCGGCGCGCACCGAGGTCGCGGCGACGGTCCTGGACGGCCAGATCTATGTGGCGGGCGGTTACCGCGGCGACGGCGCTACGGTGGCGACCGTCGAGATCTTCGATACCGGCAGCGGTCAGTGGGCGCGCGGACCGGACCTGCCGGTGCCGGTGAACCACGCCATGGCCGCCACGGTGGGCGGCGCGGTGTATGTCTTCGGTGGTTATGACGGTGGCGGCCAGGCATTCGCGGGCGCGTTCCGGTTGGCCGACAGCGGCTGGCGGTCCGTCTCCGGGCTCCCCGAGCCGCGGGCGGCGGGGACCGCGGCCGTGGTGGCCGGCCGCGTTTACCTGGCCGGGGGCATCGGGGCGGGTGGCGCCCTGGCCGAACGGATGCTCGTCTACGACGCCGGCGGCGACCGCTGGTCCACCGAGACCGGTCCGCCCACGCCGAGGGAACACCTTGGCGGCGCGGGGTTTGACGGTCAGGTGTACACGGTCGGCGGGCGGACGGCGGCGAAAGGCAACCTCTCCGCGTTTGAGGCGTTCGATGTCGGTACCAGAAAATGGTCTTCAAAGCCTTTGTTGCCCACAGCGCGGGGCGGCTTGTCGGCCGCGGCCACCTGCCACGGCCGGATCATCGCGGTCGGCGGCGAGGCCGCCGCCACGTTCGCCGAGGCCGAGGCGTTCGACGTCAAGACCGGTGCGTGGCAGGCGCTGCCCAAACTGCCCACGCCGCGGCACGGTCTCGGGGTGGTCTCGGTGGGGTCCGTGCTTTACACGCTGGCTGGCGGACCGAAGCCCGGGTTGTTCGTCTCGGAGACGGTGGAGGCGATCGATCTGGGAGCCTGCTAAGCCCAGTCCCGGATCAGCTCGGCGATGGGCCCGCCGGCGCGCACCCATTTGAAGTGGTCGATGTCGTATCCGGCGGCGGCCCGAGTCAAGTGCTCCCGCCTGACCTTGGCGGACTCCAATTTGGACACCAGGAAATCCATGGTACCACGCGGAGTGTACTGGTCGGCGTCGACGCTGATCGCCAGCACCGGCAGGCTGATGCCGCCCAGCTTCTCCTCGGCGCCAACGGAAGCGGGGAAGCGCCCGTGCCGCGCGGTGTAGGCCCAGTCCCGGATGACGCCGCGGGCCTGCCGCCCGCCGAAGCCCCAGCCGGGCCACACCCCGAGCACCTTGCTCACGGCGTTGATGCCCTGCGTGAACCCATACACCCCAAGTCTTTTCGGCCCGTAGAGCCGCCAGTAGGGCATCGCCACCGCGATCAGGATCAGGCCGTCGACCCCTTTCTGCGAGCGGGCGAGGTGTATCAGGCACGCCTGCCCGCCCAGTGAGTGTCCTAATAGGACCACACGCCGGTTACGCGTCATCGGCGCCAGCGCCGACAGCACCGCACCCACGTCGCCGGCCAGATCGCCGTAGCCGTAATCGCTTTTACGGCTCGGCGGCGGAGCGCTCTCGCCGGTGCCGCGCAGATCGGCGATGGCCACCGTCATGCCCGCCTCGACGAGCACGCTCGCGAAGCGCCGGTAGTAGCCGCCGGGCACGCCCATGGCGGGGAAGACGACGACCACGGTGTTCGCGGTCGGGTGGCGCTCCACCCACACCGAGAGCCGGTCGGTGCCACGCTTCACGTCAAGCCGCTCGAGCCGCATTTCGCGAATGTTATCCGGCGGTGGCCTCTACCGTCAGCCCCGATGCGGTGCGGATCACCTGCTCGAGCACCTCACCCTCGCCCACCGACGCGCCCGGCCACAGCACGCTGCGGCTGACGCTGCCCCGGACCCGGGCCCGCGCCCCGATCACGCACTCGCTGACCGGGCCCTGCACCACGGCGCTGGGATCGATCAGGTTCGACCCGCGCGCGGCGTGCATGTTGGCGGCCAGATAGTCCGCGGGCGACCCGCAGTCGATGTAGGTCCCGTCAAGCTCGATGGCGTCCAGGCGCCCCTCCCGCGCCGCGGGCCGCCAGGTCGTCAGCACCAGGTGCGAGTATTCGTCCTTGAGCCGCGCCGCCTCGGCCGCCGGGATCAACGACGCGCCGGCGAACGACAGCCCGCCGAAGGGCGGATGCCCGTCGTGCTCGCGGCGCCCCAGTATCCGCACCCGCTCGCCATCCCAGCCGTCGAGCAGCCGCCGCAGGTCGCCTGGCGGCGCGGACACATACGCGTCCGCGTTGAGCACGAGCACGGCCCGGCCGTCGATCCACTCGCGCAGGTGGCCCAGTGCCCCGGCCGACGCCAGCGGCGCACTCTCCTCAATGGACAGATGCGCCCGCTCGCCGACGTGCTCGACCACCTTCTCGAAGTGGTGGTGCGCGTTGACCGCGACCTCGGCCTGGCCTGAGAACCCGGACGCCGCAAGGCGTTGCAGGCCGCGGTCGAGCAGCGGCACGTTGCCGACCGGGACAAGCGCCTTGGGGCACGTCGCGGTCAAAGGCATTAATCGTGTACCCAGCCCCGCCGCCAAAACGACCACGCAAACCCCTTTCACCGCGGCTCGGCCTCGGGTCCGATTCCGTAATGACCAAGCAGCCGGGCCGTCGCGTGGGTGAGCGTGGGCAGCTCGTCCACCGGATACCAGGCCGCCTCCCACACCTCGGCTCCGTCGACGCTGAGCTCGGTGGTCGAGGCCGGCACCCGCGCGGTGAACACCATGTCGACCCACCTCCCCTTGGTGTGCACCATGGCGCTGGGCGTGGCCGGGGTGAGGTCCTCCTCGGCGAACTGGATGCCGGTCTCCTCCGCGGCCTCGCGGCACGCCCCGGCGATCGGCGTCTCACCCCGCTCGAGCAGCCCGGCGGGCAGGGTCCATCCCCGCCCCGGCGGCTGGCGCAGCATCAGCAGCCTGTCCTTGCCCTCCGGCGCCTCCGAGTCGAACGCGAGCACGACCGAACCCACCACATACTTGTGCCACACCAGCCGGACCAGGCGCGACCGCCACGGATGCGGGATCATGTAGAAGATGCCGTATCCGATGGCAACCAATCGGGTGCGGATCTTGGAGCGCCTACGGATCACCTAGCCAGGCTAGTGGATGACGGGCTGACCCGAACTGTCGCATCACTGCCTCAGGGCGGCGACGGGACCCCTTGATCAATGTGATGCTCACAGCGGAAGTCCGGTGCGAGACCGCTGTGAGCATCACATTGATCAAGGCAGAATTGATCAAGGCGGGGCGACCGCGCAAGATCGATCAGGCGTGGTCGTCGGCGGCCACGGGCGGCGATGCCGCGCGTTGCTTGGCGCGCGAGAAGGTGACCCGGTCGTCGACGCTGGCGATCAGCTGGTCGACGATCACATCCGCCCGCACCCGGTGCTCGGCGACGGCGATCAGCAGCGAGTCGAGGTCGGGATACCCGAGCGACTGCGCCAGATCGGCCAAGCGCTGCTCATCCGAGAGCGCCCGGTCGCGCCGCCGCAGGGCCAGGCCGATCGCGGCCCGCCCGATCTGCAGCCGATCGCTGACCGTGCCCGCCGGGGCCGCGGGCTCGCTGAAGCGGCGGCTCAGGCGCAGCTGGGCGTTGGGCGACTTGACGAACTCGAGCCACTCGGCGCGCGGGCCGGGGTGGTGGCGATCGCGGCTGACCAGCACCTCGACCACGTCGCCGTCGACCAGCTGGGCGTTGAGCGGGGTGAGCACGCCGTTGACGGTCGCCGCCACGCACCGGTCGCCGGTCCGGGAGCTGATCTCATAGGCCACGTCGACCGGGGTCGCGCCGGCGGGCAGCAGCATCTGACGCCCCCGGGAGAACACCTGGATCTGCTGTTCGGCCAGGTCGCAGCGTAGGGATTGGACGAACTGCACCGCGTCGGGCGCGGCCTGCTCGATCTCGAGGGCGCGCTTGAGCCAGGCGTGGTCGGCGTGCGACGGCGCCTCGTCGGGACGCCGGCCGAACCGGCCCGGCTTGGGCGGATAGCGGTACTTCGCGATCACGCCGAACTCCACCTCGCGGTGCATCTGCTCGGTGCGGATCAGCACCTCGACCATCTGGTCGTCGGGGCCGAGGACCGTGGTGTGCAGCGAGCGGTAGAGGTTGTTCTTGGGCGCGGCGATGTAGTCCTTGAAGCGTCCCGGGATCGGAAGCCAGTGCGCGTGGATGGCCCCAAGGGCGGCATAGCAATCCGCCTCCTCCCCATCGAGGATCACGACCACTCGGGGGAGGTTGATCGGGGCGGGGCTGCCGGCCTGCTTGGTGTCCTTCCAGATCGTGTAATAGTGGCGAGGCCGGGGGATCACGTGCCCGGCCAGCTTCTCCTTTTTGAGCGCCTCGTTGCCCTTGCGCACGATGCGGGCGACATAGGCATTCCACTGTGGACGCTCACGCTCCACCATCTCTTGGATGCGCTGGTAGTCATCGGGCTCGACGTAGCGCAGCACCACGTCCTCGAACGGGCCCTTGAGCACCTGGATGCCGAGCCGGTCGCACAGCGGCACCAGCACCTCATAGGTGGCCTTGGCGATGCGGGCGCGGGAGGCGGGGGAACGCGCGTCAAGGGTCTCCATGTTGTGCAGGCGGTCGGCGATCTTGATGACGAGCACCCGGATGTCCTGGCTGGCCGCGACGATCATCTTGCGGATCGACTCCGCCTCGGCCTGGGCGAAGTGGGCCTTGTCGAACTTGGTGACGCCGTTGACCAGCACGGCGACCTCGTTGCCGAAGTCGGCGCGCAGCTGGGCCAGTGTATAGGGGGTGTCCTCGACCGTGTCGTGCAGCAGCGCGGCGGCCAGGGTGACGCTGTCCATGCCCAGCTCGGCCAGGGTCAGGGCGACCTCGAGGGGGTGAGTGATGTACGGTTCGCCGCTTTTGCGTTTCTGATCACGGTGCATGCGCTCGGCGACCGAATAGGACCGTCGCAGCAGCACGGTGTCGCCGTTGGGGTGGATGCCGTGGTGGGCGCGGATCAGCCGCTGAACCGGATCGATGGGTTGCCCGGGTCGTTCACGCGGCAACGACCAGTTCAGCAGGGCCCGAAACCGGGACGCCAGTTGGTTTTCGCCGATGCGCCCCGCGGCACCTTGAAGGCTGGCGTCGACATCCACTCAGGCCACCTCCCCCCTAGCCAGCGAATGCCTCATAGCCTAGTAACGAACATGATGGCCAATTGGTCAATACCTCTGGGTCGATCGGTCAACACTTTGACCCTTTTCGACAACGCTCGCGATGGGAGACTCCACCCTGGCGAGCAGCTTGCGTAGCCGCATCGCGCCTTTCGCCGGTGATGCCCAGCCCGCGGACGCTTCCACCAGCCGGGTCTCCGGACGCTCAAGCCAATCGAGGATGCGCTCGGTTTCCTCGGCCGTGGCGGCCGGGGTCGGGCCCGCCCCCGGTGCCACCGTCTCGGCCGTCGGCCGCACCATGTCCAGCGTCCGTCGCGGATGGACACCCGGCGCCGCCGTCGCCGCGGCGGCCAGCCGGCCATGCCGGATGATCGCCAGCTCCCAGCCGCCGTCCTTGGTCTTTTTCGCCCCGACCAGCTCGGCGATCCCGGTCAGGGCGGACAGGCGCTGCATCCGGGCGGCGGCGCGCAGAAACCACAGCATGCGGTCGCGCACCACCGCCGCCTCCTCGAAGCGCTCCGCCTGGGAGAGGCGATCCATCCGCCGCAGCAACGGCTGCACCACCGGATCGGGATCGGTCAGGAAGGCCTCCCTCACCCGCTCGACCAGCCGCGAGCCGTAATCCTCCGGGGTGATCCGCAACCGGCACGGCGCCGGGCATTTGCCCAGCTCCTCCAGCACACAGCTCGCCGACGCCCTGGTGGCCGACAGCTTGGTGGTGCACTGCCGCAGGGGCACGGCCTCGTGGATGGCGTCGAGCGCGGCCTCGGCGGAGCGCCGGCCGGGGAAAGGTCCGAGGCAGAGCGCGGCGTCCGTGCCGATCTTTCTCACCAAGGACAGCCGGGGGTACCTCTCGGAGGTCAGCTTGATCCAATGGACCCTTTCCGGGTACTTGGAGCGGCGGTTATAGGGCGGCGAGTGCGCGGCGATGAGCCTCAGCTCGCGGACCTGAGCCTCCAGCGAATGCGCGCAGACCACGGCCTCGATCCGCACCGCCGCGGCGAGCATCTCGCTGATCCGCGCCCGCTTCTCGGCCGCGGTGAAATACGTGCGCACGCGGGTGGCGATGTCGTTGGAGGTGCCGACGTAGAGCGGGCGGTCGTTGTGCCCGCGGAACAGGTAGACGCCCGGGGCGTGCGGCAGGCCCTGGGCCAGGTGGCGCTTGGCCCGCTGGGTCGGCGTCACCGGCTTGATATAGGCGAGCGTGTCGCCGAGCGTGCTCACCCCGAGGCTGCCCAGCCGCCCGATCAGCGCGTGCAGCACCTCCACCGTGGCCAGGGCGTCGTCGAGCGCCCGGTGGGTGGGCGGGTGAGTCTTGAAATAGGCGGCGAGCGTGCCGAGCTTGCGGTTGGGCACCTCGTCGCGCAGCAGCACGCGGCGCGCAAGCATCGCCGTATCGAGCACCTTGAGCGCGGGCCAGCTGTAGCCGTGCGCGCCGCAGGCGGCCTTGAGAAACCCGACGTCATAGGGCGCGTTGTGGGCGACGAGCACCGAGTCGCTGAGGAACTCGAGCAGTGACGGGAGCACCTTCTCGATCGGGGGTGCGGGCTCGAGCATCGCCGTGGTGATCCCGGTCAGCACGGTGATGAACGGCGGCACCGGCACGCCCGGATTCACCAGCGTGGCAAGCCTTCCCAGCTCCTCGCCGGAGCGCACCTTGACCGCGCCCACCTCGGTGATGCCCGCGCCGTCCGGCGCGCCGCCTGTGGTCTCCAGGTCGAGCACCACGAACGTAGTGTGGATCAAGTCGGCCTGGAGTGGATCGTCCCACAATGCGTCCAAGGTGAGCTGCACGCCGCGCAGGCTAACCGGACGGTGTGACACTCCAGCCCCTACGGGTAAGGGAGCTGTGCTGATTGTCCGCCAGCGATCAGCCGGGCTGCGAACCTGTGGGCCGCGCGAACTAGCGACAGATACCCGAAGACAAGATCTAGGTGCGGTGGGAGACTTGGGCCTATGTCATCCGCAGCGGAACCAGCGTTCGACGCTTCGGTCGAAGCTGCGGACTTCGTCCCCGAGCCCGCGCTTCCCGAAGCCGTCCGGCAGCGGGTCATCGCCCTCGCGGCGGGCGTGCTGACCGCGCTGCCCTTCGACGAGCTGCCGGTCACTCTGCGCAAGGTCGCCAAGTTCGCGCCCAACCGGCGCGCCCGGCTAGGCGGGGCCGCGATCGCCTCCCAACTCAGCACCGATCCGATTTTCAGGCAGCGGATCGGTGCTCGTGTCATGGACGACGCCGGTGACCTGGGCGCCGCCGTCTCCAACGGCGTGCTGCCGGCCGCGGCCGATCCGGTCGAGGTGGCGTCGCTCGCCTATTTATCCAGGCCAGCCGAGTGGCGTGAGCTGATCGCGAGCGCGGGTGAGGCCGTCGCGGCGCAGGCCGAGTCCGCCGCGATCGAGGAGGTGGTGCGCGAGGCCGAGAGCCGGGCCGCCCGCGCCGAGCACGATCGCGCCGTGGCCAGGGTGGAGGCGGACAAGCTGCGGGCCGAGCTGACCCGGCTGCGCGACGAGATGACCGGCATCCAGCAGGAGCACCGCTCCAACGCCAAGGTGTTGCGGGAGACCCAGGCCGCGCTCAAGCGCGCCACCGAGCTGCTGAGCATCGAGAAGGGCCGGGCCGCCAAGGCGGTGCAGGATCATGAGGCCGAGCTGCGCAAGCTGCGCGTCAAGCTGGCCGATGCCGAGGCCGCCAAGGGCGACATCCGCCAGGCGGCGCGGGAGAGCCGGGCGCTGGACGAGGCCCGCCTGTGGCTGCTGCTGGAGACGATCGGCCAGGCCGCCGTGGGTTTACGTCGCGAGCTGGCGCTCGACCCCGCTAAGATCATGCCGGCCGACACCGTCGCCGCCGACGCGCCCGGCGCCCAGTCGCCCGCCTCACGCGGCCTCGACTCCGACGACCCGGCGCGCCTGGCGCAGCTGCTCGCTTTGCCCAAGGCCCACCTGATCGTGGACGGGTACAACGTCACCAAGCGCGGCTTCGCCGAGATGTCCCTTGAGCAGCAACGCAACCGGCTCGTCACGGCGCTCGGGCTCGTGGCCGCGCAGACCGGAGCGGAGGTGACGGTGGTCTTCGACGGCGCCGAGCGCGTCCACGGCTTACCTCCGGCGCCGCGCGGCGTGCGGGTCCTGTTCTCCCGCAAGGGGGAAACGGCCGACGAGCTGATCCGGCAGCTGGTGCGGGCCGAACCGGCCGGGCGGCCGTTGGTGGTGGTCTCCTCCGATCGCGAGGTGGCCGAGGGGGTCAAGCGGCACGGCGCGTACCCGATGGGCTCGGATTCCTTGCTGCGCCGGCTCTCCGCGCGTTGATTTGGTTTCTTCAGGCTGCCTTGGCTAGTGAGCCGCGTGATTGATCACGCCTGGCTTCTCGCCGGGTTTGACCACGAGGAACTGGCCCATCATGCCCTGGTCCTCATGGAAGAGCACGTGGCAGTGGTACATGTACGGCCGGTTCGGGTCGCTGTGGTCGCGGAACCGCATGATGATCCGGTAATTGGCGTCGGAGTGCACCGGTAGGGTGTCCTTCCAGCCGCTCAGGTATGGCGGTGGCGGCCGGTTGCCCACGGACAGCACCTGGAACTGGACGTCGTGCACGTGGAAGCTGTGCGCTTGACCGTCGTTGTTGAAGACATTCCAGATCTCTGTGGTACCCAGCGTGGCCGCGAAATTCACCGCGTTCATGTTGACCTTGTTCCCGTTGATCGCGTGGCCGGTCAGCCTGAAAGGTCGCGTGACGGCGGCCGTCGCCGGGTCGAGCCTGTCTATTTTGGACAGCTGAGCCGGGATCTCGGTGCCGCCCTTGAGGTTTTCCGCGGCGCGCAGCTGAAGTACGTCGAACCGGTCGTCGCCGCCGGAGAAGCGCTCGATGCCGCCGCCCAGATCCGGGTCGTAGCTGCGCAGCACGAGCCGCTCGCCCGGCTTGACCCTCACCACGATCTCGGCCCGCTCGCCCATCGCCAGCTGGACGCGGTCCATCCGGGCGGGCTTGTCCAGCAGCCCGCCGTCGGTGCCGACGAGCGAGAACTGCCGGTCGTCGTCGAAGCCGAAGTTGTAGCTGCGGGCGTTGGAGGCGTTGAGGATCCGCAGCCGCACCAGCTCGGTGCCCACGTCGAGGTACGGGGCGTAGGTGCCGTTGACGACGATCTGGCTGCCCATGATGCCCAGGTCACCGCCGAAGAACTGGTTGCCGCGCCGGAGCCCGTCGGAGCCGCCGAACTCCTTGTCCTGCACGATGACCGGGACGTCGTCGACGCCGTAGGTCTTGGGCAGGTTGAGCGCGTTGGTGGTGGCGTCGTCGACGATGAACAGGCCAGCCAGGCCGCGGTAGACGTGATCGGCGGTGTCCCCGTGCGGATGCGGGTGGTACCAAAGGGTGGCGCCCGGCTGGTCCACCTTCCACGTGGGCGACCAGGTGCCGCCGGCGCGCAGCGGCTGGTGCGGCCCGCCGTCCATCGCCGCCGGCAGGTGCATGCCGTGCCAGTGCACCGAGCTTTCCACGTTCAGGTTGTTGCGCACGTTGACGATCACCTGCTCGCCGGCCGAGCCGCGCAGGGTAGGTCCGAGGTAGGAGCCGTTGAAGCCCCAGGTCGTCGCCGAGTGACCCGAGCCGAAGTCGTGCGTGCCCTGCCCGGCCACCAGATCGAAGACGCGCCGCCCCCGATCGTCCACATGCGACTGCGCCAGCGGCGGGATCGCCAGCCGGTTGGCGAAGTCGACCTGGCCGAACGTGTCGGTGGCGGCGCGGCTGAAGACCCACGTGCCGAACGCCACCGCGCCGCCGCAGCAGACCAGGATCACGCTGGCGATGATGAGCAGGACTCGTTTCGTCACGTGATCCAACCTCCCGCGCAAAACCGCAGGTGTCGACCCTGAGACTGGCTATCTGGGGGAGAACTCAGGGCTGTCCCGGAGGCGCTTAATATCGGTGGATGACCGTGCGGGGTTGGGCCTGGATCAGCTTGATCGTGGTGTTGGCGGCGCTGGCCGTGGTGGCGCTGGTGATGGTGCCGTGGCACAGGCCACCGGCGCCGAGGGCCGACCAGCTCGACGCGCTCGCGCAGCTGCCGGCCGACCGTGTCGCCAAAGGCAGGCAGCTTCGCGAGGAGCTGCGCTGGGTGACGTACCCGAGCATGGTTTTGGGTTTGGTCTTTGCCCTTCTGCTCGGGCTCACGCCACTTGGCGCCAAAATGGTGGCGGCGGTGCCCGGCCCGTGGCTGGCCAAGGTGCTCGGCGGCGGGCTGCTGGTGCTGTTCGCGGCCGACGTGGTCACGCTGCCGCTGGTGGCTTGGCGGCACACCATCCTCGTCCGTTATGGACTGTCCACACAGGACTGGGGGGCCTGGTCGGTGGATCTCCTTAAGGGTTACGCGGTCGGCGCCGTGATGGGGGCCGTGGCGCTGCTCGGATTCTATGGTCTGACAAGGCTTTTCCCCACGACCTGGTGGGCCTGGGGAGCGGTCGGCGCGGCCGGGCTGGTGGTGCTGCTCAGCTTTGTCTTCCCGGTGCTGGTCGAGCCGGTGTTCAACAAGTTCACCCCGATGGCCGAGTCGCCGTTGCGCACCGAGCTGATGGCGGTCGCGCAGCGCGACGGCGTGCCGGTGCGCGATGTGCTCGTGGCCGACGCGTCCCGGCGCACCACCGCGCTCAACGCCTATGTCAGCGGCATCGGCCCGACACGGCGCATCGTCGTCTACGACACCCTGCTCAAGGACGCGCCGGAAGGAGAGGTGGTCAGCGTGGTCGCCCACGAGCTGGGCCACGCCAAGGACAAGGACGTGGTGGTCGGCACCCTGATCGGGGCGCTGGGGGCCGCGGCCATCGTGATCGGTCTCTACCTGCTCGGCGGCTTGGGCTGGCTGCTCAAGCGGGCAGGCGTCGAGTCGATCAGCGAGCCGCGGGCGATCGGTCTGCTGCTGGCGGTCGCCGCGATAGCGGGGCTGCTGGCCACCCCGGTGCAGGCCTACGTTTCCAGGCTGATCGAGGCGCGCGCCGACGAGCACGCCCTGGTGCTCACCGACGACCCGGCGACCTTCGAGGAGATGCAGAAGCGGCTGACCCTGGTCAACCTGGCCGACCCTGATCCACCGGCGTGGGAACAGGCCCTGTTCGGCTCGCACCCCACCACGGTGGAGCGGATCGCGGCGGCCCGGGCATTTTCACGTCGCTGAATTTCACGTCGCTGAATTTCACGTCGCTGAGTCGAGCAGTTCGCGCAGCCGCGCCGCCTGGCTGTCCCACGTCCACGACGTTTGCACCCACTCGCGGCCGGCGGCGCCCATCTTGCGGGCCAGCGCCGGATCCCTGAGCAGCGTGACCAGACGGTCGGCGAGGGCGTCGACGTCGCGGCCCGGCACCACGAAACCGGTCTCGCCCTCCAGCACCGCGTCCGGAGCCCCACCCGAGTCGCCCGCGACCACCGGCAACCCGACCGCCGACGCCTCGAGGTAGACGATGCCCAGGCCCTCCACGTCGAGGCCGAAATTCCTTGTGCGGCAAGGCATCGCGAACACATCACCGGCGGCGTAGTACGTGGGCAGTTCCTCCCACAGGACCGAACCGGTCATGAAAACGTGGTCCTCGACGCCCAGCTCGCGGGCCATTCGCTCGATCTTGCGCCGGTGCGGGCCGCCGCTGACGAGCAACAGGGCGGCGTCGGGCACCTGCTTTCGTACCCGTAGCAGCGCTTTGACCAAGGTGTCCTGGCCCTTTCTTGGTACTAGACGCGAAACACAGACAATCACCGGACGATCGCTGAGCCCGAGCCGGGACCGCACCGCCGACCCGTCGATCCCGGGATGGAAGGCCTCGCTGTCCACCGCCGGGGTCAGCCGCTCCAGCCGGGCCCGCCCCTCGACGACCGGCTCCAGCCGCGCCCGCTGGTACTCGGTCAGATAGGTGATCACGTCGCAGCCGTCGGCGATGCGCCGCAAAGCGTTGCGCGCCATAGGAAGCGCCGCCCAGCCCACCTCGTGCCCGTGGGTCAGCGCCACCGCCCGCCGCAGCCGCAACCTGCGCGCCAGCAACCCGAGCGGCGCCGCCGCCCCGAACAGCACCCGCTCGCAGCCGTGCTCGGCGGCCAGCCGCACCGCCCGCCCCGCCACCCAGGGGGTGGGCAGAAGGATCTTCGTGTGCTCGCGGATCACCCGGAACGGCTGTGCCGCGTCAAACTCGGCCGAGCCGGGCCAATCCGACGAGTAGACGGTGAGGTCCTCGCTGGGCAGCCGTAACGCGAGTTGCTGCACGAACAGCTGGATCCCGCCCGGACGCGGCGGAAAGTCATTGGTGATCAGAAGCGTTCGCATGCTCACGCATTGCCCTGTGCCGGGCGCTTAACGCGGGCAGATCCAGCGTCACCTTCCACGGTCGATCCGTGGTGTAGACATCGCTTGTGGCCTCGCCATAGTGGTAGTCCCCATCGGGCCCGAGCAGGTGCTCGATCAGGTTGATCTGGCCGGAGGTCGGCTCGATGATCCAATAGGTCGGGATTCGGGCCTTGGCATAGGCCCGCTCCTTGTCAACCATGTCCCGGAACCTCTGGGACTGAGGGATCACCTCCACGACCAGTTGCGCCCCGTCGAACGGCACTGGAGACACACCGGCGTAACGCACCGGCACGACGGCAACATCGGGGCGCGCCTCGTTGCGTCGATCAATGGCGATGGACAGGTCGAAGCTGACTGCGTAATCGGGGGGGCAGTTGGCATCAAGCGCATTCGCGACGAGTCGGCAGATGTCCTGATGAAAGAGGGTGAGGGATGGCAAGATCAACCGTCCATTGATCAGCTCGTAGTTCAGGTCGGGCGGGAGACCTGCCAGATCGTCGACCGTCCAGTCGGTGCACCGGGCAAACTCCGGCGGCAATTGCGAGGCAGCGGTCATATAGACAGTTTATTCAATTCGGCGATGATGGCCTCGCGCAGAGCGTCGAACTCCTCGGCGCGCTCCGACGTGAGCGGGTCCGCCTCGGGGGCGTTGCGGACCTCATCGGGGTAGCGCCAGATCGGGCCGGAGCGAAACTCGTGCGGCTCCCAGCTGTAACGCGGCGTCACGTGCGCGTGCAGATGCTCGTACGAGTTACCGAGGATCTCGTAGTTGATCCGCCGGAACGCGGGGTCGTAACCATTGCAGGCGTTGAAGACCGCCTGCCCGAGCAACGCCATGTCCTCGAGGAAGCGGGTGCGCGACGCGCGCGGCAGGTCGGTCAGGTGGTTGGCTTCGTCCATATCGGACAGCAGGACGCAGTAGCCGGGAAGGAACTGGGTGCTCCCGAAGACGACGTAGCCGCTGTCGAGCTTGGCCATGGTCAGCGGGTGGTCCTCGCTTCGGGCCAGGGCGAGCCAGTCCGGCTCGCCGCCCGGCAGGATGGAAGCGGGAGATGAGGAGTGACGACCCATGGCTTAGGACAGGTTGGGGGCGTCGGGAGCCTGGAGAAGCCCCAGCCGCAGCGCCGTCATCAGCGCCTGGGCCCGGTTGGCCGCCCCCAGCTTCTCGTAAAGCTTGCTGATGTGCGTCTTGGCGGTCGACTCGCTGACGAACAGTTGCTTGGCGATGCCGGACACGCTCATGCCCTCGGCCAGCAGCTTGAGCACCTGGCTCTCCCGCGGGGACAGCTGAGGGCCGCTGGGGGTCAGGCGGCGTTTCATCGCCTCGGCCAGGTCGGCGGCGGTGAAGGCGCTAGGGGCGGAGGCCGCGTGCCGGGCAGCGGCGACGACCTCGTCGGCGGGTGCGGTCTTGGGCACGAAGGCGCTGGCGCCGGCCTCGAGCGCGCCGAAGAGCTGGTCGTCGCCCGCATACATGGTCAGCACGACGATGCCCATGTTGGCGCTGGACTTGCGCAGGGTGCGGGTCGCCTCGAGACCGCTGCCGTCGGGCAGGCGAAGGTCCATGATGACCACGTCGGGGTGCAGGGCGCCGGCCTGGCGAACGGCCTCGGCCGCTGTGCCCGCCTCGCCGACCACCTCGAACTGCCGATCACGCTCGAACGCGTGCCGTAGCCCTTTTCGGATCAGGTCATGATCGTCCACGAGGAGGACCCTCGTGCGACCCGTCGGCACCGCGTTGGTAGACATCCGCGCTTTTCTCCCTGTCTTATCCACCTCGCACCGATGAATGTGCGGGTTGTACACGTTATCTTGCTGCCCTGGATTCCTGTCTAGTGGTCCCACCTATGACCACTGCGACGGTCGTCCCGGAAGGCTCCCTTGGTCGGATCTCTAGCCGACCACGGATACGTTCCGCCCTCTCTGCCATGATCGCAAGACCATAGCTGCCCTGATTGCGCTGATCAGACAGTCCCTGTCCGTCGTCCGACACTTCGATGAGAGCAAACGGGGGATCAATTGTGCAAGAGACCCACAAGTTTGCCGCGAATGCATGCTTTCGAGCGTTTGTGATGGCTTCCTGCGCGATGCGCAGCAATTCCGACTCCATCGAGGCGGGCAGGCGCCCCGCCTCGTCAAGCGAAAGGTGTACCTTCAGGCCCGCCTGGTTGCCCGAGATCCGCGCGAACTCGGCGATGGCGGCGGTGAGCCCGCCGTGCCGGTCGACCTCGGTGCGCAGCTCGAAGAGGCTGAGCCGCAGCTCAGTTATGACCCGTGTCACCTCGCCGCGCAGCTCACGCAGCTCCTCGGCGGTCTCCTGGGCGTTGTCGGGCAGGCCGGCCTGGGCGTTGTCGATCCCGTAGCCGATCATCGCCAGCTCCTGCGCCACCCCATCGTGGATCTCACGCGCCAGCCGTTGGCGCTCTTCGTTCGTGGCCAGCGAGCGCACCTCGTCGAAGAGGAGAGCGGCCTCGAGCCGCAGCGCGGCGGGCGCGGCGGTGGAGATTATTTTGTAGGTCAGGCTTGGGGGGTACCCGCCGACGCCGTCACGTTCCAGGACTACCAACCCCACCGTGCGCACGCCGGCGATCAGGGGCAGGACAAGCGCCGAGACCGGATCTGTCAGCGCGGCCGTGCGCAGCTGGGTCCGGCTCGACAGCTGGGGTTGCTGGCTGGCCCAGGCGTCGGCGATCGCCGAGTCGGCATCCAGGTGGGTCTCCCACGCCGCGCGCATCGAGGCGTTGCCGTCAACCCCGTGCTGCGCAAGCACTTCCAGGCGCCCGCCACCGCTGGCGGCGAAGACGGCCGCCCGGTCGGCGCGGCCGATCGAGCGCAGCTCCTCCAGCAGGTGCTCGGCGATGCTGCCCGGGTCGAGGGTGGCGCCGGGCAGCTGCCGGGCCACCTGTCGCAGCTGCGTGAGCAGGCGAGTGGCCTCCGCATACGGCTGCGGCGCTCGCCGGGCGAGCATGGCGCGCTGCATGGCGCCCGCGGTGATGGTGCCGATCGCGGCCAGGATCAGCCACTGGGCGCAGACGGCGAGGTACAGGACCTGGCTCAACTGGTTCGAGCCCCCGTTGACTTCGGTCAGCCACCCGGCGACGGTAAGCGTGGTGGCCGCCAGGCTCAACAGCCCGGCCGACTCCAGCGGCCGTCCCTGGAACGTGGCCGCGGTCAGGGGCACCGCGAGGTACGGCAGCACGGCCGCCGCGCCAACCCCGTTGAAAATCTGGCCGGAGACATCAGCCGCGGCCGCGACCGAGCTCGCGCCGAGCCCGACCAGGATCACCTCGGCGATGCGGCCGAGCGGGGCGGCGATGCGCTGCCGGGGGGCCAGCACGGCCGGGATGGAGGCCACCGTGAGCAGGCCGATCCAGCTCATCTCGGCCGGGTCACGAGTGGTGAGCCAGATCAGGGCACTGATCAAGACGAGCAGCGCGACGCGCAGCGCGACACCGATCGTGTGCGCGCTGATGCCGGCCGAGGCCGTTCGGCGCCCGCCCGTGGGTTCAACGGCGGTAGATCGCATCGATCTCGTCGGCGTACTCCTTCATCACTACGGCGCGTTTGACCTTAAGCGAGGGGGTCAACTCGCCGGAAGCCTCTGTGAAGTCCCGGGGCAGAATCCGGAACACCTTAACCGCCTCCGCCTTGGACACCGCTTTGTTGGCCTCGTCGATCGCCTCCTGGATCCGGGCCCGCAGGTTCGGGTCGGTGGTGATGTCCTGCACCGGCGTGTCGAGGCTCGAGGACCCCGCCAGCGCCTCCGGGTCGATGGTGATCAGGGCGGCGATGAACGGCCGCCGGTCGCCGATCACCATGCACTGGCTGACCAACGGGTGCGCCCGGATGCGGTCCTCGAGCGCGGCCGGGGCGACGTTCTTGCCGGCGGCGGTGACGATGATCTCCTTCTTCCGGCCGGTGATTGTCAGAAACCCGTCCGCGTCAAGCGATCCCAAGTCGCCCGTGTGGAACCAGCCATCGTCGTCGATCACCTCGGCGGTCGCCTCGGAGTTGTTCCAGTACCCCGGGAAAACCACCTCGCCCTTGGCCAGGATCTCCCCGTCGGCGTCGATGCGCAGGGTGACCCCGGGCAGGGGCTGCCCCACCGTGCCGATCCGGATGGCGCCTTCCCGGCCGGCTTGGAGCTCTCCCTTGGCGGATCGGCGGTGTGGGCCGTCCGCCGGGTGAGGTCCTGGTCGGTTGAAGGTGAGCGCGGGCGAGGTCTCGGTCAGGCCGTAGCCCTCGAGCACGACCAGGCCGACACCGCGGAAGAAGTGCCCGAGCCGCATGCCTAGCGGCGCCCCGCCGGAGATCGCGCTGTGGCAGCGGCCGCCGAGCGCCTCCCGCAGCCGCGAGTAGACGAGCTTGTCGAAGAGCTTGTGTTGCAAGCGAAGCCAGGTGCCCGGGCCGCTCGGCTGATCTTGCGCCTCGCTGTAGGCGATGGCGATCTTCTCGGCCCGGTCGAAGATGGCGCCCCGGCCGGCGGCGTGAGCCCGCTGGCGCGCGCCGGTGTACACCTTCTCGAAAACGCGCGGCACGCTCAGTACAAAAGTAGGTTTGAATTTTGCCAGGTCGTCCACGAGATTTTTGACGTCGGCGGTGAACGACGTCGACACCCGCCCCTGCACGGCGCCGATCTGCAGCAGCCGGGCGAAGGAGTGGGCAAGCGGCAGGAACAGCACCGTCGACGCGCCCTCATGGAACAGGCGGTCCAGGGCCGGGATAGCGTTTCCTATGTCCGACAACATGTTTCGGTGGGTCAGCACGCATCCCTTGGCCCGCCCGGTGGTGCCGGAGGTATAGACGATTGTCGCGGGATCGTCGGCGAACCCGCGATGCCGCTCGAACCCCTCACCGCTGCGCAACGGAAGCTCGACCGCGTCGATCTGCCACAGCGGCAGCTCGGGGGCGACCGAGCGGATCGTGACGGCGTGGGCGGCGGTCTCGGCGAAGCAGGCGACCGCGCCCGAGTCCTTGAGGATCCACTCAACCTGCTCGGCGCTCGATGTCTCATATATCGGGACGGTGATCCCGCCCGCCGCCCAGATCGAGTAGTCGATCAGGGTCCACTCGTAGCGGGTCTTGCTCATCAGCGCGACCCGATCCCCGGGCTTGATCCCCGACTCGCGCAGCCCGTGGGCGAGCCTGACCACTTGATCCCGGAACTCGGCGCAGGTGATCGTCGCGCCGTGGTCGACGAACTGCACGACGCGAGCGTGTTGTTCGGCGTTGAACCAGACGGGGTCCGTCAGCTGGGCTTGATCGCTGATCACCACGACCGGAGGCTGTGCGTAATCCACAGGGAGAAAGCTACCTCCCCCTACTGCGGTAACCTGCTGGACATGGCGGATTCCTCGTCCCAGTCGATCGTGATCAACGCTGACCCGGCGCGCATCGCCGAGGTGATATGTGACTACCGGTCCTATCCGAGCTGGACCCAGGCGATCAAGGTCGCCGAGGTGCTTGAGGAGTATGAAGATGGGTATCCCGCCACGGTCCGCTTCGTCATCGACGCCGGTGTCGTCCAGGACGACTACACGCTGCACTACGACTATGCCGAGGACATCTCGCGGATCGAGTGGCGCCTGGTGAAGCCGTCCAAGATGCAGAAGTCCCAGGACGGGTCCTACGACATCGTCGACAATGGCGATGGGACGTGCACGGTGACGTACACGCTGTCGGTGGAGTTGTCGATTGGCATGCTGGGCATGTTCAAGAAGAAAGCGGAGCGCGCCATCATGGACACCGCGCTCAAGGAGCTCAAGAAGCAGGTCGAGGCTGGAGCATGAGTTTATTCTCCGAGCCCTCTTCCGCGCGGCAGGAGGCGGAGAAGCTCGTCGCCGCTGTACTGGCCGCCGCGGCCGTGGCCGCCAACGCCAAACCGCACTGGTCCACCGGCAGCCGCGAGTGCTGCGCCTGCCCGCTGTGCAAGGTCATCGCCGCGGTGCGCGACCCCGATCCAGAGATGGTCGAGCGCGTCGCGACCGGCGCGGGTGACCTTGCCGCTGGGGTGGCCTCCTTCCTGCGCCATGTGGCCTCCCCGGCACCATCGCCGGACCCATGGAAATCGGCGACCGACACCGCACATGAGCAACCCCCACCGCCCCCGGTGAAGAAGGTGGTCAAGAAGGCTGTGAAGAAAGCCGTGAAGAAGGCCGATCCCAAGAAGGCAGGGTGACAAGCGTGTCGCTGACCATTGGCGTCGACGTCGGCGGGACGAAGGTTCTCGGCGGCGTCGTCGATCCGCAGGGCAAGGTCATCGAGACCGCCCGCCAGCCGACCCCGGCCGACGACGTGGCCGCCACCCGCGACACCATCGTGACTGTCGCCCGCGAGCTGGCCGCCAAGCATGACGTCGAGGCCGTCGGCATCGGCGCCGCCGGCTGGATCGACGCCAGTCGCTCGACAGTGCTCTTCGCCCCCAACCTGGCCTGGCGCCAGGAGCCGCTGCGCGACTATGTACAGGCCGCGCTCGGCGTGCCGGTCGTGGTGGAGAACGACGCCAACGCGGCCGCGTGGGCGGAGTTCGGCTTCGGCGCGGCCGAGGACGCCGACGACTCGATGGTGATGCTCACCGTGGGGACGGGCATCGGCGGTGGCATCGTGCTCGGCGGGCGGCTGCTGCGCGGGGCGCACGGCATCGCGGCCGAGAACGGGCACGTGAACGCGGTGCCCGACGGGCACCCGTGCGGCTGCGGCCGGTTCGGCTGCCTCGAGCAGTACGCGAGCGGCAGCGCCCTGGTGCGGTATGCCCGCACCGCCGCCGCGGCGACACCCGAGCGCGCGGAGCTGTTGCTGTCCAAGGCGGGCGGCGACCCGGCCGAGATCACCGGTCCGATGGTGACGGCGGCGGCGCTCTCGGGCGACGATGTCGCGGTCGAGGCGTTCCACGAGATCGGCCGGTGGCTGGGGCAGGGCCTGGTCGACCTCGTCCAGCTGTTCGACCCGCAGGTGCTGGTGATCGGCGGCGGTGTGATCGAGGCCGGGGAGCTGCTGATGACGCCGACCCGGCTGGCCTTCCGGGAGCAGTTGGCGCAGCGCGGCCATTCTCCCTACGCGGATCTGCGAGCGGCCAGGCTGGGCAACACCGCCGGGGTCATCGGCGCGGCTGACCTGGCCCGCGACTCATGATCGTTTGATCCGGCATTTTCGGGGAAAATGTTGCCTCCCAACGACTTGAGGCAGCATTTTCGGGGAAAATGCTAGATCCCGGTGCCCGCCTAGGGCAGGATGAGGTCGGCGACGAGCGGGAGGTGATCACTGGCCCGCAGGGCCTCGGGGGTGCTCACCACCTCGAAGCGGTCCACGCCGATCCGGCGATCGGCCAGGATCGCGTCGATGCGGCGCTCGGGCGCGCCCGCCGGAAAGGTGTTGGCGCCGCCCGCACCCACGTCGGCGAGTTCACCGGCGAGCAGCTTCCACGAGTCGCCGCTGTCGGTCTCGTTGAGGTCGATGCCCAGGATCACCGGGTGGGCCGCCGCGCCGAGGGCGGGCAGCAACAGGCCCGCCTGGCCCGGCCGCTCACCGTCGTATGTGGACAGATGCGAGCCCGCGACCACGAACGGCGAGGCACCCGCCACGGTGCAGCGGGCGAACGCGGCCCCCCGCATGTGCCGCCCCGCGACCAGCGGATACCGCAGGCACCAGGTCTCGACCACCCGCACCCGCATGCTAGTCAAGATCAGGTTACCGAGGCTCGGCAGCCCGCCCGCGGCGTAATAGAGCCCGAAAGAGTGAGCCAGCCGGGCGCACTTGGCGCGCCAGCGGAACCGCCGCGGCGCCTCCTGCACGATGAGCACATCGGGCTCCAGCGACCTGACCAGGGCCGCGAGCGCCTGGCGATCGTCGCGCCGGGAGTGCACGTTGTACGAAACGACGCGCAGAGGGACACCCACGTCGAAGAAAGTTACCTGATACTCGCCCGCACTGGACAAGGCACGCCAGCATCGCTGAAGATGCCCGGGTGGGTTATTCGGCAAGCTACTCCGGTGATCTGGGGCTGCGGGTTGGGGGGACGGCGAGCGGGGAATTTGGCGCTCAGGCGACGGAGTGGCGGGACGGGTCTCCCGTCTATGACCGCGGCGACACCGTCTGCGTGATCGGCGCTGGGCCGAGCGGATTGACCGCCATCAAGAACCTGCGCGATCACGGCTTCGGCGTTGACTGTTACGAACGCGAGACCGGGGTCGGCGGCGGATGGAACTGGCGTCACGACCGCAGTCCGGTCTCCTCAGGGACCCATCTGATCTCGTCGAAGCCCTTCACCCAGTTTCCCGACTTTCCCATGCCGGACGTCTGGCCCGATTACCCCAAGCACACCCAGATGCTGAAATACCTGGAGCATTACGCCGACCACTTCGAGCTGCGGCCGCACATCTGGTTCGGCACCGAGGTGGTCCGGGTGGAACCGGCCGATCAGGACAGGTGGGATGTCACCACGCGCAGCACGGGTGGCTACGGCGGCGAGCGCATCCACCGGTACACGGCCGTGGTCATCGCCAACGGGCACAACTGGTCGCCGCGCATGCCCGAGTACGAGGGCATCCAGGACTACAAGGGCGAGCTGATCCACGCCGCCGCCTACAAGGATTCCGCGCAGCTGCGCGGGCGCAAGGTGCTCGTCGTGGGCGCGGGCAACACCGGCTGCGACGTCGCGGTGGAGGCGGCGCAGCAGGCGGCGCGGTGCTGGCACTCGACCCGGCGCGGGTACTGGTACGCGCCGAAGTATGCGCTGGGCCGCCCCACGGATCAGGTCAACGACATGATGCTGTGGCTGGGCCTGCCGTTGAAGCTGCGCCAGTGGCTGGGGCAGCGCACGATCCGTTCCGAGGTGGGCGACCTGACCCGGTTCGGCCTCCGGAAACCGGACCACAAAATCTATGAGGCCCACCCGATCGTCAACAGCCTGCTCGTCTACTACCTCGGGCACGGGTCGATCACGCCGGTGCCCGACATCAAACGCTTCCTGCGCAACTCGGTCGAGCTGACCAACGGCCAGGAGATCGAGCCGGATCTCGTCGTGCTCGCCACCGGGTACAAGCCGGTGTTCGACTTCATCGATCCATCGCTGCTCAACATCGACGCGGAGGGCAAGCCTCGCCTGGCCCTGCACGCCTTCCCCAAGCGCCAGCCCACGCTGGCCGTCGCCGGCCTGCTGCAGCCCGACTCGGGTGTGTTCCCGTTGGTGCACTGGCAGATGGTGGCCTTCGCCAAGCTGCTGCGGCTGCGCGATGTGGCGCCGGCCAAGGCCTCGGCGGTGCAGCGGCACCTCGACGCCGAGGTCGGCAAGCGCTGGAGCGATGCCAAGGTGCGGCCCTCGCCGCGGCACTGGTTCGAGGTGAGCCACATCAGCTATCTCAAGGGGATCGAGCGGCTCCTCAAGGAGGTGGCGGCGTGACGCTTTCGGTGTTGCGGCAGAAGGAATGGGCGTTCCCGGTCCGGCCGGCGCTGCGCGAGGTGCGCAAGGCCACACCGGAGCTGGACGAGGGCAAGCCGCCGGTGCTGTTCGTGCCCGGTTTCGGCCATGGCGCCTGGGTTTTCGCCGAGCACTGGCTGGAGCACACCGCCGACCGCGGCTTCCCGGCCTATGCGATGAGCCTGCGCGGGCACGGCAACAGCCAGCCCGATCCCGAGGCCACGATCCGCGCCTACGCGCACGACGTGGCGCAGGTGGCGGCGAGCCTTCCGCGGCGCGCGGTGATCGTGGCGCACGGGGCCGGCGCCCTCGCCGCGGCGCACGCCCTTTCCCGTTACGCCGCAAGGGCCGCGGTGCTGCTATGCCCGGTCTTCGGCGGCTACGGCACCGCCCTGCGCAACCCGTTCGTCTGCTTCCCGGCGCTGTTCGGCAAGGGGCTACGCCTGCCGGCCGGGCAGCTGTTCAGCCGGGAGGTGCCGGCGAACGTGGCCCGCGGCTACGCCAAGAAGCTGGGCCGGGCGTCGTCGAAGGCGCAGTGGGAGTTGTTGCGGGGCAAGGCACCCGAGGACCCGGTGGCGAACCCACAGGTGCTCGTCGTCGGCAGCCCGGACGACCGGATCGTGCACGACTCGATGGTGCGCAAGGTCGCTCGCCGCTATGGCGGGGCGCCGTTGCTGTTCCCCGGGATGGGCCACGACATGATGCTCGACGCCCGCTGGCGCGAACCGATCGACGCCATCCTGGACTGGCTCGACAAGAGTTAAGCCCGCGCGTTGCTTGCACGCGCAATTAAACAACCGCGCCGTCGTCCGGGGGAGGCTCGTCGTCGTCGCCGCCCGGGCGGAGCCTCATGATCAGGGCGGCCGTGCCGCCCAGCACGCACACCAGGCCCAGCAGCATGCTTACCCCGCCGCGCACCGGCAGCAGATCGCGGTCGAAGAACAGGACGAATCCCAGGATCACCGAAAGCACCGCCAGGATGGCGGTGAACGGGATGGTCGGCAGCGGCGGCGGGGTGGGCGGCACGAACTGCTCGGGCGGATCGTCGGGAAGATCCGCGCCGAAGGTGTCGAGGCCGTCGAGCAGCGAGGGCTGATTCAGCACCGGTCCGGACGCGGGCCAGATCGGCCCCTTCCGCTCGTCTTCGGCCGCGTGCGACGGCCATTCGGGCACGGAGTCGAAGCTCGCGACGATCTTCGCGAACTCGGCGTCGATGTGATCCGCCGGCTGCTGGTTCTCGCTGTCGGGGCTCGGCACCGGTCCAGTCTGACACGCCCGGTGGCCCGGCGGTAAGGGAAGAATCGCGGCCGGCTCGCTAGTGTCCCAGACCCGCCAAGCGATACTTCACCCACCGCGGCAGTAGGCTGCATGCCAGCCCGTGTACGTCCCTACTCTTCCCGGGGTGGCTTAGGTGCTCTACTGGCTGCTCAAATACATACTTCTGGGCCCGTTGCTGCGGCTGATCTTCCGTCCCCAGGTCGAGGGACTGCGGCACGTCCCCGCCGAGGGTCCCGCCATCCTCGCGAGCAACCATCTGTCCTTCTCAGACTCGATCTTCATGCCGCTGGTGGTGAAGCGCAAGGTGACCTTCGTCGCCAAGGCGGAGTATTTCACCGGCAAAGGCTTGAAAGGCTTGCTGATAAAAGCATTTTTCCTTGGTACCGGGTGCATCCCGGTGGATCGGTCAGGCGGGGAGGCCGCACGGGCCGCATTGGACACCCAATTGCGCGTGCTGCGCTCCGGCAACCTAGCCGGGATCTATCCCGAGGGCACGCGATCGCCCGACGGCCGGCTCTACCGGGGCAAGACCGGGGTGGCACGGCTGGCTCTGGAGAGCGGGGCTCCGGTTGTGCCGGTGGCGATGCTCAACTCCGACGTGATCCAGCCCACCGGCAAGCTGATCCCCAAGGTGATGCGAGTGAAGATTTGCTTTGGGCCGGCCATAGACTTCGCCAAGCGGTACCCGGGAAAAACCGGCGATCGCATGGTGGAGCGGGCGATCACCGATGAGATCATGTATGAGCTGATGGAGCTGTCGGGTCGCGAATATGTGGACGTCTATGCCCAGAAGATCAAACTCGCAGCAGCTTCGCCGCATTCCGGCGCGCGAACTGCCGTAGCTCATTGATCTCGCCCTTGTCGAGCTGGCCGGCGCGGGCGGCCCAGGCCAGCGACAGGGCGCGGTCGGACAGGTCACCGATCTGCCGGTAGAGGTCGGCCGCCTCGCCGTGCTCACCGTTGACGGTCGCGATCGCGGCCCGCACCCAGGGAGTCAGCCGGGGCACCACGTCGAACATGGCCCGGACGCGTTGCTGCGCTTGCCCTCCGGCCAGGTACGCGGCGTGCCCGGCCGCCGCGACCCACTCGCCAAAGGGCAGCGAGACCGCCTGCCGGTAGTCATCATCCAATTCGGACAGTAGCTCCTCGGCGGCGACTTGCTTGCCCTGAAGCGCGCGGTACAGCGCCGCGTGCGCGACCGCGCTGCGCAGCGGGCGGTGGAAGCCCGTCTGCCGCGCCGTGTCGAGCATGCTGAGAACGGTGTCGTCGTTGGGCTTTTCGTCCCTGAGCACCTGGAGCCAGGCGGAGGTGATCACCGAGGTGGGGTCCCAGTCCGCGCTGGGCAGGCGCATGGTCTTGGTGATCTCGTTGATCTGCGCGGACCAGTCGCCGGCGAAGAAGGCGGCCTGGGCGTCGCTGTAGGGGGTGCGGAGCAGGCTGGTGGCGGTGTTGAGGCCGCGCGACTGCGCGATGAGCTGCTCGTTGCGGCCGACGTCGCCCTCCTCCATGTACGCCCAAGCGAGGTTCTCCATGGCCCGGCGCACGCTGATGAGCTGCTGGTTGATGCAGGTCTGGGTCACCGCCTCCAGTTCGGCGACGGCGGTGGGCTCCCCGGCCAGGAAACGGCAGACGGAGGAGGTGATCCGGGCGTTCGCACTGACCTCCACCAGGTTCAGGCGATCCGCGATACCGGCCGCCGCCTCCGCGGCCGAGATCGCCGGCGCGACCTCGAAGTTCACCATGTGCACCCGGGCCAGCTCGTGCAGCGCCTCGGCCTGCTCCGGGCTCTCCGGCAGCGAGTCATACCGGTCCACCGCCTGGCCCAAGTAGGACAGTGCGGTGGCGCGGTCCGCATGCGTCCAGGCGGCCGTGCCCAGCAAGGTGAACGCCCGAGCCGCGCCGGACGCCTCGCCCGTGTCGATCAGCTGGCTGGCCAGAGACAGGAGCTTGTCCATCCCGCTGGTGCTCAGAAAGGCGTCGCTGTCGCGCAGCAGCGCCAGCTCGGCCGCGAGCAGCTCCAGCCTGGGATCGTCGGGCAGCTTCAGGTTGAGCGCCCGGTCGACCGCGGTGATCGCTGCTTCAACGGCGCCAAGGGAGTAGGCGCGGCGGGCGGCGCGGTACAGCGCCGCGCGGGCGGTCGGGGCATAGGGCACGGTGTCGAGGCCGATCGTGCGGGCGATCTCGTGCGCCGCCCACCGGTGATTGGCGATCACCTCGGCCAGGTCGTTGGTGCCGGCGTCGGCGAGGCGGTCGAGCCAGTCGCCGGTCTGGTGGTGGTGGGTCACCCGCTGCGCCCGCGGCAACCGTTGGTAGCACACGTCTCGCACGAGGACGTGGCGGAAGGCGTACTCGACATGATTGGCCATCGACGACACCGGCTGCTCGGCCACCAGGTCGCGCTGCTGCAAGCGCTGCAAAGAGTGCAGCACCAGATCCAACTTGGCGCCGAGGGCGGCGGCGACGGCGGGCGGCCAGAAATGCATGCCCACCACGGCGGCGGCCTGAAGCACCGCCCTGTCCGTGGGCTCCAGCAGGTCGAGGCGGTTGGAGATGACCGCCTGCACGGTCTGCGGCATCTGGGACCGGTCGGGGTCGCTGAGCGTCCACTGGTGGTTGATCGGGCGCAGCTCGCCCTTCTCCACCAGCATGCGCACGAACTCGTGCGCGTACAGCGGGTTGCCGCCGGCCAGCTCCACCAACGGCCTGGAGCTCTCCTCCTGGAAGACGGCCTGCCCGACCATCAGCTCGCAGAGGGAGAGGATGTGGTGGTCGGGCATGGGGCCCAACGACATCGAGACGGCCTCGGTGATCGCGCTGGTCCAGTCGGGACGCCGCTCGCGCAGCTCGGGCCGGGCCGTGGCGATGATCAGCAGTGGCACGCCGGGGCCGATGCTGCCCAGCATCTCCACCAGGCGCAGCATCTTCTGATCGGCCCAGTGCATGTCCTCGAAGACCAGCACGGTCGGCCCCATCGCCCCCATGGCCACCAGGAATCGGCGCCACAGCTGCTCGTGCGCCTCCGGGTTGAGCCCGATTGTCGGCAGTCCGACCAGCGGCCCGAGCGCGTCGGCCAGGCGCGCGGCCTCCTGGGGAGAGGTCATCTGCTGCAACGATGTGTCCAACCGCGACCTGGTGGTGGCGGTGTCGTCGCTGTCGAGGATGCCCAGTTCGGCCTTGACGATCTCCGCCAGAGCGGCATAAGTAACGTTCTCACCGAACGGCGGGCAGTGTCCTATCCGCCACTTGACCCCCGTGCCGACAAGGCTTTGGGCGTACCGCGCAAGCTCCCGCAGCAGCCGGCTCTTGCCGATGCCCGCCGGCCCGAAGATGGTGATCAGCTGCGGCCGGTTGTCCTCGATGGTGCGGCGCAAGGCGGTGATGAGCAGGCCACGCTCGTGCTCCCGGTTGACCATCGGGGTCGACTCGTCCCGGTCGCGCCGGTGCAGCCGGGCGGCGGTCGCCAGGTACAGCTGCCGGACCGACGAACGGCCGCGCAGCGTCAGGGGTGGCTGTTCGACGTACTCGATCTCGTGCCGCGACGCGGCGGCGGTGACGTCGTCGACCAACACCCCGCCCTCAGGCGCCACTGTCTGCAACCGGGAGGCGGTGGAGACCACGTCGCCGGAGGCCATCGCCTGGCCCCCGTCGTGCACCGCGCTGAGATCGACCAGGGCCTCACCGGTCGCGATGCCGACGCGGAAGGTGGCGAGCTGGCCCAGCCGGCCGCGGCTGAGCACGCGCTGCGCCTCCAGGCCGGCGCGGACCGCGCGCAGCGCGTCGTCCTCGGTGGCGATCGGGGCGCCGAAGATGGCCATCGCCGCGTCGCCGATGTACTTCTCGAGGATCCCACCGTACTGGTGGATCACGTCGCGGACGGTGGCGAAGTACTCCCGCTGCACAATGTGGATCTGCTCCGGGTCGGCCGCCTCGGAGAAGGACGTGAACCCCGCCATGTCGATGAACAACACGCTGATCCGGCGGCGGTCCTCGTTCTTCACCCGAATGGGTACAGAACCAACGGCGGCGCCGCAGTAGGTGCAGAAAGCGCTGCCAGGGGAGAGCCACCGCCCGCAGTGGAGGCATTCTTTGGCCAGCGGCGTCCCGCAGCTGGCACAGAACCTGTCGTCCGCTCCGGCCACGCGTGCACAATTGCTACAGGTCGAGGTGCTCACATCTCCGCCAGGTCGGTGCTGAGCGTTCAGTATCGCCTACGCGAGGGCGTCCGGGTAACTCCAGTGCCCCTGCTGTAGCGAAGCTGACAAGGTGCTTCCAGAAAACCTCCGCAGGGCTAGAGTTTCGTGGCACTGATCGCCAATGAAGCGTGGAGGCGCGTGCGATGTTGGTACGGCTGGCAGTCGCCTGGGTCGACCCGGCAGGGGTGGTTCATGGGGCTGGTGAGCACGTCGACATAGACGCCGTAACCCTCGCAGAATTGGAAGAGCAAGGAGTGGTGGAGACCATGACCGATCCGAAGGACCCGTGGAACGGTCCGACAGGTACGGAACCGACGACCCAGGACCCCGAAACCGAGTGGAACGGTCCGACAGGTACGGACCCGACCAACCAAGCTGACTGGAATGGCCCGACCGGGAGCGACCCCGACGACGGCAAGTAGGCAGGCGGCGGGCCGCGTCAGCGGTCCGCCATCCCCGCCCGGCGGCGCAGCGCCGGCACGTCCATCACCACGATGCGGCGGCCCTCGGTGCGCAGCCAACCACGGCTGGCGAAGGAGCCGATCGCCTGGTTGACGCTCTGCCGTGACCCGCCCGCCATCTCGGCCAGCTGGCTCTGGTTCAGCTCGATGGTGATCATCGGTGCCTGGCTCTCACCGGCGAGCCGCACCAGGGTCTTGGCGACCCGGCCCGGCAGGTCAAGGAAGACGTGATCCGCGTTCTGCTCCGTCAGCCGGCGGATGAGCGCGCCCAGCGAGCGCATGACCGCGTCGAGGATGCGCGGGTTGCCATGGATCAACTCCATGAAGGCGCCGCGCGACAGGTATAACGCCGAGCAGTCCTCCAGGGCCTCGGCCGACAGCGAGCGCGCCGAACCGTCCAACAGAGACACCTCGCCCAGAACCTCCGGCGGGCGCAGCACGTTGAGCACCGCACGCTCGCCGGTGGGGGAGGTGCGGAAGACCGCGACCGATCCGCGCTTGAGGACGATCAGCGACTCCCCGGGATCGTTCTCCACGAAAAGCAGCTGCCCCTTACGGAATTGGCGTGGCACGGCAGCGGCGATGACGCGCTGCCTGACCTCGGGTTCCAGCCCGACGAACAGATCCACTCCGGTCAGAGCGTCCGTCGGTTCCGGATTGCGTATGTCCACCGCCGTTCCTTCCTGCGATTCTTCCCCGCGTGCCCAGTCAGATCATTGCCTGACCAGGTCTATCCGTCTACCCCGCGGCGCGACGGATCGCGGCCACATTACTGGGTGACGGGTCACTCCACGCGTGCCATAATCCGGCGTGCTGGCTGACGATACGGTTAGAGCGGCGCTTCGCACGTCATGACCCTTTCAGCCGGACGGCTGCACTCCACTGTCCAGTGGGATGAACTCCTTTGTCTGGATGGTCATCACTGGATAGAAGTGTTACGTATCGAAGTCAGTTCCTTACGCTCAGCGATCGGTGTTCCCGGCGGGGCTGGTCGCGGCTGTCCGATCCGGAGCTCGGCCTACTGACGTGACCGCCTGAGGTGCTCCAGCACCAGCGGGTCGACGGCGCCCGGCACCATGCGCTCCTCCAGGTTCTCCACCCCCGCCCAGTCCGCGAGCGCGGCGTCCAGATCGGAGGAGTCGGTGCCGAGCAACCGCCGCACCTCGTCGGCCAGCTCCCCTTGCAGCGCAAGGAGTTTGTCCGGATCGGGCTTGTCGAACAGCAGCGAGTGGATGTCCAGGATGCGCTCGAGCTCCGCGCACGGCCGGGTATGGTCGTCGACCCGCAGGTCCACGGCGACATCGCTGGTGCCGCCGTAGCCTCCGCCCCGGGAAACCACCAGCAGCGAGGCGCTTTGCCGGCCGCGGCGGTCACCGCCGGCCTCGTCGCCGGCGCGCAGCGCGGCGAGCAGGCGGCGCGCCAGTGGCGCCTCCGGATCCGACTCCAGCCAGGCGTCGCGCATCGCCTCGACGACCTCCGGCCCGGTCAGGATGTTGCCCTGCACCGCGAAGCCGTAGCCGGCGATCCCGCCGGCCCAGGAGTGGCAGACCTCCCCGGTGAACGTCGCGCCGTCGCCGGCCCTGCCCACCACGCCGAACTGCCGCTGAGCGCGCCCCGGGTCGGCGGCGGTCAGGCCGGCCACCACGTCGGCCGGGGCGACACCTGTGCGCAGTAGCATCAAACCCTGTGGCCGGTAGGCGAGGTTCGCGTAGGACTGAGTGGCGATGGCTCCCACGGCGGCTTCCGCGGCGGGAACGACCGCGCCCACCGCGGGAAATTTGCTCGCCACGGCGACCCCGTGAGCCGAGCCGTCGGCCGATCGCGCGACTATCGAGAAGGTCATGAGCGCAACCTAATGGAAGACGGCGGTATGGGGTACCCATATTTCTATGACTGTGAATTTATTGAGGATGGACTCACCATCGATCTGGTTTCGATCGGGGTGGTGGATGAATATGGACGTGAGTTTTACGCGGTCTCCACCGAATTCGATCCGGGCAAGGCGATTCCGTGGGTGCGCGAAAACGTCCTCAAGCAGCTGCCCTCACCGGCCGACAAGGCGTGGCGGTCCCGCAAGCAGATCCGCGATGACCTTTACGAGTTCCTCACCGAGCCCCTGCGTGGGCGCCCGCAGGAGACCCTCGAGCTGTGGGCCTGGTACGGCGCCTACGATCACGTGGTGCTGTGCCAGCTCTGGGGCGCGATGCCCGACCTGCCACGTGCCATTCCGAGATTCACCTATGAGCTGCGCCAGCTATGGGAACAGCACGGCCGCCCGCCGCTGCCCGCGGCGGCAAGCGCCCGCCATGACGCTTTGGCCGACGCCCGGCATAACCTTGCTAGATACCGGGCTCTTCTCCGAAGGTGACGCCATTGTTTCGGTATAGTGCCCAATCGGCCGCACCGGCAATGACGCCGAGCCAGCCCATTCGCATCCCCAAATTGGGAGGAAGAAAGAAATGCGTATCGGCGTACTTACCGGAGGCGGCGACTGCCCCGGTCTAAACGCGGTTATCCGCGCCGTCGTCCGCAAGGGCGTGGAGGTCTATGGCCACGAGTTCATCGGCTTCAAGGACGGCTGGAGAGGCCCGCTCGAAGGTCTGACCAAGCCACTGGGCGTGCCCGAGGTGCGAGGGATCCTGCCGCGCGGCGGCACCATCCTGCGCTCGTCCCGGACCAACCCGTTCAAGATCGAGGGTGGGGTCGAGAAGATCAAGACCAACCTGGCCAGCCACGGCGTCGACGCTCTGATCGCCATCGGCGGTGAGGACACGCTGGGCGTGGCCACCAAGCTCGACGAGCTGGGCGTCAAGGTCGTGGGCGTGCCCAAGACGATCGACAACGATCTCAACGCCACCGATCTGACCTTCGGCTTCGACACCGCCGTCAATATCGCGATGGAGGCGATCGACCGCCTGCACACCACCGCCGAGTCGCACCACCGGGCCGTGGTGGTGGAGGTCATGGGCCGCCACGCGGGCTGGATCGCGCTGCACTCGGGCCTGGCCGGCGGCGCCAACGTCATCCTCATCCCGGAGCAGAGGTTCGATCTGGAGAAGGTCGTCGCGCACGTCGACCACCGCTTCAAGATTGACTATTCGCCGATCATCGTGATCGCCGAGGGCGCGATGCCCAGCGACGGCGACATGATCACCCTGACGGGGTCGCTTGACTCGTTCGGGCACGTCCGCCTCGGCGGCATCGGCAACTGGCTGGCCAACGAGATCGAGAAGCGCACCGGCAAGGAGGCCCGCTGCGTCGTGCTCGGCCACACCCAGCGCGGCGGGACGCCGACCGCCTTCGACCGGGTCCTGGCCACCCGCTTCGGCCTGCACGCGATCGACGCCGTGCATGAGGGAGACTGGGGCAAGATGGTCGCCCTGCAGGGCACGGAGATCATCCGCGTGCCGCTGATCGAGGCGACCAAGGAGCTCAAGACGGTGCCGGTGCATCGTTACGCCGAAGCCGAAGTTTTCTTTGGGTGACAAGCGAAAGGGGAGCACTTTGCACACGATCGCGGTGGTGGGCGCCGGGAAGATCGGCGAGGTGCTCCTCTCCGGGCTGATCAAGGCGGGCTGGCCGGTGGACCGGCTCATCGCCACGACCCGGCGGCAGGAGCGCGGCGAGCAGCTGCGCGAGCGCTACGGCGTGCGCGTCGTCGGCAACGTCGAGGCGGTCGGCGTCGCCGACGTGCTGACGATCGCGGTCAAGCCGCAGGACGCGGCGACGCTCATGGCCGAGCTAGGCCCGCACATCCCCAAGGAGAAGCTGGTGATCTCGCTGTGCGCGGGCCTGCCGACGAGCTTGTTCACCAAGTGGCTAGGCGAGGGCACGCCGATCATCAGGGTTATGACCAACACGCCCGCACTGGTCGACGAGGCAATGACCGCGATCTCGGCCGGTCCACACGCCACGGCTGAGCATCTGGCCCTGGCGGAGGAGATGTTCTCCCCGCTGGGAAGGACGATCCGGGTACCGGAGTCGCAGCAGGACGCGGTGACCGCGTTGTCCGGGTCGGGGCCGGCGTACTTCTACTTCCTGGTGGAGGCGATGACCGACGCCGGGATCCTGCTGGGGTTGCCGCGGCAGGCCGCGCACGACCTGATCGTGCAGACCGCCATCGGTTCGGCGATCATGCTGCGGGACTCCGGGGAGCATCCGGTGAAGCTGCGCGAGGCGGTGACCTCACCGGCGGGGACGACGATCTCGGCGATCCGCGAGCTGGAGAACCACGGCGTGCGGGCGGCGCTGCTGGCGGCGCTGGAGGCGGCCCGTGACCGTGCGCGAGAAATCGCGGAGCAAAACCTCTAGTCTAGGTGCATGATCAATGCAGCGCATCTGCTGTTCAATAGTGTGAATCCGGAGGCCGACCGGGCGTTCCTAAGGGATGTCCTGGGCTTCAAGTTCGTCGACGACGGCGAGGGGTGGCTCATCTTCAAGCTGCCGCCCTCGGAGGTGGCGATCCATCCGGCCGAGAAGGGCGGCGGTTGCGACCTCTACTTTATCTGCGACGACCTTGACGCCACGCTGGCGGAGATGACGGCCAAGGGGGCGCAGGTGTTGAGTCCGCCATCCAAGCAGGACTGGGGGACCATGGCGTGGCTGCGGTTGCCGGGCGGGGCGGAACTTGGTGTGTACCAAGCGCTTCACAAGACCGCATACGACCTGTAGAAACCTGCCACCTGGCACTTTACTCATTCACGTGACAGGGGGTTCCGGTAGCTTCACGGAGAGTCATACCCTTTTAACCAGGGAGTCTTGTTCCGACCCCGCTTCCCGTTTCAGCGCCCGCACGAACCCCCGCTTCCCCGAAAGACGGGGCCGAGTCCAGTGGGTTACCAGCGCCCAGGCCCCGTTAGCGCCCGACCCGGTCAGCCAGCCTCCGCACCGGGTCGGGCGTTGTTTCATTTAATGTGTCGGATGAGTGGCACGGTTCTCAGCGTACGGAACGCGGTGCCATGAGATCGGAAAAGCCGCCGTAGTCTATTGACCATGCGCGAATGGCACGAGGACCGGGCAGCCGTGAGCCGCCCGACGACCGACCCCGCCGAGGCCGAGGCGTTGGGGCTGGACAAGTGGCGCGACCTGCCGAGGGCCCAGATGCCGCCGTGGCCGGACTACTCGCAGGTTCAGGCGGTCTGCGGGGTGCTGGAGTCGGTGCCGTCCATCGCCGCGCCCTACGAGGTCGACCAGCTCAGAAACCGCCTGGCCATGGTGTGCGAGGGCCGGGCGTTCCTGCTGCAGGGCGGCGACTGCGCGGAAACCTTCGACGACAACACCGAGGCGCACCTGCTGGCCAACGCGCGCACGCTGTTGCAGATGGCGGTGGTGCTGACCTACGGCGCCTCGCTGCCGGTGGTGAAGGTCGCTCGCGTGGCGGGGCAGTACACCAAGCCCCGATCGTCGCCGACGGATGCGCTGGGGTTGCCCGCCTACCGGGGCGACATGATCAATTCGTTACGTCCCACCCCCGAGGCGCGCGTGGCCGATCCACAAAGGATGATCCGGGCCTACGCCAATGCCGCCGCGGCCATGAACATGCTGCGCGCCTATCTTGGTGGGGGTCTGGGCGACCTGCACGCGGTGCACGACTGGAACCGCGATTTCGTTCGCACATCAGCGTTCGGCGAGCGCTACGAGGCGATCGCGCGCGAGATCGACCGGGCGCTGGCGTTCATCAAGGCCTGCGGCATGACCGACGAGGAGGCGCTGCGCACCGTCACGCTCTACTGCTCGCACGAGGCTCTGGCGATCGAGTACGATCGCGCGCTGACGAGAGTCGTCAATGGACAGGCATACGGGCTGTCCGGGCACTTCCTCTGGGTGGGGGAGCGCACGCGGGACCTGGACGGAGCGCATGTCGACTTCGTGTCACGCCTTGCCAATCCCATCGGGGTCAAGCTGGGGCCGGGGACGACGCCGGATTATGTGAAGCGCTTGTGCGAGTTGCTCAACCCGAGCAACTCGCCAGGCAGGCTGACGCTGATCTCGCGCATGGGCAATCACATTGTGCGCGACCGGCTTCCGGCCCTCATCGAGGCGGTGCGCGCCAGCGGGGCCAAGGTGGTGTGGCAGTGCGATCCCATGCACGGCAACACTCACGAGTCGTCCAACGGGTACAAGACCCGTCACTTCGACCGGATCGTCGACGAGGTGCTGGGCTACTTCGAGGTGCACAAGATGATGGGCTCGCACCCCGGGGGCATCCACGTGGAGCTGACCGGCGAGGACGTCACCGAGTGTCTGGGTGGGGCGCAAGCCTTGGTGGATGAGGATCTGCCGGGGCGCTACGAGACGGCGTGCGACCCCCGGCTGAACACGCAGCAGTCGCTGGAGCTGGCCTTCCTGGTGGCGGAGATGCTTCGTGGCTGACCTCGTCGATCTGCGTTCGGACACGGTGACCCGTCCGACGGAGGCGATGCGGGCGGCGATGGCCAACGCCGAGGTCGGCGACGACGTCTTCATGGACGACCCGACCGTGCTGGCGTTGCAGGAGCGCGTCGCGGACATGTTCGGGCACGAGGCGGCGCTGTTCACGCCGTCGGGCACGATGGCCAACCAGATCGCGCTGCAGCTGCTCGTGCCGCCGGGAGAGGAGCTGCTGTGCGACGCCGACGCCCATGTGGTCACCTATGAGGCCGGTGCGGCGGGGGCGATCGGCGGCATCACCACCCGGACGTGGCCGGCGGCCGCCGGTGACCCATCGCCTTCGACCATCGAAGCCATGCTGCACCTGCCCGGGTATCACCAGGTGCCTACCCGGGCCATCGCGGTGGAGCAGACCCACAACTACGGCGGCGGCGCGATCATCCCGCTGTCCACATTGGAGGCTCTGCGGTTCCCGGAGATCAAACTGCACTGCGACGGTGCGAGGATCTGGCACGCCCACATCGCCACCGGAGTACCGCTGGCCACCTACGGCCCGCTGTTCGACACGATCTCGGTCTGCCTGTCCAAGGGGCTGGGCGCCCCGGTCGGTTCGCTGGTGATCGGGAACTCCGGCGACATCGCCCGGGCCAGAGGCATCCGCAAGCGGATGGGCGGCGGCATGAGGCAGGTCGGGGTCCTGGCCGCCGCGGGCATTTACGCGCTGGATCACCACATCGACCGGCTGGCCGAGGATCATCAGCGCGCCGAGCGGATGGCCCAAGCCCTCGAGCCATGGAGTCTTTGGCGCGGAACGAATCTGGTGTATTTGGAGGGCGTCGACGCGCCGGCGGTGGTGGCCCAGGCGCAGGAGGAGGGGGTGCTGCTGGTGGCGATGGCGCCGTCCCGGGTACGCCTGATCACACACCTCGACCTCGATGACGCGGCCGCCGACCGCGCCATCGACGTGCTGCTCAGGATACTTATGTCTCTGGGTGCTCCGTGACGTTCTGCAGGTAGAGCTGCTCGCCGAGGGTCGCGATCAGGCCCAGCTGGGTCTCCAGGTAGTCGATGTGGTGCTCCTCGTCCTTGAGGATGTCCTCAAAGATGTTGGCTGAGGTCACATCGCCGATCGAGCGCATGTACTCGATCCCGTTGCGCAGCCGCTCGACCGCCTCGAGCTCGACCTTCATGTCGCACTCGAACTGCTCCTTGACGGTCTCGCCGATGCGCAGTGCGAACAGCTTCTGGTAGTTGGGCAGGCCCTCGAGGAAGAGAATGCGGTCGGTGAGGACCTCCGCGTGACGCATCTCATCGATCGACTCGTGGCGGGTGTACTTGGCCAACTTGGTGTAGCCCCAGTTCTCCTGCATCTTGGCGTGCAGGAAGTACTGGTTGATCGCCGTGAGTTCGGCCGTGAGCTGTTCGTTGAGAAACTCGATGGCGCGCGCATCCCCTTGCATAGCTGCCTAATTTACGCGCTACACCGTTGTTTGGCCCCTATTAGGTGGCCATAGCGGCCGCCCGCGTGTCTGGACACTCCTCCTCGAGCATGTCGCATATCCGGTCGAGGCAGCTGCCGCAGCCCGTCCCGGCGCCGCACGCGTCGCCCACGCTCTCTTCACACCGGGCACCGAGCTGGATGGCGTTTCGGACCTCGGACTCGCGCACCCGCGCGCAGATACACACATACACCGTTGGTTTTACCTTGCTGTGAGGGGAGCCTTACTTAGGTAAGGTTGCCCTAAATTCCAACGGTGCGCAAGTCCCTGAGCAGGGCAATGTCTGCGGTGTGTCGCTCGCCCGGCGTCTCCACGATGATCGGCACACCTTTTGTCGATGGATGGTCGACCAACTCGGCGAACGCGGCCCGGCCGATCATGCCGGCCCCGATGTTCTCGTGCCGATCGCGCAGCGATCCGCACACGTCCTTGGAGTCGTTGGCGTGTACCAGTTTCAGCCTGTCTCCGGCAATCCGGGCCAGGCTGTCCAGCATGGCGGTCATGCCGCCGGGCGTGGCGAGATCGTGCCCCGCCGCCCAGGCGTGGCATGTATCCAGGCATACCCCCAGCGCCGGATGGTGATCGACCGCCGCGAGGTACGGCCCCAGGTCCTCGACCTTGGAAGCGAGCGACCGCCCGCCGCCCGCGCTGGGCTCCACCAGCAGCACCGGCCCGCCCTCGGGCAGCGCTTCCAGCAGCGGCAGCAGCGTCTCGCGCACCTGCTTCATGGCCTCCGGGTAGTGCGCCGGATCCACCGCCGAGCCGGCGTGGAACACCACCCCCTGAGCGCCGATCCGGGCCGCCCTTTGCAAGGCGTGGGCGAGCACCTCACCCGACTGCTCGACCGTGGCGGCGGTGGGGGAACCAATATTGACGATCAGCGAGGCGTGCACGAACGACGGGAGGTCGCGTTCGGCGCAGCCCTCCAGGAAGGCGTTATCCTGCTCGGGGTTGCCCGGCGGGCGCGCCCAGCCCCGCGGATTCCCGACGAACACCTGCACCGCGGTGGCGACCACCTTGTCCACATAGGACAATGCTCCGTGGGCGAGCCCGCCCGCCGTGAAGGCGTGAACCCCGACCTTGGCTACACCTTGCACGTGAAGATGACCCGCTGGCCGGGCTGGATCGGCTGGCCGGGCTGAGGATTCTGATCGCTCACCTTGCCGACGAACTTCTCGATATCGTTGCCGTGCAATTCCACCGGGTATCCGGCGCCCTCGAGCTGGCGCTTGGCGTCCTGGCACCCGGCACCGATCATCCTGGGCATGGCCACCATGTTCACGTTATTGCTGACCTTCAGCTTGACCGTGGCGTTCTTCTCCACGCCCGAGCCGCCCGCCGGGTCCTGTTCGAGCACCTCGCCCTGCGGCTTGGTGGTGTCCGCCACCATCTCCTGCGTCACCTTCAGGCCGAGGCTCTGAAGCAACCCCTGCGCCTCCCCGAACTGCATGCCGATCACCGTCGGCACCGTGATCGGGGCGCGGCCTTTGCTGACGATCAGCGTGATCTGGGCCCCGGGCGCGATCGGCTGGCCCACTTCGGGAGCGGTACCCAGCACCGTGCCGGCCGGGGAGAGGTCGTCGTACTTCTCCTGCACGGCGGCGATCTTCAGGCGCAGCGGCTCGCCCTGCAGTTCGGTGGTGGCCGCGTCCTTGCTCTTGCCCACCACATTGGGCACCTGATACCGCTCCGGCCCCTTGGACAGCGTGAGTGTGATGGTGCCGCCCTTGACGATCCGCTCGCCGGGCCCGGGAACCTGGTTGAGCACGACGTCCTTGGCCACGTCCTCGCGGTAGATGCCGTCGGCGAAGCTCACCTGCAGCCCGGCCAGTTGCGCCTTGGAGACCGCCTGGTCGCGGGTCAGGCTCAGCAGCTCGGGGGCGGCGTCATAGCGCCCGAACCCGAACCACCAGCCACCCATCAGCAGCAGCACGAGCATGCCGATCAGACCGGCGCCGAGCGCCTGCCGCCCGCTCCGGGTGGAGGTGATCTGCCCGTGGATGTCCCGAAGCTGGTCGACGACGGTGCTCTGCTTGCGCCGCGTGCGCGGCCGGGGCGGCGCCGACGCGGGCAGCCGCGCCCACGCCGGGCGCGCCTGGTCGACCACCATGGTGCGTTGCGCGATCGGCTGCATCCGCTGGGTGACCGCGTTGCCGGAGGCCAGACCCTCACGGCCGGCCTGCACCTGGGCGAGCAGCGCCCCGGCGTCGGTGGGCCGTGCGCCCGGATCGCGCCGGGTGGCGGACAGCACAAGCTCGTCGATGGAGGGCGGGAGAGCGGCCGCGTAGCGCGACGGTGGCGGCACATCGCGATCGACGTGCTGCCAGGCGACGTCCACCGGGCGGTCGCCGTCATAGGGCACGCGTCCGGTGAGCATCTCGAAAAGCATCACCCCGGCGCTGTAGACGTCGCTGCGCGGGTCGGCGAAACCGTCGGCGACAAGCTCGGGAGCGACATAGGCGACGGTCGCCATCAGATGGCCCGCCTCCGGGTCCTCGGCCGAGGCCTCGACCGCGCGGGCCAGGCCGAAGTCGGCGACCTTCACCACCGCGTCGACCAGGCTGTTGCCGCTGGGCGCCTCGGCGACGAGCACATTCTCCGGCTTCACGTCGCGGTGGACCAGACCGGCGCGGTGCGCCGCGGCCAGCGCCGAGAGCACCTGCTCCATCACGGCCAGCGCTTCGGCGGGCGTGAGCCGGCGCCGCTCGGCCAGGATGTCGCGCAGGGTGCGACCCCGCACGTACTCCATCACCAGGTAGGGCAGGCCGGAGTGGGTGCCCTGGTCATAGACGGCGACCACGTTCGGGTGGGTGAGCCTCGCCACGGTCTTGGCCTCGTCGGTGAACCGGTCGACGAAGGAGGCGTCGTTGCTCTGGCTCGGATGAATGATCTTCAGGGCGACCGTGCGGTCGAGCCGCTCGTCAAGCGCCGTGTAGACCGTCGCCATGCCGCCCTTGGCCACACGGCCACGGACGCGGTAGCGCTGGTCGACAAGGGCCCCCAAAAGGGGGTCGGCCACCTGAGTACTCATTGCAGGCGAGTCTAAGTCAGCGGAAGCCCATCTTCGTACACCCCGCCGATTTAAGGCATCGATCCTGAGTTGAGGCGGGGTGACGGCGATCCACTCGGCCGGGTGAAGCCGTCGACTTCTCGACGCGGAGATTGCCATGGGTTCATGTGTTATCGCCTCTAGAAGGTGGCAAGGTATTAGCGTGACCGAAACTGCGGCTTGGCTCACCCTCCCGGACGTGGCCGAGCGACTCGACATCTCCATCGTCAAGGTCCACCGGCTGATCAAGGAAGGCTCCCTGATCGCCGTTCAGCGGGACGGCGTCCGGCAGGTGCCCGCGGAGCTGGTCCGCAACGAGACGGTGCTCAAGCACCTCCCGGGCGTGTTGACATTGCTGCATGATGCGGGGTTCAACGATGAAGAGGCGCTGAGGTGGCTCTATACCGCCGATGACACGCTGCCCGGCACCCCGGCCGAGGCGTTGGGCGGAGACAAAGCACGCGAGGTCAAGCGGCGGGCCCAGGCCGTCGCCTTCTGACTGTCCTGATCGCCACACCGACCAGGATGGCAGTCACGGCATAGGCGCCGGGAGCCTTGGTGAGCGCCGGAATCCCCTGCCCGTTGGGCAACGTGAGGAAGGTGCATATCAGCGTGGTTATCAAAAGAATTTTCCGGTGTACCCGCACAGCCGCCAGAACGCCCAAGGGCACCAAGGCATACCAGGGATAGAAGACCGGCCCCAGCAGCGCGGTGGCCACCAGCATCCAGGCGCAGGCCTCCACCGCGCGGTCCCGGTCCCTCCAGGCCATGCGCAGCAGGGCGACGCCGATGCCGGCGAGGACGATCAGCCCCAGGGCGCGGGCGATCGGGATGGCTTGCGGGCCGGTGAGGTACCCGATGGCCATCCCGACCGCCGTGGGTACGGAGCTCCACTGCGTCAGCTCGCCGGTGTGGCGCAAGGCATCGACCCATCCCAGCCCCAGGCCGGTGGCGAGGGTGACCGCCCCGAAGCTCGCGACGCCGGCCAGAAACGTTGCCCACCAACGCTTTCCGAGCATGATGAGGAGGAAGGGAAGGGCCACGATCGCGGTCACCTTGATCGCGACGGCGAGCCCGACAGCGACCCCGGCGACAGCCGGCCTTCTGGCGTGCGCCGCGGCCAGGGCGCCCACGATCCCGGCGGCCACGAGCATGTCGTTGTGCGCGCCCGAGATCCCGTGCACCGCCACCAGGGGCGTGACCACCCCGAGCAGCAACGCGTCCGGCCGCTCGGCAAACCTGGGCAGGGCCCACGCGACGATCACCGCACCGGCGATGGCCAGTGCCCGCAGCACCACCATCGAGCCCAGCAGGCTCCCGGTCCACGCGGCCAGCCCTTCCAGGGCGATGGCGAAGGGGCCGTAGGGCGTCGGGGTGTGCCACCACAGTGGCGGCACCGCCTCGGTCCACGGGCAGCCCGCGTTGGCCACCCCCGTCGTGTAGGGGTCAAAGCCGTTGAGCCACAACCATCCCTGGCACGCGTACGCGTAGATGTCCCGTGAGCCTAGTGGGGGAGAGAAGACCAGCGGCAAGGCCCATGCCGCTTTGAGCCACAGCGGGGCGTCGGCTTTGATCCAGGCGAAGGCGATCCCGGTGCCGCCGGCGACCCAGCACACCAGGCCCGCCACATAGGACACCGTCCACCCGGCGGGGTCGCCCGAGGGCAGCGCGCCCGCCAGCCACGCCGCGACCGCCAGCACCACGCCCGACCCGGCACCCAGGTAGATCCACCGCCGCACGGTGCCATTCTCGCGCTACCGGTAGGGTGCCGGACTATGCGGGCCAAGCCGGGTCATCTCATCGCCGCCGCGGTGGCGCTCGTGATCGCGGTGGTGGCCGGGGTCACGCTGATCGTCCACTTCGCCCGGACCGACACCGCCTCCGCCCCGGGTCCGCGGGCGGGCGCCTCCACGCCGGTGTCGGGCCTGCCCACGGTCAAGGTGGAGCAGCTGCCCGGGGAGGCGGTCGCCACCCTGACGCTGATCGACAAGGGCGGCCCGTTCCCGTACCAGCAGGACGGCTCGACCTTCCGCAACCAGGAGAACCTGCTGCCCAGGCAGGAGACCGGCTACTACCGCGAGTACACCGTGAAGACGCCCGGCTCGCGGGATCGCGGCTCGCGCCGGCTCGTGGTGGGCCGCGGTGGTGACATCTACTACACCGGCGATCACTACGAGTCGTTCCGTCAGGTGTTGCGGTAGACCGACACCTCCGCCAGTTCCCGTAGCACCGTGGCGGCTCCTTCGGCCAGCTCCACCGTGCCCAGCGCGGCCATGGCCGAGGCGGTCAGCGCCTCGATGCGCGCCTCGGTCGCCTCCAGCGCCCCCGAGCGCACGATCACCTCCCGCACCCGCATCACCGCCGCCTCGTCCAGCGCGGGATCGCCGAGCGAGCGGGACAGCAGATCCCGGTCGGCGGGCGAGGCCGCGTTCTCGAACGCTCGTGCGATCAGATAGGTCCGCTTGCCCTCGCGCAGGTCGTCGCCGGCCGGCTTGCCGGTCAGCCCCGGGTCGCCGAACACCCCCAGCACGTCGTCGCGCAGCTGGAACGCCTCGCCCAGCGGCAACCCGAACGCCGAGTAGGCATCGTTGATCACCGCGTCGGCCTCGGCGAGCACGGCGCCGAACAGCAACGGGTGCTCCACGGTGTACTTGGCCGTCTTGTACCGGGCCACGAGGCCCGCCCGGCGCACGGAACGGTCGCCGCGCACCTGCGACAGCACATCCATGTACTGCCCGAGCATCACCTCCTTGCGCATGCGGTCGAACACCGGCCGGGAGCGGGCCACCGACACCGGGTCGAGCCCGCTCGACGCGAACATCTCGTCCGACCAGACCAGGCACAGATCGCCGAGGATGATCGCGGCGGCCGCACCGAACTGCCGTGGATCCCCCAGCCATGAGCCCGCCGCGTGCAGCGAGCCGAAACGTCGATGCACCGACGGCTCGCCGCGGCGGGTGTCGGAGGCGTCGATGAGATCGTCGTGGATCAGTGCTCCCGCCTGGACCAGCTCCAGCGCCGCCACGGCGGTGATCACGTTGTCATCGTCCTTGCCGCCCGCTCCCCGGTACCCCCAAAAAGCAAAGGCCGGACGCAGACGCTTGCCCCCTCCCAAAACGAACGCGTCGACGGCCTCCGCCAAGGGGAGGAGGCCATCGTCGATATCCGTCATGTGTCTCCGCTGCGCCGCAAGGAAGGTCGCCAGCTCCTGCCTTATCCGAGAGCGGAGGTTTTCGCGGTCGACCGGATGAACCCGATCATTCATGCATCTGAAGCTAGCCGATCGGGGCCGGAGCGTGCGCGGCCAGCCCCACCTCGCAGCTGGGCGTGCAGGAATCGCCAGCGCTGCGCCTCGCACGGGGTGATTTTGCGCACCGGATCGGGCAGCGGCGCGCCCAGCACCTGGGTCAGCCAGCCCAACCAGGCACGGGCGGGCAGGCGCTCGCCCCGCTCCCAGCGGCTGACCTCGTGGCGGCTCACCGTGGACACCCCGGCGGCCGCGCACACCAACTCGGCCAGGCGCTGTTGGCTCAGACCACGCCGGCGGCGCAGGCGGGCCAGCTCCTGTCCGAAGGGAATCTCTTGGACCTCGTCAGCGAATGGATCCGACACAGGGGAGCCCCCGATCTCTCAGCACTGAGTCGACACTTGATCGACCTTTGGATCGACACTGATAGATGGCGCTGACCCCCAGGACGCCAAGCACATTTCTATACCACGGGTATGACATTTAGTGACTTTGGCGCGGGCTCGGGGCGCGGGCTCCGGCGTGGGCCGGGTAACCACGCATCGTTGCCGCGGCTATGCCATATCTGCGGGACCAGCTGGGCCGCTACAGTCAAGGGGTGACTGCGCGCGCTCCCTCGACGATGCCGACCACCTCCCGCCCCCGCATCATCGATCTGCTGCGTTCGGGCCAGCCAACGTTCTCCTTCGAGTTCTTTCCCCCCAAGACCCCCGACGGCGAGCGGCAGCTCTGGCAGGCCATCCGCGAGCTGGAGCCGCTGCGACCCGACTTCGTGTCGATCACCTATGGCGCGGGCGGCAGCACCCGCGACACCACGGTCTCGGTGACCGAGCGCATCGCCACCGAGACCACCCTGCTGCCGATGGCACACCTGACCGCCGTCAACCACTCGATCGCCGAGCTGCGCCACGTCATCGGGCGCTACTCCGACGCCGGCATCCGCAACATGCTGCTGGTCAGGGGCGACCCTCCGGGCGACCCGCAGGGCGAGTGGGTCAAGCATCCGCAAGGCCTGCTGCACGCCGACGAGCTGGTGACGCTGGTGAAGGCGAGTGGTGACTACTGCGTGGCGGTCGCGGCCTTCCCCGAGACGCATCCGCGCTCCCCGGATTTCGAGTCGGAGGTGCACCATTTCGTGGGCAAGTGTGCGGCCGGCGCCGACTTCGCCATCACCCAGTTCTTCTTCCAGTGGGAGGATTGGGCCCGCCTGCGCGACGCCGCCGTGGCCAAGGGCTGCGAGGTGCCGATCATCCCCGGCGTCATGCCGGTGACCAACGTCAGCCAGATCGAGCGCATGGCGCAGCTGTCAGGCGCCCAGTTCCCGCCCAAGCTCGCCGAGCGGTTGCGGGCGGTCGCCGACGACGCCCAGGCGGTCCGTGAGATCGGGGTCGAGGTGGCCACCGAGTTCAGCGCTCGCCTGCTCGCCGAGGGCGCACCGGGCCTGCATTTCATCACCCTCAACCGTTCGACCGCCACGCGTGAGGTGTGGCAGCAGTTGCGGGTGGGAGCCGCGGTCTGACCGAGCAGTGAACGGGGGGCGCAGTTGACTTGGGACGATTTCGCTTTGACGTGGTCGAAGGCCTACGGCGGTTACGACCCGAGGCGGGCCTCGTGGATCAAGCAGACCTTCATGCGGGCTGTGTACAAGGTGTCCGGCGTGGTGCGGATGAGCTTCTCGACGACGATGCTGCTGTCGGTGGCGTGCTCGGTCTCGGTGCCGTTGCTGGCCTGGAAGGGCGGGCCGTGGGCGGCCGTCGCCGTGTTGATGCTGGCGTTGGGGCAGTTCGCCGATGCGATGTCCGGCGCGCGAGCGGTGCGCTCCGGGTATATCACCCGGCTGCAGCGCTTCTATCAGGCGCTTGTCGAGCGGTTCGCCGAGCTGTGCTGGCTGCTGGCCTTTCTGGCTTTGGGCGCCGGGCCCACCGCCGTGGTGCTTTGCGCGTTCGTGCTCTGGGCACACGAGTACCTGCTGGCCAAGGTCGGTCGGGCGGTCGCTCGCCACGGCGGGTCGACCGTGGGCGACCGCCCGCTGCGCGTCCGGTTCGTGGTGATCGCGCTGCTGCTTGGTGCGCTGATGTCGCCGATCGGGGCGGACCTGGCGGCCGCTGTCGTGACGACGGTGGTGCTCTGCTGGTTGGCGCTGGGGCTGATCGGGCTGGGCCAGCTGTTCGCGATCATCCGCCGGGTGCTCACATAGGCAGGTCCCGGCCGAGCACCGCGAAGGGGCGCGGATCGCCCGGGAACATCAGGTGGCGCACCACATCCACGAAACCGGTCCGGCGATAGAGGCGCCACGCCCGCGAGGTCCGCTCGTCGGCCTCCGGCGTTGACAACAGCGCGGCGGCGTCGTCGACCTGGGCGAGCAGCTCGCGCAGCTGCGCCTCGCCCAGCCCGTGGCCCTGGACCAACGGGCGCACGTGCATCTCGACGATCTCGAAGCAGCTGGGGAGCCAGCGGGCTCTGTCCTCTTTGGACAGAGCCGAGCGAACCTGGTCATGCCACCACTGTCCGGGCTCGGAATGGTACCCATAACCAAAGCCCATAAGGGTTTCGTTGTCGTCAAGGGTCGCCACCGCGCGAAAGCGCGGCCGCCGCAGGTGCGTGCTGATGTAGCCTCGTCGCACCTCGAGCGCCTGGCGGTCGTAGTCCATCGCCTCACCGAAGACGGTCAGCACGTCGTCGACGCGGCGGCCCAGCTCCGGCGATGTCCACCGCACCAGCTTCATGCCACCTCCGCCTCGGTGGCTTTGGTGACGCTGAGCAGCTCGTCATAGGTGATCGGGAAGACCGCCTGCGGCACGCCGCCCGCCGCCCAGATCACGTCGTAGCGCCGCAGAGTGGAGTCGAGCAACGTGCACACCGGATGCGGATGGCCGACCGGGGCCACGCCGCCGATCGCCTGGCCCGTATGCTCGCGCACGAACTCGGGGGTGGCCCGCTTGAGCTTGCTGACGCCCAGGCGGTCGGCGACCTTGGCGGTGTCGACGCGGTGCGCCCCGGAGGTCAGCACCAGCAGCGGTTCGCCGTCGGCATCGAAGATCAGCGAATTGGCGATCTGTCCCACCTCGACGCCGAGGGCCTGCGCGGCGGCCGCCGCGGTATGCACGCCTTCATCCAGGATAAGGATTTCAGCGGGTACCCCCGACGCCTCAAGCCGCTGCCGGACTGCTGTCACGTTGGGGTGCGGCGGTGTCTGCGGGATCATGTTCGCCTGAGGCATGCGGCCCATTCTGCCCGACCTCGACCCGCGCCGTCTCAGCTAATCCGACTCCGAACAGGAGCAGCAGGCCACCACCGAGTTGCGCGGCGTTGAGCGCCTCGCCCAGCACCACCCACGCGAACGCGCCCGCGAGCACCGGCTCGATCATGCTGAGGATCCCGACGCTGGTGGGCGGCAGGTGCCGCAGCGACGCCATGATCAGTGTGTAGGGCACGAGCGTGCCGAGCACGACCAAGTAGATGGAGAGCAGCCAGATCGGTGCGCCGCCGGCCGTGGTACCGGTCAGGGCGCTCCAATCCGGTGCGCCGCCGGTAACGGCCCGGGTGGCGAAGCCGGCGACGGCCGAGATGCCGAAAACCCCAACCGGTGATGGAGATGGAGTTGCGGCCGTGGCGATCATCGCGACGCCGAGGGCGGGACGGGGATGGATCACGCGTCGAGGCTACTACGTGTGTCACGAGCCCTTGCTTGGACGCTCCTTACGATCCGCCGGTCTGGAC
>Ga0075428_100000346_pt1 | contig 46086 bp, 35 predicted proteins | sample RhiMetdeltSRZDD2_FD_75291 | JGI IMG/M metagenome (GOLD analysis project Ga0075428, IMG submission 75291) | Populus rhizosphere microbial communities from Tennessee, USA - Rhizosphere MetaG P. deltoides SRZDD2 | ecosystem: Host-associated > Plants > Roots > Rhizosphere > Soil | place: USA... | reverse complement strand
GCGCTCTGGAAGTCCCGGCGCAGCGACTCGAGCGACTCGCCCCAGCGTAAGGCATCTTTCCCGGTCACGGAGCAGTGGTGTTCTCCCTGGCTCAGGCAGGCGGTCTCCTGGAAGTAGATCTCCGAACCCAGGCACGCGCTGGCATAGCCGCTGGCGTAGCCGACCAGCGACCAGCAGGCCGGGCTGGGACTCTTGCCATAGTGTTGGACGTGTTGCTCGGCGACGTAGGAATCGTGCCATTCCACATCCGAGTCGAACCGCCCGCTCGCCGCGTCGTACTCCAGGGTGCGCACGACGACCCGGGCAATCCCCTCCAGCGTATGGAGGGCGGCTCCGGCGCGAAGACCATCGAGGGGATTCGCCCAGGAGGATCGATCACGAAGGTTGACCGCATCGTGATAACCATCGGCGTAACCGAATCGCAGGAGGAGCCGCCGGGCCGTGTCGCTCCCGAGCGTATCGATGAGCTCCTTCCGAAGCAGGCCCATGGCGGTCCCACTGAGGATGACCACTCGTTGCTCGTGGAGACGGATGATCCCCTGGCCCGGTGCGAAGCTGAGCACATCCGCCAGCACGAGGTCTTCCGGCTTGATCGTCATCCCGCCACTCCGCCGAGCACCGCTCTCGCCACCGTGAAATAGATGACGATGCCGGTGACGTCGACGACCGTGGCGACCAGTGGTGCGGACGCGCTCGCCGGGTCCATGCCGGCCGAACGCAGGGCGAAGGGCAGCATCGCTCCGCTCACAGTACCCCACAACACGATTCCGACGAGACTCATCGCCACGATCGCGGCAAGCTGCGGCGCCTGGTCTCCGTAGGACCCGAACACGCCCTGCCACGCCAGAATCCGAGCCAGCCCGACCCCGCCGAGGACCAGGCCCAGCGCGAGTCCGCAGAGGGTCTCGCGGGACAGCACCTTCCACCAGTGGCGGGGGCGCACTTCCCCGAGAGCCATCGCACGGATCACGAGCGTCGTGGCCTGCGAGCCGGAGTTCCCGCCGCTGCTGATGATCAGGGGCACGAAAAGCGCGAGGACGACCGACCGCGCGATGTCGTCCTGGTATCGGCCCATCGCGGACGCCGTCAACATCTCGCCGATGAAGAGCGCTCCAAGCCAGCCCCCACGCCGCGCGATCATCAGGGGCAGGGACGTGCGGAGGTACGGGTCCGCGAGCGGTTGCGTGCCCCCGAGCCTTTGGATGTCTTCCGTTGCTTCTTCCCGAACCACGTCGAGGATGTCGTCGACGGCGACGATTCCCACGATGCGATCCTCGGCGTCCACCACGGGGATCGCGACCAGGTCGTGTCGCGCCAGCAGTCGTGCCACGTCCTCCTGGTCAGCATGCTCCGAGACCCGGACGACGTCGGTCCTCATGACCTCGGCCACCGTCTTGCCGGCCGGAGCCGCCAGCAGCTCGCGTACCGAGATCACGCCGATCAGGCGGCGCTGAGCGTCGAGCACGTAGGCGTAGTAGAGCGTGCCGACACGCTCGGCTGCTTGTCGGCGCAGGTAGGCGATGGCTTCGTCGATCCGCATCTCGGGCCGCATGCGAGCGTATCCCGGGTCCATCAGCCCGCCGGCTTCGTCCTCCGCGTAGGCGAGGAGGGCCACGACCTCGCGGCGCGCGGGCTCGTCAAGGTATCCCAGGAGCCCTTCGCGGAGCGACCCCGGCGAAGCCTGGATGCAGTCGGCGGCGTCGTCCAGAGGCAGGGCCCTCGCCCAGATGCGACGCTCTGCCGGCGGCAGGTGAGCCAGCAGGTCAGCCTGGTCCGCAGAGCTCAGCTCGCGGAAGAAATCCTCGGCCTTGTCATGCGGCAGCTCGCGGAATTGAGCCGCGCGTTCGAACGGGGACAGCGCAGGCCAGTCGTCCTGTGGCGTGGACGTTGCCTCTCGTCGTGACTTCACCATCGCAGCACCTTCCCGGCCGGGCGCGGCCGAGCGGCCAGTCTAGGTCAAGTCATCAGCCACGGGACCACCAAGACGCGGCGGTCGCCGTGGGGTACGCGTTATAGCACGTGCCGCGGCCAGGACACTCCTCACGCCAGTTGCGCCTCCATGGGGCGCTCGAGTATCGGCGTCGTGCGGATGGACGGCGCGATCCGGGTGCGCGGGTACGGGTAGAGCTCGAGAAGAGACTTCCTGACGCCTGGAGCTACCTTCGCGACCACGTGCCCGCGATGAAGCTCGCTCGGGTGCCGCAGGCCGCAGGACTCCGTGATCATCTGCAGATCCCTCTCCAGCGCCATGGAGTAGTTCATCACGCGCACCCCCTTGTCCGCCGGGTCGAGTCCCGACTGGAGCCACTTGTTCTGCGTGGTCACCCCGGTTGGGCACCTGTTGGTATGGCAAGCGAGCGCCTGGATGCAGCCGATCGCGAACAGGAAACCCCTCCCGATGTGGACCAGGTCCGCGCCGAGCGCAATGTGAGTCGCGACCTCGCCGCCGGTGGCGATCCTGCCCGCCGCGATCAGCGTCACGTCGTCGCGGAGCCCGTACCGCCTGAGCGCGCCATCCACGATCGTGAGGGCATCGATCAACGGCAGGCCGACATAGTCCGCAAGCGCGAGCGGCGTCGCGCCCGATCCCCCTTCCTTGCCGTCGACGGCGATGAAGTCGGGGCCGTCGCCGCGCCGCTGGATCTCGCGACAGAGATCCTCGACCTCCGAGGCGGCGCCCACGACCATCTTGAGACCGATCGGCTTCCCGGTGAGCTTTCGCACCCTCTCGACGAAATCGAGGAGGGACGGAGCGTCGTCGAACTCTTCGAAGCGGTTCGGGGAGTGGCAGTCTTCTCCCATGGGGATTCCCCGGATCTCCGCGATCTCCTTCGTGATCTTCTCCTTGGGCAGGAGGCCTCCCCTGCCGGGCTTGGCCCCCTGGGCGAGCTTGATCTCCACCATCTTGACTTGCGGGAGCGCAATGATCCGCGCTGCCTTGGCGTCGTCGAAGAGCCCTTCGGGCGTCCGGCAGCCGAATTTTGCGGGGCCGATCTGATAGAGGATGTCGCCGCCGCCCTCCACGTGGTACGGCGAGAGCGATCCCTCTCCCGTGCCCATGTAGCAACCGGCGAGCTTGGCCCCGCGCGACAGCGCCCTGACGGCGTTCGGCGAGAGTGCCCCGAAGCTCATCCCGGAGATGTTCACGAAGCACCGGGGCTGGTAGGGCTGTTTCCTCTTGGCTCCGATCGAACGCGGACGCGGTACGGCCACCCCATCCTGCTGCAACGTCGGATACATCGAGGGAAGGATGTGCATGCGTCCGGTCTCGTCGTGATCGACTTGCGAGCCGAACCCGATGAGGTTGTTCTGCCCCTTCGCCGACGCATAGATCCACGAGCGCGTGATGCGGTTGTACGGCCGCTCCTCCAGGTCGTTCGCGAAGAAATATTGCCGCAGGGGCTGTCCGATCTCCTCGAGCAGGTACCGGAAACGGCCGACGACCGGGAAATTGCGCCGAATGGCATGCTTCTTCTGACAAACGTCATAAACGGCAAGGATGATGACGAGAAGAAGGGCGACCGACACGAAGGACATGATCATCATGTGTAGCCCTCCTTAATCCTTTCCCGGCCAGAAGGCCGCGCCGCCGCCTCGGGTTGATAGAGCACGTCCTCGATCCTGAGCCGTCTCAGGTCGCTGTCCAGCCGGTACCCGATCTCGTCTCCCTCGCGACGGCCGAGCAGCGCCACGCCGATTGGAGACATGACTGGGATGGCGGTCGTCGACGCTTGACCGTCCATGACCACCGTATAGGTGGCATCGCCCGCGTCATCCATGTCCACGACGCGCACACGCGAGTGCAGCGTCACCACATCCGCAGGGATGTCATCACTGCGAACCACCCTTGCGCCGTTCACCTTGCGCCGTAGAGCCTCGACGCGCTCGCGGTCTTGCCCCGGCCACCGGAGCTGCCCCTCGAGCCAGTCGGCCAGCTTGAGCATGTCCAGGTCTGTCACCAAGGCCTGCATCGTGTGTCACCCCCCCTTCCGCAACCATTGTCGGCTATGTGGTCAATGAGTAAAACTAGAAAATATCGGCCTGTCTATTAGTAAAAGGCGTAGGATTGGATCCATGGAATGGCTGAATTACCACCACCTCTTCTACTTCTGGAAGGTCGTCCGATTGGGTAGCATCACCGCGGCGTGCAAGGAGCTACGCCTCGCACCGCCGACGGTCAGCGCCCAGCTGCGAAGCCTCGAGGACCAGCTCGGCGAGAAACTGTTGATGCGGAAGGGTCGCGCGCTTGTTCCCACCGACGTCGGGCAGATGGTGTACGGGTACGCGCAGCAGATCTTCGGCCTGGGTCAGGAGCTGATGGACGCGGTGAAACAGCGGCCGACCGGGCGTCCCATCCGCCTGGTCGTCGGGATCGACGACGTGTTGCCCAAGGAGATCGCGCAGGCATTGATCGAGCCGGCCCTCGCCCTGAAGCAGCCCGTCCGGCTGCTGTGCCGCGAAGGCAGCCTGGAGTCGCTGCTCGCCGCCCTGGCCCTGCACAAGCTCGACATCGTGCTATCGGACACGCCCGTGACGCCGAGCCTCAACGTGCGCGCCTACAACCATCCGCTCGGGGAGTGCGGTGTCCTCTGGATGGGAGCGCCGGCGTTGGCGAAAGCCCATCGGCGTCGGTTCCCGAAGTCGCTCGACGGCGCACCCATGCTGTTGCCCACCGACGATACCGGCCTCCGGAGAGACCTCGACCAGTGGTGCGATACCCAGGCAGTCCGTCCCATCATGGTGGCCGAGTTCGAAGACTACGGGCTGCTCCGGGCCTTCGGCCAGGAGGGTACGGGAGTCATCCCCGTGCCTTCGGTTTTGGAGAAGGTCTTCCTGAAGCAGTACGGCCTCGAGCGTATCGGGCTCGCCGAGGGCGTCGTCGTCCGGTTCTACGCGGTGTCGATCGAGAGGCGAATCCGGCACCCCGCGGTGGTCGCCATCTGCGAAACCGCCCGTGCTCTGTTCGCGAAGAACTGAGGACGCGGGGAAGGTCGCTAGGCCCCCTGGGGTAGAAGCGGTCCGACTCTGGCGGCGCTTGGCACCAGCTGATCCCAGAGCCGGGAGAGGGGCAGGACGCGAGTGGCACCCGCAGCGAAGCACCATGGGCCTCGATCTGCAATCGTCCTTGCCTCCTTGTGTGTCTCCGGCCATCATCGTGCCGCGGAGGCCCACACCATGAGCAATCTCGCTCCGACGGCTACGGCCGAACCGTGCGTCAGCGAACCGGCGGGCGCGCCGACACTCGAGGCGTTGCCCGGCCGCCTCACCGACCTCGGCGGTCTTGCGATCCGGCGCCTACTGCCCCGCAGCCGGCGTCGCCTTGTGGGACCCTGGTGCTTCCTCGACTCGTACGGCCCCTTGAGCTTCTCCTCGGGCAAGCCGATGGATGTCGCTCCCCATCCCCACACCGGCCTACAGACCGTCTCCTGGCTGCTCGAGGGAGAGCTGCTCCACAACGATAGTCTGGGGCATACGGGACCGGCCAGCCCGGGTGTGCTCAACCTGATGACCGCCGGGCGGGGAATCGCGCACTCGGAGGAGACCCCCGCTCGGAACGCCGGACGCCTGCGGGGTGTGCAGCTCTGGGTGGCCCTTCCCGACTCCCGGCGCGAAACCGCGCCCGCCTTCGAGCAGCTGGCGAGGCTTCCCGCCGTCGAGCTGGACGGCGGCCGCGCGACGCTCATCATGGGCGAGCTGGGCGGCGTGCGCTCGCCCGCGCAAGCCTTCTCGCCGATCGTCGGCGCGGAGGTGTCCGCTCCACCCGACCGCCGTCTCGTCCTACCGCTGGATCCCGGGTTCGAGCATGCCCTCGTGCCGCTCCAGGGGTCGTGCCGGCTCGACGGCCAGGCGCTCTCCATCGACACCCTCTACTACCTCGGCTGCGGGCGCCGGGAGCTGGTGATCCTCACCGAACGCGAGCCGGTACGCGCCCTCCTCCTGGGGGGCGCGCCCTTCGGGGAGACGGTGCTGATGTGGTGGAACTTCGTTGCGCGGACCACGGAGGAGATCGACGCGGCGCGGGAGGACTGGGAGGCCGGGCGCCGCTTCGGCCAGGTCCGGGCCTACGACGGCCCGCGCCTCCGTGCGCCTCCCTTCGTTGCACGTCCCGTCGCGCGCACCTGAGCGGTCGGCTAGGGCAGCGTGTACACGACCACTCGCGCCGGGCCGCCCTTCACCGGCCAGATCGCGGAGTTGAGCCCGGCGGCAGCGGCCACGTGCTGCTTGCCGCTGGCGGAGTAGGTGATCACGCCTCCGCCGATGGCCTTGCCGGTGCCGTCCTGCCAGAGGGCCTTGCCCGACTCGGCGTCGTATGCCAGCACCCGGCCGTCCAGGTCGCCGGTGAAGACCAGGCCGCCGGCGGTGGCGGTGATTCCGGCGACCATCGGCTTCGCCGTCTGCACCTTCCACTTGACCTGGCCCGTGGCGCTGTCCAGCGCGGTCACCCAGCCCTTCCACTTCTCGACCGGGTCCTGGATGCCGAAGGCCATCTCGGGATGGTCCATGCCGCTCCATGGCTGCCCGTGCGCGCCCTTCATCTCTGATGCCGGCTTCAGCTTCACGGACGTGCACCAGTCGATGGCGTTCGCGTACACGAGGCCAAGGTCGCGATGATACGCTGGCCCATTCCACTCGATGCCGCCCTGCGAGCCCGGGCAGAACCGGGTGAGCTTGTCCGAAGTGAGGGGCGCATCGGCGTTCTCGCGCGTGGTGGTAAGGCCCTTGTAGCTCACGGCCAGGGCGTTCGCGACCGGCGTGGCGCCGGCCCTGTCGACAACAGCGGAGCGATCGATGAAGTACACGTACCCGTCCTTCGCCCCCGCGGCCACCATCGCCTTGCCGTTTTTCGCTCTGATGAGGGCCGGCCCGGCGGCCACGTCCCAGTCGTGGAAGTCGCCGATGACCGGTTGGACCCAGGCGATGAGCTGGCCCGTCTTCGCTTCAAGCGCGAGGACCGAGTTCGAGTACAGGTTCTGCCCGGGGCGCATCGACTTGATGAAGTCGGGCGCTGGGTTCCCGGTGGAGACGTAGAGGATCCCCTTCTCCTCGTCGAGGGCATACGTCGTCCACGTCGCGCCGCCGCCGGGCGGATTGGTGGGCGAGGCCTTGACCCAGGTCTTCACGGTGGGGCCCGTCTTGGAGACGGTCTGGAACTTCCAGGCCTCCCGGCCGGTCCCAGCGTCCAGGGCATAGACGCGGCCCTGGACGTCGAAGTTGTCGCCGCCGGCGTTCCCGACGTAGACGAGTCCGTTCCACGCGACGGGGGCCATCGGCACGGACTCGCCCTTCTTCGGGTCGGCGATGACGACGTCCCAGAGCACCTTGCCCGTCGAGGCGTCGAACGCCAGCACGTGCCCGTCGCCGGTGCCCCGAAACACCTTCCCGTCCGCGTAGGCGACGCCGCGGTTCACCTTGAGGAAGGTATCCGGCTCCTCGCGGGTGTGCTTCCACTTCTGCTGGCAGGTGGCGCCGTCGATCGCGTAGGTGTTCTTGAAAGCGGTGAAGTAGAGAGTGCCGCCCACGGCCACGATGCCGCTCTGGAAGCTGACCTCGTCGGGGGTGTCGAAGGCGCAAACGCGCTTCAGGTTCGCGACGTTGGCGCGATCGATCTCGGCGAGAGGCGAGAAGCGGTCGCCGGCGAGGGGGCCGTTATAGGTAATCCAGTCGCCGCCGGAGGCCGCCGGGCTCGCAGCGCCGGGAGACTGGGCCGCGGCAGTGACGGCCGCGGCAAGGAGAAGCACGCCGGCCCTGCCGGCGTGACCGAGTGTAGATGGTCTCATTGCAGCTCTCCTCGAAAGTCAGGGCGTGTATTCGACCCTACCACCTTTTCACCCGCAGGTGCCGGCGCAGGTGCGCACCGGCCTATACTCCCGACACCCGCAGCGACACGCTTGAGCATCTCTTCGAAGCGATGGATCCTTCGCCGCGGAACGAGCGCCCGATAGCGATGATCGCTTTCCGCCTTCTCTTGGTAGTCCTCACGCTGGCGCCATGCGGCTGCTCGCAACCGGCGCCTCGGTTGCCACCGTCGCCGGGGAGCGCGCAGCCGATACCCGCGGCCGCCGGCGGTCCACGCCTGTATGTGACGAACGAGCGGTCCGGCGACTTGAGCGTGATCGACGTGGGCACCCGCCAGGTCGTCGCCACGTTGCCCCTCGGCAAGCGGCCACGCGGCGTGCGCGTGAGCCCGGACGGAACGGTGCTGTATGTGGCCCTCAGCGGATCGCCGTTCGCACCGCCGGGAGTCGACGAGAGCACCCTGCCCCCGCCCGATCGGTCCGCGGACGGGATCGGCGTCGTAGACGTGCGCACTCCCCGTCTGGTGAGGGTCATCCCCGTGGGGACTGACCCGGAGCAACTCGCGGTCAGCGCGGACGGCCGTCGCTTGTTCGTGGCCAACGAGGACGCGGCGACCGTCAGCGTGGTCGAGGTCGAGGGCGGGCGGAGGATCGCGACGGTGCCGGTCGGCGGCGAGCCCGAAGGCGTTGAGCGGTCGCCGGACGGCGCGACGGTGTACGCCACCTCCGAGGAGGACAACGAGGTCTTCGCGATCGATGCCGCGACGGGCAGCCTCATCCGGAAGTTCCCGGTAGCGGCGCGGCCGCGCTCGATCGCGTTCCTGCCCGACGGCACGCGCGCGTACGTGACCTGCGAGAACGGCCACTCGGTCGCGGTGGTGGATGCGCGACGTCATGTTCCGATACGGGCGATCGCGCTCGAGGGTGAGAACGCGCGCCCGATGGGCGCAGTGTCGGCTCCGGACGGACGTCGCGTGTACGTCACCACGGGCCGGGGGCGGAAGCTGGTGACGATCGACACCACGACCGACCGTCCGATCGCCGCCGTCGAGGTCGGTCCTCGCCCCTGGGGCGTCGCGATCTCGGACGACGGACGCACCCTCTACACGGCGAACGGCCCGTCGAACGACGTGTCGATAGTGGACGTGGCGAGCGGGACGGTGACCGGCCGCGTCAAGGTCGGCGAGAGCCCCTGGGGCGTGGCGTTCGCGACGACTCGGTGACGCCTTCGCGCTCGCGCAGAGGTAACGACATGAAAGCCCAGGAAACGACGAATCGCAAGCCCCGACCGAAGCCGGTCGGGCTCCTCGTCTTCTCGGCGTCGCTGCGGGAGGACTCGCTCAACACCCGGCTGGCCCGGCTCGCGCGGTCGGTGATCGAGAGGCACGGCGCCACCGTCGACTTCGCCACCATGAGGGACTTCGACGGTCCCTCGTACGACCAGGACCTGGAGGCGCGCGAGGGCATCCCGCCAGGCCCGCGCGCGCTGCACCGGCGACTCGAGAACGCCGACGCTTTCGTCATCGCCTCGCCGGAATACAACGCGTCGATCCCCGGCCACCTGAAGAACGCGATCGACTGGGTGTCCCGAGTCCGCCCACAACCCTTCAACGCGCGCCACGGGCTGCTCCTATCGGCATCGCCTTCGATGGCTGGCGGCAATCGCGGGCTCTGGTCGCTGCGCATCCCGCTCGAGCACCTCGGTGCGCGCGTCTTCCCCGACATGTTCTCGCTCGCGCAGGCCCACGAGGCGTTCACGGACGGCGGCGTGCTCGCGGACCAGAGGCTGGGCGAGCGATTCGAGCAGAACCTGGTTGCGTTCCTGGACCTGGTCGAAGCGGCGAAGCATTACCCGTGCATGAAGAAGGCGTGGGTCGAGTTCCTGGGCGAGCCAGGGGACGGCCCGGGGCGGGTGGACCCCGCGTAGCACCTCGCACGGGCGCGGAAGAGACCTCGGGTGGCCGGCCTAGGCAGAGCGTTATACTCGGTCGTCCGCCATGCACAATCTCGCAACGCTGCTGACGCTCGCCGGAGGACTGGCCGGTGCCCTGCTCCTAGGGTACCTGGCCAACCGCCTCTCGTTGTCGCCCATCGTCGGCTACCTGATGGCCGGTGTGCTGGTGGGCCCGTTCACTCCCGGCTTCGTCGCCGACCGTCACATCGCCCAACAGTTTGCCGAGATCGGCGTGATCCTACTCCTGTTCGGGATGGGCCTGCGCTTCCATCTCGACGAGCTGATCGCCGTGTGGCGGGTGGCGGTGCCGGGCGCGCTCATCCAGAGCACGCTGTCCACGGCGGCGCTCGCGGCGCTGCTCCACCTCGTGGGCTGGAGCTGGACGTCGGGAATCATCCTCGGCATGGCCATCTCGGTGGCGAGCACCGTGGTGATGGCGCTGGTCCTCGCGGACTGGCGGGACCTCCACACGCCGATCGGATACATCGCGATCGGCTGGACCGTCGTCGAGGACATCCTGACCGTCGCCATGCTGCTGCTGCTGCCAATCCTCTTCGGTGGCGGGGGCACCGAGACGAGCGCGGGGGCCGCCCTGGCCGTGGCCGCCGGGAAGATTGTCGGGCTCGTTGTCACTGTGGTCGTGCTGGGGCGGACAGTGGTGCCCTGGGCGCTCGAGAAGATCGAGCGGACCCGCTCCCGCGAGCTGTTCACGCTCGCCGTGCTCGTGCTGGCCGTGGGCATCGCGGTGGCCGCGGCCGGGATCTTCGGCGTCTCGATGGAGCTGGGCGCGTTCCTGGCCGGGCTCGCAGTGGGACGCACCGACTTCGCGGCGCGAGCCGCCATCGACGCCATTCCCATGCGCGACGCGTTCGCCGTGCTCTTCTTCGTCTCCGTCGGCATGCTCTTCAATCCGCGGAGCCTCGTGGGGGCGCCGCTGCCCGTGGCGATGGTGCTGCTGGTGGTGATCGTCGGCAAGCCGCTCTCCGCCTTCGTCACCGTGCGCGCCCTGGGCACGCCCATGGAAACCGCGCTTCCGGTGTCGGCGGCCTTCTCGCAGGTCGGCGAGTTCAGCTTCATCCTCGGGACCGTTGCCCGCCAGCTGGGGCTCGTGACCGACGCCGGCTGGGACGCGCTCGTCGCGGCGTCCATCATCTCGATCGCGCTGAACCCGACCGTCTACGCCTGGGCGCGACGCCGGGCGACGCCGACTGCGAACCTCGCCGTTGCCGCCCGAGCCGAACGGCCGGCGATCGATCCGAAGCGGTCGATCCTCGTCGGCTACGGGCCGGTGGGCCGCATCGTGCACAGGCTTCTGACCGAACGCGGAGCCGACGTGACGGTCGTGGACGTGAACCTCGAGACCGTGCGCGAGCTGCGCGACCGCGGCGTCAAGGCCGTGAACGGCGACGTCCTGCGCGCGGGCACCCTCGACGAGGCGGGGATCGCCACCGCCGCCAGCCTCGTGCTGAGCGCGGACGTCGACGAGGCGGCGGAGATCGTGAGGCAGGCGCGCCAGCTGAACCCCGATCTGCGGGTGCTCGCCCGCTGCGCGCACCTGCGGGACGCGGCCGCGATCCGGCGCGCGGGCGCGAGCGTCGTGGCGGCCGGAGAAGCCGAGGTCGGAGTCGCCCTTGCCGAGGCGGTGACCGCGGCCGACGCACTCGATCCGGTGCAGGCGGCCGCGCAGCGAGAGGCCTTCCGCGCGCGTCTCTACGATGCGCTGCCCGGCGAATAGCCGCCGGAAAACACTGTTGGCGGCGTTCGGCTCTCTAGAACGGATCCTCTTCCGGATCGGGGATGCTCGACGGCGGATCGCTCGCGGGAAATGAATCGGCCACGGTCTTATCGAACATCTTCTCGCGGACACCGTCGCGATCATTCGGCGCCACCACCCTGTCTTCCGGATCTCTCGTGCGACCTTCTCGTCTCGAAATGGGTTGGGAAGAGTCCGACGGGAAATGGAGCTTCGGCGACCCGGTCACTGCCGGCGCGGGGTTGAGCATCCTCCCTGCGGGCGGCCCCTTGGGCACGGTCAGGACGATCGACGCTATCGCCGCGGCGACCAAGAGCAGATTGAACCCCAGCGCGACAACGGCGGCTTCGCGGAGCGCCAGGTTGTCTTGACGGCCGGCGAAAGTGATCGCTCCGCTGAGCCAATGGAACGGTTCGTCACCGGCGCTGAGCGCGGTGAAGAGCGCGGCGGAGATCGCGACGCCGAAAGAAGCACCCAGTGAAGATGCCATCTTATAGATCCCCGAGCCGGACCCGGCCTGATCGTCCGGGAGGCTCGACAGCGCCGCATCCGTCGAGGGTGTCGCATAGAAGGCCAGCCCCAGACCGAACAGCGTATATGCGATGACGGCGAGGACCTTGTACTCGCCGAGCAGCAGGTGGGTCGGCATCAATAGCGCGATGGACAGGCCGACGATCAGGCTGCCCCAGATCATCGGCGCACGCGCGCCGAACTTCTGCAGCAGTCTTTCACCCACGCGGATGAAGGCGACGATGGCGATCGCGTAGCCCAGCGTGAGCATCCCGGCCTGTTGTGCCGACAGGTCGCCGCCGAGCTGCACGAGCGTCATCGACACCAACTGCATGCCGGCCACGCCGTTCAAGAGAAGGTTGGAAAGCGTGGCGCCGGTGTACGTCGAGTTGCGGAACAGCTTGAAGTTGACGAACGCGTTCGGCGCCCTTGACTCAGTCCTGAGGAACAGGATCCCGAAGGTGAGAGCGGCCGCGGCCAGCCCGAGAGTGATCGGGCTCGTCCATCCCATCCTGCTGCCCTGGGTGGCCACGATCAGCAGTGCCACCATCGTCACCATGAAGGTCAGGACCCCCATTGTGTCGAACTTGAACTCGCCGTCGGCCGCGGCCTTGCTCTCCGGAGTGCCGCGCACCATCAGCAGACCGAGCAACGACACCAGGGCCGACGCAAAGAAGATGTACCGCCAGCCGACGCTCTCGGCCATGAGCCCGCCGAACAGGGCCGCGAAGCCGGATCCGCCCCACGAGCCCATGGACCACAGGCTGACCGCGCGCTGGCGCGCTGCGCCGTCCCAGTAAGCCTTCAGCAGCGCGAGACTCGCGGGCATGACGAAGGCGCCCGACAGGCCCTGGCAGATGCGCCCCAGCATGAGGAACGGCCCTGCCAAAGTGCCCGGCGGCGCGGCGCCGACCAGAAGCGAGCCGGCGATGCCGAAGGCGAATCCCCACATCACCATCTTGACGCGACCAACCCGGTCGGCCAGACCGCCGATCACGACGATGAAGATCCCCGAGAAGAGCGCCGTGATCGAAACGGCGATGTTCATCACGTTGGTGGCCACGTCGAGGTCGGCCGCCATCGTCGGCGCGATGTTCAGCGTGGTCTGCGCGAACAGCCAGAAGGCCAGCACGCCAAAGATGATCCCGAACAGCAACCGATCATCGCCTCGGTACTCAGGGCTGGTTCGAGTCGTCATGGCATCGCGTCCTTTCGTGCCTGCGCAACCCACCTGGGCCCGATTGCCGAGGCCGTCGCCGCGAAGTAGCATCGCTCCTGCTCGCTCTTCGAGCAATGGAACGGGAATGGCAAACGTTTTCGCCGGCGGGCTCGGCGGCCGTCATGAAGCCCTGCTCGACGAGCTCGGGTCGATCTACAAGGACCTGCACCGGCACCCGGAGCTCTCCATGCAGGAGTATCGCACCGCCAAGATCGCGGCGGACCACGTCGAGGCGCTGGGCTACCAGGTGACTCGCGAGGTCGGCGTGACCGGCGTCGTGGCGGTTCTCCGTAACGGAGACGGCCCGACGGTGATGCTGCGGGCCGACATGGATGGGCTCCCGATGCGGGAAGATACGGGACTGCCGTACGCCAGCACGGTCACGGCCAAGGACGAACACGGAGCGATGGTCAGTGTTGCGCATTCGTGCGGTCACGACATGCACGTCGCCTGGATGCTGGGCGTCGCCCGCGTCCTGGCCGAAAGCCGATCGGCCTGGCACGGCACGGTGATGATCGTCTTCCAGCCTGGTGAAGAGACCGCGCAGGGCGCGACCACCATGGTCGGCGATTGGGGCGAAGGCCGCTTTCCCGGGCCCGACGTCATCCTCGGCCAGCACGTCATGGTGGGCGCGGCGGGCACCGTCCAGTACCGGTCGGGCGTGACCTTGTCCGCCGGCGACAGCCTCCAGATCAAGCTGTTCGGCCGTGGCTCGCACGGCTCGCAGCCTCAAACATCCATCGACCCGGTCATCATGGCCGCCTCTGCCGTCATGCGCTTGCAGACCATCGTCTCGCGTGAGATCGCGCCCTCGGAGCCCGCCGTGCTGACGATCGGTTCTCTGCAGGCGGGCACCAAGGAGAACATCATCCCCGAAGACGCCACCATCAAGCTGAACATGCGTACGTACAGCGAAGACACCCGCACCGCCATGCTCGAGTCCATCCGGCGTATCTGCCGCGCCGAGAGCGAGGCCTCGGGCGCGGAAAGGCCGCCGGAGTTCACCACGATCAACCGCTATCCACTGACGGAGAACGACCCGGAAGCGACGCAGAAGGTCGCGGCCGCATTGCGCGCCGTGCTGGGCGACAACGCCGGCCTGGTGCCCCAGCCCGCCTCGGCCAGCGAAGACTTCAGCGTCTTCGGCCGCGCCTGGAGCGTCCCCTATGTGTTCTGGTTCGTAGGCGGTACAGATCCGGCCGTATACGCCCAGGCTAAGCAGAACAAGACACTCAATGAGATCCCGAGCAACCACTCGCCCAAGTTCGCGCCCGTGATACATCCGACGCTGGAAACCGGCCTGCAGGCCATGCTGGCCGCCGCCGGAGCCTGGCTGGGCGCCGTAGCCACAGAAGGCTGACGTGGCGCCGGGATTTGCGTCCCCCGAGCAAACGTTCTACGCGCTGGCGGACCTCCTGGCTGCGTCCGTCGCCGCGATCAGCGGCGCGCAGGCGGCTCGCCAACAAGGTCTGGATCTATTCGGCGTCTATACCGTTGCCTACGTGACCGCCTGCACCGGCGGCATCTTTCGCGACCTGGCCATCGGCGCCATGCCGCCCGTGGGCCTGGCGGATTGGCGCTACCTGGCGTGCGCCATCGTTGCCGGAAGCGTTGTGATCTGGGGCGGCGCGCTGCTCGACCGATTGAGGAACTCGGTGCTGGTCTTCGATGCGCTCGGGCTCGGGTTCTACTCGGTCATCGGCGCGCAGAAGGCGCTCGTCTACCAGGCGAACGCCGGAATGGCCATTCTGCTCGGCGTGGCGACCGCGGTGGGCGGTGGGGTCGCGCGCGACGTGCTGCTCAACCGGGTGCCGGTCATCATGCAGACGGAGATCTATGCGCTGGCCGCGCTCGTGGGCGCCTCGATCCAGGTGTTCGGCGAGCTCATGGGCTGGTCGCTCTTCGTCACTCCCTGGTCCGCCGCCGCGGTCGCCATCGCCATCCGGTTGCTCTCCCTGCGCTATGGCTGGCATCTGCCGACGGCCCGGCCGGCTGCGCACCATGACCGATCTTGAGCGCTCGGCGGCGTTGGCGCGCCGCGATGCCTCAGGCAGGGACCAGGAGCACTGGAGACTCGGCGCGGGGAAGAACGGCGCGAGACGTCGATCCGCCCAGCCACTCGTCGACCCTGCTTCGCCGGGGCATGCCCATCACGATGAGGTCCGCCTTGATCTCGGAGGCCACCTCCACGATGCGCAGGGACGGTGGCCCGGATCCCACGCTCACGCGCACCCGATAGCGTTTCGACACTGCGGCCGGTACGAGCCGGCGGAGACGCCGCGAAGCCGCTGCGGCGTGCCGTGCATGGGCCCTGGCCAGCTGCATCGCTTCGCTACCGGAGAAGACCATTCCACGGGGTACGTCCTGGACGGCGTGCACGAGGGTCATCCGGCCACCGCTGCGCGGAGACAACGCGGCCGCCGCCTCCAGCGCCGAGACCGAGACCTTCGTGAAATCGACGGCGCACACGACCTGGCGGAAAGACGCGCGAGCCGCTTTGTCCTCACGCGGCACCGTGCCCGCCACCACCAGCACGGGGCAGGGAGCCGACCGCCCCAGACTCCTGGCCAGGGAGAGCCCTGATGCGCCGCGACGGGCGCGGTAGCGCGCAGAGAGGACGATCAGACCGGCACGGTGGCGCCGGGCATAGAGCGCGATGGCGCTCTCCGCGGTCCCAGGCTGCGCCTTGATCCGGAACCGGACGTGCTGGCCGCGGCCGAGCGCGGCGACCAGCATCGACTCGATCGCTTCCGCGATCACCGGGTGGACCTCTTCCTCTCCGTGCGTGCCCCGCGGCCGCCTGCCTGGCTCGCGCGGCACGTAGAGCAGGTGCAGCTCCTCGTAGCGGACCCTGGCCAGCGAGGCTGCCTGGGCAATGGCGGCGCGTGCGCCAGCAGACGCATTGACCGGACACACGATGACGGAACTCTTCATGGTTCCGGCGTGGTTGTCGTGAGTGCCCGGTGCTCCATCGACGGCTGCTCCTTGCGAGCCCAGGCCGAAGGGTTACGGGAATATTGGCCGCACCGGCGAAGCTGTCAAGTCGGGCGCCCAGCAGGATCCTGTGCCGAAGCGCGGTTGCTACATGCGGCCCACGTGCAGGCCGCCGTTCGTCGTCTCCAGGTGCAGGAGACGGCCGCCGCGGCCGAGGTCCGTCTCGATCCGTCCGCCCGCATGGTGTCCGCGGCGTAGCTTGAGCTGTCCGGTCGCCGGCAGATCGCTGTGCACGCCGCCGTTGACAGTGCCGGTCTCGAGCCGCGCGTTGTACTCCGAGGGGATCGACAGGTGCACGCCGCCGTTGGTCGTGCGGAGGTCGAGACCCTCGCCGTCCCATTCCTCGCCCGACAGCTCGACGTGCAGCCCGCCGTTGCGGGTCTGGCCCTGGACGCGGCCCCCGACGCCGTCGAGATGCAGGCCCCCGTTCACGGTCTCGAGCTCGATGCTGCCGACGACGTCCTCCACGGCCAGGCCGCCGTTGTCGGCCTCCAGCCGGAGGTCGGATCGCCGCGGCACCTCGAGGCGATAGCTCACGGACCAGCTCCGCCCCTGGCTCGATCGCTCGGGCCCGGCCCCGCGGATCGTGCCCTGCGTCTCGATCTGGACCTGGCCCGCCAGGGCCCGCGCCTCCTCTTCCGTCTCGGCCGTGGCTTCCACCTTGGCCCAGAGCCGCGCCCGCCCGCCGTCCACGCCCCGCACGCTCACGCCGCCGTTGGGCCGTGAGTCCACCTGGAAGGGGCCGGCGGCCCCCAGGGCGATCTCCCGGATCTCGCAGTGGCGGGTCCTTCCGGAATGATCGTTGTCGTCGCCGCACCAGTCCCGGTCCCATCCGCGGGAACTGGGCGATCCGGCGGCCACGGGGCGGGCCATGAGGCCGGCCAGGGCCAGCGAGACCATCAGGCCGCCCGAGGCGGCCAAACCGAGCAACCCCCGTACCATGAGCTCTTTTCCGATTGGCAGGCGCATCCCGATCCTCCTTGTGTCGCGCGTCTGTAGGTTGGGATGCCGGCCGGGCCGGAAAGGTTTGAGGGCCCTAGGCCCGGCCGCGCCGCCCGATCATGTCCACGGCGACCGCGGCCACCAGGATCGCGCCCTTGATGACCGGCTGCCAGAAGGACTCGGTGTTCATGAGGCTCATCCCGTTGTCCAGGGAGGCCATGACCAGCGCGCCCAATAGCGCGCCCCAGACGGTGCCCTGGCCGCCGAGGAGCGACGTGCCGCCGATGACCGCGGCGGCGATGGCGTCCAGCTCCATCATCCGGCCCGCGTCGGACGTGGCCGAGCCCACGCGGGCCGTGAGGACGATGCCCGCGGCCCCGCACATCAGGCCCATCAGCGTGAAGACACCCACGATGTGCCGCTCGATGTCGATCCCGGAGTAGAAGGCCGCCTCGCGGTTGCCGCCGATGGCGTAGAGGTGCCGGCCGAAGCGCGTGTGATGCGACACGCCCGAGAAGAAGGCGGCCAGCAGCATGACGAGCAGGACCGGGACCGGGATGCCCTCGTAGGCGTTCATCACCGCGGTGAAGGCCACCGCCAGGGCGCCGAAGCCGATCCATTTCCACGGCGCGGCGCCGCGGGAGCGGACGGCCTTGAAGAGGAAGGCCGCGGCGACCAGGCCCGCACCGACCCAACCCATGGCCTTCGGTACGTATGCTTGTCCCACGTAGAGGTAGGACCGTGGTGGCGAGGTGGAGACCCCACCGGTCACGCCCAGCAGTGCCCCTTGGAAGATCAGCATTCCCCCGAGCGTGACTATGAACGGCGGGATGCGCAGCCACGCCACCAGCGACCCCTGGAGGCAGCCGAGGATCGCTCCCAGGACCAGCACCACCGCGAACGACGCGGAGAGGGGCCAGTCGCGGTTCGTGAAGGCCATGGCGGAGATCCCGCCCAACAGGCCGGCCAGAGCGCCGACCGAGAGGTCGATCTGCCCGGCCACGATCACCAGCACCATGCCGATGGCCAGGATCGATGTCACGGCCATCTGCCGCACCAGCAGCGACAGGTTGCGCGGTTTCAGGAACGTGCCCTCGGTCATGAGGGAGAAGACGATCCAGATCACGAGGAGCGCGCCCACCATCGTGAGGGCCCGCCAGGGGATGCGGAAGCGGGGCGCCGCGGCGGGGGCGGGAGCGGCCGCGACCTGCTCCGGCAGCGGCGGCGTGCTGGGCGCGCGGGGGACGGGCTGGTCCATGTCGCTACGCTTTCATGGTGGCGGCGGCCATCACCGTCTCCGGCGTGGCCGCGGCCTCGTCGAGCTGGGCGGTGGGGCGTCCCTGGCTGAGGACGAGCACGCGGTGGCTCATGCCGAGCAGCTCGGGCAGGTCGGATGAGACGAGCACCACGCCCAGGCCGCGTCCCGACAGCTCGGCGATGACCTGGTAGATCTCGGCCTTGGCCCCCACGTCGATCCCGCGCGTCGGCTCGTCGAGGAACAGCACGCGCGGCTGGGCCATGAGCCACTTCGCCAGCACGACCTTCTGCTGGTTCCCGCCCGAGAGCTGGTTCACCAGGGCGTGCAGCCCCGGGGCCTTGATGCGCAGGGCCGCGAATTGCGCCCGCGCCTCGTCCTCGCGTGTGCGGTGGTCGAGGAGGCCGCGGCGCGTGAACTTGCGCAGCGTGGCCAGCGTGATGTTCTCGGCGATCGAGGCCTCGAGGACCAGGCCGTAGCGCTTGCGGTCCTCGCTGACCAGGGCCAGGCCGGCGGCGATGGCGTCGCCGGGCGAGGGGAAAGGAGCGCGCGCGGGCCCGCCGCCCACTGAGACCCGTCCGGTCACCCGGCTGCGCGAGGCTCCGAAGAGCGAGCTGACGAGCGCGGTGCGCCCCGCGCCCATGAGCCCCGCTATTCCCACCACCTCTCCCTGCTTCACCTCGAACGAGACGTCGCGCAGGACGAGGCGACCCGGGTTCAGCGGGTCCTCCACCGACCACTTCTCGACCTTGAGCAGCGACGCGCCTTCGCGGTGGGGCGGACGCGGGTACAGGTTCTTGACCTCGCGGCCCACCATGAGCGCGATGACGCGGTCGGTGGTGAGCTGCGCGGTGGGCGCCGTCCCCACCGAGCGGCCGTCGCGCAGGACGGTGATGCGGTCGGCGATCTGGAAGACCTCCTCCAGGCGGTGGCTGATGTAGATCGAGGAGACGCCCTTGCTGCGCAGCTCGGCCAGGAAGCGCAGCAGACGCTGTGCGTCGGCCTCCGTCAGCGCGGCGGTGGGCTCGTCGAGGACCAGGATCTCCGCCTTCTTGGCCAGGGCCTTGGCGATCTCCACCATCTGCTGCTGGCCGATGCCGAGCTCCTTGACCTTGCGGTCCGGGTCCACGTCCAGCCCCACGAGCGCCAGCGCCCGCTTCGCCTCGGCGTGGACGCGGTCCCACTGGATGAGGCCGGCCCGGACCGGCTCGCGCCCGAGCACCAGGTTCTCGGCGATGGACAGCTCGGGCACCAGCGCCAGCTCCTGGGCGATGAGCGCGATGCCGTGCTCCTCGCCCGCGCGGAGATTCTTGAAGTGGACGGGCCGGCCGTTCAGCAGGATCTCGCCCTGGTAGCTCCCGGTGGGGTAGTAGCCGCACAGGATCTTGATGAGCGTGCTCTTGCCCGCGCCGTTCTCGCCGCAGAGCGCGTGCACCTCGCCCTTCTGGAGGTCGAAGGAGACGCCGTCGAGGGCGCGGACCCCGGGGAACTCCTTGACGATCGACTTCAACTCGAGCAGGGCCATCGTGTGGTCTACGGCTTCGGCCACTGCTCCTTGGGCACGTCCTTGTAGACGTCCTCCAGCTTCTGGTAGCCGTCCGCGATCACGGTCTGGACCATGTTGTCCCTGTCCACCTGGATTGGCTCGAGCAGGATGCTGGGGACGTCCTTCTTGCCGTTGTTCACGGGCCGCGTGCTGTCGGTGACCTGCTGCTTCTTCGCCATGGCCACCGCGACCTCGGCCGCCTTGTGGGCCAGGATCTTGATGGGCTTGTAGACGGTCATGCTCTGCGTGCCGGCCACGATGCGCTGGCAGGCGGAGAGCTCGGCGTCCTGCCCCGAGACGGGGATCTTGCCCGCCAGCTTCTGCTCGCCCAGGGCCTGGATGGCGCCGCCGGCCACGCCGTCGTTGCTGGCCACCACCGCGTCCACCTTGTTGCCGGTGCGGGTCAGCGCGTTCTCCATGATCTTCAGGGCCTCGACCGCCTGCCAGTCCTTGGCCCACTGGTCGGAGACGATCTTGATGTCTCCCTTGTCCACCAGCGGCTGGACGATGTTCATCTGCCCCTTGCGGAAGAGCACGGCGTTGTAGTCGGTGGGGGCCCCGCCGATGAGGACGTAGTTGCCCCTGGGCGCGCGCTTCACGATGTAGTCGGACTGCAGCTCGCCCACCCGCACGTTGTCGAACGAGATGTAGAGGTCGAGGTCGGAGTCGTTGATGATCCGGTCGTAGGCGATCACGGGCACGCCGGCCTTGTGGGCGGACTCCACGATGATGGCCGCCGTCTTCCCGTTGTGCGGCGCCACCAGCAGCACGTCCACGCCCTGGGTCAGCAGGTTCTCTGCCTGCGAGTTCTGGAGGGCGTCGTTGCCGTTGGCGGCCTGCACGAGCACCTCGGCCCCCAGTTCCTTGCCCCGCGCCACCACCAGGTCGCGGTCGCGCTGCCAGCGCTCCTCCTTGAGCGTGTCCATGGAAAATCCGATGCGGATCTTCTTGCCGCCGCTTGCGTCGCCGCCGCCGGCCTGGCCGCCGCCTCCTTCCGTCCCGCCGCCCTTACCGCCGCAGCCGGCCAGGAGCGAGACCGAGACGAAAACCGCGGCAGCCGAATCGAAGCGCATCGCGCGAGCCTCCTGCTGGTCCTTGGGTCCGGTGGAACGCGGCGGAACGAGAGCGATCCGAGACTACGCCGGTCGGCGCGGGGCGTCAACAGCGCGCGCGGGAACGGTGGAACTCGTCCCCGGACGAGTCGGGTCAGGACGGATCGTTGCGTTCCGCTCCGCGCCACGTCCGCAGCACGACGTACGCCGTGAACAGGAAGGCGGACAGCACCGCGCAGTGGCCGATCACCTGGGCGTTGGGAAACGGGTGGAGCAGCAAGCCCGCGACGTCCCGGAGCAAGGGCCTCGGCGCGCGCAGGACGTCCCAGCTGTTCCAGCGGTGGAATCGCCCGAGGTAGATGCCGAAGGTGCTGGCGGCGAGGACCGCGCCGGCGAACACCCACGACAGGACGCGTCCGACGCGCCGGGCGACGAGGCGCTGGACGAGGTCGAGCGAGACGAAGCCCAGGGCCAGCCCGGTCCAGGCGAAGCCCTGCAGTACCGTGAGGTCCACCCAGAGGAGCCGGTTGCCGTTCACGCGCAGGTGCATGAGGTCGGTCACGATGTACGGCGCGTTCGGGAAGAAGATCAGCCAGCCGCCGCCGCAGATGAGGGCGAGGGCCCTGCCGAGCCTGGACGGGCTGGCGTCGAAGGAGACGGCGGCGCACGCGAAGGCCAGGGGGATCCAGGCCAGGGCCAGGTTGTAGACGAGGAACGCGTACGTCGGCCGGCCGGTGTGGAGGACGCGCGCCGCCACGAGGAGGGTCGAGGTGGCGGAGGCGAGAACGAGGGCGGCGTACAGGGTCCAGCGCGTGCGGTGCTCGCGGAGGAGCAGCTCGATCATGGATCCATCGTAGGGGGTGGTCGGCCCGGCCGGGTAACGCAACTCGTCCCGGGACGAGTTGCGGGAGGAACGAGGTACACTGTGCTGTTCTCGCCATGAGAGTCCTCCTCGTACACGTCCGCGACCCGCAGTTCTACGCGATCCCCTCGAAGCGTCGCGGGAAGAACGGCCGCATCCAGGTCATGGGCTTCCCGCCCATCGGGATCATGTCCCTGTCCTCCGTGGTCAAGCGGGCGGGCCACGAGTGCCTGATGTTCGACCAGGCCAACCCCGACACGCCGGACGAGGCGATCCTGGCCGAGATCGGCCGCTTCAAGCCGGACCTCATCGGTCTGAGCTTCCTCTCGACGACCAGCTACCCATACGCGAAGGTCCTGGCCCGGCAGATCCGCGCGGCGCACCCCGGGGTGAAGATCGCGATGGGCGGGGTCTTCGCCAGCCTGAACCCCCAGCTCGTCAAGCTCCAGTGCCCGGAGGTGGACTTCGTGTGCCGGGGCGACGGCGAGCAGCTCATCCTCGACCTTCTGGACGCGCTGGCCGACCCCGCGGGCGTGCTGGGCGTGACGTGGCAGGAGGCCGACGGCACGCTCCGGCACAACGCGAACCGTCCGTTGACCCGCGACCTGGACCAGTGGCCGTTCCCCGACCGCGAGGGCCTGGCCCTCGACTTCGTGGAGTCCATGCCGCTCGACGTGCCGGCGGTCCTGTCGCTGGAGCGCTTCACCACCATGCAGACGTCGCGCGGCTGTCCCTGGCCCTGCGTCTTCTGCGACATCCCGATCTTCAACGAGGGCAAGTGGCGCTCGCGCAGCCCGGAGCACGTGGTGGCGGAGTTCGAGCAGCTCCAGAAGGACGGCTACGGCGCCGTCTACTTCGTGGACGACCACTTCCTGCTCCAGCCCAAGCGCATCGAGGCCATCTGCCAGGGGCTCATCGACAAGGGCATCACCATCCAGTGGGGCTGCGAGGGGAGGGTGGACTCCGTCTGCATGCAGCTCTTCCCGCTGATGGCGAAGGCCGGCTGCCGGACGCTGATGTTCGGGATCGAGAGCGGGAGCCAGAAGATCCTCGATCGCCTCAAGAAGGAACAGACGCTCGCCGAGATCGAGGCCGCGGTGACGAACGCCAAGAAGGCGGGGATCGAGATCGTCCACGGGTTCTTCGTGGTGGGAAACCCCGACGAGACCGAGGAGGACATGCGCCAGACGTTCCGCTTCGCCTCCCGGCTGCGGCTGGACACCTTCGCCTTCAACCGGCTCTGCGTCTACCGAGGGACGCCGCTGTGGCAGGAGTACGTCCGGCGCGGCCTCGTGGACGACGCCCGCGACTGGTACAAGTACTTCAAGTGCTCCTCGATCGACCCCACGGTTCTGCCCGGCGAGCAGATCCACCGCATCCGCGCGGAGGGGCTCCGGAGCCTCATCCTCTACAAGCTGTTCCGCTACCCCGGACAATCCCTCAGGCTGCTCCGCCGCTTCGTGCGGCACATGCCCCTGCGCGACGTGCTGTACCTCCTGGTGAAGCCGTTCCTGGGGACGAAGCAGGGCCCGACCCGGGCCGAGGTCGTCTCCCGCGCCGTCGAGCACGACGAGGTGAAGAGCGCGGCGGCGGAGCTGACCCAGCTCGCCGACGCGGCCCTCGAGCACGCCATCCGCGAGTCGCGCGCGGAGCGTGCCCGGATCCAGGCCATGGCGGAGCAGGGGAAGGCGTAGCCGGACTCGCCCCGGGGCGAGTTAAGATCAGCCTTCGTGACTCGGGTCGCGGGCGCCCGCCTCTTCTTCGTTGTGCTCCTGCTCTCTTCGGGTTCGTCTGCGTTCGCACAACCGGAGACAGTCCCGGCGGCAGACGCTCCACTGGCCGCGGGCCGCAAGCTGCTTGCGGCCGGGGACCGAACCGCGGCCCAGGCGAAGTTCGAGGAGGCGCTGCGCGCCGATCCCCGCTCCGCCGAGGCCCACGACGCCCTGGGCTTCGTGCTCGGCCTCCAGGGCCGGACCGACGAGGCGATCGCGGAGTTCCAGAAAGCGATCGCCCTCGGCCCACGGCTCTTCGACGCGCGCTACCACCTCGGCGCCACGCTCTGGTGGACGGGCGACACCGACGGCGCGCTGCGCGAGCTGCAGGAGGCGGTGCGGCTGCGGCCCCGCCACGCCGAGGCGCGCTACTACCTGGGCCTCACGCTCAAGCGACAGGGCGACTCGAAGGCCGCGCTCGAGCACCTGCGCCAGGCGGTGAAGCTGGCGCCGTCGCTGGCCGTGGCGCGGCTCCACCTGGGCGTCACGCTTCAGGAGATGGGTGACTACGACGGCGCGGCCGCGGAGCTGCGCAAGGCCGTGTCGCTCGCGCCGGACAACCTCGACGCGCGCAACAGCCTGGGCCTCGTGCTGATGCAGAAGGGCGAGGCGGAGGAGGCCGTGGCCACGCTGCGCGCGCTCGTCGCCCAGCACCCCGGGCACGCCGCCGCCCGCCACAACCTGGGCAGCGCGCTGATGCAGAAGGGCGACCTCGAAGGCGCGATCGCCGTGTACCGCGAGCTGCTCTCGCGGCAGGAAGCCAGCGCCGACGACCACTACAACCTCGGCATGGCCCTGAAGCAGAAGGACGAGTTCACGGAGGCGGAGGCCGAGCTGCGCAAGGCGGTCGCCCTCGACGCTTCGCTGCCCGAGCCGCATTTCACGCTGGGCGTGGTGCTCTGGCAGACGGGACGGGCCGACGAGGCGCTCAAGTCCTTCGACGACGCGATCGGGCAGAAGGCCGATTACGCTGAAGCCCACTACATGCGGGCCACCGTCCTCAAGCAGCAGGGCCGCCTGGACGACGCCATCGCGGGCTTCCGCGAGGCGATCCGCCGCCAGCCGGCGTCCGCCGAGGCCCACCTGGGCCTGGGGCAGGCGCTCCAGCAGAAGCGCGATCCCGCGGCCGCGGCGTCTCTGGCCGAGGCCGATCGCCTCAACAAGAAGAAGGCGGACGCGCAGGCCGCGGCCTTTGCGTTGAGCGCGGGGCGCGGAAAGATGGGGAAGGGCGACGTCGCCGGGGCCATCGTCAGCTTCCGCGAGGCCATCCGGCTCTCGCCGGAGAACGCGGACGCCCACTTCCAGCTCGGCCTCGCGCTGCGCAAGCAGGGGGCGCGCGACGAGGCGCGCCGGCACTTCGACGAGGCCCGCCGCCTCGCGCCCTACCTCGACCCGCCGGGCCCCACGGACTGACCCTTGCGCCGATCCATCGTGCTGGTCCTCCTGCTCGCGGCCGCGTCCTCGTGGCGCGGTGCCGCCCTCGGCCAGGAGGCGCGCAAGCCCGGCTTCTCCTTCACCAACGTGGCGGCACCGGCGGGCCTCGCCGCGGTCACCGTCTTCGGCGGGAAGGACACCAACAAGTACCTGCTCGAGACGACCGGCTGCGGGGCGGCGTTCCTGGACTACGACGGCGACGGATGGCAGGACGTGTTCCTGGTGAACGGCACTACGCTCGAAGGATTCCCCAAGGGCGAGGAGCCCACGAACCACCTCTACCGGAACCGCGGGGACGGCACGTTCGAGGACACGACGCGGAAGGCGGGCCTGGCCCAGGGCGGGTGGGGACAGGGCGTGTGCGCGGGCGACTACGACAACGACGGGCGCGAGGACCTGTTCGTCTCCTACTTCGGCCAGAACCGGCTGTACCACAACCGCGGCGACGGCGGCTTCGACGACGTAACGCAAAAGGCCGGGCTTCTCGACCGCCGCGCGCGGTGGGGCACGGGCTGCGCGTTCCTCGACTACGACCGCGACGGGAGCCTCGACCTCATCGTGGCCAACTACATCGACCTCGACCTCGCCACGGCGCCCACGCCCGACTCGGGGTTGTGCCGCTACAAGGGCATCAAGGTGGCGTGCGGGCCGCCGGGTCTGCCCGGGGGCAGGAACGTCCTCTACCGCAACCGCGGCGACGGCGCCTTCGAGGACGTCTCCGAGAAGTCGGGGATCACGAAGGCCAGCGGCACCTACGGCCTGGGCGTGAGCACGCTCGACTTCGACGCGGACGGCTGGACCGACGTCTACGTGGCCAACGACTCCAACCCGAGCACTCTCTACCGCAACAACCGGGACGGGACGTTCGCCGACGTGGCGGTGGGCGCGGGCTGCGCGTACAGCCAGGACGGCAAGCCGCAGGCGGGGATGGGGATCGGCATCGGGGACTACGACCGCAACGGGACCATGGACATCTTCAAGACGAATTTCGCGGGCGACACCTCGACGCTGTACTCCAACACGGGCGAGGGGTTCTGCGAGGACAAGACGTTCGCCAGCGGGATCGGTATCCACACGCGCTGGCTGGGGTGGGGGACCGCGTTCGTGGACCTGGACAACGATGGCTGGTTGGACCTCTTCCTCTGCAACGGCCACGTCTACCCGGAGGTGGAGCAGCTGCAGACCGAAGCGGGCTACAAGCAGCGCAAGGTCGTGTACCGGAGCCTCGGCAACGGCCGCTTCGAGGACGTGACCCTGGCGCTGGGGCCGCCCGCCTCCACGCCCAAGGCGGCGCGGGGCAGCGCCTTCGGTGACTTCGACAACGACGGCGACGTGGACGTGGTGATCAACAACGTCCACGACACGCCGGACCTGTTCCGGACGGAGTCGGACCCCAGGCACCACTGGATCACCGTGAAGCTCGTCGGGACGCGATCCAACCGGAGCGCGATCGGCTCGCGCCTGCGGTGTTTCGCGGGCGGGGCCGCGCAGGTCGAGGAGGTGAGGGGCGGCGGGAGCTACATCTCGCAGAACGACCTGCGCGTGCACTTCGGCCTGGGTGCGGCCGCCCGCGTCGATCGGCTCGAGGTGCGGTGGCCGAACGGGCTCGAAGAAGAATGGCTCGACCTGTCCGTGGACACGATCCACACCCTGAAGGAAGGGAGCGGACGCCCGGCGGGACCGAAGGGATGACGATCGCGGCACTCGCTCTCGCCCTCCCGTTGGGGCTGGCGCAGGCCGCGCCGGACGCGCCCGCCGCCACGCCCGGCGTCCTGGCCGAGGCGCGGGCCCTCATCGACGGCGGCAAGCCCGCCGCCGCGATCGAGAAGCTGCGCGCGCTTCCGGCGGACGCCGATCCGCGCGTTCCGTACCTGCTGGGCGTCGCCTACTACCACTCCGGCGACGCTGCACGCGCCATCGAGCACCTCGCCCCCGCGGCCCCGAAGCTGGCCACCGGCTCGCTGGAAAGGCGCGAGGCCGTCCAGGTCCTTGGCCTCTCGCACTATCTCGCCGGCCACATCGCGGAGTCCATTCCGTTCCTCGAGCAGACGCGGGCGGCGATGCCGGACAGCATCGACCTTGCGCAGACCCTGGCCACCGCCTATGCCCAGACGGGCCAGCCGGCGAAGGCGCGCGAGTCCTGGGCACGGGCCTTCGGCGTGGCCGCCGATTCCGCGGCGGGCCATCTGCTGGCCGCGCAGATGATGATCCGCGTCGGGCTCGAGGAGATGGGGGAGACCGAGCTGAAGCAGGCGGTGGCGAAGGACGCACGCCTGCCGCGCGCGCACCTGCTCCTGGGACAGACCGCGCTCTTCCGCGGCCGCCTCGACGAGGCGGTGGCGCTACTGAAGCAGGAGCTGGAGGTGAGCCCGGGCGAGGCCATGGCCTTCCACCTCCTCGGCGACGCGTACAGCCGCCAGCTCAAGTGGGACGACGCGGTGGCCGCGCTCCAGAAGTCGGTCTGGATCAACCCGTACTTCAGCGGGCCATACATCCTGCTCGGCAAGGCCTACATGAAGAAGGGCGACACGGCGGCGGCGGAGGGCATGCTACGGCAGGCCGTGCAGTACGACCCGAACAACAAGGCCGCACACTACCTGCTGGGCCAGCTGCTGCAGCAGACGGGCCGGCCGGACGAGGCGCGCAAGGAATTGGAGACGGCCGAGCGGCTGCCGGGGGCCGGCGAGCGTTGAGCTCCATGCCGGCCTCGCTGCGGGCCGCCGTGGCCCTGGCGGCGGCCGTAGCCGCGGTCTCGATGGCGCCGCGCGTGCGGTCGGCGGATCCTCCTGCCTGGCCCGTTACCTTCGTGGACGTGGCCGAGCGCGCGGGCCTGCGCTTCCCGTCGATCTACGGCGGCCTGGAGCAGAAGCGCTTCATCATCGAGACGAACGGCGCGGGGGCCGCGCTCCTCGATTACGACGGCGACGGCTGGCTGGACGCGCTCGTCCTGAGCGGGACGCGGCTGCGCGACGGCGGGCGCGCGGACGTCGCGTGGCCAGCGGGCCAGGAGCCCACGAATCGCCTCTACCGGAACCGTCGCGACGGGACCTTCGAGGACGTGACCGACCGCGCCGGCCTGCGCCGTACGGGTTGGGCTTCTTCTGTCTGCGCGGGCGACTACGACAACGACGGCGGCCTCGACCTGTTCGTCACCTATTTCGGGCACAACGTCCTGTACCGGAACAGCGGCGACGGGTCCTTCGAGGACGCGACGGCTCGCGCCGGCCTCGCCTCGAAGGACGCCCGCTGGGGGTCGGGCTGCGCCTTCGTGGACTACGACCGCGACGGGCGCGCCGACCTTTTCGTCGCGAACTACCTGACCTTCGACCTCGCGTCCGCGCCGGAGCCGGGGAAGGGTGCCAACTGCGTGTGGAAGGGCATCCCGGTCAACTGCGGGCCGAAGGGCCTGCCCACGGACACGAACCTCCTGTTCCACAACGAGGGCGCCGGCGCCTTCCGCGACGTCTCGGCGGCCTCGGGCGTGGCGCGCGTCACCGGCCGGTATTCGATGACGGCGGCCGCCGCCGATTTCGACGGCGACGGCTGGCCGGACATCTACGTCGCCTGCGACTCCACCGCATCGATCCTCTATCGGAACAACCGCGACGGGACCTTCACCGATACGGCGGTAGGGGCGGGCGTGGCCTACGGCGAATATGGGGCCGCGCAGGCCGGCATGGGCCTGGCGACGGGTGACTACGACCGGGACGGCCGCCTCGACCTGTTGAAGACGCACTTCGCCGACGACGTGCCCGCTCTGTACCGGAACCTCGGCCGCGGGCAGTTCGAGGAGGCCTCCACGGCCGCGGGCCTGAGCGTGTTGAACCGCTACGTCGAGTGGGGCGCGGGCCTGCCGGACCTCGACAACGACGGCTGGGCGGACCTCGTCTACGTCACCGGCAACGTCTACCCGGAGATCGAGCGCCACCTGCCGCAGTACCCGCACCGCGGGCCGCGCGTCGTGTTCCGGAACGCGGGCGGCGGACGCTTCGAGGACGTCACCGCGCGCAGCGGCCCGGGCGCTACGGCGCCCCACTCCAGCCGCGGCGCGGCCTTCGGCGACTTCGACAACGACGGCGACGTGGACATGCTGGTCATGAACATGAACGAGCCCCCCTCGCTGCTGCGCAACGAGTACTCTGGCGGCAACGGCTGGATCGAGATCAAGCTCGTCGGCACGCGCTCGAACCGCTCGGCGTTGGGGGCCACGGTGGTGGTCGCGGCCGGCGGCTGGAGGCAGGCGCGTACGGTGCTGAGCCAATCGAGCTACTACTCGCATGACGACCTGCGCTTGCACTTCGGCCTCGGCGCCGCGTCCCGCGCGGATTCGATCGAGGTCACCTGGCCGAGCGGGACCGCGCAGTCGCTGAAGGACGTCGCCGGACGGCGGGTGGTGACGATCGAGGAGCCGGTGGGGTAGAGTCTGCGCTGTGCGCAAGCCCAGCCGGAAGGTGTTGACCGCCATCACCGCCGGCCTCGCCGTGATTGCCGTGGGCGGTGGGGCCTACATGTACGCGGTCCAAGCAGCCGCGGCTGCTCGAGGAGCGGCGGGAGGCGGCGAAGATCCTCGTCGAGCGGTTGAAGTGCAGGCTGCCGGTGGCCATCGACGGCATGGACAACCGAGCGGACGCGGCCTTCGCGGCCTGGCCGGAGCGGATCTACATCATGGCGCCCGGCGGACGCGTGGCCTACAAGGGCGGCATGGGGCCCTTCGAGTTCGACGTGGAGGAGGCGGGGAAGAAGCTGTCCGAGCTGCTGGCGTCCGCGCCGGCGCGCACGGGCGGGTGATGAGCAGGCCGGAGAAGGCACCACTGCGGCCGGAATAGTCACCCCCGTCTGCCCACGCACCATCGGCCTGCTCCGCGAGACCCTCAACTTCCCCCGCCTTTTGGTTCCTCCGTCGGCCCAGGTTCTCGGGCTCTCAGCTTCTTCGGACCCCCGTCAGACGGCCCCTCAGCTTCTTCGGTTCAGCGTGACCCTCCTCGGGCGCTCATGGCCTTGGGCGGCGACGCTTGACTCGACTCGCATTCGATCCGTCCAGGCTCTATTGGTCTAAGAATATCAATTACGAAAGTAGCGCATGAGTGATGGACCTGTCGCGTCCATTGTGTCTGATATCAAGAGTCATGAGTATCAAAATGCCATCTCAACTATCCGACTCGGAACTGGTCGCGGAGGTGGCGCGGCTCGCCACGTCGGAACGGCAGACCACGGCGGATCTCGTGGCGCACCTCGCCGAGCTCGACGAGCGCCGTCTGCACCGGCGCGCGGGCTACCCGTCCCTGTTCGTGTACTGCACCGAAGTGCTTCGGCTGTCGGAAGGCGGCGCCTACAACAGGATCGAGGCGGCGCGGACGGCCCGGCGGTTTCCGCAGGTGTTGGACTTGCTGTCGCGGGGCGAACTCAATCTCGGCACCCTCAGGCTGCTGGGGCCCTGCCTCACAAGCGAGAATCACGAACAGCTGTTCAACGCTGCGTCCGGAAAGAGCAAGCGCGACGTGGAAAAGATGCTGGCAGGCCTGTTCCCGAAGCCGGATGTGGCTAGCTCGGTGCGGAAGCTGCCAGCTCGGCAGGTTGCGGCTGATTCCTCGATTCTCCGAAGCGCTGCCTTGATTCCGGAGGCCGATGCATCGGCTCCCTCCAATCCTTCGGTTCCATCCACCGCCTCAGCTCGATCCAAGGCCAACGACGCCGCTGCGGACCATTTCGATCCGGTTAGGGAAGATGGGACCGGCGTGACATTTGCGAATGCCCACAGTGCTCATCCGCACCACTGTGCTCCGCGTGCAACAGGTCCGGTGGCGATGCCGCTCTCGGCCGACCGCTACCAGTTCCGATTCACGGGCAGCGCCGGCATGCACGAGAGGTTCAGGCGGGCGCAGGACCTCTTGCGGCATGCGGTGCCTGATGGGGATGCGGCAGAGATCTTCGATCGGGCGTTGACCACGCTACTGACTGAGCTCGAACGCACGAGGTTCGCCGCCGCCAAGCGACCTCGCGCGGCCCGGGAATTCGAAGGGGACACGAGCGGCGCCGTAGCGGACGCGCGCACCATCCGGGCCGGGGTCAAGCGAGCGGTGTGGGCGCGGGACGGCGGGCGATGCGCGTACGTGGGCGATACCGGCCATCGGTGCGCGGCCACCGCCTTTCTCGAGTTCCACCACGTGATCCCGTACGCGCGGGGAGGGCCTTCGACGGTGGCCAACATCCAGCTTCGGTGCCGTGCCCACAACGCGTACGAGGCGGAGCTGGACTTCGGCCGCCGCGAACTCGTCCCGGGACGAGTTGGGCCTGGACGAACGGACCGGGTGGCCTGTGACGCCCCGGCGGGGGTTGGAGCCGGAAGTGGGCCCAGGGAGTGCGGACCGACATGACGGAGGGCGGGAACCGGTGAGGCAGCGGGGCGCTAACGCAAAGGAAGATCGATCGTCCGCCGGACGTACTGGCCCGGAGGCCCCTCGAAGGCAACCCGTAGCTGTGTCCCGGTGGATGACGTCACGACCGTCACCCCCGGCGCGTCGCCGACGGACCGAGGGGAGCGGACGCCCACGGCATAGGTCCGGCCGCCGAGGCCCTCGAGGGTCAAGCGCAACATGCCTTCCTCGGCGCGAGACCTGAGGATGCGTAGACCTTCGCTGGCCGCGCCGCGGGCCGGCGGTTCGATCCGCGCATAGACCTCGGTGCCCTCGTCGTAATTGATGACGGCCTGGAGTGTCTCGGGCGAGCGAGCGCCCCCCGACGATGGAGCAGCGCCAAGGGAGAGGGGCTCGATCGCGATGCGCTGCACATCGCCGCGGCGCTCGACCTCGAATCGCGCCTCGCGGCCGTCCACCGTCACGGACCGCACCGAGGCATCCAGCGGAAGCGCGGGAGCGAGCGAGACGTTGATCGGAGAGCCGGCCAAAGCAGAGGCCGAGGGCAAAGCGTCCTTGCGCCGATCGAGCCCGATCGTCATGCGTCCCGGCTCCCGGGCCAGCGTCAGGTCGAAGCGCGCGCCGCCGACCGGCACGTTCCGCACCGCCACCCGGTCCCAGTCCGCCGGCAGTTCCGGCGCGAAGGTCAACGAGCGGCCGCCACCTGAGACCTCGAGCCCCAGCATCCCGCGCACGACCGGGGAGATGACCATCGCCTCCGACCAGACCTGGTGGTGCGAGGACCGGCCGAAGGGCGCGTTGAGGTCGCCCGACAGCAGCTCGGTCACGTAGCCCAGGGCGCCCTGGAAGGTCAGCAGGGCGTTGGCCATCAACGCTTGATAGCCGACGTGCGGCCGGCCGTAGCGGTAGGCGCCCACCGAGGCCCAGCCCGTGAACAGCGGCCACACCGAGCCGTAGTGGTACGACAGCGGATCGTACAGCTCGCTGCGCGACGAGATGAGGCGGGCGCCCCAATCGGTGGCCATGGAAGCCGACCCCAGCCGGTCGATCTCGCCCTGCGCGCGCTCGCCGTCCAGGACCCGCCACCACAAGGGCACGGCGGGCAGGACCGTGTCCTCGTCGACCAGCGTCCGGCCGCGCAAGGCCTCGATGCGCGCCTGGCGCGCGGCGCGGCGGGGGCCGGGCTCGGCGTTGTACACCTTCTCCGGCTTCGCCAGGGCGGTGGCGAAGGCGTAGTAACCGGGCGAAGACAGCCAATACGTGGACTCCAGCGCGGCCCGCGTCCGCTCTGCGAAGGCGCGGGCCGACGAGGCCAGGGCCGCGTCCTTCATGACGTCCGCCAGCTCGGCGACGGACCGGCAGGCCTCGACCCAGATGCCCTGCAGGTAGATCTCCTCGTGCGGCGGGTAGGGCGGGCTCCCCTCGGTCCAGCCGTGGCCGAACTTCGTGTTCTCGATGAGCCCGTTGTTGTCGGTGTCGGTGGCCGCCGAGAAGCGCCAGGCCTTGGCAATGGACGGCCACGACTCGCGCAGGAAGGCCAGATCACCGCTGGCGCGCCAGTGGTCGGCCTGGACGATCACGTACAGCGGCGTGGCGTCGGCGCTCTCCCACGGGTACTTGTAGTCCGTGAACCACGGGATGAGCCCGGCGCTCTGCGAGATCTCGTGCGGGATCTTGCCGTCGGCGCGCTGGACCTTGCGCAGGAACTCCAGCGCGGTGCGCGCGACGGGGAAGTCGCCGTACGAGTGGACGGCCAGGGCTGTCCACAGCGCGTCGCGGCCGAACATCCAGGCGAAGCCGGGCCGCTCGCTCTCACCGGAGGTGCGGAATCCCGCCACGAGCCCCGTGCCGAGGAGCGGGTTCGTGGCCACGCCCTTGTCGACGCCCACTTTGGCCCAGGCGAACGCGGTGTCCAGCCGGTCGTCCGGCGTCTCGAGCGACACCGTCCGCTCCTGCAGGGACCTGTAGTACTCGACGTTCTTCTCGTAGAGCGCGCGCGCGGAGGACAGCAGGCGGTCGTAGGTGGCCTTGGCGTCGTCGCGCCCGGTCACGCTTCCCGCGATGACGATGGGGACGAGCTGCGAGGCCGCGTCCTCGGGCCGCACGTCCACCGCGAAGCGGATGGGCACGTCCCGCGGCTCCTCCTGGTACGGCATGACCGACAGGTCCCGCGCCGCCGGCGAGCCCACGATGCCCGCGAACCGCTTGGTCTCCTCGGTGATGCTGTAGACGCGCTGCTTCTCGTCCCAGCCGAGGTCGCCGGTCATCAGGCCCGCGGGCCACATGAGCCGCAGCCGCGGGCGGAACGAGCCGACGACCGTCAGGGGCATGATGCTGCGGATGTCGAGCAGTATGACGATCCCCGGCTCGTCCACCGGCGCGAACAGGATCTCCCGCACCGTGAAGCCGGCGTGCGAGTGGGTGAAGATCGTGGCCTCCGGCCGCACGGTCACGGAGACGCGCGTGTCGAGGCCGGAGAACTCCAGCGGGTAACCCCCGAGCTGGAACGCCAGCTTGAAGTCGTCCACGAGCTTCAGCGGGTACGCCCACGCCTCGAAGGCGCGGTTCTCGTAGCCGAAAGCCGCCGACCGCCGGCCCACGACGTCGTAGAAGGTGCCCGGATGGATCGCGCGCTCCAGCTCGAGGCCGCTGCGCGAAAGATCAAGGCGCTGGATTCCCGGCGCCGGCGTATCCGTCGCCGCGAGGGCAACCGGAGCTGTTCCAACGCCGATCGCGGAGACTGGATCCAGAAACGTGCCGAAGGGATCCAGGAAAATGGCGACTGCGAAAACGGCGGACAGGGCGACGCCCAGGCGTCGGCCCGGAACGGCGTGCGGCTGGGAAGGTCGAGGGACGGTCACCGTGGATGGTTGGTTGATCGGGCGAGATTAAGGCGTAGGGTCCGCAGGAGTCAAGGCACGATGACGGCCGCGCGACGCCGGCGTGACGTCCGCGGAAAAAATGCGCTTGACGCATAAATCTTGGTGGGAGTAGCATCCGCGCCACAAGATCTGGGTCCATCCGCGCGAATGCGCTTCTCTCCATCTCGGTCCGCAACCGCGACGTCCCACCGCGAAACGGGAAAGGGGTGTTGTATGACGCGACGCCTTGTCCTTCTCATTTCCGTTGCATTGATCGCCCTCACGGCCGCCGTGCCGGCGGCCATGGCGCAGGCCGTGTACGGCAGCATCGCCGGGACCGTCGTCGATCCGAGCGGCGCGGCGCTGCCGGGCGTCACGGTGACCATCACCAGCACCGAGCGCAAGACCGTCGACTCGGTGGTCTCCAACGCCTCGGGGAACTACGCCAAGGAGCACCTCCTCCCCGGGGTGTATGAGGTCAAGGCCGAGCTCACCGGCTTCAAGTCCGCCGTGGTCTCACGGGCCAGGGTCAGCGTGGACACGCAGACCAACATCGACCTCGCCATGGAGCTGGGCGACCTGACGGAGGCGGTGACGGTGACGGCGGCCGAGGGCCAGCTCCTGAAGACCGACCGCGCGGACGTCTCCACGACCTTCGAGACCAAGCAGCTCACCGAGCTGCCGGTCCTGGACCGGAACTTCACCAAGTTCGTGCTCCTTACGCCCGGCACCCAGCGGCTGAGCTGGAACCACGCTACCAGCGAGAACCCGCAGGGCTCCATCCAGACGATGGTGAACGGCCAGCACTTCAGCGGCACCGGCTTCCAGCTCGACGGCACCGAGAACCGCGATCCCATCCTCGGCATCATCGTGATCAACCCGACCCTGGAGTCGATCGGCGAGTCGAAGATCACGTCGCAGAACTACGACGCGGAGTTCGGCCAGGCCACCGCGGGAGTCGTCTCCGTGCAGACCAAGTCGGGGACCAACAGCTTCCACGGCAGCGCCTTCGAGTTCCACCAGAGCGACAAGTTCCAGTCGCGGAACCCGTTCTCGCAGCCGGACGTGGAGAACCCGGTCACGGGCAGGGTGCTGCCCGAGACCAAGCGCGACCAGTTCGGTGCCTCGATCGGCGGGCCGATCCAGCAGAACAAGTGGTTCTTCTTCGGGGACTACCAGGGCTGGCGGTACACCGACGGCGGCTCGAAGCTGCTGACCGTGCCCACCGCCCGGGCCCGGACGGGCGACCTGAGCGAGTACGGGATCAACATCTTCGATCCGGCGAGCGGCACCACCCCGGCGAACCGCTCGCAGTTCCCGGGCAACGTCATCCCGGGCAACCGGCTCTCGCCCGAGGCCCTGGCCATCCTCAACCTGCTGCCGCTCCCCAACAACGGCGACGGCATCATCAACAACTACATCGCCTCGGGGTCCGAGGCCTTCGACAGCAACGCCTTCAACACCCGCATCGACGGCCGGCTCAGCGACCGGCTGAACATCTTCGGCCGCTACAGCTTCGCCAAGTTCGCCAAGACCGGCCCCTCCGCGTTCGGCGCGGGCGGCGGTCCGGGCGTGGTGGACCTGGGTGGCAACACCAAGGTGAAGAACCAGAGCCTGGCCCTGGGCGTGGACTACACGCTGTCGTCCAGCTCGATCCTCGACTTCCGCTTCGGATACTTCCGATACCAGGTGGACGTCTTCCCCAACGACTTCGGCACCACGCCCGCGGCGGACGCCGGCATCCCGGGCATGAACCTGGACGACTTCTCGTCCGGCCTCCCCGGCGGGTTCATCAACAACGTGGGCAGCGACAACACTCCCATCAACATGAGCTTCGGGACGGCCCTCGGCGACCGGACCGGCCGCTGCAACTGCCCGCTGAAGCAGGACGAGTCCCAGTACCAGTTCGTCTCCAACTTCACGAAGAGCCTGGGCAACCACACCGCGAAGTTCGGGGTGGACATCCGCCGGGCCTTCAACCTGCGCGTGCCGAGCGACAACCACCGGTCGGGCGAGATCGACTTCAACGCGGAGCGGACCCAGGGGCCGACGGGCGGCGGCATGGGGCTGGCCACGTTCCTCCTCGGGGACGTCTCCGGCTACCGCCGGTTCGTCAGTACCAGCACGGACGCCCGCGAGCGCCAGTGGCGCTGGTTCGTCTACGCGCAGGACACCTGGCGGGCCACCCCCAAGTGGACGTTCAACTACGGCATCCGGCTCGAGGACATCGTGCCCCAGTCGGTCAACGAGCCCGGCAACGCCGGCTTCTTCGACCTCGAGACGGGCGAGATGAAGGTGGCGGGCCTGGGCGGCGTCGGCCTGGACGGCGACATCAAGAACAAGATCAACATCGCTCCGCGCCTCGGCATCACCTATCAGCTCAACGAGAAGACCGTGGTGCGCATGGGCTACGGCCGCAGCTACGACATCGGCGTGTTCGGGTCCACGTTCGGCCACAGCGTGACCCAGAACCTGCCCGTCCTCGCGCGGCAGACCCTGAACGCGCCCGAGAGCTTCGAGCGGATCTTCACGCTGGCTCAGGGACCGCCCCCGCCCACCTTCCCCGAGGTGGGGTCGAACGGCCGCTTCGTCGCCCCCGACGGCGTCAACCCGTCGATCATGCCCGAGCAGCAGAGGCTGAACTACGTGGACGCCTGGAATCTGACTGTGCAGCGGGAGCTGTCGCCCGAGATCTCGGCCGAGATCGGCTACGTGGGCAACAAGGGCACGCACGTGTTCAACGGGGACGGCCCCGACATCAACTTCAACCAGCCGATCCTCGAGGGCTTCCCGAACGTCCCGCGCAACGACCGGCGTCCGTTCTTCAACGGGCCGGTGGGCGGCTACGGCGCGCCCTTCGGCCTGACCACCGATTTGCGGTACCTCTGCAACTGCTCGGACAACAACTACCATTCGATGCAGGCCAAGCTCACCAAGCGCTTCACCAAGGGCTACTCCGCCCTCGTGACCTACACGCTGCAGAGGGTCCGGAACCACGGCACCGACCAGTACTTCTTCGACCGCGACCTGGAATACGGGACGCCCACATGGGCCCGCACGCACCTGTTCACCTTCGCCAGCAACATCGAGCTGCCCTTCGGCAAGGGACGCCGGTACATGAGCGACGCCAGCGGGTTCACCGAGGCCCTGGTGGGCGGCTGGCAGCTCAACTTCGCCGGCACCGTCGCCAGCGGCCAGCACCTCAACGTCGATTACCGCGACGCGGGCCAGGACCGGGACACCGGGCCGAACCGGCCCGACGTGATCGGCGACATCACCGCGGGCGGCGGGAGCAAGGACCGGTGGTTCAACACGGCGCCGATCGGCTCGGCCGGCAGCGCGTTCTCGCGGCCGGCGGTGGGCACCTTCGGCAACATGGAGCGCGGGTCGCTCGTCGGCCCCGGGATGTGGAACGTGGACGCCTCGCTCTTCAAGCGGTTCCACTTCACGGACACCACCAACGTGGAGCTGCGGCTCGAGGCGACCAACGTGTTCAACCACGTGACCTGGGGCAACCCCGACACCACGATCGGCGTGCCGGGCAACGACAACCCGAACGCCGGCCGGATCACCTCGGTCGGCCCCAACTGGCAGCCCCGGAACCTGCAGTTCGCAGTGAGGTTCCAGTTCTAGCCGGCTAGCTCGGGTCTCGTCGCAACAGTGAGGAGGGGCCGTCGCCCCTCCTCTTTTTTTCGTTCGTGCTACCTTTCGGACTTGCCCCGGGACCGCTGCGGATGACGCCCTCGAAGATCCTGGCCGCGGCGCTGCTCCTGCTCGCCGGGCCGGCCCTCGGCGGGGCCAGGCCAGGCCGCATCGAGGACCGCATCCGCGGCAAGGCGATCGCCGCCGCTTCGCCGCCCCTCGAGCGGCCCGCGCTGCGGACCGTGGCCGAGGCCGGCCACATGAGGGACGACGACCTCGTCTTCGGCGTGAGCGTCGGCGGCCAGGCCCGCGCCTACCCGTGGTGGATCGCCAAGAACTTCCACGTGGTGGACGACGTCGTCGGCGGCGAGCCGGTGGCCCTGGCCTTCTGCGAGCAGTGCACCGGCGCGGCCGTTTTCCGTCGGACGCTCGACGGCCGCGCCCTCGCCTTCGAGGTGGCCGGCGTCTACAACGGGACGATCATCCTCCGCGACCGCCAGACGCGCAGCCTCTGGGCGCCGTTCAGCGGCCGCGCGCTCGAAGGGCCGATGGCCGGCCGCGCGCTCGAGCGCCTGCCCCTCACCGTCACGCGCTGGGACGAGTGGACCGCGCGGTACCCGCGCGGCGAGGTGGTCTGGGCGCCCGCCGCGGCCCGCGACGGGCACGGCTCCTGGTACGAGCCGGGCAAGTGGGGGATCGTGACCGAGATGGGCTCCACGCTCCAGTCCTGGGACCCGAGGCTGCCGGAGAACGAATTGGTGTACGGGCTAGAGACTGGTTTTGAAACGGAGACGGGAAGCGAAACGACCGGCTTGGACAGGCCGGGGACGGGGAAGGCGTATCCACTGAGACATCTCCGCAGCCGCCAGGGGATCGCGAACGACACCGCGGGCGGCCTGCCGGTGGTCGTCGTCGCGCGGGGGCCGCTGGACGTGGCCGCCTACGACCGGCGCGTGAAGGGCAGGGAATTGACCTTCCGTCCTTCGACCGGCAGCCAGGCCTTGATGAACGACGTGGAGACGGGGAGCGACTGGTCGGGCGATGGCGAGGCGCTGGCCGGAACGCTCCAGGGCGAGCGCCTGAAGCCCATGGACGGGTACGTGGTCGAATGGCACGTCTGGGCGGGCTATCACCCAGGCGGCGCGGTTGCAGGCCTGACCGACCAGACGCCCGCGTCGCCGCTGCCGGTCGTTTCGGTCCCGTCCCTGATCCTGACCGGTCTCGACGGTCGAGCCCGTCCCCTGACCTTTCCCGGTGCGGTCAATCTCGTTGTGTTGTGGGCCGCCTGGTGCCCCACCTGCAAGGACGAGATGCCGCGCATCGCCCGCCTGGCCGAGGCGCACGCGGGCCAGGGACTATCCGCGGCGGGCATCGCCATCCACATCCCGGACGAGGACGAGCGGGCCCAGGTGCGGAGCTTCGTGAAGGAGGCGCGGGTGGGCTTCCCGATCCTGATGGTGGACGAGCCGTCCTACGACCGGCTGGACGCCCTCAGCCGGGCGACGGGCGGGCCCGGCCTGGTCCTGCCAACGGTGTTCGCCACCGACGACCGCGGCACCGTCTTGGCCGTCGTCAGGGGGAAGGACGTGGAGGGTCTGCCGGGATTGGTAGACCGGCTTCTGCAACGAAAGGACGCGACGACCCGCTGACGGGCGCGCCGAGACGCGCGGCCGGTTTCGGGGCCGAGCGCGCCCTCTCCAGGCCGTCCAGCAGCTCCACGAACGCCCCGTTCGTCCAGCCGAAGCCGACCTGGTTGCCGCTGTAGCCGTACTTGATGTCGGCGGCCACGTCCGACTCGCGCCGCTTCACGTCGTACTTCTCGACGATCGTGCCGTGCTCCTCGAACTCCTTGGTCACCAGGGAGATGAACTTGCGGGAGATGCGGTCCGCCTCGGCGTGGTAGCCGTAGCGCCTAAGGCCCTCGACGGCGATGAGCTGGAGCGGGGCCCAGCCGAACGGCGCGTCCCACTGGTTGCCGGTGGTCTGCGTGCTGGTGAGGATGCCGCCCGGCGCCTCGAACAGCGGCAGGTTCTTCACCACGCGCGCCGCCTGCTCCTTCGAGGCCGCCCCCACCCACAACGGGTAGAACGTGGTGGCGAACTCGTAGTGCCGCCGCTTCTTGGTCTCGAAGTTGTAGTCGAAGTACAGGCCGGCCTCCTCGTCCCACAGGTACTCGTCGATGCGCCGCAGCCGGTCGCGGGCCCGGCCCTCCCACGTGATGGCCACGGCCGGGTCGGCCAGGAGGCGCGCGATCTCCGCGCCGTCCTTCTCCATCTGGTAGAGGAGGGAGTTCAGGCACACGGGCGCGTAATTGATGATGTCCACGCTGAACGGGCCGAAGCGGTTCGACGGGTCGAAGCCCGACTCGCGCATGGACCGGTCGCCCTTGTAGAAGAGCGGGGTCAGGGCGTCCTTCGCGGCGTCGTAGAACTTGCTCTCGTCGTAGTCCGTGACGTCGTGGGTCTTGTAGTACTCGCGGGCGCGGTCGTAGTGAGTCCGCCCCTGCGCGTCCTTCTCGTCGCTTTCCACCTCGGGGGCGGGGCCGTCGCCCGAGTCGTAGTAGCGCGAGAGGCCCGTGGCCCGGATGACGTGGGGCTCAACGGTCCAGAAGTCGTAGTACTTCTCCACGGCGGGGAGGGTGGAGCGCAGCCAGGCGCGGTCGCGGTTCTTCTGGTAGACGCCCAGGATCATCCGGGTCAGGAAGGGCGGCTGGGAGCGGGACAGGTAATAGGTGCGGTTGGCGTTGAGGAGCGTCCCGTAGTTCTCGATCTCGTAGACGAAGTTGGCGGCCATGTGCTGGGCGGCGGCCATCTGGCCGTCGCGCAGCAGGCCCACCTGGATGAAGTAGCTGTCCCAGCCGTACATCTCGTTGAAGCGGCCGCCCGGCACCACGTACGGCTTGGGCAGGTATAGCAGGCCGTGCTCGCGGATCTGGGTGAGCCACTGCGGCACCTGGCGCAGCTCGATCTTGGCCATGTCCGCCGGCGAGAGCTGGCGCTTCATCTCGGCCTCGACGGCGACCATGTTCTCCCGCGGGGAGACGTAGACCGGCCACGGCTTCCCCTCGGCGAGGTGGAGCTTCGGGTCGCGGGCGGCGGCGGGCAGGTCGCGCAGGGAGCGGCGCAGCGTGGTCCAGCTCTTCATGATGTAGTCGCGGACCGCGCCCAGGCGTTCGGGGGACGGCATCTCCGATCCGCCCGCGGCGGACGCTTGCCCGGGCGCGGGAGCCGCCGGGGCCAGCGCGGCGAGGGAGAGCGTCGCCGCCGCGAGGGCCGCGGCCGCGGGGAGCCAGCGCCGGGTCATGGCTTCCTCGGCGGCTGGGTGGGCGCCGGGCCGGACGCCTGGGGCTTCCGCGACAGCGTCTCGATGAACTTCGCGAGCCGGGACCGGTCCCCGGCCGCCATGTCCGCGAAGGCCACCCCGATCTCGTGGCGCTTGGCCGCGCCGTCTGTCGGATCGGAGCAGTACGCCACGCGTCCCGTGAAACGGACCGTCTCTCCGCTTTCCAGCGTGACCTCCATGGGATAGGACTGGCGAATCTCCAGCGGCTGCTCGGTCTCCATGAGGAGGCCGGAAAGTGAGATGACGCGCACGCGATAGGTGTAGGGGACGTCCAGAAGCGCCTTGCCGGGGGCGTCGATGTGGAAGCGCAGGCCGCCCAGGCGGTTCTCCTGGACGATCTTGTGCTGGTCGATGAACTCCAGGAGCTCCATGAGCCTCTGGCTGAGGATGTCCTTGAACTTCATCCCCGCCGAGTAGAAGGGCTTGGTCTCGTCCTCGCGTCCCTTCTGTATCTCGCTCAGCACCGACCAGACCACCAGGCCCTTCACGGCCAGAACGGTGTCGTTCAGCTCCAGCCTCAGGCTGTACTCGCCCCCCACGCGCAGGTTGCGGTCCAGGCGGATGGCCGCGCCGCTGATGCTCATGTTCAGGATCTCGACCTGCGACGCCGACGTCATCGTGCCGTGGAGGCCCTCCACGACGAACCGCGGGGCCCTGCGTTGCTCCATGGGTCCGGAAAAGGTAACAGAGCGACGGGCGCTCGACAACTCAACGCTACGTCGTCTGGGGCGGGTTCGCGATCAGGCCGTCGAGATCGCGGACGAACGCGCTGCGCGGCAGCGTGCGCGTGCAGCCGGCCGCGCGAGCCGCCTGCGCGCGCTCGGCGTGGACGTGGCTGAAGAAGCCCACGATGGGGACGGCGGCCAGCGCGGGCTCGGCCCTCACGGCGGCCATGGCCTCGCTCGTCGGCAGGCGCGAGTCGAGGTCCACGATCACCAAAGACGCGCCCTGCCGGCATGCGGCCAGCAGGTCGGGGAGGGCGCGCACGGATACGACCGGAACGTCCCGCGCCGCCGCGGCGGCGCGGATCCGGCTCAGGAACATGAGGTCGTCCATGAAGGCGATGACGGCGGACATGAACCTATTCTATAAAGGACATCCCAAGGAGGAACCATGAAGGACCTGAGGGGCACCAAGACGCACGAGAACCTGAAGCACGCCTTTGCGGCCGAGAGCCAGGCCAACCGCCGGTATCTCTACTTCGCGCGGGTCGCGGACATAGAGGGCTACCCCGAGGTGGGTGGCCTCTTCCGCGACACCTCGGAGGCCGAGACCGGCCACGCCTTCGGGCACATGGACTTCCTGCGTTCGGTGGGCGACCCCATCACGGACATCCCCTTCGGCAACACCCGCGACAACCTGAAGTCGGCCGCCGAGAGCGAGACCTACGAGTACACGCAGATGTACCCCGGCATGGCCAAGATCGCCCGCGACGAGGGGTTCGTCGAGGTCGCGCAGTGGTTCGAGACGCTGGCCAAGGCCGAGCGCAGCCATGCCGGCCGCTTCACAAAGGGCCTCGAGGCGCTTCCGGAGCTATAGGCCCTGCCCTTCGACCCGAGCGACCCCGCCTTCCTCGATGCCGCGGCCGTCGACAAGGAGCTGGAGCGCGTCACCGGCATCTGCGACGGGTGCCGGCGGTGCCACCGGCTCTGCCCTTCCTTCGACTACATGCTGGAGGCCGTCGACCACTACGAGGGCGACGTGTCGCAGATCAAGACGGCCGAGTACCGGAAGATCGTGGACCTGTGCTGGCAGTGCAAGCTCTGCTTCAACCACTGCCCCTATACGCCGCCGCACCGGTTCGGCATCGATTTCCCGCGCCTGATCCTGCGCGCCAAGGCCGCGCGCGCGGCCGCGGAAGGCGTGTCGCGCCGGGACCGGTGGCTGGGCAACGTGGACGTGGTGGGGGCCTTCGGCTCCGCCACCGCCCCCCTCAGCAACTGGGCGAACGGCTTCAAGCCGCACCGCGTGCTGCTCGAGGCGGCGGTGGGCGTGCACCGCGACCGCAACCTGCCGCGCTTCCACCACAAGACCTTCGCGCGGTGGTTCCGGGAGACGCGGGGAACCGCCGAGGAGCCGAGCGATCCGGCCACAGGGCAGGCGAGGACCGGCGACACACTGGGCGGTGAAATGTCACGCAGCTTGATCACCAAGATTGCCGCGGTCCGAAAGCCCTCGGGCACAAGGAAGGTGGCCCTCTTCTATTCCTGCTCCGTCAACTACAACGAGCCGCAGGTCGGCCGCGACACCGTCTCCATACTGGAGAAGAACGGGTGCCGGGTTGCGTGCCCGCCGCAGGTCTGCTGCGGCATGCCCTACCTGGACGGCGGTGACATGGCCTCGGCCGCCGCCAACGCCCGCAAGAACATTGCCGCCCTGGCCCCGCTCGTGGACGAGGGGGCGCCGGTCCTGGTCCCGCAGCCGACCTGCTCGTACGTCCTGAAGAAGGAGTACCCGATGCTGGCCCCGGGGGCCGACGCCGACAAGGTCGCGCGGGCCACGCGGGACCTCTTCGAGTATCTGGTGGGCCGGCACCGGGAGGGCACGCTGTCCACGGACTTCCCGGGCCGGGGCCCCGGGCGGGTGGCGTACCAGATCCCGTGCCACCTGCGCGCGCAGAACATCGGCTTCAAGACCTCGGTCGTCCTCCAGCTCATCCCCGGCACGAAGGTACGCGTGGTCGAGCGGTGCACGGCCATGGACGGCACCTGGGCCATGAAGAAGGAGAACTACGAGCTGAGCCTGGCGTTCGCCCGCCGCGCGGCCGCCGAGATGGAGGCCGACAGGCCCGACACCTTCACCACGGACTGCTCGCTCTCGGCGCTGCAGATCGAGGCCGTGCGCGGGGTGAAGCCGCCGCATCCGACCCGCCTGCTGCGCGAGGCCTACGGGCTGCCCGAGGAGCACTGAGATTGAACGCGATCGTCCTCGTCCTCGCCGCCGGGCCCGCCGTGGCCGGGCTCGACCATGTACCGATCGCGGTCCGCGATCTTCCCGCGGCCGCCGCCGACTACCGGCGGCTCGGCTTCGTGCTCAAGCCCGGCCGGCCGCACGAAAACGGCATCGAGAACGTGCACGCGAAGTTCCCCGACGGCACGGAGATCGAGCTGATCACCGCGCCGGCCGCGCGCGACGCGCTCACGTCGCGCTATCGCCGCCACCTCGAGAGCGGCGACGGCCCGGCGTTTCTCGCGCTCCACGCGCCCGGCGGGGTCGAAGGGATCCAGGCGCCGGACTACGTCTTCTTCGCCCGGCTCAACCATTCGCCGACGGACCGGCCCGAGCACTTCGCGCATCCCAACACCGCGCGGACGCGCGCGATCGTCCCGGGGAGGCCGATCGTCGGCGTGACGGTCGGGGTCGCGGACCCATCGGCTGCGCGGCGCGTGATCGAACGGGGCGGCGTGGCGACGCGGGCCGGGATCGGGGGACGACCCAATGTCTTCGTGGCCCCGGAGGCGGCCCACGGCCTCTGGCTGGAGCTCACGCGCGTGGCGCGCCCGCCCGAGGAGCCCTGAGATCGTGCGGAAGGTCGACGCCTCCGAGGTGAGGGACTTGACGGCCTACGAGAGGGTGCGCAGCGCCGAGCGGGCCAGGAACCTCGAGGTGACCAGGCACCGCCGCATCGCGCTGGGCGAGAGCCTGGGCTTCCTGTTCGAGAACCGCGACACGGTTCTCTTCCAGATCGAGGAGATGGTGCGCGCGGAGCGGATCGTGGACCCGGCCCGGATCCAGCAGGAGGTGGACTCCTACAACGGCCTGGTGCCGGGGCGCGACGAGCTGTCGGCCACGCTCTTCATCGAGATCCCGGAGCTCTTCCGCATGACGCCGGCCCAGATCCGCCAGGCCGTGAACCGGTTCCAGGGGCTGGACAAGGGCGGCGTCATCCGGCTGCGCATCGCGCCCGACGTGGCGCTGCCCGCGCGCTTCGAGGAGGGCCACAGCAGCGAGGAGAAGATGGCGGCCGTCCACTACCTCCGCTTCGCTGTTCCGCCCGCGGCCCGGGCCGCGTTGGCGGACACGTCGCGGACGGCCGCGTTGGTCGTCGATCACCCCAACTACAAGGCCGAGGCGCCCCTGCCGCCGGCCCTCCGCGCGGAGCTGCTGAAGGACCTTTCGGCGGACTGACTCGTCCCGGGACGAGTTGCGCGGCGGGAAAAGCCAACGCGCGGGCGACCCGGGACGGGCCGCCCGCGCAGTACGGGAACGACCTAGCGGCCGGCGGCGGCCCGACCCCCGGCCCGGGCCTGGGCGAGCAGGTCGTACCGGTCGAGGGTCATGACCTTGTTCCAGGCCGCCACGAAGTCGCGCACGAACTTCTCCTTCCCGTCGTCGCTGGCGTAGACCTCGGCCAGCGCGCGGAGCTGCGAATGCGCGCCGAAGACGAGGTCGGCCGCGGTCGCCGTCCACTTGGCCTTGCCGGTGGTGCGATCGCTTCCCTCGTAGACGTTCTTGTCCGCCGCCGAAGGCCTCCAGGCGGTTCCGCCGTCGAGCAGGTTCACGAAGAACTCGTTGGTCAGCGCCCCGGGCTTGTCGGTGAAGACGCCGTGCTTCGAGCCGCCGTGGTTCGCGCCCAACGCCCGCAGGCCGCCGACCAGGACCGTCATCTGGGGTGCGGTGAGCTTCAGGAGGTTGGCCCGGTCGAGCAGACGCGTCTCCGGCGAGAGGGGATCCCCCTTCCGGATGAAGTTGCGGAACCCGTCCCCGGCCGGCTCGAGCACCTCGAAGGTGTTCACGTCGGTCTGCTCCTGCGAGGCGTCCGTGCGGCCTGGTGCGAA
>Ga0075428_100000345_pt1 | contig 46122 bp, 33 predicted proteins | sample RhiMetdeltSRZDD2_FD_75291 | JGI IMG/M metagenome (GOLD analysis project Ga0075428, IMG submission 75291) | Populus rhizosphere microbial communities from Tennessee, USA - Rhizosphere MetaG P. deltoides SRZDD2 | ecosystem: Host-associated > Plants > Roots > Rhizosphere > Soil | place: USA... | reverse complement strand
GAGGCGAAGAATCCGAAGCGACGGCCAGAACCGAACCGGCTGTGTACAACTTTGCGAGTGGTTTGGATTTTAGAGGTTCCGACGCGGCAGTTTAAGAAGGGTTGCGGCAGGGTCAATGATGAGAAACGTTTTGCACCTGATAGGAAGCTTTCACGAAGGCGGCTCGGAACGGCAGGCCATACAACTCGCGCGGCTTCTCAAGGAGACCGGGCGCTACGGGGTGAACATCGCATGTTTGGATGCGAGCGGCGTGCTGCTCAAGGAGGTAACGTCGCTTGGCTTTGGAGACATCCCACATTTCCCGCTGACCAGCTTCTACGATCGAAATGCATTCAAACAACTCCGGCGATTCGCGCGATTCCTGAGCGAGCGCGAAATCGATGTTGTGCACACCCACGATTTTTATACCAACGTGTTCGGAATGCCGGGGGCTGCGATCGCAGGGGTGCCGGTGCGCATCGCATCTCGACGCGAGACGACCGGCTGGCGTACAAGCGCTCAGAAATTTGTGGAAAGACGAGCTTATGCTCTGGCGCATGCGGTTGTTGTAAATGCCGAAGCTGTACGCAAGCAACTGATCGGCGAGGGTCTACCGGATCGCAAGGCGGTGACGATTTACAACGGCCTGGACACTGCCAGGGTCAAGACGAGAACGATGATGGGCGGTGACGAAGCTCTGCAGGCGATGGGTCTCGCGACTGGAGAAACCAACCCGTTGGTGACGATTGTCGCGAACCTACGTCACAAGGTTAAGAACCATTCGATGTTTTTGCGGGCAGCACGCACCGTTAGTCGAACGGTTCCTGAGGCCAGATTTGTTATAGCCGGCGAAGGTGAATTGACTGAGTCCGTGCGCAAAGAGGCGGAAGCTCTTGGACTGGCAGATAGAGTGTTCTTTATCGGGCGCTGCGAAAGAATCGCGGAACTGCTCGATTTGTCCAGCATCTGTGTTCTCTCGTCGACGGCCGAGGGTTTCTCAAATTCGATTCTCGAATACATGGCAGCCGGGCGCCCGGTCGTAGCAACTGATGTAGGTGGAGCCAGCGAAGCGGTTGTCGATGGTCAATCGGGGTATCTGGTGAGATCGGACGATGATGCCGCGATGGCAAGCCGCATAATCCTTTTGCTGCGCGATTGTGAACTAGCGCGAGCTATGGGTGGGCGAGGGCGTGAGATTGTCGAGCAAACTTTTTCATGCGAGACGCAGCTTCATAAAGTTCTGGAGCTTTACGATCGCTTGCTCGCAGAAGCAAGGCCACTTGCGCGGCGAGCGTCTAAACGAAGTTCAAAGATCTCGCTCGAGGCACAACAATGAGCTACGTACCCCTAGGTACGAAAGGGACACGGCGGGAGTTGTCGCTGATCAAAGAACAAGGGAGGGTCGCGGTTCTATGCGAGTTTTGATCGTAGCCCCATCGCTCGAAATCCTGGGTGGGCAGGCCGTGCAGGCTAAGCGCCTTCTTGAACGGCTGCGCGACGAACCCTCAATAGACGTATCATTCTTGCCGATCAATCCGAAACTGCCAGGTGCGCTCAGAAAGCTCCAGGGGGTGAAGTATGTCCGCACAGCGGTGACCTCTTTGTTCTATTGGATTCTACTCCTGACACGAGTTCCTAAGTACGATGTCATACACGTGTTTTCGGCGGCCTATTTTTCGTTTGTGCTCGCACCGACCCCGGCCATCCTGATCGCCAAACTGTTTGGCAAAAAGGTAGTGCTTAACTATCGCAGCGGGGAAGCCTCGGATCATTTGCGACGCTGGCGCCGAACTGCGCTGCCGACAATTCGGTTGGTTGATGAGATCGTGGTACCCTCGGGCTATTTGGTTGATGTATTCGCGCAGTTCGAGCTTGTGAGCCGTTCTATCTCCAACTTCGTTGATTTGGACCATTTTTCCTTTCGTGAGCGATCACCGTTGTGCCCGGTATTCTTGTCGAACCGGAATTTCGAATCGCATTACAACATAGCGTGCGTGTTACGAGCGTTTGCAATCATTCAGAAGCGACTGCCGGACGCGAGGTTGATCGTTGCCGGCGACGGAGGTCAGCGGAGCAGTTTGGAGGCCCTTGCCGAAGAACTAATGCTTCGCAATGTCGAGTTCAGGGGGCGAGTTGCACCCGAGCAAATGCACGCGCTGTATCGCGAAGCTGACGTGTATCTGAACGCTCCTAACATTGACAATATGCCGGGCTCGATTATCGAGGCTTTTGCCTCGGGGCTTCCGGTGGTCACGACTGGAGCGGGCGGTATTCCCTATATCGTAAACGATCAGAACACAGGATTGATGATTCACTGCGGAGACCACGAAGCCATGGCTGAGCAAGCCCTGCGGTTATTTGACGATGAGGCGCTTTGCCGGAGGATGACCATCAGCGCGCGAGACGAATGCAAGAAATACCAGTGGGATGCGGTGAAAAATGAATGGCTAAAGCTTTATCAGGAATTAGCTTTGCAGCAAACTTCATCCTCAGATCCATCAGTCCGCAGCCGGCAAGCTACCGTCGGTTTGTACCCGGGTGTCAGTAGATAAACGCGTTCTTGTTTTTTGTTTTTGGACAAGGCAAGGATCGTGACTATAGACTTTCCACCGTACCCAGAGCTTAGTTCTGTCTGAGTTCTTTTGATAGGGCCGAACGATCAAGGAGTAGGATGATGGGTGTATGCTCGAGGTTGAGGTTTGAGCGATGTTTGATTCTTGCTGCTGTGTTCGCCGTCGTCCTTTCTCAACTACCTTACCCCGCTACAAGCGCGCGTGTACGGCCGCGCAGCTCGTCTTCAACTTCTTATGATAACTCGACGCTGAAAGTCATCGACAGAAGCGAGGACTTTCAAGAGGCTCTCAATAACGCAAGCCCCGGCGACGTTATTACCTTGCAGGCTGGGGCCGTGCTGCAGGGCAATTTCTTTCTGCCTGCGAAGCCTATCGCAGGAGCGTGGATCACTGTTCGCTCGTCCTCAACCAATGAAGCTCTTGCGGAAGGCGTGCGGGTGAGGCCGGCACAGGCGGCCGCGATGGCCAGGCTCGAGAGTCCGAATTCGGAACCTGCGTTAAGGACCAGGTCAGGAGCGAACCACTATCGATTTGAGGGGATCGAGTTCACAATTGCTCCCAGCGTAATGCTCAATCAGGGAATCGTCACCCTCGGCGAGGGCAACGAACAAGACCAGGCACTTTTGCCAGGCGATCTTGTTTTTGATCGATGTTACATACACGGGCATGCAACCGCGGACGTCACGCGCGGGGTTGCGCTCAATAGCGCCAGGACCGAAATCATTAGCTCGTATATTTCAGATTGCCACGGCCTCGGTTACGAGACTCAAGCCATCGCGGGATGGAACGGGCCCGGGCCTTTTAAGATCATAAACACCTATATTGAAGGCGCCGGCGAGAATGTCATGTTCGGTGGCGCTGATCCGAAGATACCCGAGCTGGTGCCTTCGGATATTGAATTCAGAAACAATCACTGCACTAAACCTCGTTCGTGGATGGAAGGCATTTTAGCTCGGCCGGATGGAGTTATCGCCGAAGGGAGCTCATCACCTGGGAGCCTGGTTCGTGGTGCTACGTATTATTATCGGGTCGCGGCACGAGGCCGCGCGGGTTTTTCACGGATCGCCACTTCCGCCGCTTCCGAGGAAGTCGCCGTTACGATGGCAGCAGATCAAACTTCGGCGAGTATCCATTGGAATCCGGTTGACCACGCTACTGAAAATCGAGTGTATAGAACCAGCGACGCCCCAAATGCGACAAGCAGGACCTGGGTCTTCTTTAATTCCAGTGGGTCCTCGTTTGTTGATTTAGGAGATACGGCCCCGGCACAACCGATCGAAGCGCCGCCACAAACAGGCACACGCTGGTCGGTCAAGAATCTTTTCGAACTAAAAAATGCGCGGCGAGTCGTTGTCGATGGGAATGTGTTTGAGAATAACTGGGTCGAGGCGCAAAGCGGATTTGCACTTCAGTTCACTGTCCGCAATCAGGATGGCTCGGCCAAATGGTCCGTCGTCGAAGATGTCACTTTTACAAATAATGTTGTTCGGCATAGCGCCGGAGCGATCAATTTACTGGGACGCGACAACCTCCACGCGAGCGAACAGCAAAAGAGGATTGAGATAAGCGGCAACATCTTCGATGACATCGGCGGAAGTCAATGGGGAGTCAATGGAAGGTTCTTACAGATCACCGAGACCATTGATGTGAAGGTGAACCACAATACTGTCTTCCAGACTGGCAATATCATTGCCGCCTACGGCGTACCAAATCGCGGCTTCGTGTTCACAAACAATATTGTTCTTCATAATGAATACGGAATCATCGGAGACGGATCGAGCAGCGGGTTTTTGACGCTCGATCAATACTTTCCGGAATACTCAATGAAGAAAAATGTGATCGTTGGCGGGCAAAGCTCCAGGTATCCCAAGAAGAACTACTACCCGGCTGCGGTCGATGAGGTAGGCTTCATCAATAGAGCAACCGGTAATTACAGACTTGCCGACAGCAGTCCATACAAGAATGCCGCGAAAAAGAACCGTGATGTCGGAGCGGATGTCGAGTTCGTAGAAAAAGCGGCGAGGCGAGCCGTCGAAGGATTGCCCTAGCCCATCGGCGTCACCTTACTTCAAATGGAATGTCGATAAATCTCGGCGCTCGCTTATACTCTGACCTCTGACCAGATGAGTTTCCTTCCTTTTTGAAGAATTCCCCGGGTTGGGATTATTAGAAAATAGAGACCAAGTTAGGACTGTGTTCTCGGTTGCCCGAAGATTATGAAGGCAACATTCTGCCAGCGATAAGAGTCCGGCTTCGTGGAGTGCCGGGTAACCACTCAAACAGTTTTATGCGCAGCGAAGTCTCAAAGCGATAACGTCGCTCAGCAAGACGCATTGGTCTTCGGATAGCCAACCGGCGATAAACGCAATGAGCGGGTTTGAATTCAAGAAAGCAACCGCAATCGAACCAGGGCAAGCTGACGGCCTTTCAGCCGCGAGAGAGACCACCGAACGGAGCGCCTCCGATGTTACGGAGGTTCTATCACGGCGGTTTGGATCACTCAGTTTGTTGAGCGAACGCGGTGATGTCTGTTTGTGGAAGGGTCGCGATCTGGCGGCGGATAACCGAATGGTAATCCTGAGGGTGCTTCAGGCGCGCCCGTACTCTTCAAGACAGCGCGACTTGTTTCGCCTCGAAGCACTCGCAGCTTCAAAGCTCGTTCACCAGAACATTCTTCGATCAACCCCGGCTGTGGAGCTCGACGGCATACTATTCTCAGTAATGGAACATCGTCCGGAGGTTGAGACACTGAAACAACTCCTCGAACGCCGAGGGTGGCTCGACTTAAAGCTTGCGATTGGGATCGTTCATCAATTAGCTGACGCATTGGAGTACGCGCACCAGCTTGGGGTTCTGCATCTCAGAGTACATCCTGCGAACATTCTGATCGATGCGGATGGTATGGCTCTGCTTGCGGACTTCGGGCTCGATGCAGACCCCGATCTAGCCTGGGCGCACAACGAACGCTCCAGCCTGTCCCCAATCCATTACATCAGTCCCGAACAGGCAAGTGGCAAACCGGTGGACTCACGCTCCGATCTGTACTCTCTTGGAGTTGTGTTCTACAAGATGCTCACAGATCGAGTGCCGGTTGATTCGGAAGATCCCAACACAATAAGGCTAAAGCACCTGAGCCAGACACCCCCGGCGCCTCATTTGTATAGCTCGGATATTCCAATGCCGGTGTCGGCGGTTGTTGCGCGCCTCCTTGAAAAGTACCCAAATAGACGATTTCAGGACATTGCTTCGCTCCGTGCGCAGCTTGATGCGCCCGACAGTCAAAAGTTCGTACCCGTGACTCCGGATGAGGATTTGTCCCCCGCGAGATTGGAGACTGACCACCAGGAGATTTCAAAAGAGACGTACAGTGTCAGCAACAGGGAGCCGTGGGAACCACCCATGATCAGAGTGATCGATCCGCCCGTTGAAGCGGCGGCCACTGAGTCGGTCAGCCCTGAAGCAAACCTCGAGGAAGATGCAGTCGCCGAGGAGTCCAATGAAAGTGATCAAAGCGTCCGGTACGGCAATCTCCTTGTGGAAAACCTGGGTAAAGTTCACTCTGAATCGACAACCCAATGGCGACCTATTGTTCTGGTCATCATTTTGGCGACAGCCGCGTTAATCGGACTAATCGTCCTTGCCCGCGCTGACCGTCGTGAAACTCCCACCGTTACAACACGTGACCCGATCGGCAACATACACAGCAGTGAGGCGGGCGAGATTCGGGATACAGCTACGCCACATTCCGTGAATCAAAGTCGTAGCGGTTCGCTCTCTGGAAGTCAGAATCCTGTCGGCGATCAGGCGCTCCAGAGTGTCAGTTTGGACGCGAAGGAGTCTGGTCCTATCGGATTTGCTGCGCCCGTAAATCGGACGGCGATCCGCCAGCGTCCGCCGCGGAGCCAACGGTCATACGCCTCGCGCCGCAATCGCAAACCGAGGCGAAGATGGCAACAGCCGACACGCTACTTCGGAGAGTCCTGGAGCGCGGACCGCAGATACTATCGACCGAGGTAAGAAAATGTATACGGAATACTATGGCCTGAAAGAGATACCTTTTGGATTAACACCAAATCCGAAGTTTATGTACAAGACCGAAAGCTATCTCGAAGTCGTCTCGAATCTGAAGTACTGCATCTCCCAGAGCAAAGGTCTTGCGGTGGTAACCGGCGAAGTCGGGACCGGGAAGACGACCACGCTCCGGTCGGTCTTGCAGCAATTTGGCCCTGACATACTGTCGGTGTACTTATTCAATCCATTCGTGACTGTCGCCGAGTTTTTCCAGCTTCTGATCAGCGGTCTCAATCTTGGCCTGGCGACGACCGCATCAAAGGCGGAAATCTTGACTGCCTTGAGCGGTTGTCTTACGCAAAGACACGCGAGCGGTTTGCGCACGGTTCTGATCATAGACGAGTCGCACGGGCTCTCTGCCGCCGTACTCGAAGAAGTGAGATTGTTGGCGAACTTTGAAACCAACAGCGAAAAACTGCTGCAGATAGTCCTTTGTGGACAACCCGAGTTGCGTGAGACCCTGAATCAGCCCGGGCTGCGACAGCTCAAACAGCGGATTTCGCTTCGCTGCTCAATAAAACCGCTGCCTTTATACGAGATCAATAACTATATTCGCTTCAGGCTAAAGACTGCCGGCGCCTTGAGGGTCAACATCTTTCACGCATCGGCGATTGAATTGATTGGACGAGCGTCCGCCGGGATACCGCGGGTAATCAACAACATCTGCGACAACGCATTGTTGTACGGCTATGCTTCCAGCCAGGAGACGATCTTCCGTGACATCATCGCGGACGTCATAGAGACGCTGGACATCACGCCGAGTGATCTTGCCAGCGCGGACTTTCTCGCCTTCACCCAGGCGTCCGGTTCAATTACGTGAGACGGCGGGATGAATCAAAATAGATCGTATCGTATTCATCAGGCGTCTGATTTTGTTTCAGAGAAAGAAAAGTTCTTTGATCGGTCCAGAGCGATCTCACAGTCAATCACTGAGAATCGTGCTGGGTTCGCAAGCGCCCCATTCGAAGTATTCGCGGAACCGGATTTGCTCCGTACTGGCAGGGACGAGCCGGTCCAGCAACGGCCGTCTACTCGGACGCTTCGAATCATCTTTACAGTACAAGTGGGAACCCCCCAATGAACGATCAACCCGTCGGATGGGTAGAAATTCTGGCCCACCAAGACTTTGAAGCCTTGTGGAACAAGCTATTCAGGCTAGTCTCACGGCATTCGTCGGTAAGAAACCTGTTCAATTCGGACCGGACCGCGCGCGCTCGGCTCCAGGATCTGAACACGGACATTACCCAGGATCTGTTTCTGAAGCTCCACCGCAAGGGGCGCTGGCAGCACTATGTCGATGCCGATTACCCGGATGAAACGATTGAACACGAGCTCTATCATATTGAAATCCCCAACCTGGTATCCCTGATGCTTCGTCAACGACATCCGGAAGCGTATCGGCTGGCACGCCGAATAAGCATTTTGATTCAGTCCCAACCCGAGTTTCGAAGATATCGATCCCTGGCATCAGCCCGTTCCGCGGGGGAAGGCAAACTCACTACGAGGGTTTTCGGTTTGAAAGAATGGCCTGATGACAAACCGGCGAAACCTTACCAAAACATGGAGGGGCTGCTTAAAGATGTGGCTTATCGGGGAAGAGATCGAAGGAGGGCTGGCAGGTCCGGCGAGACGCACATAATCATTTCGAACCCCGAGCTTGCCGTGCTGTTGGTTGAAATCTTCAGGGCCGTCGACTCGCCGCTGGATATTCGAATTATAAGGTCCCTGGCGCTCTCTAAGCTCCCGGTGGAGGACTCACGATTCGTTTCCATCGATGCCGCGTTAACAGTCGATGGCGTTCCCGAGCCCGAACCGTTGAACGTGGATCTGCCGGACGAAAGGCCAACCCCGGAGCAGCAGCTGCTGGAAAGCGAAAGCAATCAGCAAGCAGAAGTAATCGCGCAGGAACTACTTGCCAAGATGCAGGCAGTAGTGAGTTATAAGCCGCGACGATACAGCCGGCTGGCGAGGGTAGCGTGGCACTGTTACTTCGACAGCTCATCCCCGTCTCAGACCGCCATCGCCAGGATGATTGGAATTTCCAACTCGCTGGTGAGTCATTACCGCAAGCTTTTCGACACGATCATTGGTGATGTGCAGCTTGGCGCCGGCCAGTACATACCCTTCGTGCATGCCTTTAGCTTAACCCTGGAGATGAGCATCAGCACGAACGGGGCGGAAGTTGTCGAAGATAAGGCAGGCCGGTCGGCTGACAAGTCAACTTATCGGCGATATCCACTTACTATGGCCGCGGCTGGCAGTGCGCTTTAAGGGATTGATGAGGACAACCGGTTGATCCGACAGCCAATCCACAAATCCGTGGGTACCTCGCCAAAAAGCATGAAATTCTCGATTGTCATACCTACGTACAACCGCGCCGGCGACTTGAAAGAATCGATCGTCAGCATCGGACGCCTCTTGAATCGTGATCAATGGGAACTGATTGTTGTTGACAACAATTCATCCGACGACACCCGGGAGATCGTCCAAAGCGCTCAAAAGTGGTTTCCCGTTCCGCTGCATTATATCTTTGAGCCCGAGCAGGGCCGGTGCGCCGCTTTGAACGCGGGTATTCGCCTATCAACCGGCGAGATCATTATCACCACCGATGACGACGTTCGAGTGGAAACGGACTGGTTGGATCGCGCGGCTGAAGCGCTCGACCGGCTCGGTTGTGATTATGTTGGCGGCAAGGTACTCCCGATCTGGAGCGCGCCGCGGCCGGGTTGGCTCCCAAACCGCGGCGGCCGCCACTGGGCTGTGATTGCGCTGCTCGACTATGGTCCCGAGCCGATCGAGTTTAAGCGGCTGATGCCGCTTGGCGTGAACATGGCATTCCGGCGCGAAGCGTTCGAGCGGGCGGGTTTGTGGGATAACCGAGTGGGCCGCAAAGCGGGGACGTTGCTTGGTCAGGAAGTGCGTGAGTGGGGACTACGAGCACGAGCCGCCGGGCTCAAAGGTTTCTACGCGCCTGAAATGACGATCCGCCACATCATCCCTGCCGACCGGTTGACCAAACGTTATTTTCGCCGGTGGTTTTATTGGCACGGGATAAGCCGCGCGATGCTCTATGCCCAAACCAGGATCGACATGGAAGCCCCCGAAGAAACGGTTTTGGATTTTTCGAAGGTGCCGCATATCGCTGGCGTTCCGCGGTATATGTACCGATCGTGTCTGGGCGCCTTCAAGAACATGATTGGCGCGGGGCTCAGGCGGGATCGGATCGCATCATTCGAATACGAACTGTGGATGTGGTTTTTCGCCGGAATTCTCAGGCGGCGATTTCAGGATCGCAAACTCGATGGAGTGCAGAGCAACTCAATCAGCATGCCAGCAAGGTTCCTCGGCGACAGCACGTCCGTTCCACTCAAAGCATCTTTAGCCGAGGACATTCCCGTTTCCACGACCGGTTCGATTGAACCCAGCAGGATCACGCGGAGGTTGGCGACCAAGTGAGTCACGTCAAGGCGCAAGGAGATCCTGTGTGGGGACGTGAGTTCAAACAGCTCGACGTCTTCGCCCGTAACATCTCGATGGATTATCTTGCGCTGGGCGTCGATGTTCTTATCGGCGTGGTGATGCTTCCGTTCAACATGGCTCACCTGGGAGCGTCGACCTATGGTTTGTGGGTACTGGTCGCTTCAGTCACCGCATACTTTTCAATGTTGGATCTCGGTTATGGTGTCGCTCAGGTAAAGTTCGCATCCGAGTATCGCGCCCGGCGCGACAGCGAGGGGCTCAATCAAATTGTCAGCAGCCTGTTTGTTGTTTTCTGCGCCATCGGGCTAATCGCCTTCGCCGTCGGTTCCTTCCTCGCGTTCAATCTCGAACGATTCTTCAACATAACCCCGGTCCAGGCCGAGACCGGCCGACAAGTGTTGATGATTATCAGCGCCTATGTCGCGCTTGGCTTTCCTGCAAGCGTGTTTGGAGGGATCGTAAACGGATTTCAAAAACACTACCTCAATGGCTGGGTATCCATTGCGACCAGCATCACTGTGGCGGTCGTCAATGTAACCGTTCTGCTAGCCGGTTACGGTCTGGTGGAACTGGTTGCCGCGACCACGACGATTCGAGCACTCAGTCATATCGGATATGCGTTAAATGCTTACCGAGCTTATCCCGGTTTGCGCATCCGATGGTCAAACGTAAGACTGGCGCGGTTGCGCGAGGTAACCGGCTTTAGCGCCTTCATCCTGTTGATTGATGTCGCCAACAAACTTAACTACGCGACCGACGCGATAGTGATAGGCGCTTTTATGACAACGGTGGCGATTGCGATCTGGGCGGTTGCGCGACGATTAATTGATGCGGTCCAGATCGTCACCGGTCAGCTCAATGGATCTATGTTTCCGATCATCGTCGATACCGCAAGCCTCGGCCAGATAGATCGGCTCCGACATCTGTTCTTACAAGGCACCCGCGTATCGCTGGCGATGGTCGTTCCCATTGCTACCGGGTTGTGTCTGCTGGCCGAACCCTTAGTGACCGCCTGGGTAGGATCTGATTTTGCCGCAAGTGTTCCGATCATCTATGTCCTTGCAGTGGTCGTTGCAATACGCGTGGGGAATTCCACCGCCACAACATTGTTAAAGGGTTCTGGTCAACACCGGCTGCTGGCAATTTCCAATCTCCTGATCGCCCTGGCCAACCTTGGTATAAGCATCGCGCTGGTTGGGCGATTCGGATTGATAGGTGTCGCGATAGGCACGTTAATAGCGATAACACTCGTTTCTATTTTTGTGCTGTTTCCAGCTGCGTGCCGCAGAGTGCAGATTGGTACGCTCGAGGCATTCAAGAGGGCAGTCTTTCCATCGCTCTGGCCGCTAGTCGTCATGGCCGGCTTTTTGGCGATCACTCGCAACCTCGCAAGTGTGAATCTGGCGGCAATTGCCCTTCAGGCGATAACCGCCGGTCTGATATACCTCGCGGTTTTCTTGATGCTGGCGATCGATAGAGGTGAAAGACAGTGGTACTTCGCAAAGTTAAGAGATCTATTAAGAAGAGCAAGTGCAGCGGCAACCGCTTGAAGGGGCGAACCACATGAAAGCAATCATTCTTGCGGCAGGCAGAGGAATGCGTCTTAGGGGAGTAGCTGGAGATAAGCCGAAATGTCTCGCCCAAGTTGGAGAACTGTCGTTGATCGAGCGGCAGATTCAGACGCTTCGGGCATCCGGCATCGACGAGATAATCGCGGTAGTCGGGTTTTGCGCCGACAATGTTCGCCGGGTTTGCGGTCCTGAAATTGAGTACATCGAAAACCCTATCTTCTTCCGCACCAGCAGTCTGTATTCACTCTGGTTGGCGAGACATCGGTTCAATGAGGGGTTCGTCGTTCTGAACTCGGACGTGCTTTTTCATCCTCAGATGATCACCGACTTGATGACCGCTCGCTACGAAGACGCGCTGTTGATTGCTTACAACGCTGAAAACAGCGCCCGGCTTGGCGATGAAGAAATGAAGGTCAAAGTAAGCGCTGGACGAGTTGTAGACATAAGTAAGGCCATGCGCCCCGATGAGGCGGATGGTGAAAATGTTGGGATCGTAAAATTTGGCCCGACGGGGGCGGCTCTCTTGTCGACCCAAATCGGGTTGTTGATCTCGAGGGGAAAACAGCGCGCATGGGCGCCGAGCGCTTTTCGGGAATTTGCGCGATTGCGTGCGCTGCACGCAATCGGAACACGCGGGCTGCCCTGGATCGAGATTGATTTTCCTGAAGACTATTACATGGCAATAAACAAAGTCCTGCCTGAAATCGAAGAAAAAGGATTTCACTTCGAACACCGGCATTTGCCACGCCAGCGGTTAGCGAGCGCGTTTAGATAGAGGATGGCGTTGAGCAATATCACTAAGTGGCTACAACAAACCGACACTCGCTGGCAAAGGCGAGTGAATCCTGGCCGCAACGTACTTGTAAACGCGCGCACCGCGATGAACTATGCGGTGATCGCTCCCATCCATCGGGCTGTGCTGGATCCTCGAGTGTCCTTTGTTTTTACCGCGAGCGAACAACCGGCTGCCGCAGAAGCGATCTATCGAGAGATCCAAACTCCCATCAAACTGGTTAGCCCGGCACGCGCGTCGCTCATGAAGTTCAGCGCATATCTCGCCGCCGATATGCTTTGGGTGACTCTTCCACGAGGCACACGCCGAATTCTCATGTTTCACGGCGTTGCCGGGAAGTATAGCCGTGTATATGACACGCCGGACCGCTCGATGCGCGAATGGGATAGGCTGTTTTTTATCAATCGGCGGCGGATGGAAAACTTCATACGAGCGGGAGCAATAGACGCCGATAGCCCGGCGCTGCGGCTGGTCGGCTACCCAAAGCTTGACTGTCTTGTTGATGGAACTCTAAGCCGCGATGATGTCCTCAATGAAATAGGCATCGACCCTTCACGGCGCACTGTCCTCTACGCCCCAACCTGGTCTCCCTATTCTTCGCTCAATGCGATTGGTGAAGACCTGGTAAAGGCGCTGGTAGCTGCTGGGTACGCGGTGATCGTAAAGCTGCACGATCGCTCGCGGGAGTCTGAGTTCAATCATTCTGGTGGTATTGACTGGCCGTCGCGCCTCGAACCAATCCTGCGCGCGGGCGGAGGCTGGCTTGCTGACAGCAGCGATGCCTGCCCTTATCTGGCTGCTGCAGATGTATTGATCACCGATCACAGTTCGGTCGGGTTCGAGTACCTTTTGCTCGATCGTCCGATTATTCGAATTGAGATGCCCGCGCTCATCGCAAATACGGATATCAACCCGGAGTATGTGGCGCTATTGAGAGAGGCGTCGACGACGGTACGAGAGGTCGGTGAGACGATTGCCGCAGTCGAGCGGTGCCTCACCGATGCTCGGTCTCTCTCAGAGTCGCGTCGAGCGGTTGCCTCGGAGCTCTTTTATAAGCCGGGCACAGCGACTGCGCGCGCTGTGCGCGAGTTGTACGAAGCAATCGAGCTGGACGCTCCCGCTGCTAAAGCGGCCGCAGGTCTCATTTGATTGAAACTGGAAACATGCCATTAGTATCTGAACAGAAGAGGGCGAGTGGAGCGTCGGTGCCCGGCGATGTTGAGGATTCCTACCCGCTCACGCCCCTACAACAGGGAATGCTCTTTCACACGCTTTATGAGTCAGAAGGCGGTGTGGAAATCGAGCAATTTCTGTTCACGATCCTCGCTGATCTGAACACTCAGGCATTCAACAACGCCTGGCAGCAAGTGATCGATCGACACCCGATTCTTAGGACCAGCTTTCGATGGCAGGGTCTCGAACAACCGCTTCAACTGGTCCACAACCGCGCTTGCTTGAGCGTGCATCACGAGGATTGGCGCACATTCCCGTTCCCGGAGCAGCAAGAGCGGCTCGATGGTTATCTAAAAAGCGACCGGCTCCGTGGGTTTGATCTTACTCGGGCGCCGCTGATGCGCGTTGGCCTGCTTCAAATCGCCGACCGCGGATTTCATCTGGTGTACACGTTCCATCACGCATTGCTCGATGGCCGGTCGCTGCTCCGGGTTCTCGAGGAAGTTCATGCGCTCTATGATTCAGCGCTGCGCGGGCTTCCTCTCCGAGTGCCGGCGCCACGTCCTTTTCGAGAACATATCGAAGCGCTTGGCCAGGTCGATATTCGCAATGCGGAGTTGTTTTGGCGAGAAACGTTGCGAGGGTTTACCAAACCCACTCCTCTTCCTGCGTCCTGGGTCAGACGAACCAGTCCTGAAAATGAGCCGGCTCACGACGAGCTGGGGACCCGGCTGTCGAAAGAACTGACGTCATCGTTGAAAACATTGGCGGCGGAAAACGGTGTAACCCTTTACACATTGGTTGAAGCATCCTGGGCTTTGTTGCTCAGCTGCTACTGCGGCGAGCGGGACGTGGTTTTTGGGGCGATAAGAGCGTGCCGGAGCTCTTCTGACAACGACTCATTGGGGCTGTTCATAAATACGGTTCCACTTCGAGTGAACGTGCCCGAAGATAAACCGCTTAAGTCATGGCTCAAGGAGTTGCGTGCGCAGCACCTTGCACTGCGCGAATACGAACGAACCCCACTGGCTCAGATCCAGGAATGGTCGGAAGTCTCAAACGGAGAGCCGCTGTTTGAAACTTTCCTGGAATTCAAAAACTACGACCTCAGATCGTTCATTCAATCGCTTTGGAGCAACTGGGAGATTCGGGACTTCAAACTTCTCGAACAGACAAACTACCCGCTGTCGCTCTCAGGGTCGGCGAGCGATACCCTGTTGCTGAAGATTGAATATCAGCGGCAGCGTTTTGAAAAAGACACTATTGAAAGAATGTTAGGGCACCTGACGACGATCCTTCAGGAAATGGTCCCCGGCATAAACGAGCCAGTCTCTCGAATTGCAATGCTGACAGCGGCCGAACGCCACCAAATCGTAATCGAGTGGAACAACAACACCTCGACCAACACGGAACGCCGCACAGTACATAAGCTGTTTGAGGAGCAAGCTGCTCGAACGCCGAACGCGGTCGCGGTCATCTCCGAGGATGCGCGCGTGTCCTATTCGGAACTAAATGCGAGGGCGAATCAACTGGCTCATTACCTGATCTCGCGGGGCGTGGGGCCGGAAACGCTTGTTGGCATATCGGTAAAACGCTCTCTGGAGATGATCGTAGGTGTTCTCGGCATTTTGAAAGCCGGCGGCGCTTACGTGCCGCTCGATTGTGCATATCCGGACGAACGATTGGCAGTGATGCTTGCAGATGCTCGCGTGCCGGTGCTGCTGACTCAGCAGCACTTGCGTGCGCGGCTGCCGAAAACGGATGTGTCTTTGGTCTGTCTGGATTCGGACTGGGAGATCGTCGCGCGGCACTCAACCGATAATCCCACGCGACCGATAGCCCCCGAGAATCTTGCGTATGTTGTATATACCTCCGGTTCTACCGGGACACCCAAAGGCGTTTTGATAGAACATCGCTCGCTTTCGAGTTACGTCGCTTTCGCGGGCCGCGATTTTCGTATCACCCCCGACGATCGCATTTTGCAATTCGCATCCCTGAGCTTCGATACAAGTGCGGAGGAGATTTTCCCCTCCCTCGCACGAGGCGCAACTGTTGTATTGCGCACTGATGCGATGTTGAATTCGATACCCGGATTTCTGCGAAAATGCAGCGACTGGAACATAACCGTCCTGGACCTTCCGACTGCATACTGGCACGAACTTACCGCAAGTCTTCTCGCCGAAGGATTGTCGCTGCCGAAGTCAATACGCCTGGTCATTATTGGAGGCGAGCGAGCCCTGCCCGAGCGCGTGGCTGAATGGCGCAGATGCGCGCCGACCCGAGTTCGGCTGCTGAACACCTACGGTCCCACTGAAGCGACGATCGTCGCTACGATTGCTGATTTGTCCGAACCTCTCGACGAGGTTATCTCGGATGTGCCGGTCGGACGACCCATTTCTGACGCTTCGATATATATCCTGGATCGGCATCTCAATCCGACACCGATCGGAGTAAGCGGTGAGCTGTACATCGGCGGGACCGGGTTAGCCCGCGGGTACCTGAATCGTCCGGAGCTTACGGCTGAGAAGTTCCTGGCGGATCCTTTTAAAGCTGAGGCCGGCAGGCGGCTTTATAGAACGGGTGACCGCGCGCGTTACTCTCCGGATGGCATCATTCAGATCTCCGGCCGAGTCGACAACCAGGTCAAGATCAACGGCTTTCGAGTAGAGCTGGGCGACATCGAGAATGCTCTTCGCTCCAGCGCGCAGGTTAACGATGCGGTTGTTATGTTGCGAGAAGACCGATCGGGGGTGAGGCGTTTGGTGGCATATGTCGTGCCGCCTCGGAGTGCCTACTCTTTCGCGCCCGATGAGCTTCGCGATCAGCTGCGCGGCTTTTTGAAGAAGAAGCTCCCGACATACATGCTTCCTTCGTGGTTCGTGTTGCTCGATGAGCTTCCGCTTTCGAATAGCGGAAAGGTCGATCGGAGTAACCTGCCGATGCCCGATCCGGAGCAGACCGCGTCAAAAAAAGAGAGCTATGTGCGACCGCGAGATCCTCTCGAAAGACAACTGGTCGAGATATGGGAAGACGTCCTGGGCGTGAGACCGATAGGCATCAAGGACAACTTTTTCGATCTCGGCGGGCATTCGCTTCTTTCCGTTCGGATGATGAGCCGGATCGAACAGATAACCGGTCGACGTCTGCCACTTGCTACCTTGTTTGATGAAGCCACAGTCGAGCATCTGGCCGCGATGATTATTCACCACGAGACGAGCCGGTCTAAATCGGCCATCGTCAAGATTGGAGAGGGCGGAACCAAACGGCCCTTCTTTTTCCTGCACGGAGATTTCAACGGCGGCGGGTTCTTTTGCCGAAAGCTAGCTCATGGACTCGGCGACGAACGTCCCTTCTATGCTATTCAGCCTCACGGACTCGACGGAAGTCCGATCCCGTTGACAATCGAGGCTATGGCATTGAGTCATCTGCACGCGCTGCGAGAAGTTCAACCTCGAGGCCCGTACTTGTTGGGCGGTTACTGCAACGGAGCCGCGGTAGCGTTCGAAATCGCGCGTCAGCTTCAGGCGGAGGGTGAGAAGATTGACCTTCTTGTCTTGCTTTGTTCCTCTGTAACCGGCGCGCTTCGATACAAGCTTCTTTACAACCTCGTTAATCGCTCCGCCGGGGGAGTCAGCGATGCCGGGAGCGAGGAAAGGCTGCGGCGTTTCCTCGAGTACCGAGCGAGACTCATCCGTGTTCTAGAGATCAAGGATTATTACAAAGCCCGGTTCGAAGAGTTCTCGCGCTTGCAGATTCGCGAGCAAGTCTCTTTCGTCAAAGGGAAGACACGGACGACCTTAAAGAATCTGGGACGCGCGCTTGCGTCGATTCAAAAACATCCAAACAGACAAGCTGCGCCGTTTGCTTCTTCGACACAAGAAATCGGCGGAGATCGGCGGCAGCTTACAACGGCGGCTTACGCGAGAGCGATCATGGGGTACGTCCCAAGACCCTATTACGGCCCTGTAACTGTCTTGTGGCCTTCAGAACTGGCGCTCGAGGATCCTAAAGATCCGACTGCCGGATGGAGCAGGGTGACTACTTCGGTTGACGTTCAAACTATACCGGGCGGGCACATTACCTGCGTGACCAACTACGTCGACCAGCTGGCAATGACATTGCGTAAATGTATCGATGAATCGCAGACCGCGGAAGCTGGTATTTCAACTCGGGCCGCTCGAGCATGAATCACGATGGGTAGGCTAGACATTTCTTCGGAAGGCTGCGCGCGGATGCCATCCCGATTGAGCGGGGGTGAAGTCCATGTGTGGTGCGCTTCGCTGCAACCGACGAGATCGCGGGTCGCCTCGTTGAATGAACTTGCAGCCGACGAACGCGAGAGAGCTCGTCGATTTCGCTTTCACAAAGACTTTGAGCGCTTTGTGCTTTCACGCGTAGCGCTCAGAGGCATCATTTCTCGATACCTTGATGTAAAACCCAGCGCTCTTCGTTTTTCCTATGGCGCTTATGGGAAACCCGCGCTCGCTAAACCACACGAGGGGTTGCTGAGCTTCAATCTATCACGCTCGCACGACGTGGCCCTGTACGCCATAACATCCGGCGCGAACGTCGGTATTGATGTTGAACGGACTGATACGGATATCGGGACCGATGAACTGTCCGAGCGCTTCTTTACCCCTTCGGAATCTGCGTGCATACGGAGATTCAGGTTGCCGGAGAAGAGCAAAGTCTTTTTGCGGTATTGGGTGAGCAAAGAGGCTTATGTCAAAGCAACCGGATATGGGCTTGCCCTCCCGCTTGATTCCTTCGAAGTTTCGTTTGATGAAAGGCCCGAGCTGATGGGAACCGAAGCAAAAGGTCGGGCGAGCTCGCGTTGGGCATTGAGCACCCTCGATGGCTTGAACGATTACACAGCGGCGATCGTCGCCGATCAGTACTGTTCAAAAATAAGACGCTGCGGATGGTACTCGGCTTCTTAGCTTTGTCTGGCGAAAGTTCACCTTTTGAATCCCTGCCTCGATTCTGAGTATTGGAATTCTCAGGAGACCTCACGGCGAGGTCCGACTAAACAAGGATGATTTTAACGCGACCTGGATAAAAGGCTACTCATAGTTCTGCCTCATGATTGATGGCACACAAATCGCAGATCGTGGCAGGGAAGCGTCATTCGAAAGGCGAAGGAGCGTGCTGGTAGCGGGCTACGACGTAAGTGTGAAACAAACGAAAACAGCGATGAAGCCTATAAGACTATTCGCATCTGCCTTTGCTTTAGCGATGCTCGTCCTGTGCGCGCCGCAGCAAGCATCAGGTCAGGAACGTCTTTGCGACACGGCCTTTGAGGATTGCCGGCAACCCCTATGGACTCTCATTGACAACGAGACCGTGGGGATAGACGTGTCCTTTTGGTTTATTCAGGACACCTCGCTATCGAACAAAATCATCGCGAGGTTTCAGGCTGGGGTTCCGGTCCGCATTTTGTGCGATCCCCGAGCGAGCGCCACCTACGCGGGCAATCAACAAATACTTGATCAGCTCCGCGCCGCCGGCATCCCGATGCGCTACAAGGTGGCTGACTGTATTTTGCACCGAAAGTTCATGTTGTTTGCCGGCCAGGGCCAGGTCGAATTTAGCGGCGCGAACTATGGACCATTTTTCTTCGTGCCTTCGGTGCCGTACCAGGATTACATAGATGAAGCGATATATTTCACAAGCGTGCCGTCGGTTCTCAACAGCTTCAAAACTGTTATGGACGATATGTGGACGGACGCGGTCAACTATGGCAACTATGGGAATATCAGCGGGCCGTTAACGCGTCGCTATCCTGTGTTTCCCATCGATCCGGAACTCAACTTTCCGCCCAGCGCAACCGGGGTCGAAAGTTTTTATAACCGCAGCCTCGACGCATTCAATCGCGAGACGCAGAAGATCGATGTGATTATGTACCGCATCACCAACCTGGGCTTTACCAACATGACCATCGATGCGGTGAATCGAGGCATCCCGGTACGATTGCTTACGGAGCAAAATGAGTATAGGAATCGCGATCGCCCCTGGGATTCTTACAATGTTGATTTGCTCTACAATGCGGGAATTCAGATAAGAATTCGTGCGCATCAAGGTCTAAATCACGAAAAGGCAGCGATTCTTTACGGCCAGGGTCTTACGATATTCGGCTCATCCAACTGGACCGGCCCGTCGGCCAATTGCCAGGCCGAGAATAACTACTTCACAACGAAGACCTGGTTCTTCAATTGGTTTGTGAATCACTTCGAGCGAAAGTGGAATTCGACCACCGAGACTCAACCGTTCACGCCGCTGCCGCCGGACGAGCCTTCGTATCAGTCGCCGGCCAACAACGCAACCGGGAGACCGACCAACGTCACGCTGTCGTGGGAAGGCGGACCCTACGCTCACAAATTTGACATTTACTTCGGCACCAACCCGAATCCTCCGTTGCTGGCCGCCGACCAGTTTATTGGAGCCGTAGACAACGGATCTGTTCCGGAGACTTACACTCCCCCGACGTTACAAGCTGGAACTCGATACTATTGGCGTATCGTCAGTAAGACCATGGCGAACATGACCGCCAGCGGTCCCATCTGGAGCTTTACTACCGCGGGAACTCCAGGCGCAGCGCCAACCGTTTCGTCTATTTCGCCCAATAGCGGAAGCACTGCTGGTGGAACGGCTGTCACTATCACCGGAACTAATTTTTTGGCGGGGCCGGCCGTGAGTATCGGAGGGGCGCCAGCAACCGGCGTCAACGTGACCAGCAGCACGACGCTTACCGCCGTTACGCCTGCGCATGCCTCCGGCACGGTAAGCGTGTCTGTGACTAACACCGACGGGCAAAGCGGGACGCTGGCAAATTCGTTTACGTACACGGCACCGCCCCCGCCCCCGCCTCCCGGTCAAGGGGACATCGTTTTGTACGCCGCAGAGGCAGCGGTCAGAGTCGGAAGCTGGAGCGTTGTCTCTGACTCATCAGCCGCCGGCGGTTCCCGGCTCTTTAATCCGGATGCCGGCGCTCCAAAGCTGGCAGACGCTCTTTCTAACCCGGCCAGCTATTTTGAAGCGACTTTCCAGGGTCAATCGGGCGTAGCATATCGGCTTTGGATCCGAAGCAAGGCTCAAGCGGATCAGTGGGCGAATGATTCGGTGTTCGCTCAGTTCTCGGACAGCCTCGATGGTAATGGAGGATCGCCGGTATATCGTATCGGGAGCACCTCAGGCGCAGTCATCAATCTCGAAGATTGCTCGGGTTGCGGCCTTCAGGGTTGGGGTTGGCAGGATAACGGATGGGGATCAGGGGTTATGGGTCCTCTGATCTATTTCGCTACCAGTGGCACGCACACGATCAGAATACAACCAAGGGAAGATGGGCTGTCCATCGACCAGATAGTGCTGTCGCCAGGAACCTTTTTAAACTTGCCGCCCGGAACGCTTAAAAATGATACGACTATCTTACCGAAGTCGAGTGGCGGCGGTGGCGGCGGCGCTCCCAGCGTTTCATCGATCTCGCCCAGCAGCGGGGGCACCGGCGGAGGAACCGCGGTCACAATCTCAGGTTCAAATTTTGTCTCTGGTGCTACGGTGACCATTGGCGGGAACGCAGCTACAAACATAAATGTTGTAAGCGGTACCACGATCACCGCGGTGACGCCGGCCCATGCCTCAGGAGCTGTAAACGTAGTTGTGACGAATCCCGACGGCCAGAGTGGAACCTTAAGCTCCGGGTTCACTTATACGACATCACCGCCTCCTGCGCCCGCCGTGTCATCGGTCTCACCAAACACAGGTTCTACTGCCGGGGGGTCAGCGGTCACCATCACCGGAACCAACTTCGTCGCCGGCGCGACGGCTTCGTTTGGCGGTGCCCAGGCTACCAATGTCAATGTAACAAATAGCACTACAATCACCGCACTCACCCCAGCGCATTCCGCAGGCGTGGTCAGCGTGGTCGTATCTAACCCGGATGGACAGAACGGCACGTTGAGCGGCGGCTTTACCTATTCGGCACCGCAAACAGCACCGCCTCCCACTGTGGCAAGCATCTCGCCGAACTTCGGACCAACCGCAGGCGGTACTGCAGTTACTATTACCGGATCGAACTTCGTAAGCGGCGCGGCGGTGACTTTCGACGGCGCTGCGGCATCCAGCGTGGACGTTTCGAGCAGCACGTCTATAACCGCGGTAACCCCGGCTCACGCCGCCGGCGCCGTGAATGTGGTGGTCACAAATCCTGACAGCCAAACCGGTGTTCTGGGGAATGGGTTTACCTACAGCGGCGGCGAAACGGTGTTGCTCGCCGATGACTTCAATGACAATTCGCTCGATTTATCCAGGTGGAATAGGAGCTTGTTTAGTGGCTTTACGGATACGGGACTGCCCGTCACCGAAATCAACCAGCGTCTGGAAATCGGCCCGTTGCTGACAGCAACCGGTGACTCTCATTACGCTGGGATACGGTCTGCTGTCTCGTATGATTTCACAAATGGCTACTGTTATGTGCAAGTCGTACAGCCGGCTTCGCCGGCCACTAGCGCCGATGCGATGCTCACTATTGGGCGGGACGTCAACGGCTACTATCGAATCTATGTCGAGGGCGCCTCGATAATCTTTCAAAAGAGAATCGGGGGCTCCAAGGTCACACTGCTCAGCGCCACCTACAACTCAACCAGCGACAGGTATTGGCGTATTCGTCATGAATCGGCTTCAGGCAAGGTGTTCTTTGAGACCGCCCCCGATAGCGGAGGAGCGCCCGGCGCCTGGAGCGTCAGATACAACGAGCCGTGGAATACCAGCGGGATTCCGCTTAGCTCGGTTGCTTTTGAAATCAAGGGCGGCACCTGGCAGCCCGAATCCAACGCGCCCGGCAAAGTCATCTTCGATAACTTTAAAGCCGCAAAACCATAACCGTCTCGAATTCGCTCGCGAAGATTGGCGAGCGTTGATCGATTCGAATCTGCATGTCGTCAGACTCCTCATGCGCCGGTCCCACCGCGGAGCACCCCACCGGCTGTTTAAGCCTGCACCATAAGGCTAAGGCGTTGTTTCTATCTAGAAAGAGGTTCGATGTGCCAACCCAAATCCGCAGGCTCGTATCAGCCCCCGTGCTGACTTCGTTCCTTGTCTTGCTCTTAGTTGCCATATCGCTATCACTACCGTCCTTAGCGGGGGTCTATGCTCATTCCGTCGTCACCAAATCAACCGCTCAGAGTGGAAAACAAATTATCGGTGCGCCGGGCCGGCCGGATCGATCTTCTGTAATCAGCTTCTCTGAGTCACCACGAAGGGAAGCCGCACCGGGTAACCCCGAGGATGTAGCTGAGCCGGAACCAAAACCGCAGGGCAAATTGCTTCCGGTCGACGCCTTGGTTCAGAAAGAAGGCGACCGCAGCGGTCCTGGTCAAGGATTGCTGGCTCCGTCTCCCGCGCCGTCGTCAAGTTTCCAGGCGCTTGCGGATAACAACAACCAGGTGCCACCTGATACTCAGGGCGCAGTTGGGCGAAATCAGATGATGGTAACGCTCAACAGCCAGGTTAGTGTGCAGACCAGGACTGGCGGGACAATAGGCACGACGTCGCTTACGGGTTTTTGGTCGAGCCTCGGTTATTCGAACGTGTTCGATCCACGCGTGTTATATGACCGTTACAGCGACAGGTGGATATTCGTCGCGCTCGCGGATTATCGAACTGCTAGCTCGGCGGTGCTGGTCAGCGTGAGCCAGACGAGCGACCCGAGCGGCTCGTGGCGGCTCTACGGTATCGACGTAGATTCGACTAACCAGAATTTTGCAGACTATCCAATAATAGGGTTCAACAAAGATTGGATTGTCGTCACGGTGAACGTCTACAGGATCAGCGACAAGAGTTTCGTGACGTCTAACGTTTATGTTTTGAACAAAGCGAATCTGTACGCGGGCGGCGCCGGCGCGTTCACCCTGTTGCAAGATAGTTCCGGTCATTCAATGGCTCCCTCAGTTACTCATGACAATACGACTTCGACAATGTTTCTGGTTGAAAACTGGAACGGCAATCTCTCCGGAAGCGGCTATCTGCGCATGAGCACCATCACCGGCCCGGTTGGTTCGGAGGTATTGAATTCCGGAATCATGTTTCCCTCAACACCGGATGTTTGGGGAGATTCCGCGCCCGGAGACGGGAATTTTGCGCCACAACTTGGCTCTTCGCAAAAGATCAGTAACGGCGACGCAGTGATTCAAAACGTCGTCTACCGCAATGGTTCGCTTTGGTGTGCCCAGACAATTTTTTTGCCGGCGAGCGCGCCTACGCGAAGCGCAATTCAGTGGTGGCAACTGAGCCCCGGGGGGGTGATTCTGCAGCGCGATCGTATTGATGATTCGACCGGTAATCTCTTTTACGGGTTTCCAAGCATCGCTGTTAATCAGAACAACGATGCGTTGATCGGCTATTCCCGCTTTTCCGCGTCACAATACGCGAGTGCAAATTATTCCTTTCGAGCGGGCACTGATCCGCCTAACAGCCTGCGAGATGAAGCAGTGCTCAAAGCGGGCGAGGCTTCTTACTTTAAAACCAACGGAAGCAGTCGCAACAAATGGGGAGACGTCGGCAGCACCGTAGTCGATCCGTTGAACGACACGGACATGTGGACTATTCAGGAGTACGCGGCGGCGCCGGTTGGTGGCGCGGACAGGTGGGGCACCTGGTGGGGCCGCATCAATCTCTCAGATTCCCAGGCGTCTGCAGGCGAAGTCGTTTTATATGCGTCCGAGGCTGGTGTAAAGGTCGGTAACTGGGTTGTCGTTTCAGACTCATCCGCGGCAGGCGGCGCGAGACTCTCAAATTCGGATTTGGGCGCGGCCAAAATAGTAAATCCTCTCGCCAGTCCTTCGAATTACTTCGAGATGACCTTTAACGCACAAGCGGGCACCGCTTATCGGTTGTGGATCAGAGGAAAGGCGCAAGCGGATTCCCCTTACAATGATTCCGTGTTCGTTCAGTTTTCTGGAAGCGTTGAGTCTGGCGGTACGCCCGCTTATCGAATCGGAACGACGTCGGCGACAACGATCAACCTTGAGGACGATTTAGGGGCCGGGCTGAGCGGTTGGGGATGGCAGGACAATGGGTGGGGAGTAGGAGTATTTGGCCCGTTGATCTATTTTCAATCTTCGGGCGCCCAGACAATCAGGGTGCAGGTTCGCGAAGATGGATTGTCGCTTGATCAAATTGTGTTATCGCCGGGGAGTTATTTGAACTCCGCACCCGGCGCATTGAAAAACGACAACACGATCTTGCCCAGGCAGGGCGGCAGTGTGCAGCCGCCGTCAATTATCGGCATATCGCCAAACACCGGGACCACTGCAGGTGGAACCTCCACGACAATTAGCGGGGCAAACTTTGGCCCTGGGGCCGCGGTAACGTTTGGAGGAGTGGCTGCGACCAGCATTAATGTCGTCAACAGCGGGACGATTACCGCCACTACGCCGGCCCACGCCGCAGGTTCAGTGAACGTGACGGTGACCAATACTGACAATCAGAGCGGCACACTCGTCAATGGATTCACCTACGTTGCGCCCACGCCAATGCCGCAGTTCGGACACGTGTTCATTGTCGTGGATGAGAATCATTCTTATGAGAACATCATCGGCAGCAGCTCGATGCCGTACCTGAACAGTCTCGCCAACCGCTACGGGCTTGCGGTCAACTATTACGCGAATACGCAGCCGTCGATCGGCAACTACTTTATGCTGACGACTGGTCAAATCATAACCAACGACAGCAACTTTAACGGAACGGTGTCCGCGGATAATATCGTCCGTCAACTTACGCTTGCGGGGAAGACGTGGAAGTCTTACGCGGAGAGCTTGCCGTCGGTTGGTTATACCGGCGGGGATGCTTATCCGTATGTCAAGCGCCACAATCCTTTCGCCTATTTCTCGGATGTGGTTGGTACTGCGCAGGCAAACAACATTGTGCCGCTGTCGCGGCTATCGATCGATCTGGCGAATAACCAGCTCCCGAACTACTCGTTCATTATTCCGAATCAACAAAACAACGCTCACGATTGTCCACCAGGAATCCCCAACTGCACTGACGCGGACAAGCTCGCGACGGCCGACAGTTGGCTGAATACCAATATTCAGCCGCTGATCTCCAGTTCCACATTTCAACAGGACGGACTGCTGATCGTAACCTTCGATGAATCCGTAAACACGGATACAGCAAATGGCGGCGGTCACATTGCTACGATTGTAATCAGTTCGAGAAGTAAGCCGTCGTTTCGATCTACCAGTTTTTATCAGCATCAGAGTGCCCTTAAGACCATGGCTCAGGCGCTTGGCTTGACCAGTTTCCCCGGAGCTTCATCCGCTGCGCCGAACATGGCGGAGTTCATCGAGACCGGTCCTCCCACCGTTACCGTAATAAGCCCGAACAGTGGAACAGTAAACGGAGGCACCGCGGTAACGATAACCGGAAGTCACTTTTCAGCAGGCGTCACGGTGACGATCGGAGGATCCGTCGCAACCAACGTTAATGTAGTTAACAGCACTACGATTACAGCTACGACACCTGCGCACGCGGCGGGAACGGTAAACATTACGGTGACAAATGGAGACGGCCAAAGCGGCACCCTATCAGGGGGCTTCATGTATGTTGCGACCCCGCCGCCCGCTTCGACGATTGTGCTGTATGCTTCAGAGGCCGCGGTGAGAGTTGGAAGCTGGAACGCGATCTCAGATTCGACCGCCGCCGGCGGAAGCCGGATACGAAATGCGAACGCTGGCGTCCCAAAGATTGTCGACCCGGTGGCGAGCCCGGCTCACTACTTCGAGATGACGTTCACAGCCCAGGCCGGCACGGCTTATCGGTTGTGGATGCGAGGTAAGGCAGAGGACGATTTTTGGGGAAACGATTCTGTGTTTGTCCAGTTCTCGGACAGCGTAGATAACGGCGCAGCCGTGTATAGAATCGGCACCACTTCGGCAACGACGATCAATCTTGAAGACTGTTCCGGTTGCGGAATAAGCGGATGGGGTTGGCAGGATAACGGATGGGGCGTGGGAGTCATGGGCCCGCTGATTTACTTCGCAAATAGCGGCACGCACACTCTAAGAGTGCAAGTCAGGGAGGATGGATTCTCGATCGATCAAATTGTTCTTTCTCCTAATACCTATCTCAACTCATCGCCGGGAGCGCTCAAAAACGACAATACCATCCTGCCAAGAACCTAGTGCAGCGAATGTAGCCCGCCCGTCCGAGTATCATGATCTCGGATGGGCGGGTTCCAAAACTCTAGTAATTCATCTCACGTCGAACGTCACAACGACCTGATTATGGTCCGAGGGACGCACGCCTCGGTCATCAAGCGTGCCGAGGTAGATCACCACGTTTGTATTCGACAGATCGCGGCTATCCGGGATCTGCGCCGAGCGCAAAATCAGATTTGAGGCGTTTCTCGAAGAATAAACATAGTCGATTCTGCCTCTGCGCGTGCGGGTATGCATATAGACCGGATTGTCGGGGTAAGCAGTAGCAACTCCGGAACTCATCGCTACTTGCCAGTAATCGAAATACTGACCCATCATTCCGCTCATCTCCGATGTGTCGGGCCCGGCGTTGAAATCGCCGGCGACGATCCGAGATTCCGCAAAACCCGACGCCCAGCTCGTAAGTTCGCTGATCTCCTGCGCACGAAACCCCGAAGAGTCCGGGTCAAGATGCGTCGCGAAGAAGTTAATCGTTCTTCCTGCGACAGTGATCGTCGCCTGTGCGACCGACCGCTGATAGCTCAAGAATCTTGACGATGTACTATTCAGCGGATACCTGGACAGGATCATGTTTCCTTCTGTAGTGCCTATATACTTCGGCACGTGATAGTAGTACCAGGTCTGTCCAGTCTTTTGGATCATCAGATCCTTGAGGATCACCGCGAGATCGCTTGGTACCTCACACAAAGCTACCAAATCGACGTTAAGGTTCTTGATCCAGGTAGCTGTTCGGTCCGGGTTGTAGATGTTATCGGTGCCTTTGCCGAAGGCCACGTTCCAGGTGAGAACCTTGAGGGTTCCGCCTGAGGGAGGTGGCGGGGTCGTAACGGTGATGACCTTGGATATGCTCGCCGTCGCCCCGGCATTATCCGTAACAGTGAGCCATGCAGTGTAAGTTCCGGCAGAGCTATACAAATTTGCCGGGTGCATCTGCGTCGAGGTTTGTCCGTCACCAAACACCCAGTTGTAAGCAGTGATATAACCGTCCGGGTCCGAGGCGCTCGATGTGAAGTACACCGCCAGCGGAGCTGGGCCGGTTACTGGATTCGCATTGATCGTAACTTGAGGCGGTTGGTTTGAAGGTGGAGGCGGCGGAGTTCCTATTGTGCTCGGAAGAATCACGTTGTCATTTCTTGGAGCGCCCGGCGCCAGGTTCAAATACTGTTGTGGTGAAAGAACGATCTGGTCGATCGACATCCCGTCTTCACGCGCCTGGACGCGTAGGGTCTGAGAGCCGGTCGTTTGGAAATAGACCAGCGGACCCAGCACTCCGAGGCCCCAGCCGTTGTCTTGCCAACCCCAACCACTAATCCCGCAGCCGGAGTAGTCCTCGAGATTAATAACCGTACCTGAAGTCGTCCCAATCCGATTCGTTGCTGCTCCGCCTGCGTCAACACTCCCAGAAAATTGCACGAACCACGAGTCGTTATAGGGAGAATCGTTTTGGGCTTTTGCCCTCATCCACAGTCTGTAAGGAACGCCGGCCTGTGCATTGAAACTGACATCAAAGTAGCTTGTCGGACTTGCCAGAGGAGCCGAAAGTTTTGCGGCTCCAGCATCGGGATTGCGAAGCGCGGTCTGACCTGCAGCTGTAGCATCCGACACCTTGGACCAATTACCAATAATTCCGCTTTGGGGAACGTCCAGAGCCCAGATCACAATGTTTGTCGGACCTGACGGAGGGGGTGGCGGCGGAGGAGGAGGTGGCGGAGGCGGCGGAGGAGTGCCCTTGGGGAGGATGGTGGTGTCATTCTTCAGAGCGCCCGGCGAAGAGCTTAGATAAGTTTGCGGCGACAGAACGATTTGATCTACCGAGAGACCATCTTCCCTTGATTGCACTCGGACGGTCTGCGAACCGGTGCTGGAGAAATAGATCAGCGGACCCATCACCCCAACACCCCATCCGTTGTCCTGCCAACCCCAGCCGCTAATCCCACATCCTGAACAGTCTTCGAGATTGATTGTCGTGGCTGACGTTGTGCCGATTCGGAACACTGCCGTTCCGCTTGCGTTGGTGCTGCCCGAAAACTGCACGAAGACGGAATCGTTGGCCCAGTCGTTGTTTTCAGCCTTGGATCGAATCCATAAGCGGTATGCCGTTCCCGCCTGCGCGGAGAAACTCATTTCGAAATAGTTGCTGGGACTTGGAATCGGCTCGCTCAGCTTTGCGGCACCAAGATTGGGATTGGCCAATCTCGCCCCGCCGGCGGCGCTTGAATCCGTGACAACATTCCAACCTGGTCTAACCGAGGCCTCTGACGCATAGAGCACGACATCAGACGCGCTCTGCGCAGAGCTCAGGCCAAGGGCGAGCCCGAGGACAGCTCCCAGGAATACGAACACACTTACCAGAAAATGAACGCCAGCTCTTTTCATGTGAATCTCCCGATAGAGCGTTTGGTCTACCTGCCAAGGCTCAGGATGCTCGTCTGCGCTGCACAAAATGCCCGGTAACGAAGCACCCACCAGAGCGTGAGGTCGAGTGTCTGGTGCATTCGAAATCGTTTGGGAGCTTGTGAGTCTTGCTTATCTTACGGAGGGGTCTATCCGCAATCTAAGACGCACGCCTTCTGAATACAACCTGTCAATATATCAGTTCGCCGAACCTCATCCTGGATTCGGTGTGCCAGCTACACACTCCGACGGAGCGTCAGTGGCTTTGATGAAAAAGCGAAACGACTGAGCGCCCGGCTCCCGCCACCAGGTCGGGCGTGTCGTCACGGTTTCAAATTAAAGATCTAACTTTATTGGGGCCAGCTTTTCATTAAGCCAGAAGCTGATTCTGGCTGTCCTGTCTGTTTGTGAGAGCTGAGGTTATAGCACACACCCTTTGCACGGTCAACAATAACGTTCAATGCAATAATTTCGAAACATTTGTGCCCTTCCACAGGGCATAAGTCGTCCAGCTACCTCTTTTGGCAATCAAGCGACGAAAAATGAAAGTTAGCGCAAGTTTACGGTATAGGAAATGGTGACAGACCTGTAAGCGGCAGGTCCAAGATTATGAACGCAACATACTTTGTTTAACTGAACTTCACCCATGATCCTTGACGTTATCATCCCGACCTATAACCGGCATTCGACACTGAAGCGCACGCTTGAGAGCTTGCTCCTGGCTCGATGTCCTTCGGGACTCAGTGTTCGAGTCACCGTGGTGGATAACAATTCTGTTGATCAAACCCCCGAAACGGTCGCCGGGTACATGGAGCGATTTAATAATAAGTTGAGATATGTCTTTGAAGGTCGCCAGGGAAGATCGTTCGCCCTGAACGCTGGCATCTCATCGACAGACGGCGACCTGGTCGGAATGATCGATGACGATGAAGAGATAGACTCTTCATGGTACGCAACCATCCATTCCGTGTTTAGCCGCGGTGGGGTTGATTTCATTGGGGGTCCGTATGTCCCTCGGTGGGGAGCTGAGCGGCCCGAGTGGCTGCCAGAAAACTACCTAGGAGCCATCGGCTGGATCGACGGAGGCGACAAGGTTGTGCCGTTCGACAAGTCCTATCCGGGCATTCTGATGGGCGGCAATGCCGTGCTCACCAGGTCAATTCTCAACAAGGTTGGTTACTATAATACAAACCTTGGACGTAACGGATCGAGGCTACTTTCGGGCGAAGACGATGAAATGTATCAGCGGTTGCTCTCGGTCGAAGCCTGCGGATTATATGTACCGGACCTCATCATCTATCACTACATTCCTCCTGAGAGGCTGGTAAAGGGGTATTTCAGACGCTGGTGTTTTTGGCGAGGGGTCTCTTCAGGCGTTATCGACCGCGACCGTCGGATGGCGGTCGCGTATTTTGGCGGGATTCCCCGGTACGTCGTAGGAGCAGCCGCCCGGGGACTATGCGACGTGCTTGCGGGGATGATAAGCAGGCGAAGAGCCGCATCAAGGGACTTCAGTAGCGAACTCGCGGTGTGGGACGCGGCTGGATTCTTTTACGGCAAGCACTTCTATAGGCCCGCTGACGTCAAACAACTGGAAGCATCAACTCCTGCTCGAGTCTCGTTTTCTGAGGGCGCCCAGTCATCAGACCTGTCAACGACCGTGTGAAGTCTTCTTGATAAAAATGGCGGATAACTGGACATCATCCTTTGTGCCTCTGGTGTTACCCGTCGATGGGCGGCGTGTAACGATAATTCGTTCGCCGTCGCTTTCGCGCTTTTCTCTAATGAAGAGCCTGACCGAGCTAGCCCAGTATCGTGATCTCCTCTACACGCTGACAGTGCATAGAATCAGAGTACGGTACAAACAGTCGATCCTGGGTATTGCGTGGGCGGTAGTTCAGCCCGTTTCGATGATGATCGCCGCAACGCTTGTGTTTTCTCTGATCGCCAGAGTTCCGAGCGGTGATGCGCCGTACGCTATATTCGCATACGTCGGTTTGCTTCCCTGGAATTGCTTTTCGGTCTCGGTCGCAAATGCAACTGGCGGTCTGGTGAGTCACTCGCAGTTGATAACAAAGGTGTACTTCCCGCGCGAGGTTCTGCCGATAACCTACGTACTGGCCGCGCTATTTGATTTCGTCATCGCCTCAACTGTGCTGGTCCCGCTGATGATCTATTACAGCGTCCCGCTCACGGCGAAAGTAATGTATGCGGTTCCGATCATGGCGGTGCTTACCCTGTTTTCGTCGTCAATGGCGCTGCTGTTATCGGCAACGCAGGTTCGTTTTCGCGATATCGGCGTGGCCATGCCGCTCCTGCTCCAGTTGTGGATGTTTGCGACTCCGATTCTCTACTCGTTGAACCTGGTTCCTGAGCGTTTGCGAGACGTGTATATGCTCAATCCATTGGTTTCAGTAGTCGAGAGCTTTCGTCAGGCAATCTTGTACGCAACTACGCCTGATCTCTGGATGCTGGCCAGGTCGGCGCTAATTTCAATCCTGCTTCTATTAGCTTCATATGTCTATTTCAAGCGAGTCGAAGCGACTATGGCCGATAACATCTGACAGGCGGTCAAGAAGCTTATGGTTGATCTCAAGTTCGAGCGAGTCTCAAAGAAATATCGCGTTCAGCAGGAGCTTCGCGCGTCGTCCGAGCGGATCTCGGTGTCGGGACTGCTTCGAGACTTTACCAGAAATTGTGGCAATTTCTGGGCGCTAAGGGACGTGAGCTTCCAGGTAAACAGGGGCGAGACTCTTGGAATCATCGGACCGAACGGGGCAGGGAAAAGCACAGTGCTCAAACTGCTGTCGAGGATCACCGCTCCGACTTCCGGGGAGATCTCAATCAACGGCAGGATATCGGCGCTTATTGAAGTCGGTTCGGGGTTTCACCCTGAGCTTAGCGGGCGAGAGAACATATATTTGAGCGGCTCAATTCTGGGAATGCGCCGGCGCGAGATCAACGAAAAACTCGATAGCATAATTGATTTTGCCGGCGTCCGTCAGTTTATTGATACGCCGGTTAAGCGATATTCGTCGGGCATGTACGTGCGCCTCGGCTTCTCAATAGCAGCTCATCTGCAACCGGACATTCTGCTCCTCGACGAAGTACTCGCAGTCGGTGACGCGGCTTTTCAAGTAAAGTGCTTCGAAAGAATCAGAGCACTGCGAGACATGGGAACGACCATCGTCTTCATCTCGCACGATTTGAACGCAGTTGAATCGCTATGTGACCGAGCATTGCTTCTGTCTTCAGGCGAGATAACGGCGGATGGCCCGGCGAGTGATGTCATAAGTCAATACGAGCATTCTGCTTATGGCATCCAGGGTCGAAGTTCATCAACTGACGCAAACGAGGGTAAACCGATTCAGATAACCGGGCTCACGTTCCGAGACTACCAGGAGCGTGAAGTTCTTTCCGTATGTACCGGAGACCCGCTCATCGCTCGCGTCGACTTCGCAGCTGGGGAGCCCATCTGCGATCTGGACTTTGAGGTGTTCTATTACTCGCCGGACGGTAGGCTTCAATGTCAGTTCTCGACGGCTGTAAGCCGCGATGCTCTGGATCTTGATCGAGGGAATGGCGCCGTGCAGTTCTCGTGCGCTGAGCTCGGATTGCAGCCCGGTTTGTACTACGCCGACGCAACAATCAAGCGGCGAGCAGACGGCCGACAGATTGCCTGGCAATACCGCGTAGCGCTTCTGCGAGTTGAGCACGGTAAGCGTGTCTCCGGTCGTTTTTACGTGCCGCATCAATGGCGATTGACGCAACCAGGGGGCGTGGCTCGGAGTGAGGGGGAGCTAGCGAAGCAATGAATATCTCATCTTCGGTATCAGTGATCATAACTTGCTACAACCAGGGCCGGTTTCTTGGTGAGGCGATTGAGAGCGCCCTGCGGCAGACCCGCCCGCCGCACGAAATAATTGTTGTGGATGACGGATCAACAGACGATACCGCGGCGATCGCCTCCAGATATCGGAGGGTCAAACTAGTACAGCAGCGAAATAGCGGACTTGCTGCCGCCCGCAATGCGGGCATTCACGCAAGCACTGGTGACTATCTGGTTTTCCTCGATGCCGACGATAGATTGGTTCCCTGCGCACTTGGTACGGGAATCAATCGGCTGCGCGCGCACACCAACTGCGCTTTTGCTTACGGCAGATACAGTCTCATCACAGATGACGGAAAAGTGATCCCGTCCACGCAGCGTACACCCGCTCAAGGTCCGCCGTATCTGCGACTGCTGATCTCGAATTATATCGGCATGCACGCGACTGTAATGTATCGACGGGAGATTTTTGCCAGCGTAGGAGAGTTCGACACATCGCTTGCTGCCTGCGAGGACTACGAGATGTTCCTGCGAATTACCCGTCACAATCCGATCTATTTTCATGGCGAAACGGTTGCTGAATATCGCCAACACCAAGCGAACATGAGCCGGAGCTCCGGTCTTATGCTCCATTACTCTCTTTCGGTTCTGGGTTCACAACGGAAGTACGTTAGAGGAAACAGGCAGGCAGTAGAGGCTTACAGTGCCGGTATTCGAAACTGGCGCGACTGTTATGGCAAAAAACTGTTCACAACAGTTGGGTCGCAGATCCGTCAGCGTCAGTGGGGTCCGGCGATCAAAGGAATGCGGATTCTGCTTCGATATCTTCCGGGTAGTGTCGCAAATAAACTTGGCAGAGCCTTGATAAGAACGACCGCCCGCGCGCCGAGACACTTTGCGATCAAGATGTCTCGGTAGCGCTGAATGACCATTATGTGCCCGCGTTCAAATCATAGTTGATCTACAGGAAGTGTCATATGCCCGATGTATACGATATCTCGGTAGTTATTGGAACACGCAATCGCGCAAAAATGCTCGATAAGGCACTTGATAGCGTGCTTCACCAGGAAAGCAAAGGCGCCCGCGTTAGATACGAGGTGATTGTAGTAGACAACAATTCCAGTGATGGCACACGGGAGGTTGTCGAACGTTACATCAAGCAAGGCGCACGGGATCTAAAGTACCTTTTCGAAGAAAAACAGGGGGTGTCCTATGCGCGAAACTGTGGCGTCGCAAACGCCGACGCTCCGATTATCGCGTTTACTGATGATGATGTTTTCGTAACAAAGGAGTGGGTAGCAAACATCAAGACGGTTTTTGATAGGCATCCGGAAATCGGCTTTCTCGGCGGAAAGATTCTTCCGCGCTGGAAAGCACCTCCTCCCGCCTGGCTCAACCGGGATCACTGGTGGGCGCTTTCTCTTCTCGACTCAGGAGACCAGCCGTTCTATGTAGACGCAGCAAATCCGTTATGTTTACCGACAGCCAACGCGTCGTTTCGTACCGACTTATTTAGGCGCTTTGGCAACTTTTCTCCCGATTTCTCGGGAAGGGAAGACCATGAATTCCTCCTGCGATTGTGGTGTGCAGGGGTGCGCGGAATGTACGCCCCGAGCGTCGTAGTTACCGCCGAAGTGCAGCCTGAGAGGTTGAGGCGACGCTACCACCGAAAGTGGAACACGACAACCGGCCGGTTTAACTCAAACATGCGGTTGAATGAAAAAATGGGATCGGATGGGCGCATCGTCGGCGAAGCTCCGGACGCGGTCACTCTGTTCGGCGTACCGGCGTTCATTTACCGAAACTTATTAACAGGAGGGCTTGGCCTCATTAGCTCAACGCTACTCGGTCAGCAGGCAGCATCACTGCGGCACAGGAACGGTCTCTACTACTTGATTGGCTACATACACCAGCGCTACGCGCAAAACGCGTCGGCCTGCGGCCGCTCGGATATTTCGGAGATAGGAACGTTTGTAAAAGCCCTTTTGAAGAAAAAGCTGAATCGAAAGCAGACAAAACATAACGATTCGCTCTCATTGAGAGAGGCTTGCGCACCAATTAAGTTTGCGACCAATTCTCGCAAGGATCAAAGATGAGCGAGAACTACGACATAACAGCAGTCATCAGCACTTACAACAGAAGTGAGATGCTGCCCGCTGCGCTCGATAGCGTCCTGACCCAAGAGGGTTGCAACTACCGCTACGAGGTCGTGGTGGTGGACAACAATTCGAGCGATTCGACCCGAGATGTTGTTGAAAGTTACATCGCCCGCGGCCACTCGAATTTACGATATGTCTTCGAGCCAAATCAGGGCTCGTCGTACGCCCGCAATGCGGGAGTAGCGGCTTCGCGCTCGGAAACCCTCGCCTTCGCGGACGATGATGTGCGCGTGGCAAAGAATTGGATAAGTACCATCAAACGCGCTTTTGATGAGCATCCCAAAGTCGATTGCGTCGGCGGCAAGGTCCTGCCGGTGTGGGCCACTCCCGCGCCGGCGTGGTTCACACGGGAACACTGGGCCCCTCTCGCGCTTCAGGACTATGGCGACGGCTTACTCTCGATAAACCTGAACAACCGCCTTTGCCTCGTGAGCGCGAACCTGGCCTTTCGTCGACGCGCGTTGGTTGACATCGGCCTGTTTGCGCCCGAACTGCAGCGGATCAAAGACGGCATCGGGTCAATGGAGGATGCGGAGCTGTTGGAGCGCTATTGGCAGACCGGCCGCGAGTGTCTGTACTTGCCCGACTTGATCGTTGAAACGGATGTGGCCCCGGAAAGATTGACGAAAACCTATCATAAACGATGGCACCTGGGTCACGGGTATTTCTACGCGATCAAGCGGTCGGATGACTTGGAGCGCGGCTACGCAAGATTATTCGATGTACCGGCGCATTTGTATAAACGCGCGGTCATAGATGCGGCAAAGTGGCTGTTGTTCTGTCTTGTCGATCCGAGGCGAGCATTCGCTTATCAAATCCGCCTCAGTTTCTTTTGGGGATTCTTTCGCAAGCGGCGAGCAGATTATCGCGCTACCTCATATCGAGGGCTCAGCCGCGAATTCATCAATTTCCTGCGCTCTTTCGCTCAAAAGATTCACTTGATTAAACCCGGACCTCTGGCGGTCGAGACAGGTCCCATTGTCAATCGGAACAAGGTAGCGTGAGGCGCTCATGGTAGCTCGAAGAAAGGCAGTACAAGATTTCATCCCAATCCCCTTGGGCGACGTAGCCTTCCATCCGCATTCGTTTGCTGATGATGCCGGCAGGCTGTTTCGGTGGAGCGACAAGTTGTGGCGAGGGATTAGCTACGAGCAGGCTCCTTTCTTTGACAAGCTGTTCCGCGACGGGACCATTCTCGATCTGGTTGATCGGGGATTGCTCATAGAAACCGAACCGACGAACCTGTCATTGACCGGATACGCGTCGATCGTGAGTCATCGCACTGTCCCTTTCGTTTCTTATCCGAATGAATGGTGCGCTGGAATGCTGAAGGATGCCTCGCTCACAATTCTGGATCTGGCGATTGAACTGACACACCGAAGACTTACATTAAAGGATGCGCATCCGTGGAACGTGTTGTTTGACGGATACCAGCCGGTCTATGTCGATCTCACTTCGATCGCACCTCAGAAGGATCGGTCGACATGGTCTGCTTATGATGAGTTTTGCCGGTTTTGTCATTACCCGCTGATTCTGATGTCGCATGGACAGGAACGAATCGCGCGCTCATTGCTGCCGGAGTATCAGGGAGTCTTGAGAAGCGAGGTCACTACGGTCACCCGAGGGTCTTTCCCGTCGATGTTCCTGGCCGACAGGCTGCTGAGACGAGGTTTTAATTCAATCCTCTCGATCATCGGTAAGGAACCGGCCCGATCCACATTGGCGTTTCTCAAGCGAGCAAGGCGAGGGATCGAAGCTATCCGATTGCCGTCCTATAAAATGAGGGATCGGCGCCGGCTTCTCGAGTCGATGATTTCACCATCATATGAAGCTGAAGGTCCTTCGCTTCCGTTAACTCTTCGGAAGATTCTTACAACGCTTCGACCCGGGTCCATATTGGATCTGAGCCGTGGACCCACGTGGACAACCATAGTACCCGCGACAATGGGGTTCGAGGTAGTCTCCCTTGATCCGGACGCCGCGCGCATTTCGGCGTTGCACGAGACGGCGCGGCGAAAGAAACTGTCCATCCTTCCGTTGATAGTTGATTTCATCAAGCCCACTCCGTCCATTGGCTACGCCAGCCACTATTCGATCGCCGCTACAGATCGCCTGAAATGCGATCTGGTTCTTGCCCTGGGCCTGGCGGATAAAATCAGGCTTGAGAACCACTTCAATGTTGATCTGATCGCCGAAGGCCTGGCTTCCTTCTCAAAGCGCTGGCTGGTCGTGAGCTTTAGCGCAAGTAAACACTTGGTCCCGAAATCAACAGCCGAGTCAAACTCAACACTGGGTAGACCAGAGGATTTCATGACTGCACTACGAAAACGATTTCGTGACGTGAATGTGTTTTCGTCCGATGCGCAGACAGAAGTGTTGTTGTGCGAGAAATAGGATAGGCGAAGAAATGAGAGGCAAACCGCTCGTTACCGTAATAATCGTCTTCCTGAACGCAGAGAAGTTCATAGATGAGGCAATCGCCAGCGTGTTTGCGCAAAGCTACAGCCGTTGGGAATTGCTGCTGGTTGATGACGGCTCCACCGACCGTAGCACCGCGATAGCGCGGCGATACGCTCAACGGCATCCCGACAAAGTCCGCTACCTTGAACATAGCGGTCACAGAAATCGCGGCATAAGCGCCTCGCAGAACCTCGCCATAAACACGGCTAAGGGACAGTACATCGCCTTCCTTGACTCCGACGATATTTGGTTCCCTGAAAAACTCGCCGCGCAAGTATTCATACTGAATGCTCAGCCCGAAGCGGCAATGGTCTACGGCGAACCGCAGTATTGGTATAGCTGGAGTGAGAACCTCGAGAATCACAGACGAGATCTGATAATCCAGTCGGGTGTTCAGCCCGATAGTCTGGTCAGGCCGCCCTGGCTTCTAGTTCGCTTCTTGAGAGACGCGATGCCTATCCCATGCCCGTCGGATGTTATGGTGCGACGGCATGCCGCGCTCGAGATCGGAGCATTTGAAGAGAGCTTCCGTCGAATTTTTACCGATCAGGTCTTTTATGCGAAGCTGGGTCTCCGATGGCCGGTTTTTGTTGCCGGTCAGAATTGGACCCGATATCGCAAGCACCCCGATTCCGCGGTCGCCGTTGCTAAGAAGAGCGGGCAATTACGGCGAGCGCGTCTCAGTTATCTGAATTGGCTGGAACGATACATGGATCATCACTCAATCACGGACCCAGCGGTGCGCGATGCCATCAGGAATGCGAGGTTTAGGTGTCTTGTTCCGGGACTGTTTCGTTTGCGGCCTCACGTCAAATATCGTGCATTGCTCATAAACGAGTGGTTGAGGAGGTTGGTCCGGCGACTCGTTCCGCTCGCTGTCTACGAAGTGCTTCGCGCCCAACCCAGCAAGAGGTTCGGGTCTCGCGTTGAATAAACGTTAATTTATGTCGAATCCAGAATTAGTGTCAGTAATCATTCCGTGCTACAACCAGGCACATTTTCTGGGCGAGGCTATTGAAAGCGTTCTTGCACAGTCATATCAGATTTTTGAGATCATCGTCGTGGATGACGGTTCGACAGACAATACGGCTCAATTGGCGGCGAGCTTTGAAGGCGTGCGATGTCTTAGTCAGTCCAATATGGGTCTCGCGGGAGCGCGCAACGCCGGATTCAGCGCAAGCTCGGGCACCTTCGTAGTTTTTCTGGACGCCGACGACAGACTCCTTCCCAACTCGTTGCAAGACGGCGTGAGCTCTTTAAGAGCTAATCCCGAATGCGCCTTTGTCTACGGACACGTGAACTTGATTGCGAGTGACGGCTCAGCGCTGTCAACTCCGCGACAGGTTGCGGTGCGCGAAAACCATTATCTTGAGTTACTGCGGCACAACTACATCTGGACAACCGGTGCGGCGGTTTATCGCCGAAGCGCATTAGACGCGATTGGCGGTTTCGACGCGGCTGCGAACGGATCGGCGGACTTTGATCTGAACGCTCGCATAGCAAGGGTCTTTCCAATCTGTTGCACCGATAAGACTGTGCTCGAATATCGCCGTCACCGGGAGAGTATGAGCCGCGATTGCGCTTTGATGTTGAGAAATGCTGTTGCGGTGCGCCGCCGGCATCGAAGACTGATAAGCGGGAACAGAGCAAACGAGAGCGCATTACACGCTGGGATCCAATCCGCGCAAGCAGACTACGGAGAGAAACTCATCGAGGTTGTCGGGAGGCGTATGCGCCAGGGCGAGTGGAAATCGGCGGCGTTGGGCTTGAGGACACTTTTACGATATTACCCGCAAGGTGTTTTCAAACGTGCTCGAAGAAAGCTCACTGGCTCGGTGCTTCATCCGCAAAGCTGAGAGATTCATATCGATGGCTGCGACAATCCCCAACTACGACGCAAGGTGTCCGGTTGTTGCCTGCGAGACGGCGGTGGTAACCGTGATAGCGATCTTTTTTAATGCCGAGAGATTCCTCGAGGAGGCGATAGAAAGTGTCTTCCAACAGACGTTCGGCGAATGGGAGTTGTTGCTTGTAGATGACGGCTCGACCGATCGCAGCAGTGAAATTGCGCGGGGTTTTGTGCATCGTTATCCGGGCAAGGTCCAATATCTCGAACACCCGGGACACGAAAACCGGGGAATGAGTGCCTCTCGTAATCTCGGTTTGAGGCATGCCCGAGGTGAGTTCATAGCGTTTGTCGATGCTGATGATGTTTGGCTTCCTGAGAAGCTTGAAGAGCAGCTGAAAATACTAAATGCACACCCGGACGCTGCGGTAGTTTATGGTGCGACTCAGTACTGGTATGGCTGGTCTGGAAAGGCTGAAGACGTCCTGCGCGATCGCGTTGCGCAACTCGGTGTGGCTTCGGATACAATCGTGAATCCCCCAGATCTCGCCAGGGCTCTTCTGCGGAATCAAGTTGCCACCACCACCGGCTGTCTTGCCCGTCGCGAAGCTATTCAACGAGTTGGAGGTTATGAGGAGAGCTTTCGCGGTATGTTCGAGGATCAAGTCTTTCACTCAAAGGTTTCGCTAAAGCTTCCGATATTCGTCTCAAGCCAATGCTGGTACAAGTATCGGCGGCATGAGGATTCGTGCTGCAGTGTTGCAGAGAGGACCGGCGAAAACAAATCCGAAAGGCTGCGTTTTTTGAACTGGCTGGAAACGTACTCATTGGAGCAGCGAGTTTTTGACCCGGCGTTGCGGCAGACCATCAAACAAGAACGATGGAAATCGGTTCATCCAACGCTATCCGGTTTGCGGGATCGAACGAAATATCGCGCAAGGATGTTGAACGAAGGAATCAAGACTGCAGCAAAGCAGGTATTGCCCACATCGCTTTACTTCTGGCTTCGTCGCCGTTTGAAGAAAGATGACCCGCCTCCGGTTGGGTTTATTAACTTCGGCGATCTCAGGCGTCTTTCCCCGGTTAGCCGGGTGTTCGGATTTGATCGAGGCACTCCCGTCGACCGTTACTACATCGAGAACTTCTTAGACCGCACTGCCGGATCTATACACGGCCGCGTGTTGGAGGTTGGCGATGATACGTACACGAGAAAATTCGGCGGCCACCGTGTGAGCAGAACCGATGTACTGCATGTGTCGGAGAATAACCCTCAAGCTACCATTGTCGCAGACCTCGCCAATGCCGCACACATTCCGTCCGATACATTCGATTGCATAATTCTGACTCAGACACTGCACCTCATCTATGACGTTCGTTCGGCGTTGATGACCTTGCGGCGGATTCTGAAACCTGGCGGTGTTCTGCTGGCTACTCTTCCCGGCATTTCTCAGATTGATCACCACGATTGGCATGAATCCTGGTACTGGGCGTTCACGTCGCTCTCGGCGAGGCGGCTGTTTGCGGAGGTCTTTGCTGCCAGGAATGTCAGCGTTGAAACCTACGGAAACGTGCTCGCCGCGACAGCCTTTCTGCAGGGAATCTCATTCGAAGAGTTGAGTGCCAACGAGCTTGATCACAAAGATTCTGACTATCCGGTCACGATCACGGTGAGAGCTACTAAGGAGTCGCTGGATTGATAGTACGCGTATTGGAAAAACTCAAGAGTGGCATGGAAAGAACCAGAAAGTATCTTTCGGGGCGAGCATTGATATTGCTCTATCATCGAGTCGCCGATGTCGCTTCTGATCCCTGGCAACTTGCAGTATCTCCACAACATTTTGAGGAACACCTAGAGTTCTTGAAGAGGCGCTGCCGTCTCGTTTCTTTGCGTGACTTATCTGCGGCGTTGGAGGAGGGAAGACTTCCTCGCCGTAGCGTCGTCGTAACCTTTGATGATGGTTACGCCGATAATTTACTAAATGCGAAACCGCTGCTCGAAAAACATGATGTTCCGGCCACAGTGTTCATAACCACCGGATACACTGGTGAAGATCGCGAATTCTGGTGGGATGAGCTCGATAGGCTCTTTATGGAACCTGGTGTTCTGCCCGGTACGTTGAGCCTACAGGTGAATGGTAATCGACAATACTGGCAGCTGGGTGACGGAGCCTATTATGACGAAGCGGCCCATCAACGCGATCAGCATTGGCGTGCCTCGCAGCCGGACGAACCGACGACGCGCCATTCGCTCTACCGCGCCCTTTGGCAGTTGATGCACCCGATGACCGACTCTGAACGACGGCTTGTAAGAAACGAACTGATTGAGTGGGCCGGTGCTGCAGGGTCCGCGAGAGAGACGCATCGAGTCCTGGCCCGCGAGGAAATAATCGAGTTGACACGAAGCGGGTTAATCGACGTTGGCTGCCACACTGTCACCCATCCTAAGCTCTCCGCGCTCAGTAGAGAGTCACAGACCGATGAGATTCGTGAGAGCAAGCACACGCTTGAGGAAATCGTCGATCATCCGGTGACCGGGTTTGCGTATCCATACGGACTCGAATCTGACTATACGAATGAAACCGTATCGCTGGTTCGTGAGGCAGGCTTTGCCTACGGCTGTACGGCGGCGGCCGGCGTTGTGAGCCGCCACTCAGACCGCTATCGGCTGCCGCGTGTCCAGGCGCAGGACCTTGACGGAGAATCGTTTGCTCGTGTCATTGAGGAATGGCTGCCATAAGTGAGCGACCGCTATGAAGGTGTTGGTTCTCTCCAATTTCTATCCCCCTCACTTTATCGGGGGGTACGAGCTTGGTTGCAGCGATGTAGTAGAAGCGCTCAACAATCGTGGCTATGACGTCAGAGTTCTCACCAGCACTCACGGAGTCGATAAAGCGCAGCAATCGGAGCGTGTTTACCGCTGGTTGGAAACCGATCTTGCGCTGAACCTTGATGGTTCATCATCAGATCTAGTCAAGCTGTTAAGAAAGGAGTCGACGAATCAGCGAGCGTTTGCTCGTGTCTGCGAGGACTTTTCGCCGGATGTTCTCTATGTATGGAATGCCACCCACATCTCAATTTCGATCGCTTTGAAAGCCCACCGTCTTGGGATGCCGGTCTGCTATTTCATTTCCGATCACTGGTTGTCTGAGTGGGAGAATGACGCGCTGTATTCGCTGAACCGTCGCGCGCCACGCAAGCTTTACCGGCGCATGGTCTGGAAATCGCTGACTTCTTCGCTGAAGGCCGTCGGATTATTGTCGAGCGCCTCCTTGAATCTGGCGAATGCCCAGTTTGCGAGTCGCTTTCTAAAGGAGGAAGCCTTACGTGCAAAGCGACCCGTCTTAGGAGCGGAAGTGATCCACTGGGGGATTGATGTCAATAGATTTCGATCCAGCGACACGACGCGCAATTCAAACCGCCTTTTATACGTGGGACAACTGACCCAGCTCAAAGGTATCGAAACGGCAGTTAGGGCTCTTAAATTGATCGTCGAACGCCGATGCAACCGATCCACAACGCTGACAATCGTTGGCGGGCCCGACTACGAGAATCGGATTCATAGACTCGTTTCTTCGCTGGGGCTGGAGGACAACGTTCGATTTACAGGTCTTGTCCCACGCGATCAACTACCCTCCGTTTACGAAGAGCATGACATTCTTCTTTTCCCGTCGGTATGGGCGGAACCTTTTAGCCTGACCGTGCTGGAAGCTATGTCATCCGGTCTGGCCATCGTTGGAACAACCACAGGCGGCAGCCGTGAGGTTTTGAGAAATGAGGATAACGCTCTCACTTTCCCGAAAGAGGACGCTGGCGCTTGCGCGGAGCAGGTAATTCGACTTCTTCAAGACCGGGAGTTGCGTGAAAGGCTTCGACGCAATGGCCGCCGCACCGTCGAAGATCGGTTCAGGCTTGATCAAATGATCGATAAGATCGATGTCGCGCTAAAGAAGACCTCAGGGCTTGATGCGTCGGCGATGCGGTGACCCGTGAAAGTCGGAATTTACAATCAGCCAGCCGAGGGCGGGATAGGTGGGTCGGAGGTATCGGCTGCCGTATTAGCCGAAGCGCTGGTCCTCGAACAGCATCAGATCGATATCGTGCATCACAAGCCGTATCTAAATCGCGAACGGCTTGCTGAGATTTCAAACACAGATCTAAGCAACGTTCGTTTGCGCGAGGTGGCCGTCGAGCCCTTCTCGTTTGGCAGCACGCATAACCCCTGGCGGCGTTACGAGGAAGCGGTGAACTGGCAGCGGGCATTGAGTGAACCTTACGATCTGTTTATCAACTTCACACATGGGTTCCCGCCTTTTTGTCATGCTCGCAGGGGGGCACTCGTGGTTTTGTTTCCCTTTAACGAGGCCCCGCATTACCGACTAGATCGGCGCCCGCGGCTCAAAGGGCTTAACGCTCTCAAGGATGCATATCATAAGTGGGAATGGAGGAAGAGGCTGGCTAGCTATCATCATAAGACCGCTATTTCTCAGTTTTCACGAGACTGGACAATGCGTCGATGGGGTGTCGATTGTGAAGTAATCTACCCACCCGTGGATACGCGACTCGAAGTTGGCGCAAAGGAGAACGTAATTTTAAGCGTCGGCCGCTTTACGGTGACGGGCCATTCAAAAAAGCAGCTGGAGATGATGACAAGCTTCAGCGAGCTGGAGAAAGAGCTTACAGGTTGGGAGTACTACTCGATCGGAGGAGTTAGCGGGGTTCTTGAGGACGCCGAGTACTTCAATAGTGTTGCGAGCGTGGCGAAGAATTGTCGAGCTCACGTAGTTGGGAACCTTGAGCCCCGCCGGCTGAGCGAGCTTTACGGCCGGGCGAAACTATTCTGGCACGCGGCCGGGTACGATGAGGATGACAGCCGTCCCGAGCTTTCGGAGCACTTTGGAATTGCAACGGTTGAAGCAATGTCGGCAGGTTGCGTGCCTGTCGTAATCGACAAGGGGGGTCAGCGAGAAATTATTGAGCACGGGGTCAGCGGATTCCTATGGAACACGCTTCAAGACCTGAAGCGATATACGGAACTCCTGGTGAGAGACGAGCAATTGCGCGCGGAGATGGGAAAAGCAGCCCGATCTCGCGCCGCCACCTTCAGTCGAACAAACTTTGTTGCCCGCTTTAAGCGATTGCTGACTGATAGTGGACGCTTGCCGCATTGACACCGGGGCGGGGCGAGCTTGAGGAGAATCGAAACGCTGATGTTCATTCGCCGCTGCGGGTAGAGGGAGCCATTATTCAACGATAGATTTCAGTTCCAGGATTGTAGGCCTTCCAGTCAAACCAATAGTCATTGAGAAGGGAAACTCGCACTAACTGGTGTCCCGCGAACGAACCGCTGATCGCTTTACCGCTGAAATCCCATTCGCTGCCAGTTTGCGAGTCGACAAGTCTGAGGGCTTGAGAATCCGGCTTGGCGAAAAACTCCAACACCCGCCCCTCGATTGTCCGCTCAAAGGCCCGCACGGATTTTTTATCTTCTGCCATCACTATGATCACCGGCGTATCTCCGATGTTATCCAAAATTGGGCTCTGTGTTTGAACGGTCGACAAGGGGTAGGCCTTGGCAGCGGCGCCGATCTTGATTCCGACGATCTGTGTTCGCGGACTTAGTCTTGTATCCGGACTCAATTCAGCAAGGACCGGAAACTTTGCGGTATGCTCTTCCCAATTCTCGGAGAACTGCCTCCACGGTTTGCTGTCGTCAGGCATTAATACACGTCCGCCTGGATTCTCCTTTTTCCAGAGTGCAAAGGTTAGTTCATCGTGCGGTACGTGCTTAAGTCGTTGGCCTTTTGACGGACCGAAGATCGCTTCCCCGGTTACCTGCTGCCACCAGGAGCCCGTCGCTTCGTCCTGCATAATAAAGTTCTGATTGTTTATCCCGACAAGATGAAATGCCGGGCTGGAATTTGTAGTCGGCGCCTCCCACACCAGACCGGTGTGGCAAAGCGTTCAGTAAGTGACCAGGACCGGAATGCCTCCAATTGTGTCCTGCACCACGTGGTGATAAGCGACCTGACGAATCGGGTAAGCTGCCGCTTCACCATTCAACTCGACGGCCAGGACCATCTCTCCATCGGCTACAAAACCGGCATCACTCAAGTTCGCAAATCCGGCGTTCGGCAGTGGCTTGAACATCCATTCGAAGTGGTTTTGCCTCGCAAACCAGGTGGCCACCAGCAGAGGGATAAAAAGCAAAACTAGGGCTATCTTGCGCCACCAACCTCGAGTCCGTTTCCACAATTTGACTCCGATCAACAACGCGAGAGCGATTGACACCAGGGTTATGATCGGCGACCAGCTTCGCAGTGAATATGAGATTCTCAATCGTTCAGGCGTTTGCAATTTGAATGGTTGGATCAACAACGCCGGGACCATTACGACCGCAAGAGCAATCAGCGCAAGTGTGATCAAAAGCATCCAGCGCACCCAATTCTTGTCAGATAGCGTTGTAGATGGTTCGCTTTGCACCTTTTCCCTCCGCTCTTCTATAGTGTGAGGCGGCATAACGATACCCGGTTTGTGATTCCACGTTCAACCGGACTCGGCGTTTTGTTTGAAAAACTAAAAC
>Ga0075428_100000343_pt1 | contig 46151 bp, 42 predicted proteins | sample RhiMetdeltSRZDD2_FD_75291 | JGI IMG/M metagenome (GOLD analysis project Ga0075428, IMG submission 75291) | Populus rhizosphere microbial communities from Tennessee, USA - Rhizosphere MetaG P. deltoides SRZDD2 | ecosystem: Host-associated > Plants > Roots > Rhizosphere > Soil | place: USA... | reverse complement strand
GGCGGCTGGCAGATCGACGACGTCGAGCTGTTCACGCTGCACGACGCCGCGCCGGCGAACATCTACGGCGTGGGCACACCCGGCACCGGCGCGGTCGTGCCGGCGCTCGGCATCTCGGCGCCTGCCCTGCTCGGCACGACGACGAACCTGCTCGGCAGCGCGATGTTCCCGAGCAGCGCGGCGATCCTGATCCTGAACACGCAGCCCGCCAACGCGCCCGTGCTGGGCATCCAGCTGCTCGTGGACCCGACGGGCGCGGCGATGCTCGCCGAGCTGATCTCGGGAAGCGGCACGGCTTCGTGGGCGTTCGCGGTGCCGCCGAGCCCGACGCTCGACAACATCTACCTGTATGCGCAGGTCGCCCCCATCGACCCCGGCTCGCCGGGCGGCCTGTTCTCGGCCAGTCCGGGTCTGCGGTTCCGGACCTGCATCTCGGCGCCGTGAACGATGTGGGTCGCCGCGACAGCTCTGGGTCTGTGCGCCGCCGCGCGTGACCTGCCGCCACCAGCAGCGTGGCACGCGGTGGCGTTCATCAACGATCCGCTGTCGCACGGCCTGCTCGGCGACTCGTTGCTGTCGCTGAACGAAGCGATCCTGCTGCACAACCACCAGCTCGCGTTCGCGGCGCTGTCGCCGGCCGAGCAGGCCCAGCTGAGCCTGATTCCGGGCACCGGCACCACGACCGACGTGACCTGGATCGACATCGACGCCTCGAACACGCCGGTCATCACGATCGAGCAGGACCTCGCGCCGGTGCTCGACACGACGTTCGGCCTCTTGATCAAGGGTTTCGGCGGCCGGCCCGTGCTCGACTTCACCGGGCCCGGGATCACGCAGGGCCTGGTGTCGCCGTCGAACTCGCTCGTGCTGCAGGATCTCGTGCTGCTCGGCGGACCGTTCGGCGCCGACGTCACGCAGACCGACGTCAGCGGGCAGGCCGGAATGGTGCTGACGAACGTGCGCTTCGAAGGCCAGGCGACCTTCGGGCTGCGCGTCACCGCGACGACGCCGAACGCCGTCGGCCGCGTGATCCTCGAGAACTGCGAGTTCGTCGGCTGCCCGAACGCGATCGTGCACGACGAGTCGGGCAGCGGGCGCACGACGATCGTCGAGATGCACGGGCTGTTCGTGCGCGGCGCGAACGTCGGCATCGACGCGACGCTCGGCGCGGGCGGCAGCACACGCTACACGTTCGATCACATGGACGTCGAGGCGACCGCGATCGGGCTGCGGCTCTCGCGTCCGGCGGGCGCCAACCGGCAAGCACTGATCGAGGGCGACTACGTGCGCATCCGCGCCGCCGACGGTGCGCTGCTCGCGTGCGATCCGACCGCGATGACGTGGGCCGTGCTGCGCTTGTGGGACGTGCAGGCCGCCGCCGGCCGCGTGGCGCTGCGGCTCGGCAACTCCGGCGACGCGTGGTTCGGCGAAGTCCAGGACCTCGCGAGCACCGGCGACGTCGAGCTGGGCGCAGGTGGTGCCGCCGGGCAGCCGATCACCCTCGCGAACTGGCGCTGCAAGAGCGGCAACGTCACGCTCGCCACGAGCCTCGCGCAGACGGTGACCTGCAGCGAGTCGCGGTTCGACAACTGCGCCGTCGTCGCGGGTGGCTCAGCACCGATCGCGATGACCGGCTGCTGCTTTCTGGGCGGCACGATCGCCGGCGCGGTTGGGGCACCGTTCGTGCTGACCGACTGCTTCGCCTCCAGCACCGGCGCCAACGTCCGGGTGACGTCGCCGCTACCGCAAGCACAGCTCGGCAGCATGACGATCGCGCCCGAGAACGTGCTCGCGGGCGGCACCGTGACCTTCCAAGCGGACCTGCCGCCCGGCCTGCTCGGCGTGTTCGTGCTCGGCTTCACCCCGAACGCGCCGCTGCTCGTGCCGCCGTTCCGCATCTACGTCGACCTCGCGAGCTACGTGCTGTGGCCGGGCGCCTACGTGTTGCAGCAGAGTGCTGTCTGGCAGGTGCCGGCCGGTGTGCAGTTCGTCGGCATCGATCTCACCGCGCAGATGATCGTGCTGCCAGCCGGAACGCAGGCGCCGGGGTGGCAGATGCCGCCCGGCCGCCGCTTCGTGCTGCAGTGATTCCCGTCGCCGCGGGGCGACCCACGAACCTGGCAGAGCACGCATCCGGCCGCCCGATCGCGGCGACGTTGCTGGTAAGGCCGCCGTCACTTCGCGAGCTGCAGGTCGATCTGGAGCGGCTCGGTGCCGACGACGACGGTCGTGCTGCCCTTGGCTTCGCCGTACATGTCGAAGCCGAGCTTGTAGGTGCCCGGCAGCAGCCCGATCGGCCACGGGAAGTCGGCGCCGCCGTCGAGCTGCACCATGTCGTTGACGAGCTGCGCGCCGTGGGCGTCCGTGACGATCACACGCAGCGCGCCGATCCAGCGAGCGCGCGGCGTGCTCGGCAGCAGGCGCACGACCACCGGCGTCGCTCCGCGCACGGTCAGCTCGTTCACCGCCGACGCGCTGCGCGTGATGGCAAACGCCGCCGGCGCGAAGTCGGGGCCGCGCACGACTGCTTCGTCGGCGCCTTCGTCGACCGGCATCGACTCGTACCGGCCCGGCGCCGTCTCGCGGCACGGCATCAGGCTCGACTTCAGCTTCACGGCGGCACCGGTTGCCGGCCGGCCGTCGGCGTGGCGCAGCATGATCACGCACGGCCGCTGCGCGTCGAACGGCAACGGCGGCAGCCGCAGCGTCTCGTTCGCGATGAGCCGCAGGTCATGATGCGACAGGCGGCCGCGCCCCTCGATGTCGCACAGCAGCGAGTACTGGCCCGGCGGCAGCGGGCCGATGCGGAACGTCGTCGTGCCGGCCTCGAGCCGTTCTTGCGGCACCCAGAAGCCACCGCCCTGCATGCTGCGCGCGTAGAGCGACAGCTCGGCCTTGGCCGAAACACCATCGGGCAGCGCGAGCGAGCCCTCGATCCAAGCACTCGGCATCGCGGTGGCCGGAACCCGGATCGTGCGCAGCTGCTCCGACGGTCGCACGTCGTTCTCGATCACGCACGCCACCGAGGCCGCCGCGGAGCGATAGTGGTCCGGGTGCGACGATGCGGCGAACACGAACACGCGATACGGCACGTCCTCGAGCCCCGTGACGCGGAATCGGCCCTGCGCGTCGGTGCGGAACTCGCGCGGACTCGAGCCGCCCAGTGGGCGCGGCGGCGCCATCACGCTGACGCGCCAGTTGGCGAGCGGCTTGTCGTCGGCGTCGACGATGACGCCGGTGATCGCGCGCTCCGGCTCCTTCGTCGGGTTCCACGTCACGTGCTGGCCGTCGGCCGCCGTGAACGACCCTTCGAGGCGCGGCTCGACGTCGACATAGACACGGAATGATCCGGGCACGATGCCGCGCAGCTCATAGCGGCCGTCGCTGTCGGTCCGCGTCTCCGTGGCCGCCGTGCTCAGGCCCAACAGGTACGGCCGCTGCACGTCGACCTGCACGTTCGCGACCGGTGCACCCGACGCGTCGGTGCACCTGCCGCTAAGCGTCACGCCGCTGCGCAGCTGCAGCGTGATGGTCGCCGGCTCGTCGACCTTCGGCTTCACGCGCGCGATCGCCGGCGCGAGCCCGGAGAACGACGCGACGATGCTGCGCTCGCCGGCTGGCACTTCGTCGCAGGAAAAACGGCCCTGTGCATCGGCGGTGAAGAGCAGCTCGGGACGCGCGGTCTTGATCGTGTCGTCGCATGCGATCGCGACGCGGGCGCCTGCCGCGGGACGGCCCTGTGGATCGACGACCGTGCCGGTCACGGTGCAGCTGCGAGGGCCGAGCACCAGGCGGATGGCAACCGGGTCGCGCGGCACGTCGGCGGGCGCGGACTGCGGCAGCTCGTGCACGGCACTGGGCTCGCTGCCGGCGCAGCGCGCGAACACTGAGCTGACGGGCAGGCCGCGCCACGACAGCTCGCCGGCCGCGTCGGTGCTGCCGATCGTGCGGTAGCCCTCGACCGGTCCGTTGACCCATACGTTCGCGTCGCGGCGCGGTGCACCCTCGCTGTCGACGACGAGAACGCGCAGGCGCAGGTCGCCGCCGAGCACGATCTTCAGCGTCGCTTCTTCGCCGGCGCGCACGTCGACGTGCGACGCCTTCGAGTCCTGCTTGGCCTGCGACACGAGCGCGATGTAGTCGCCCGGCTCCAGCGCTTCGAACCTCGCGCGACCGTCTGCGTCGCACTTCGCCCTCGGCGAGTTCGCGACGCGCTTGCGATACGCGGAGACCGTGACGAATGCGGCGGGCGCGTCGTCGGCCCACACCGCGTGGACCACGAGCGACCCGGTCGTCGGCACGGCGCTGCGTTCGCTCGCGCGCGGTGCGTCGGCCGGTGATGCTGCGGGCATCACCCCCGCCTCGGGTGTCGCGTCCGGTGCCGCCGCCGCGGCGACGACCGGTGCTGGCGCCGGCGGCGATGCGTTGACGACGGGCGCGGGCTCGCGCCAGGCGAACGTGAACCAGCCGGCGGCCGCGAGCGCTATGGCCGCGGCGCCCAACACGAGCTTCTTCATGACCCATCCTCCGAGAACGATTCCGGTCGCGGCGACCGCGGTGGTCGCGGTGGTCGCGGTGGTCGCGGCCGCGAGGTGCGTTACCTCCGCGAGCACGGCCTGCCGTGCCGCGGCGAGGCCGAGCGACGGCGTCGCGAGCACGGCAACCGACGCCGTGAGGCCCGTCGGCAGCGCCCGCCGCAGCAACGCGAGCCCGCGGTGCAGCCGCACCTTCACGGTGCCGAGCGGCACGTCGAGGCTGTGCGCGATCTGCTGCAGCTCGAGGCCGTGCACCAGCCGCAGCGACAGCACTTGCCGGTAGTGGCGCGGCAGCGCCTGCACCGCGGTCGCGACCGCTTCGAAGCACTCGTTCGCTTCGGCCCCCGATCAGCCACGGCGCGAGCGGCCGTGTGCGGTCCCACCGCTGCCGCTGCCGGATCGCGTCGACGAACGTCGCCTGCACGAGGTCCTCGGCGACGCCGCCGCCGGCGAGGTGCGCCGCGACGAGCAGCAGCTTGCCCGCGAGCTGGTCGAACACCGCCGCGAGCGCGTCGGGGTCACCGGTATCGGCGAACCGCGCGAACAGGGTCTCGACCGGAGCTTCGTGCACGCCTCGTCTCCGCCCGAGCGGCTCGCCAGGTTTCACGATCCGACGGAAGACCCGCCTACTTGCCCTTCTCGGCTGGCTTGCCGCTCGCGTTCTCGGCCTTGCCGCCGCTCAGGTGCTGCTGCAGGAACGCGCGCGCTTCGGTCCACGCAGCGGCGGCGTTCTTCTGGTCGTAGCGCGCGCCGCTCGGGTTCGCGAACGCGTGCTCGGCGTCGTAGCGCAGCACGCGGCAGTCCTTGCCGAGCTTCTTCATGCTGGCCTCGAGCGCGTCGACCTTCTCCTTCGAGATGCTGCGGTCCTTGGTCCCGAACACCGCGAGCACGGGTGCCTCGATCTTGCCCAGCTCCGCTTCGTCGTCGACGGGCTGGCCGTAGTAGAAGACGCACGCGTCGAGATCGGGCTCGGCGATCGCGAGCTTCAGCGACCAGCCGCCGCCGAAGCACCAGCCGATGCAACCGCGCTTTTTCGCCTTGATGCGGCCGTCGCTGGTCAGGAACGCGAACGCGTCGTGCAGCGTCTCCTTCGCCTGCGCGGCGTCGACCGCCTTCATCGTGGCCATCGCCTCGTCGCTGGTCTTCGCGACGGTGCCGCGATAGAGGTCGACGGCCAATGCCGCGTAGCCTTCACCGGCGAGGCGGTCCGCCCAGTGCTTGATGTGGTCGTTCAGCCCATACCACTCGTGGATCACGATCACGGCGGGCAGCGGCGCCTGCTTGTCCTTCGGCAGCGCGAGATAGTGCTGCGCTTCGCCAACCTTGACCATCGTGCCGGTCGGCTTCGGCGGTGCTTCCTTCTTCAGCTCGTGCAGCGCCGCGAACTCCTTTTCGGAGAGCTCGCCCTGCGCGGGTGTGGGTTTCGGCGGGGACACGGGATCCTGCTGCGCCGCGGCGAACGCGGCGAGCACCATCGGTATGAGGACTCGCATTCCCCAACGATACCGCGGTGCGCCGGCGGCGCGTCAGGCCCGTACGCAACCATCCGGAAAGGACCGGAATGGTCGCGGGCCCTGCAACGCGACGAAGCTCAGTTGCCCGTGTGCACGTGGCCGTAGCCGCTCGTCGTGAAGCCGAACGGGTTCGCGAGCAGGTCGAGCACCGCGAACTGGCCGTAGAACCGGAATCCCACGAGGCCGATCGGGATCGGCACCGGGAAGCTTCCGGACCCGACCGGGTCGAGGACCAGCGCCGCCGACACGCTGAGGTCGGTGAACATGTAGCAGTTCGGCGCGCCGAGGAACGACAGCTCCAACGGGAACGGCGCTCCGTTGGTGAAGCCGGCGAAGAACAGCGCGACCCCGATCGGGAGGCCGTTCGTCAGGTTGAACGCCACCGTGTTGCCGACCACGGCGGAACCCGACATGTTCAGCGTCGGTATGCCGTTGCTGCCGAGGCAGCCGACGCCGTGCGACGACGTCTTCCCGGTCAGCATGCTGACTTCGATCTTGCCGGCGGCGTTGCCGAGCGTGCCGGTAGGCGCGGGCGGGCCCACCGCGCTGACCCAATACAGGCGCTGCCGGATGTCGCGATGGTAGCCGGCGGGCGCCGTGGCTCCCGACGTCGTGATCTGCACGACGATGTCGTCGACGCCGTTGTAGACGAAGAAGGTCTGCAGACCGATCTCATTCCACGCGTTGGCGGTCGTGTTCCAGGTGTAGTTCGTGGCATTCAGCACGGTGACCGCGCCCGCGGTCAGGTTCGAGGCGAACGTGGTCACGAACGCCTGCGCGGGCGGAATGTGGTCGATGACGATCTCGAGCGTGGCGTAGTGCGCGGGCCCGGTCGAGCACGGGGCGAATCCCAGGCCCGTGATCAGGTTCGGCAGGCCGCCGAGATCGGCGACGGTGCACCGCGTCTGGTACTTCTGGTTCGACCAGGTGCTGGTGACCGAGGGGTCGCCGAACGGGATGACGTTGCAGGTGCCGGTGGTCGGATCAATGTTCGGGATGTAGTAGTTCTGGGCGAGCGCGGGGGCGACGCACAGCAGCGCCGTTAACAGGCGAATCGAAAGCATGGTTGACCTCAGGTGCAGGTTGAGTCACGGCTGCCTTCCGGGACCATCCGGAAGGGAGGAGGTATGGTCGTGAGTCACGCGACGTTTGCCAAGAGGGCTCGCGCATAAGTCGTCGCTCCAACGTCACACCGGCGTTCGCATCCCAGCTCCGGCGGCTCGACCTCGAGCACGCGTTCGAACGGAACTGATGGTTTGAGTGGACCTGCCACTGCCCGGTGCATGTTCACACCCGTGAGTCCCCGACGGATTGTGCGTCCCGGTGGCGTGTCCACGCAAACCATCAGTCCCCGTTCGAACCAAGCTTCAATGGACGGCGTGGCCGGCGCGGGCCCGCTGCTGACGCATTGCCGTAATCAGGCCGGCGGTGCCGGGCGGTCTTCCGCACACGCGCGCGTGAGCTCGACACGATCCGGTTCGGCGAGCCCGGGACTGAAATGCAACAACGGCGCGAGCACGTCGCCGGTCTCGAAGTACTCGCGCCGGCAGCCGAGGTGCACCGAGCCCCCGGGCGAGAGGCGGCCGTCTTCGAAGTAGACGAGACGGATGCGCCAGGAACCCTTCTCGATCACGGCCTTGCAGTGGCGACACGAGGCCCGTCCACTCGGCGCCCGCTCGGCGCCGTCGATGCGCGGCACGCGGCGGTGCGCGTTCGCGAACTGCGCGGTGCGTTCGAGTTCGTCGCGCTCCGGCACGGCGACGGTTGCGGCCGCGAGTGCTTCGAGCAGCGGTTCCGGCCGCCTCCACGCCGCACACGCGGGATGGAACCACAGCGTCGCTTCGCCGTCGCCGAACGGGTTGGCCAGACGTTCGCCGAAGCGGACCTCGCCCTTCCCGATCGGCTGGCCGCAGCCGCGGCACTTCGCGCGCGCACTCGGCGCCGGCTCGAACACGTGCGGCATCCCCGCACGCTATCACGTCCGCAGCGCGCGTGGTCTCGAACTGAGCGGTCGGGACGATCCATTGCTGCGGGGCTCACCAGATTCCGCTAAGGCCGCGGCAGAGAGCGTCCGATCAGCGGGGCCGAGGGAGGACTCCGAGGAGAACCAAGAATGAGGACAGGAATCGTTGCGGGGTTTGTCGTTGCTGCCACCACTGCTCAACTGGCCGCGCAGGGCGGTGCTCAATTCACGAGCTTTCAGATCGAGGCCACCGGCGGTTGGTCGATGAACAAGACCGACACATCGCCCGACATGGAGCTGAACCAGTACTTCGTCGCGGGCACCTATCACCTGAAGCCGGTGTTACTGGCCGATCATCCGTGGAACGAGGCCGCGTTCCTCGAGCACAGCACGTTCATCCAGGGCGGCATCAGCTTCGCCGATTTCGAGATCGGCGCTTTCTCTGCCGACGGACCGCTGTTCCGCGTCGGCGGCGCCTACGCCGAGAAGGACAACCCGATCGCGGCGCAGCTCAACATGCAGATCGGCACGCTCGACGGCGACGGCGGGATCGACATCGACCTGATGTCGGTCAACGGCCGCTGCGGCTACTGGCTGCAGCCCAACGCCATCGTCGGCGCCCAGATCACCCTCGAGAAGACCGAGATCGACACCATGCTCGACGTCGACTCGCTGAGCTTCGGCGCGTTCGGCAAGATCGTGCACAGCCTCGGCGAGGGGCGCTCGGTCAACGCCGAGGCCCACCTCGACCTCGTGTCGGTCGACGACGGTGTGTCCGACGAGGACAACTTCGAGTTCGGCGTCGCGGCCGACTTCTACTTCACGAAGCAATACAGCGTCGGCGCGTTCGTGGACTTCTCGGTCGGCGACGCGGCCTCGGACGAGGGCACGACGCTGGGCCTGCGCGGCACGGCCTGGATCACGCCGCAGCTGTCCGTCAACGCCGCGCTGTCGACGTTCATGGCCGACAGCAACGCCGGCAGCGACGAGGACTTCTTCACGCTGTTCTTCACCGGGCGCTTCTGAGTCGGGTTGCACGCGGCGTCAGGCGCCGCAGCAAACCGACCCAGGACCTGGCCGCGCGCCTGCGGCGCGCCGCTTCGGTTCCAAGCCTGCTCACCCGCGGCGCCTGGCGCCGCGGGGATCGGCAGAGAATCCGCGGTCGCCCGAACTGATGGTTCGGGTGGACCGGCAGCAACCCGTCAGCCGCCCGCCTGCGCTTCTCGTTCGGCACGCGCGAGCAGATCTTTGACGCCCAGGTGCGGTGCACCGGTCGAGGTATGAGCGGTCGAGCTCGCGGCTGCGAAGGCGCAGGATGCCGAGCACATCCGACCACTGTCGATCGGCAGGATCACCTGCGATTCCGTGGCCCCGGGCATGACCTCGCGGATGGCCTGGCGCGATAGGAAGGTCGTCATCGCCGACAATTCGTCGGCCATCGCGATGCGCTCTTCGATCGACATGCGGCGCAGCCGTTCCATCTGTACGGCGCGTGCTTTCGGGGTGAGTGTCGTCGAGCACAATCGCCGGCAAGCGTAGCGCGTCCGCGCCCTGGGTCTGCGCCGCGGGGCAACTTCCGACGCCTGACTGGCGGCCTCGCTGCAGCGCGCGCCATCCGCGTCTATGCTCCCGGGATGACGTCTCGCGCCCCCTCGCCGTTCGTCCTCGTCCCCGTTCTCCTGGCCGCCGCCGCGTTCGCGCAGGGCCCGCCACACAACGGCCCGCGCCCGGCCGACGCGGGCTGGTTCGCGCTGACCGGAGCGCGCGTCGTCACGTCGCCCGGAGCGGTGTTGGCGAACGCGACCGTCGTGCTGCGCGACGGCCGCATCACCGCGGTCGGCGACGTGCCCGTTCCTGCGGGTGCTTTCGCGATCGACTGCAAAGGCCTCACGATCTACCCGGGCCTGATCGAACCGTTCTACGCGAGCGACGTACCCGCGCTCGATCCCGCGACCACGGGCCAGCACTGGAACCCGATGGTGCAGGCGCAACGCAACGCGCTCGATGGCGCACTCGTCGCGCAGGCCGACCGCGAGGCGCTGCGTGCGCTCGGCTTCACGACCGCCGCGGTCGCGCCGTCGGGCGGCATCCTGAAGGGCACGGCCGCCGTCGTGCTGCTCGACGAACCGGCCGCGACCGCGCCGGTCCGCGTTGTGCGCAACCCGGCCTACGCGGCCGCGAGTCTGCAGACGAGCCGCGACGGCTATCCCGACAGCGAGATGGGTGCCTGCGCCTTGCTGCGCCAGATGCTGCTCGACGGCAGGTGGTACGAAGGCTGTCAGCGCGCGGTCGCAGCCGACGCGTCGCTCGCCGCGAAGGCGCCGCCGAGCTCGCCCGTGCTGCAGGCGCTCGCCGACCAGAAGGCACTGCCGCTGTGGTTCGACGTGCAGGACGAGCTGCAGGCGCTGCGCGCCTTGAAGATCGCGGCCGAGTTCGAACGGCAGGCCGTCGTGCTCGGCAGCGGCATGGAGTTCCGGCGCCTTCAGGCGCTGGCCGCGGCCAAGGCCAAGGTCGTCGTGCCGCTGCACTTCCCCGACGCACCCGACGTCGCGACCGCGGCGGCAGCCGACCGCGTATCGCTGCGCCAGCTGCAGTCGTGGGAACAGGCCCCCACGAACAGCAAGCGGTTGCTCGACGCGGGCGTCCCGATCGCGTGGACGACAGCGCGGCTGCGCGAGAAGAAGGAGTTCGCCGCGAAGGCGCGCGAGGCGATGGCCTGCGGCGTCACGGCCGACCAGGCGCTCGCCGCGTTGACGACGGTGCCCGCCGTGTGGCTCGGCGTCGCCGACGACTGCGGCACGATCGCCGCGGGCAAGCTCGCGAACCTCGTCGTCACGACGGGCGACCTGTTCGCCGAGAAGACCGAGGTGCGCGACGTCTGGGTCGGCGGCTTGCGCCACGTCGTCGGCGAGCAGAAGGACCGCGGGCTCGACGGCACCTGGGCGTGGCAAGCCGGCTGGCCCGGTGCTGTGTTGCCGAGCCCGGCGACGTTCACGATCGCGGGCGACAAGGTCGCGTTGCGCGCCGGCGAGGCGAAGCTCGAAGTCGCCGGCGTCGCGCGCACCGCGACGACGCTGACGTGCCGCGTGAGCGGCAAGGAGCTCGGCCAGGACGGCGCGTTCTGGCTGCGCCTGCAGCGTGGGCGCGGCGGCGCGGCCGAGCTGACCGGCGTGTGCACGGCCCCCGACGGCAGTGCGCGCGAGTTCCGCGCGAGCAAGAGCGAGCCGGTCGCCGACGCCGCGCTCAAGGAGGCTACCAAAGATAAAGACAAGCCGGAGAAGCTGCCGCCGCCCGCGATCGGGCCGTTGCCGACCCCGCTCGGCGGTTACGGCTTCCTGCAGCAGCCCTCTGCGGAGACGTTCGCGATCGTCGGCGCTGTGGTGTGGACCAGCGACGGCCGCGGCAACGTGCGCGATGGCGCCGTCGTCGTGCGCGATGGCAAGATCGTGTTCGCGGGCCCGCGCGCCGAGATGCCGGCGCTGCCCGCGGGCACCACGACGATCGACGCGGCCGGCAAGCACGTGACGCCGGGCGTCATCGATTGCCACTCGCACACCGGCATCTCGCGCGGCGTCAACGAGGGTGGCCAGGCCGTGTCGGCCGAGGTCCGCATCGAGGACGTGATCGATCCCGACGACGTCAACTGGTATCGCGAGCTCGCCGGCGGCGTGACGCTGGTGAACCAGCTGCACGGCTCCGCAAACGCGATCGGCGGCCAGAGCTGCACCACGAAGGTGCGCTTTGGCGTGCTGCACCCCGACGAGATGCGGCTCTCAGGCGCGCTGCCGGGCATCAAGTGGGCGCTCGGCGAGAACCCGCGCCGCGCGAACGGCACGGCCCCGAACCCGCGCTACCCGAACACGCGTATGGGCGTCGAGGCGCTGATCCGCGACCGCCTCGCCGCGGCCGCGACCTACCGCGCCGAGCACGATGCCTTCGCGGCGCTCACGCCAGCCGCGCGCAGGAAGGCGCTGCCGCCACGCGTCGACCTCGAACTGCAGGCGATCGCGGAGATCCTCGCCGGCACACGAGTGATCCACTGCCACAGCTATCGGCAGGACGAGATCTTCATGCTGTGCAGCGTGGCCAAGCAGTACGGCTTCAAGATCGGCACGTTCCAGCACGTGCTCGAGGGCTACAAGGTCGCCGACGCGATCAAGGCGAACGCGCTCGGCGCGTCGTCGTTCAGCGACTGGTGGGCATACAAGATGGAGGTGCAGGACGCGATCCCCGACAACGGCGCGATCCTGCACGAGGCCGGCGTCGTGGTGTCGTTCAACAGCGACAGCAACGAACACGCGCGGCGGCTCAACAGCGAGGCCGGCAAGGCGGTCAAGTATGGCGGCATAGCACCGGAGCAGGCGCTCGCGTTCGTGACCGCGAACCCGGCGAAGCAGCTCGGGATCTTTGCGCGCACGGGCTCGCTGACGGCCGGCAAGGACGCCGACGTCGCACTGTGGTCCGCCGACCCGCTCGGCTACGAGGCCGTGTGCGAGATGACGTGGGTCGACGGGCGGCTCATGTTCTCGCGCCAGCGCGACGCGGAGCTGCGGCTTGCGATCCAGAAGGAACGGCAACGCCTGCTGCAGAGAGCGCTCGCGGGCGGCAAGGGCCGCACCGCGCGCGAAGGCGATCCGAAGGACGCCTACTGGGCCGCCGAGGATCTCAGCGACGACTACTGCTGCCGCAACTGCGAAGGAGGCCGCTGATGTCCAGGTTCTCCCCCATCGTCGCGGTGATGCTGCCGCTGTTCGCAACTCCGCTCGCGAGCCAGGACCTGCTGCCGAAGGGCGCGCCGCAGCGCGGACCGGTCGTGCTGCAGAACGCCGTGCTGCACACGGTCACCGGCGGTGTGCTGGAAGGCGGCACGTTGTGGTTCGACGGCGGCGTGATCCGCGGGGTGTTGCCCGCCGGCGAGCAGCCCGCGCTGCCGCCCGGGTCTTCGCCGCGCGTGATCGACCTGCAGGGCAAACACGTCTTCCCGGGTCTGATCGCGGGCGCGAGCTCGCTGGGCCTCGTCGAGCTCGGCATGGTCCGGCAGTCCGTCGACACGGACGAACTCGGCGAGCTGTCGGCCGAGGCGCTCGCGATGGTCGCCGTCAACCCCGACTCGGCGCACCTGCCGGTCACGCGCAGCAACGGCGTGCTCGCGACCGTGGCGTTCCCGATCGGCGGCCTGTTGCCGGGGCGCGCGTCGGCGTTCCAGCTCGACGGCTGGACCAACGCCGACCTGACGGTGCGCGCCGACGTCGGGCCGGTCGTCTCGTGGCCGGCGCAGCCGGGCGGCATCGAACGCGGGCGGCGCGGCCCGCGCGGCGGCGGCCCGCCGGCCGCCGAGGCCGCGGACGCGACGAAGAAGGCGCGGCAGCGCATCGACGATGCGTTCGTCGCGGCGCGCGCCTGGCTCACGGCAAAGACAGCCGAGCCGACGCTGCCGGTCGACATCCGACACGAAGCGCTCGCGCCGGCGCTGCGGCGCGAGGTGCCGGTGTTCGTGCTCGCCGACGAGCTCGAGCAGATCGAGTCGGCGGTCGCGTGGTGCCAGGAACGCGCGCTGCGCTGCGTGATCGTCGGGGGCCGCGATGCCGCGGAATGCGCCGGCGCGCTGAAGGCCGCGTCGGTGCCGGTCGTGGTCACCGGCGTGCACAAGCTGCCGCGCCGCGACGACAGCGCCTACGACGAGCCGTTCACGCTGCCGAAACGCCTGCAGGATCTCGGCGTGCCGTTCTGCATCGCGAGCGGCGGCGAGGCGGCGAACGAACGCAACCTGCCGTATCACGCGGCGACAGCCGCGGCGTTCGGCCTCGACCGCGAGCGCGCGCTCGCCGCGATCACGCACGACGCGGCTGTGATCTTCGGCATTGCGGACCGGCTCGGCTCGCTCGCGGCCGGCAAGGACGCGACGCTGTTCGTCGCCGACGGGCATCCGTTCGAGCTCCAGACGAAGATCGAGCTCGCGTTCGTGCAGGGCCGGCAGATCGACCTTCGCAACAAGCACACCGAGCTCGCGAAGAAGTATCGGGAGCGTTACCGGCAGCTCGAAGGCAAGTGACGCGCGGCGCCGTCGTCCTGCCGGCGCCTCGGGAGCGGAACGCTACCGTTCGAAGTGCGACACCACGCTGTTCGTGAGCGTGATCTCGCCGGTGCCGGGGTCGAAGCGCGCGACCTGCCAGTGCACCTCGCTGCCGGCGAGCAGCGGGTTGCTCGGCACGGGGTATCGATAGCCGTGCACGCGGCCCCGGTTTCCGGAGACGCGGAAGGATTCCAACCTGCCACCACCTCGCGATAGAGTCGCGGCATGGCCGAAGCGAAGAAGAGCCCCACCGCGAAGAAGCCGACCGGCGCGAAGAAGCCCGCCGGCGAGAAGAAGCCCCGCGTCTCCAAGAAGCCGAAGGCCGCGCCGCAGTCTGCCGGCATCGCCGCAACGGAGGCGGTCGGCGGCAGCCCGCCGTCGGAGATCACGTCGCTCGAGAAGCGCATCACCGACATCGGCGGCGCCGTGATCGGCCCGTACCGCGAGCCACTGGGCGGCAACTGGTGCGTCTTCGCGATGCTGCCGATCGACCAGGTCGAGCCGACGCCGTATCAGCGCGAGCTGTCGAAGACGCACGCCGATCGCCTCGCGATGGTCATCCCGAAGGTCGGCCGCTTCCTCGATCCGATCGTCACCGTGCCGACGCCCGACGGCTTCCGCTCGCCCAACGGCATGCACCGCCTGAACGCGATGCGCACGCTCGGCGCCAAGGCGATCACCGCGCTCGTCGTGCCCGAACCCGAGGTCGCGTTCCGCATCCTCGCGCTGAACACCGAGAAGGCCCACAACCTGCGCGACAAGTCGCTCGAGGTCGTGCGCATGGTGCGTGCGCTCGTCGGCGACGGCAAGAACGGCAAGCGACCCTACAACGAGTTCCAGCTCGAGCTCGAGTCGCCCGCGTTCCTAACGATCGGCGTCTGCTACGAGCAGAACGGCCGCTACTCGGGCGGCGCGTATCTCTCGGTCGTCAACAAGTGCGAGGAGTGGAGCGACAAGCCGCTGAAGGACGTGCTGCCGGTCAGCGAGAAGCGCAGCAAGCGCCTGCTCGAGCTCGACGAACTGGTCAACGCGGCGGTGCAGCGGCTCAAGGAGCAGGGCTTCCAGAGCGGCTACCTGAAACCGGTCGTGGTCGCGCGCATCAACCCGCTGCGCTGGATCAAGGCCAAACCCGGCCAGCCGATCCGCGGCGAGTTCGACAAGACCATCGACAAGATGATCGAGGGTGCGAAGTCCTTCGACGCCTCGAAGGTGAAGGCTACCGACATCGCTGCCGCTGCCGCGAGCGGCGGCTCCGCGGAGGAGTGAGCCCCCCACGACGAGCCGCAGCGTGGATCGCCGAGACGCCGATGAATGCGCGCCAGAGCGGGGTCTCGCGCGGCCAGCTCACGCGCGCCCTTGCCGACGAGCGCTCGGGTCAGGGATCGAGTCATCTGCTTTGCCCGCTACCATAGCTGTACCGATGGCTTCCTCGACGACGCAGCGCCGCGGCCCCGGCCTCTCGCGACCACGGCGTGCGGCCGTGTTGCTCGCGACGCTGCTCGTGGTTGCGCTCGGCACCGGCGCGGTCTGGTGGTGGTCGCCCGCACCACCGCCGCCAGCGAACGCGACGACCATCTCGGATGCGGCAGCCGCCGGCGAAGCGCAGGCGACGACTAGCGAGCCCTTGCCGCCCGAATTGCCGGCGCGCAGCGAGGCCGCGACGCGCACAGCGGTCGTCGGCAGGGCAATCGACTACGGCGGCGGGCCGCTCGCAGGCTTCCGTGTCGTTCTGCAGCGAATGGATCCCAAGCCGGTGCCGATCGCGCCGCTCGCGATGCAGCTCGAACGGACAACACAACACGGTCGCTACCCACCCTTGCGCACCGAGACGGACGATGCGGGCCGCTTCGCGTTCGAATCGCTCGACGCCGGCAACTACCGCTGCCACATCTCCGATCTCGAGCGGCACGCGGAGGAGTTCGCACTCGGTACCGGTGAGGTACGCGAGCTCACGCTGCACAGCCCGCTCGTCGCGCTGACCCTGACCTTTTCCCGCCGCGGCGAGGTCGTGCAGGACTGCCTCGTCGAAGTCAACGACGGCAAGGAGCCGCGCACACTGCGCTCCGACAAGACAGGCGTGACGCGCTTGTTCGCCGCGCCAGGCCGTTGCGAGCTGACCGTGCGTCTCGATCGGCGTATGCACCACAGCCCGAGCCGCGGTCCGTGCATCAGCCGTCATGTTCTGCTCGTCCCCGACGGCGTGCCGGCGTTGCAGTGGGGCTGCGAGATCGGCGGCACGGAGCTCGTGCTCGAGGTCGAGGATCCACATGGCCAGGCGTCGCGGTTGCACGCTTGAACGCGCTCGCCGGCAACGGCTCCTTGGCGACGAACTGCGGCGGCGCCGGGAGTGCACCCGCTTTCAGCACGGCATCGGGGTTCTCGGCCGCCTGTCGCGTGAAGGACGCGTTGATCCGGCAGTATCGGCGCGGCAGCTGCGCGTCTGCGCCGATGGCGCTGCAGCCGATGCATGAGTGCCCCGATTCCGCCAGCGGTTGCATCGACGCCCCGCATCTTCGCTCAAACGACCAGTTCTCGTGTGCAACCGGACACCTCCGCAACACTGTCAGGAGTGTCTCCGGTCTCAGCCAGGGAGCTGTCAGCCATGTCCCTGGGCCGACCTGTCAGGGGATGTACCCGGTCTGGACCGGGCCGTACCCTCGCACGCCGCTTGACACTCGGAACCAGGATGATAATATCTGCTGAATCAGATGACCGCTCTCCCCGTTCCCCCAACGGCCCGGCGCCCGAAGAACCGTCGCCCGAAGAAGTCGCCGCAGCAGGGCGTGTTGCCGTTCCGCCAAAACGGCGGCCGCAGACCAGGTGCGGGCAGGAAGCCCAAGGGTGAGAAGGCGGGTGTCAGCCACGCGCCGCGAGCACTGCTCGCGGCGCGATTCCCGGCGCATGTGACCCTGAAGCTGCTGAAGGGCTTGCCGCGCTTGCGCAGCAAGAACGAGTACTCGGCGTTGCGCGCGGCCTTTGTCGCCGGATGCACTGGCATAGCCCGTGCATCCGGCGGCGGCAGCTTCCGCCTCTGTCACTACGCGGTGCTCAACGACCACCTGCACCTGCTCGTCGAGGCGCGCGACCGCCAGGCGCTCTCGCGCGGCCTGCAGGGCCTCGCCATCCGGATCGCCAAAGCCTTGAACAGGCTCTGGCGACGCCGCGGCACCGTGTTCGCCGACCGCTACCACGACCGCATCCTCAAGACGCCGCGCGAGGTCCGCAACGCACTGCGCTACGTGCTCGGCAACGGCAAGAAGCACGCAGCCGAGGGTCGTGAGGTCCACGTGCACGCCGTCGTCGATACCTTCACCTCGGCGCCGTGGTTCGACGGCTTCCGCGAACGCGTCACCGTTCGCGGTCTCGACGCCATCGAGCGTCCGATCACCGACGCTCGATCGTGGATGTTGACGATCGGCTGGCGGCGGCACGGGCTGCTTTCCGTGCACGATCTACCCGCTACCGGCTAGAGTCGACGCAGACTCACCGGAGCTTCGCGAACCACGGCGCGAGCACGAGCGCCACGACGCACGTGACCTTGATCAGGATGCTGAGCGCCGGACCGGACGTGTCCTTGTACGGGTCGCCGACCGTGTCGCCGACGACGGCCGCCTTGTGCGGGTCCGAACGCTTGCCGCCGTGCGCGCCGCCCTCGATGTGCTTCTTCGCGTTGTCCCAGGCGCCGCCGGCGTTCGCCATCATCAGCGCCAGCAGCGCGCCGCACACCGTGGTGCCCGCGAGCAAGCCGCCGAGTGCCTTCACGCCGAGCACCGCGCCGACCACGAACGGAGCCAGCACCGCGATCAGCCCCGGCAGCACCATCTCGCGCAACGCGGCGCGCGTCGTGATGTCGACGCACCTCGCGCTGTCCGCCTTGGCCTTGCCCTCCATCAACCCCGCGATCTCGCGGAACTGCCGGCGCACTTCCTCGACGACCTTGCCTGCGGCACGCCCGACGGCGGTCATCGTCAGCGCCGCGATCAGGAACGGCACCGTCGCGCCGATGAACAGCCCGACGAGCACGTGCGAGTCCGTGAGGTTCAGGTCGAGGATCTGTCCAGGCGGCGTCACCGCGCTCGCATAGGCAGTGAACAGCGCGAGTGCCGTGAGCACCGCGGAACCGATCGCGAAGCCCTTGCCGATCGCGGCCGTCGTGTTGCCGAGCGCGTCGAGCTCGTCGGTCACCTGGCGGACCTCCGGGCCGAGGTGCGCCATCTCGGCGATGCCGCCCGCGTTGTCGGCGATCGGTCCGTAGGCATCGACCGTCATCGTGATGCCGACCGTGCCGAGCATGCCGACGGCTGCGAGCGCGATGCCGTAGTAGTTCGCGACCTCGAACCCGTACCAGGTGAGGCAGCAGATGATCGCGATCGGCAGCGCGACCGACTGCTTGCCGATCGCGAGGCCCGCGATGATGTTCGTCGCGGGACCGGTCAACGACGCCTCTGCAATGCGCCGCACGGGATGTGACGACGTGTAGTACTCGGTGACGAGGCCGATCGCGACCCCGCCGATCGCGCCGGCGAAGATCGCCCTGAACGGATACAATGCGGCTGCACCGGGCGCCGCCGCGAGCGGCAGCGCTTCGACCGCGAACCACGCGAGGACCAGGAACAGGGCCGCAGCCAACAGCGCGACGGCGCGCAACGCGACGGCCGGCTTGCCGCGGGCGAGCCACTTCATCGAGACCATCGCGAGCACCGTGCTGCCCAGCCCCGCCACGGCGAGCACGAGGGGCAGCGCGATCGCGTTCGCGCGCGAAGCCGCCGCGATGGTCGGGCCCGTCGCGGCGATCGCGATCGCGGCGACAATCGCGTCGACATTGCTCTCGAAGATGTCGGCGCCCATGCCCGCCACGTCCCCGACGTTGTCGCCGACGTTGTCGGCGATGGTCCCGGGGTTGCGCGGGTCGTCTTCGGGAATACCGGCTTCGATCTTGCCGACGAGATCCGCACCGACGTCGGCTGCTTTCGTGTAGATGCCGCCGCCGACGCGCGCGAACAGCGCGATGGAGCTCGCGCCCATCGCGTAGCTGCTCACGATCTCGCTGTAGGGCACGAAGCTCTGCTCCTCGTGGACGCCCAGGTCGACGAGAAGCCAGGTCAAGACGCCGAGACCGAGCAGTCCGAGCGCGGCGACCGCGAGGCCCATGACGGCGCCACCCTCGAACGCGACGATCAGCGCGAGCTTGCGCCCACCCTGTCTCGCCGCCTCGGCCGTGCGCACGTTCGCGCGCGTCGCCGAGTGCATGCCGAGGAAGCCAGCGACGACCGAGCACAGACCGCCGAACACGAAGGACCCGGCGCTCTCCCAGCCGATCGCCCATCCGAGCAGCGCAGCCACGCCGAGCATGATCGGCAGCAACACCGTGTACTGCCGCTTCAGGAACGCCATCGCGCCGGCGGCGATCAGGTTGCCGATCGCCTGGGCATTCGCCTCGCCGGGCGAGTGCTGCGACATCCGCCAGTAGAGAACCAGCGCTGCCGCCAGGCCCGCTATGGCGATGAAAGGGATGTACGGGACGAGATCTAGCACGTGGGTTGGGTTTTGGAGCGGCGAAGTAATAGCGGCGCCACGTTCCACCAGGAAGCGCAATGGGGGGATTCGTCGCCCCTGGCCGGCGGCGCACAGCAATGCATCGGAGTGGACGGCCGCCGGTCTTGATGTGCTTGCGCCAGCGACCGGGCACGCGCGCCGCGAACGGCCGCGTTGCCTGCTCGTGTCGCGGTCCGCGGCCGCGCCTTGCGCGGCGCATCGGTGTGATCGGATCGGGCAAGGCGGCCTTGTCGCTCGCTCTGCTCGCCAGTGCCGCGATCGGCCCTGCGCAGCCCGCAGCCGTGGAACCCGCGCGCATGCTGCAGCGGTTGCGCGACGACGCGCGCGATGCGGCGTGCGACGTCCTGATCGCGGCGCTCGATGGAGCCTTCGCAGCGCGTCACGTTTCCGACGAAGAGCTGATCGCGCCCGACCACAAGCAAGTCGTCCATCCGGCCGATCCGGTGCTCTCCGGCAGCCATCTGTCGACTCCCACGCTCGCAGCGGCGTGTCTGGCCGCGAGGAAGTACACGGCGGCGCTGCCCAGGATCCGGGAGCTCGCGAAGAACGCCGCGGAAAGCGATGCGGAGCTGCTGCGCGTCGCGATCGCGCAGCTCGAGCGAGTGCAGTGAAGGGCTGGCGCGCCGCCGGGAACGTCGGCGGCGACTGGCGCCGCGCCGTGTTTCCGCGGCTACGATGGTCGCTCTCCACAGACGAGGTACCCACATGGTAACGAGACGCATCGGTGTGATCGGTTCGGGCACGGTTGGCGAGACGCTCGCGAACGGCTTCCTCAAGCACGGCTACGAAGTGCAGCGCGCGAGCCGCGACCCGAAGAAGCTCGCGGGCTGGAAGGAGAAGGCCGGGACGCGCGCTTCGATCGGGACGAACGCCGAGACGGCGCGCTTCGGCGAGATGATCGTGCTCGCGGTCAAGGGCGACGCGGCCGAGAGCGCGGTCAAGGCCTGCGGCACCGACGCGCTCGGCGACAAGGTCGTGATCGACGCGTGCAACCCGATCGCCGAGACGCCGCCGGAGCAGGGCGTGCTGAAGTTCTTCACGGGGCCGAACGAGTCGCTGATGGAGCGGCTGCAGAAGCTCGCGCCGCGCGCGCGCTTCGTGAAGGCGTTCTCCTCGGTCGGTGCGGCGCTCATGGTCAACCCCGACTTCGGCGGCACGCGTCCCACGATGTTCCTGTGCGGCAACGATCCGAAGGCGCGCATCGCGGTGCGCGAAATCCTCGACCAGTTCGGCTGGGAGACCGAGGATCTCGGCGGCGCGGCGGCCGCGCGCGCGATCGAGCCGCTGTGCATGCTGTGGTGCATCCCGGGCTTCCTGCACAACCAGTGGAGCCACGCGTTCAAGCTGTTGCGCAAGCGGTAACGCGGCCGGCCGGGCATGCGGGGGAACCGGGGCGCTGGTTCGATTTGACGAACTGCGCGCCAGCTCTCTAGAACCGTGGCCATGGACGCCACGGTCGCCGCGATCCAGCAGTACTACCCACAGGTCTTCCACGCCTGCCACGTGCGGCACGAGCGCCGCCGTTCGAACGCGTTCCGGCTGTCGGAGCGCGACAGCTCGATCCTCGCGCACGTCGGCGCCGACTGGACCATCACGGCGCGCGATCTCGGCCGCCACTTCGGCCTCGGCGCGCCGACGCTGTCCGACGCGCTGCGGCGGCTCGAACGACTCGGCTACGTCGCGCGCGAACCGCGCAACGGCCGTTCGCCGGCGCGCCCGCTGCGGCTGACGGCGCTGGGCCGCGAGGCGCTCGCCGCGACGTCGGTGCTCGACACGGGCCGGCTCACCGCACTGCTCGAACACCTCACCACGCGCGAACGCGAGACCGCCGTCGCCGGCCTGCGGCTGCTCGCGCGCGGCGCGCGTTCGCTCGCCAACGAGGAGTGTCGCCCATGACATGGTTGTGGATCGCGCTGGCCGTCGTCGCGGGCCTCGTCGTGCTGATCGCCGTCACCGGTGCCCTGCTGCCCAAAGCACACGCCGCCGCGCGGCGCATCACGCTGCGGCAACCGGCGGCAACCGTGTTCGCGGCACTCGCGGACCGCGCCGCGATGCCGCAGTGGCGCAAGGACCTGGGGTCGGTGCAGGAACTGCCCGCGAAGAACGGCAAACGCTGCTGGCGCGAGGTCTCGGGCTTCGGGCCGATGGACCTCATGGTCGAACGCGAACTGCCGGACCGCGAGATCGTGCTGCGCATCGTCACCGAGGGCTCGCCGTTCGGCGGCACGTGGACGTTCCTGCTCGCGCCGAAGGGCGGCGGCACCGAGGTCGCGATCACCGAGAACGGCGAGGTCTACAACGTGTTCTTCCGCGCGCTGTCGCGCTTCGTGTTCGGCCACCGCGCCACGATCGACGGCTTCCTGAAGGCGCTCGGCGCGAAGTTCGGCGAGCAGGTCGTGCCGGTCGACGCCGAGCCGGCGCCAGTCCCGTCGTGAAGGCGCGCCTGATCGGTCAACTTCTTCTGCTCGGACTGCGGCCGTCGATTCACAGCGATGCGAGCAGTGCCTGCGCCTTCTTCGCCGCCTCGGTACCGGCGTGCTTCGCGATGAACCTCGTCAGGTCGTCGCGCAGGTCCCGCCGCCTCGACGTGTTCGGCTTCGCGCGCAACGCGTCATAGGCCTTCTGCAGGGGCTGCAGTTCCTTGGCCGCAGCCGCCTCGCGCTTGGTCGCGGGATCGTCGCGCAGCCTCTTCAGCAGCTGCGCCGCCTTGTCGCCGACTGCAGTGCCGGCGAACCGGCTCTGCATCTTTTCGAGCAACTCCGCGCGCCCGGCGGCGTCAGGCTCCACGAGCGCGATTGCCTCGAGTTGCCGCTCCGCGTGCGCCGTCTCGACGTCGAGCTGCCATCGCACGCGCGCGACCGCGGCGGCGACGTCGGGAGCCAGCGGCTTCTCACTCATTCGGCCGAGCAAGCCATGTGCCTCGCCGAGCCGGTCGGCGCGCAGCGACTCGACCAGCGGGCCCGAGCCCGGCGTGTTCGCCAGCAGCGACTCCGCGTCGATCCGTTCGAGACGCCAGCTCGACAGCGCGAGCACCGCGAATGCGGTGGTGACGACGCGTCCACCCGCCTCCCCCCACACGTCGTTGGGATCCCACGAACCGGCGGCGCTCTTCTCCTTGCGTTGCGTGCTCAGCAGCGCCTTCTGCAGCGCCGCGTCCCACTTCCTCGCCGCGGCGGTGCCCGCCATCATCGCCATGCACATGCTGCCGTGGAACCAGTAGTACGTGTCCCCGCCGCCCTCGTCCCACGTCGGCAGCTTGGCCACGATCGTGTTCGCTGCGGCGCGCGCGAGCGCCGACTCGGGAACCAGGCCGCTGATCAGGCGCGCGTGCAGCCCCGCCGCCGTCCCGGCCTCGCCGCGAGCGGCCGGGAAGCGCTGCCAGCTGCCCACCGGACGTGACGATGGCTCGCCGCGGTTCAAATAGCCGCAACTGCCCGTCGGATCGGTGACCTGGTCGAGCCATGCCAGCGCGCCGCCGGAGTCGGCCGGCGGAACCGAGAAGCCTGCGTACGCCGCCTCGGCGAGGGCGGCCATGCACCACGAAGTGACCGACGTGTCGGCCTCCGGCTTGCCCGCCTCATAGCGCCACCCGTGCGCAGGGTGGCGATGCTGCGCGAGGTAGCGCAGCGCCGACTCGGCCGCGGCGCGATACGTCGTGTCGTTCAGCAGCACGCTGGCCTCCGTCAACGCCAGCGTCGCTATCGCCTGGCCGTAGATGAAATCGGACGATGCGTTGTCGACGCGGCCATCCTTGCCGATCGACTTCGCGAGCCAGTACGCACCCTTGTGGATCGCTTCGGCCAACACGGTGTCGCCTTGCGCGAGGATCGCGAGTAGCGCGAGGGCCGTGGCGCCGACGTCGTGCTGCCCGGCGCCAGGACCCGTGCACGCGTCGGCCGGCGGATCGTGCTTCATGAACTTGTCGCAGTCCCATCTGCCATCGGCGTCCTGATGCGCCGACAGCCAGCCGACGCCGGCACGCACGGCCTGCAGCACGTTCGGATTCTTGCACGCATCGCGGCGTGCGGCGCGTCCCTCCAGCAACGATGGTGCGGCAGCTTTCGACGGCGGCGCGCCGGCCGGTGCTGGAGCATCCTGCGCGAGCGGTGCCGTCAGCAGCGCGAACGACGAGAACAAGCAGAGAGCCGGTGTCCGGAGGTCGGGCATGGGCGGCGGTACGCGCAAGGATACCCGTTGCCGACCGCGGATCCGGCGGCCGTCGCGCTACTTCTTCGCGGCTGGCGGCCGCGACTACTTCACGTCGACCGTGACCGGCTCGCTGCCGACAACGACCGTCGCGGGCTCGAACACGACGTTCGCGCCACCGCTGCCGCGCGAGCATACCCGCACCACGGGCGCGTTCTCCGTACGTGCAGCGGGACGGCACGTTGGCCGTCCCGCTGCCGCTACTGAACATCGCCGCGATCGGGCTCCTGCCCGTCGCAACGGCCTGGCATTACCAGACGCCGACGGAGCTCGTGACGCCGTTGCTGGTCGTCGCGCCGAAGGCGTTCTGGCCGGTTGGCAGCGAGTTCGGCGTGAACAGCGCCGCCGACTGCGACCAGAGCGTGGTGCCGGTCGGCAGCCCGGGCGGCCAGTTGAACGTGACCGACTGCGTGGCACTGGCGCCCACCATCGACTGCACGAAGTCGAGCGACGCCACGTTCAGGGCACAGCCCGGGGCGCCCAGGAAGCCGAGGTCGATGCCCGGAGGCGGGATCTGGCCGACGCTCAGGATGTGCAGCGCGACATACAGCCCCGACGACGGCGCGAACTCGGGGATGTTGCTCGTGGTGTAGGTCGTGGTCGACGGCGACACCGGCGTCGGCGACGCGCTCAGGGCCAGTGACACCAACTGAATCGTACCGACGGTGATCGGCAGGGCCGTGGCGAACGCAATGTTGCCCGGATCGCTCGACGCACCGGCAGGCGAGTAGCCGACCAGGTGCGGCTCCCCGGCGGGCAGCGTGTGGCCGTTCGCCGAGACCGACACGTGCGCGATCGTGATGGAGCCGGTCGCGGAGTCGAACTGGAACTGCATCGTGCTGGCGTCCGCGACGGTCGTGCCGCTGAAGTTGTAGACCCCGTCCCAGGTGATCGTGGCGAGCGCGGGGTTCACCTGTTCGAACTTGACCTGGCCGCTGCCGACGGCCGCCGGGTTGTAGTCGTGCCACGCGTACCAGGCCGTCTGCGTGTTGGCCAGCATGGTGGCGACGGTCGGGATGTAGCCCACGCCGTTGCCGCCAGCCACCGACACGAAGCCGTTCGAGCAGACCATGAGCGTGGCCGCAGTGCCACCCGGGTACGGGAACGGGATGGTCAGCGCCGGCGTCGCCACTTGCGAGTCGTCGGTCAACACGAGCGGGATCGCCGCGCCCGTGGGCGGGACGTACGTGCCGCTGTTGAGGACGACGTAGCCGCTGGGCGTCGGGAACAGCGTGATCGCCGTGCCGTTCAGCGTGGCCGCCGACACCGCCGGCGGCGTGGTCAGCTGGTAGAACGAGTTGCTGGTCGTGTAGCAGCCGCTGCCATACGTCGTGTGCGACCCGGCACAGTTCGAAGCGACCCAGACGTAGCCGAGGCCTGCGGGGACGAGCTGCAGCGTCTTGCCGGTCAAGTCGAAGGTCAGGCCGACGTTGTTGAACAGTTCGTAGTTCGTGGTCGTCGCCGAGACGTTCGGCGTCGAGAAGTCGGCGGTCGGCGGCACGGGCGCGCCGCCACCTTCGGACATGCCGACCAGGTAGTCACCGGTCGTCGCGATGATGCAGCGCCCGTCGTAGGCGAACAGGATTTCACCGGTGGAGAGCAGCTGCATCTGGAAGGTGAACGTCGGTGCCGCTGTGCCGTACTCGACCACGTTCTCCCACGTGATCACAGCCTTGCCCGGCATCGCGTTGAACTTCACGCTGCCTGGCGCGATCACGTTCAGGTCGCTCCAGTAGGCGCAGATCTTCGGCGAGCCGGCGACCAACGACGCCGTCGTGCCGGTGCAGCAGAGCGCGCCGCCGGCTGCCGGGACGCCGGCGTTCGACAGATAGACGAAGCCATTCGTGCACGGGTGCACGTTCGTGTATGTGGTGCCACCGAACGGGAACGCGAAGCCGAGCGCCTGCATCGGCAGCACGACGTCGTCGCCGGTACCGACGGAGACGCCCGTGGCCGGTTCGTAGCACTGGGCCGGCAAGGTCAGGGAAATGCCGAGCACCGTGACAGCGCTGATGGCGAGATGACAGAGTTTGAGCATGGTGATTGTGGAACTGCTGAGTAACGGACCCGCAGCAGCGGGTCGGGGACAGAGGCATCAGAATGCCAGTGATTGGCGACGTTGCAAGGCGCGAGTCGGCCATGTTGAAAAGCGACCGCTCGCACTTGCGCGGGAAAGAAAGAGCGACGCCGCAATGTGCGGACGAACGGGTGACGATCGCGCGCTCGCGGGCACAGCGGCGGCGGCACCGGGGAACCGCGTTCGCGGCGAGCGAGTCAGGCGAGGACGTGGTCCTTTGCGGTCACCCGGCAGAGCGTTGGGCGGGCGGCGGCTACGAGCCGCAGTGAGCACCGGCTTGCGGGCACGGCTCGGAGGCGATCTACTCCTGTGATCTAGTCAACTAGACCACTAGAGCACGCCCAGATGTTCCTGCGCATCGACCCCAACAACGGCATCCCGCTCGGCGTGCAGATCTGCGCCGGCCTGCGGCTCGCGGTCGCGACACAGCGGCTGCACGCCGGCGATCGGCTGCCGTCGGCGCGGGACCTCGCGGGCGAGCTGCGCGTGAACTTCCACACCGTGCGCAAGGCGTTCGCGGATCTCGAGGCCGAGGGTGTGCTCGAGACGCGGCGTGGCCTCGGCACGTTCGTCGCCACAGCACAGCGCGCGGGCCGCGCGGAGCTGAAGCGGGTCGTGCGCGAGCACGTCGGCGGATTGCTGGGGCAACTCGCCGGCGGCGACGTCGATCACGACGAAGTGCGCGCGCTGTGGCTCGAGGAGTGGGAGCGGCGAACGGCCGCGTCGCGGAGGAAGCCATGAACCAACACCAGCAGCTCGATCCGATCGTGCAGTGGGACGGCGTCGGCAAACGCCGCGGCAAGCGGCAGGCGCTCGAGGACTTCTCGCTCGCGGTCGCGCCCGGCCGCGTGCTCGGCCTGATCGGCCCGAACGGCGCCGGCAAGACCACGGCGATCGAGCTGCTGCTCGGCATGCCGGAGCTGCTCGCGGACCTCGTCGCCGAACGCGAACGCGAGTCGCGGCCGGCGGCATGATCGCGTAGGCTGCGCCGCTGCCCGTGTCACACCCACGCACCACCGAGCTGCTGCAGCATCTGGAACAGAACCGCGCGATCCTGCGCGAAGCGCTCGACGCGGCGCCGTTGCCGTTGCGCGAGCGCCAGCCGGCGCCGGAACGGTGGTCCGTCGCCGAAGTGCTGGAGCACCTCGCGATCGTCGAACAGCAGATCGGGGTGTTGCTGCAGCGTGGGCTGCGGCGCGCGACGGCCGGCGGGCCGCTGCCGCCCGACATCGACCACACCCCGGTCGTGCCGACGATCGACGCGGCGCGGCTGCTCGACCGCGAGCAGCGCATGCAAGCGCGGCAGCCCGTGCTGCCGTCGCGCGGCCTTTTGGCTGAGCAGGCATGGCGGGAGCTCGGCGCCTCGCGCGTGGTCCTGCGTTACGTCGTGCTCGCCGCGGACGGGCTCGACACGACGTCGATCAAAGCACCGCATCCGGTCTTCGGCGAGCTGACGTTCCACCAGTGGGTCGCGTTCGTCGGCTTCCACGAAGCGCGGCACGCGGCGCAGATCCGTTCGACGACGGCGGCGCTGCAGCGCTGAGCGCTGCGCGGCTTCCTACCTGTGCTCGAGCCCAGGCTGCACGCTCAGCCACGTGGTCGCGACCTGGATCGCGGCGGCGACGAGGAACACGGCGAGCCGAGTAGGCCAGCGCGAGGAATCACGCGCAAGGAAAGCTGCGCCGATGCCCACCGCCGACCCGAGGCCGATCGCCACCGTCAGCGCGATCTCGGCGACAGAGAACGTGCCGGTGACCACCTTCGTGATGCCGAGCAGGTAGAGCCAGATCAGCACCATGATGCACAGCCAGAACGCCAGCATCGCCATCGCCGCGAAGCGCGACCAGCCAAACCGTGCGAGCCGGAACCCGAGGACGACCACCATGGGCGAGACCTGGACGGCATGCCGCAGCGGCGTGTGGCTGACCACGCCGACGAGCAACAGCGACACGATCACGGCGACGAGTGCCCAGGCCAGTGTCCTCTCGGCGCGGTTCATGTCCCTTCTCCGGGTTCTGTTCGCATGGTTCGCAACTCCGGCAGGATCATCAGAAGCACTCCGCGGAACAAGCGCAGCGTGGCCGACCCAGAAGAAGTGCCCGGCCGGCGAGTCCGCGCGAGTCACAGGCCGCACGCCGCCGGCATCGCGGTTGCATGGCGCGCGCGGTCGCCACCCCCGTGCAGCAGAACGAACCCATGAACATGTTCGCCGCGAACCGTCTGCTCGTCGTCCTTGCGTGGTGCGCAGCGGCGCTGCCGGCGCAGAAGGCGACACCGCGTTTCTTCCTGCCCGACGTGCCATACGACTATGCGCCCCTCGCGGCGCCGGGGCTCGCAGCGCACTTCTCGCTACCGGGTCGTAACGGAACCATTCCGAACGGTGGCTGCGGACCCCTTTCGAGCACGCCGCCAGCGCCACCCCCACCCGATCGCACGAACGAACTGGCCACGCTCGGGCGCGTGCTGTTCCACGATCCGCTGTTGTCGCGCAACCAGACGCGCTCGTGCGCGAGCTGCCACCAGCAGTCGCGCGCATTCGCCGATGGCCACGCGCACAGTCGCGGCTTCGGCGGCCGCTCGACGCGCCGCAACTCGATGTCGATCGCGAATCTCGGCCAGTTCGTCCGCGGCTTCTTCTGGGACGCGCGCGCCGAGACGCTCGAGAAGATGGTCGTGATGCCGATCCAGGATCCGATCGAGATGGGCATGGACCTGCCCGGCGTCCTCGCGCGGCTGCGGACCGAACCCGGCTACGCGGAGTTGTTCGCGCGCGCGTTCGGCGATCCGGCGATCGACGAACGTCGCCTCGCCGAGGCGCTCGCGCAGTTCGTGCGTTCGATCGTGTCGCTGCGCAGCAGCTACGACGAGGGGCTCGCGGCGACCGGCGACGTCGACAAGGACTTCCCGAACTTCACGGCCGCCGAGAACCGCGGCAAGAAGTTGTTCTTCGGCGACGCTGGGACGCGCCCACAGTCGTGCGCAGCCTGCCACGTCGAGCGCGTTTTCGCCTGGTGCGGCAACAGCTTCTTCATCGACCCGGTGTCGCTGCAGACCGACTGCTGCCGCAACAACGGTGTCGACCTCGGTCGTGCGTCGGACGACGCCGGCCTCGGCAACGTGACCGGCAAGGCCGAAGACCGTGGCAAGTTCCGCGCGCCGTCGCTGCGCAACGTCGAGCTGACCGGGCCCTACATGCACGACGGTCGCTTCGCGACGCTCGAACAGGTGATGCAGTTCTATTCCGACCGCGTGCTCGCCCACCCGAACCTCGACGAAGTGCTGCGCCACGACGCGGGCAAGTCGGGATGGGGACAGCCGGCCGGGACGCCGGCGCCGGTCGATCTGACCATGGGCATGGCACCGGCGCAGCGGCTCGGCGTGCCGCTGAGCAGTCGCGAACGCGCCGACCTGGTCGCGTTCCTGAAGACGCTCACGGACTGGGAGCTCGTGCGCGACCCGCGCTTCGCCGACCCGTTCGTGCGGCGGCGCGCGCCGTAGGTGGCCCGCCTCACCGCGCCGGTCGCACCGCCGCAAGAATCTGCCGGAGCGCCCCGAGGTGATAGGCGGTGTGCGCAACCGTGGAGACCGCGGCGGCAGCGCCCATGTCGTCCCAGCTCGTTCGCGCGGCGACGACCTTCTTCCACTGTTCGGCTTCGCGGCCGAGACCGTCGCGCAGCTTCCGCCACTGGTCTTCGGTGACCGTGGTGCGCTGCCAGCTGCCGTTCCAATCGGCGCCCGCCCACGGATTCGGCTCGCCCGCCGCCCATCGGTTCAGGATGCCGATCCCGAACTGGACGTGATCGACGTGCGCGGCGATGGACTTCTGTGCGGGCGACGGCTGCGTGGACGCCGCCTTCGCGTCGATCGTGTCGAGCTGGCGCAGCAGACCGGGATCGCCGGGATTGAGCACGAACGCCTCCTGCCCCGGCGGGCCGTTGAAGACCTCCGTCAGCATGTTGGACAACACGCGCTGGAAGACCGAGTCAGTGGGGTTCATCGACGGCTCCTGTCAGCAAGGTCGGGCGCGAGATCGTACCCGACTTCCTCGGCGCTGCGGCTACCTGAGCCGGGTGACCACCACGAACCGAAGCAAGGCACCGCGAACGCACCGGGCACAGCACCCGGGCCACGCGACGGCTGGCGGGCGACGTGCGGGTTGTTAGCATCCGCCGTTCTGCCTCTGCCCTGACGAAGTCGGGGCGCACCCCCGGAGAACTCCCTATGCCCGTCAAGACCAAGTCACGTCCCCGCGCCAAGACCGCCACCAAGAACGCCGCCCCGGCGAAGAACGGCAAGAAGCCGATCGGCAAGCCGTCGCTGAGCAGGCTCGCCTACGCCATCGTCTTCACCACCGACATGAAGCGCGGCGTCGCGTTCTACCAGGACACGCTCGGCATCCCGCTGCGCTTTGCGACCGACGAGTGGACCGAGTTCGAGATGCAGGGGCTGTCGCTGGCGCTGCACGAGGTCGACCGCATGCCGAAGAACCTCGACCAGGCCCCGATCGCCGAGCTGTGCTTCGAGTCCGCGGACGTCCGCACGACGCGCGAGCAGCTGAAGGGCAGCGGCGTCGAGATCAGCGAGCTGCGCTCGGTGTGCGAGATGGGCAACGACGTCGGCGTCACCGCGACCTTCCGCGACCCGGACGGCAACCACCTCAGCATCTTCGGCATGGTGCCGAAGGCGCAGTGGACCGGCCCCGCCGATTGCTGATCGGCGAGCGACGGCGCGACAGCAGCGGCGCCCGCGCTAGTCGATGACGACGACATCGGACGCGCCCAGCGGGATCTCGCGCAGCGTGCCCTTCAAGTTGTGCCCGTCGAACACGGCGATCGCGCGCGTGCCGTCCGGCGCGAACACGCGCAGCGGCTCGGCCGAGTGGATGTCGTAGCCCAGGTCGCGCTGGCCACCCGGACCGATCAGGACCACGCCGCGGTTGGCGCACGCCGCGACCGGCCGCAGCTCGATCGTGCGGCCGCCGGCTGGGCGCAAGCGCAGCTCGTCGACGCCGTCGGTAATCGTCCACCAGGCCAGCGTGCGCGGATGCCGCCCGGCACCACTGATCACGCCGTTGACGACTTGTCCCCGCGCGACGGGAATCGGGTACTGATTGTCGTGGCTCAGCTGCCTCAGCGGGAACTCGCGGGGCCCGGCCACCAGCGCGCGCCAGGGTCCTTCGATCTCCACGCGCAGCGACACCCACCGCACTTCCGCGGCGGCGCGCACCACGAAGCGGTGCTGCGGCGCATCGACGACCTCGGCGCGGGCCGGCACCGCGAACAGATCCCAGTACAGCTGCCAGGTTCCGTCGAGCGTCTCGCCGGGCAACAGCGCGCGCCGGAACTCACTGGTCTTGAAGATCGGGCAGTACCCGGTCCCGAACAGACCACCCTCGCCCCACGAGACTCGGGTCCAGCGCCGGTCGGGCGGCAGCTCGTCGAAACCGAGCACGCTGCCGGACCACAGCTGCAGCTGCGGCCACTCGGCGTCGACATCGAGGGACTCGCCGGCGCGGACCTGGCACTCGCGCGCGATCGGCAGACCGCGATCGAACGCGGACCACGACACCGTGTAGGTCCCCGGCGCGAGCTCGAACGACACCTCGTCGCTGGCCGGCTGCCGCGCACCGTGCTGTCCCAGGAAGGACACGCAGATTGCAAACTTGCCGGCGACGTCCGCCGCCGGCGGCGTCCCGCGCACGCGCACACGCAGCGTCCCCACCGGCTGCGCCCTCTCCTCGCGCGGTAGCCAGACGACGTCGCGGTCCGACGGCAGCGTGCTGCAACGCACCTCCTGCGACTCGGCGGGCGACCTGCCGAAGCGAAGCGTCGGCGGCAGCTGCTCACGACAGAACACGTGCAGCCGCGTGAGGCCGGACACAGGCTGGCCGGCGTCGTTCCACGCGACGGTCTCCTGCGGCTCGTTCGCCGCGTCGCGAATGCCGATCCCGAGCAGCGCACCCGGGGGATGCAGCAGGACCTCGTCGCCGCGGGGCTCGAGGCGCAGCGGGTGGCCTGACACGGTCCACTCGGCCCCTTCGACGGGGACCAGCTCGCAGGACCCGTCCGGGTCCGGCTTCGCGGTGTCGCTGCACTCCAGCTCGCCCGCGCCCCAGCGGCGAAACACACTGAGCTCCGCGAGCAGGCCGGACGAGGGCCCGACCAGGCGGTAGCGCTGCGGGCGCAGCGCAGCGAAGTCGAACAGCAGCCGGCGCTGCTCGCGCGCTTGCAACGCCGGCTCGCGGCCGGACAGATACAGACTGCGCGATCCCTGCACGAGCCACGCCTGCCAGGCGAACGCGACGCCCTCGACGAACGGCACATCGTAGGCCGCCACGGGTTCCGGCGCCTTCGCGCGGGCGTGGTCGCCGCGATCGGAGCTCAGCTGCACCCACAGCTTCGCGCGTGCCGCGTCCAGCACGCCGGTCGCTTCGATCCGCAGCGCGGTCAGCGGCCGGAGGACCACCTGCACCAGGCTGCGCTGCGCCAGTGCTTCGGCCGCATCGAGCTCCGCCGGCTCGTGGCCCGGGGCAGTGAACAGGATCCGGCCGGTGGCCGGCACCTCGAGCGACAACGCCAGGCGGTTGACCAGCGTCCGGTCGGCGAGCACGGCATTGCCAGCGGTCACCTGCAGCGGCCCGACGTAGTGGGTCGGCCGGTCGCCGAGCTTGCGCATGATGCGGACCTGCAGCGACCGCGTCGCCGTGTCGCCCGCGACCTCGACGCGCGCGCCTGCGGCCGCGACGGCGCCGGCCGCGTCGCGCTCGTCCCCGGTGCGCGCCGGAGCCGCCGGGCTGACGTCGTTGCGCGCCTCGGCAGCGGGCGGGGACGGTCCCGGCGCCACGAGACCCGCCGTCAGAACCATGGCCGAGGCGGCGACCAGCACCACGACGGCGACGACGACCCGCGCGCCTCGTTGACTCGTTCGCATGCAGGCTGGATCGACGGAATCGTGCCCGCTTCCTGAACGGACCGTCAGATGGAATCCATCACCCGAGACACGGTCAGAGCGCCCCTGCTTTGTGCACCAGCGACCACGGTGGCTGCGCGAGAGCACGCTCCGCGTTCTGCTTTCCGCCCATGTTCATGATGTAGCCGGAGCGGCCATCGGTGATGAGCCGGAAGCCGTTCCACATCAGACGGTAGTCGCGGTGCTCTCGCCGGAGTCCATCGAACCACTCTGCATCCGCGCGGTCGAAATCGAAATACACGGTCCAGATCCCTTCCACGACGACCTGACCGAGGCGGGCATGGGTCACGCGCGGGCAACGGTCGAGCGGCGCGGACCACGGGTCCTCGTCGAACTCGTCGGCGCCAGGCCGCAGGACCTGCACGAGGATCCGCGGCGAGGCGGCCTCGGGCGCGGCCGCGCACGACGCGAGTCCGCACCACGCGAGCACAGTCAGGCGAACGAGCATGGCCGCATGAAATCGCACGCATGCGCCGCGTTCAACCACGTGCGGGGGCGGTCAGCCGCCATTCGTCGCGAGCGCGTTCCGGGATTCTGCCATCGGCGAGCTCACCGCGCGTCAACGAGTGAGTGTGATCGGCGGCAGTTCCTTGCCCGCCGCGACGGTCACCGTCGCGGCGACGGGCGCCAGCGCCGCCATCGAGCCGAGTGAGAGCGTGTACTCGCCGGGCGCGACGTCGCCGAACGCGAACGCGCCGTTGGCGTCGGTGCGCACCTGCCGCTCGCCCGCGTAGAGGCGCAGCAGCGACCCCCACGCCGACGGCATCGTGCCGAGCCAGTCGGCGTCGGCGTTCACGCCTTGCAGGCAGACCTCGACGCCGGCCGCCGGCGAACCGTCGCCATTGTGCACGAGCCCGCGCACCACCTGCGGCGCGCGCAGCTTGACGCTGCCGAAGTCGATCTGGCCGTCGGCCGCCGCGCGAGGCAGCCAGTAGACGACGCTCGCGAAGCCGGCGCAGCGCACCATCAGCAGACCGTCGGTGCGGCGCGGGAAGCCGTCACAGGCGAACTCGCCGTCGGCGGTGGTGCGGCACGCGCGCCATGGCACGTGACTGCCGGCGGCGGCGAGCGCGGCGACATACGCGTTCGCGATCGGCTTGCCGTCGGCGTCGACGACGCGACCGACGACACGCACGCCGCGCTGCAGCGCGAGGTCGAGCACGCCGGGCGGCGCCTTGGGGTTGATATTGACGAACAGGACAGCATAGCCGGGCGCGTCGGCGTGCAGGAACATCCCGTACTCGCTGCCGAAGCCGCGCATCACGTAGCGGCCCGCGACATCGCTGCGCACGCCTTTGTCGAACCGGGAGCCGAGGCCGATGCGTGCGCCGGCAATCGGCTCGCCGGTCTCGGCGTCGGTGACGGTGCCAGTGAGATCGGGGCCGGGCTTGCACGACCACTCGACCGTGCACTGCTCGCCGGGTGCCAGCGTACCTTCGGGCCACATCGGCTGCGTCGCGACCTCTGGTTCGATGTCGCACCTGAACGGCCCCGACGGCAGGCGTTCGAAGCGGAAGCGGCCTTCGTCGTCCGTGCGACTCGCGAACAGCGTAACCATCGTCTTCGGATTCCACGCGCGCAACGCGCACGGCGTGCCCTTGCCGGTCTCGGTGTTCACGCACTGGCCGGCGAGCAAGCACGCGGCTTCGAGCTGCACGGTCTGGTTCTCGCCCGGCACCACGGACTCGCTGACCCAGAGCGCGAACGGCGGCACGTCGACCTCGACGCGCAGCGCAAGACCGAGCGGCACCTGCAGGCCGAAGCGGCCCGCCTTGTCGGTCTTGGTGCGCGCGACGTCGACCCACTCGTCGCGCAACGCGACGTCGCAGCAGCGGAACAACCGGCCTTCGCAGCGCACGACGCGTACGGAAGCACCCGGCACCGGCTTGCCGTCGGGACCGAGCACGGTGCCGACGAGCGGCGCGGTCGGGGCCTGGGCGAACAGCGACGCGGCGAACACGAACGGCAGCAGGGACGCAGATGCGTGCACGGCGAACCTCGGGCCAGCGGTGGGAGAGCCGCGGTGGACTACCTGCGGCGGCGGTGCAGGTTACCTCGTCAGCCGCTCTTCGTCGCGAGCGCGTTCCGCTCCGGCGCCTCGGCGTGATGGATGCGGACGAGCAGGCCGCGCATCAGCTTGTTGAGCACCGGCTGCCGGTGCCGCACCCAGACGTGCAGCGGCCGCGGTTTGGCGCCGAGCATGGCCTTCGGCTCGAGCGCGGTGCGGCCGAGCGAGACGCGGCGGGCGCCGAGCGCGATGCCGTCCTCGATCGTGCAGTGCAACAGACGCAGATACAGCGGCAGCTCCGCGGCGGCCTCGCGGTCGAAGCCGATGTGGTAGCCGATCGCGGTGTCTTCGTCCTCGCGCAGCGTGACGACGAACCCGAGCAGCCGATCGTCGCGCGCGATGACCGCGAAGCGGCCACGGTCGCCGGCGCTGCGCGCGAGCGCGTGCCAATAGTCGACGCCGAGCGTCACCGGCCGCAGCGCCGCGTTGCCGTGCACGGCGAGGTAGAGCTCTTGCAGCCGCGGTGCGTGTGCTGCGACGTCGTCGAGCCGGCGAACGGTCAAGCGCGCGGCGTCGATCGGCTCGAGCACGCTCTTGCGCACGTTCTTGCGATACTTCGCCGCGAGCGCCGCGAGGTAGTCCGCGTGGCTCGTCCAGCCTTCGCCGAGCGTCAGCACCATGTCGGGCTCCGTCTCGACCGGGCGGAAGCCGAGCTCGCGCAGCAGCGCGCTCTGCGCGAGCTCGCCATCGGCGAGGTCCTTGACGAGCACGAAGTCCGTGCGCCCCGTGTGCTTCTCGGCGCGCCGCACGCGGTAGGCGGCCTCGCCGATCCCGTGCCAGACGTCGCGGTCCGCTTCGAGCCCGGGCCGGATCGCGATGCCGTGGTTGCCGTAGGTCAGCAGGTTGCCCACGACGAGAACGCGCGTCGCGAGCCGCTCGACGACGCCACCCACCGCGCGCGCGACGAGCCCGCGCAGCCCGGCCTTCGGGCTCGGCTTGCCGAGTGTTCTGCCGTCGATCGCGACGAGCTGCATCGCGAGCGCCGCGACGGGCTCGGCCGCGCGATACAACAGGGCGAACCGCAGGTCGACGTTCGCCGGCCGCACCGCGTGCAGCTCGCGCAGGTAGCTGCGCTGCAGGAACAGCCCGCGGTGCGCGGTCACCGCGTCCCAGTGCGCGCCGTTCAGGAAGTCGACTTCGTCGGCGATCGCGAAGCGAACCGGCGCGGGCTGCCGGCGAAACCGTGCGCGCGCGAGGGCGCCAGCGAGAGGGTTCTTCATGCGGCGTTCGTCATTGAACACCGCGATCGCGGACCTGGGTAGAGACGGGCCGCCTGCAGCGGCTGGGAGAAGCCGCAGGGGCTGGCGGCGCATCCGCCGGAGGCTTCGGCGCCGGCGGACGCGATCAGCGGCGGAACGGATGCAGGAACTGCTTCACGTATCCGCCCGGCACCGGATCACCGCTGATGCCATACCCCGCGGGCCAGCGCCCGTCGGCGGGCATGTGATGCGTCCCGAACAGGCGATCGAGCAGCGGGAAGTGCACCGCGAAGTTCACGTCGATCGCTTCCTTCTCGATGCCGTGGTGCCAGTGGTGGAACCGCGGCGTGACGAGGACCTTCTCGACGAAGCCGAACCTCGCGCCGAGGTTGCTGTGCACGAACGTCGCGTAGAGGTAGACGACGAAGATGTAGGTGTGCACCGCGCCCTGGCCGAACCCGAGCACGATCATCGGGATCACGGTCGCTCCGCGCAGCACCAGGATCTCGAGGAAGTGCATGCGCGCGCCGGCCATCCAGTCCATGCTCTTCGCCGAGTGGTGCACGGAGTGGAACCGCCACAGCGCCGGGATGCGGTGGAACAGCCGGTGCACCCAGTACTGGACGAGGTCCGTGAGGAACATGATCGCGACGAGCTGCACGGCGAACGGCAGCTCCGCGACAGCCGCGCGGAACTGGCTCCACGACGCGACCGCGAGCAACGTGTTCGCTGGCAGGAACGACAGGAAGGTCAGCAGCTGCACGAGCATGCTGCTGACGAGGTAGTAGAAGAGGTCCTGGCGCCACTCGGCCCGGAAGATGCCCTGTTCGCGTCTGCGTGGCAGCAGCGTCTCGATCGGGACGAAAACGAGGCCCGTGAACAGGAGCCGCAGCACGAAGAAGTCGAGGCCGAGGTAGAGCGGTGTCGCATCGGGCGCGAGTGCTTCCGCGGACGATCCGCCGAGCAGCACCGCGAGCAGCGTCGCGGCCATGCCGGCCGTGCCGAGCGTCTTGCCGGCGCGCAGCAACAGGCTCAGCAGCGAGAACCCGAACGCGAGCACGAGCAGCGCGAACATCGCGGTCCGGAACGCCGGGTGCGCGAACAGTGCTTTGCCCTCGGCCATCGTGAACACGCCCGGGAAGCGCAGCATGACGACGCTGCAGAGCCCCGCGACGCCGAACACGATGCCGAGCACGCCGCTGAGCCAGCCGCTGCCGAACCGGCGCAGCGCGGGCGGCGCCTCGAGCTCTCGGCGCAGTTCGAGACGGGCTGCGTGCAGGCGGTTCCTCGGCGGGGCGCTGGTCACGGTCTACTTGATCGGAACACGCGCTGGCAGGAACTGAGCGGAATCGGCGCGCGCGCCAACCCGAGGCTACTGCGCTGCGCGCAGGACCAGGCGGATCGGCGTGACGCGATCGTTGGGTCCGACTTCGACGCGCACGCGCGACTGCTCACAGCCGAGTGCAAACGGCGTGAGGTCTACGAAGCCCGTCGGCAGCAGGATCAGCTTGCTGCGCCAGGCTGGCAGCGAGTAGCTGCCAGCGCGTTCGTCCTGATTCCACTGCAGCCTGAACTTCGGTGGCACGCCACCCGACGGGAACGTCACCGCTACCTCGCAGAGGCTCACGTTCTCGGGCAACCTGGCCTCGATCCTCGAGGTCGCGTTTGCCACGACCTCGATCGGGATCGGCGTGAACAGGTACTCTCGGCCTGATTGCCCACTTCGGTGGACTCGATCGGTGGGCGCAGGCGTTCTGATTTGGCAGTAATCCCAGCCAGCGCCTGGGATGAACGGAGCCGGTTCTCATCACGCCCCCGTACGACGTCGCCACTTCGTTCGCATCGCGATCGCAGCTCCAACCCCACCGCCCGCGTCGCAACCCCGTTCAAGGTGTGACCGTCCTAGGCCGATAGGACGGTGGTGCACCTGCGCGTCGATCCACACAGCCTCTGCCCGCCGAGCCAGCAACTCGTCGCCGGCGTGCTGGACGCGATCGCGCGCGGCGAGCTGCGCCCCGGCGACAAGCTGCCGCCGGTGCGCGCGCTCGCGGCGGCCGTGCTGGTCAACCCGAACACGGTCGGCAAGGCCTGGCGCGACCTCGAGCACCTCGGCGTCACCGAAGGACGCAACGGGTCGGGCGTGTTCGTGACCGCGCGCGGCCCCGAGGTCGCGCGCGCGACGCGGCTCGCCGAGACGCTCGACGAACTGCAGCAGGCGGTGCAGCGCGCGCTGCGCGCCGGGCACAGCAAGACGACATTGAGGACGGCGATCGACGCGCTGCTGCGCTTTGACGCCGCGGGAGTGAAGGGATGAACGACGTGTTGACGGTGAAGGGACTCGAACTCGGCTTCCGCCGGAAGGCCGTGCTGCGCGGCCTCGACCTGCAGCTCGCCCCGGGCAAGGTGACGGTGCTGCTCGGCGCCAACGGCGCCGGCAAGAGCACGCTGCTGCGCGTGCTGCTCGGCGTGCTGCGGCCGGCGGCCGGCAGCGTGCGGCTGTTCGGTCTCGACCCGCTGCGCGCGCACCGCGCGGTGCTGCAGCGGATCGGCTACGTGCCGGACACACCCGACGTGTATCCGTGGATGACGCCCGCGGAGCTGTTCGTGTTCCTGCGCCCCCACTACCCGACCTGGAACGCAGAGCGCTGCTTTCAGCTGTGCGAGCGGCTCGCGGTGCCGCTGCAGACGAAGTTCGCGGCGCTGTCGCGCGGCCAGGGCATGAAGACGATGCTCGTCGCGGCGCTGGCCAGCGAGCCGGAGGTGCTGCTGCTCGACGAGCCGTTCGCGGGTCTCGACCCGCTCGTGCGCGAAGAGGTGCTGCAGTGTGTGGTCGCCGAGCTGCGCGACGGCGAACGCACGGTGCTGTGCGCGACGCACGAGCTCGAGATCGCCTCTCGCATCGCCGACCGCATCGCCGTGATGCACGACGGCCGCATCGTGCGGCACGGCGGGCTGGCCGAGGTGCTCGGCGCCGACGGCGAAGCAACCCAGATCCCGAGCGGGCTGCACCGGCTGCTGGCCGAGGCGACCGCGGCGGCGCCGATCGCGCCGGAGGTGGCGGTATGAACCTCGCTCTGGCCTGGTGTGGCAAGGAATGGCGCGCGCAGCGCGGCTTCCTGCTCGGGTACGCAGCCTTGATGTTCGCGACCGTCGCCGCGGTGCTGACGATCGCGCACTGGCGCAACGTGTTCCTGCAGGATCAGAGCCGGCTCGCCGCGGCGGTGCTGGTGTTCGGCGTGACCGGCGCGATCGGCTGCGTGTTCGCGGCCGCGCACGCGGTCCGCGGCGAAAGCGTCGGCCGCGACGACCAGCTGTGGCGCCGGCTGCCCGGTGCGCTGCTGCCGGCGTTCGCCGGCAAGCTGCTGTTCGTCGCGCTGCTGCTGCCGGGTCTCGTGCTGGCCGGCTTCGCGGTCGGACAGCTCTACGTCGCCGCGATGGGCTTCGACTTCGCGAGCGCGCTCGCGATCGCCGACCTCGTCGCCGTCTACCCCGACGCGTTCTTCACCGGCTGCTCGCTGCTGCCGTGGGTGTTCGCGGTCGCCTGCTGGATGCCCGGCGCGCGGCTCGCGATCGGCGCCACCGCGCTGCTGGTGGCCGGCCTCGCGACCGCGGTCAGCGGCGTGCTCGCCCCGGCGCGCGGGCTCGCCGACACGCTGGCGGGGACAATGCTGTGGTCCTGGACGCTCGGTCTCGGCCTCGCCGTCGCGGGCGTGTCGTGCGTGATCGGCCGGCGCGGCGGCAGCCACGCGCGCTCGGCGAAGCTCGGCGCCGCGACTGCGTTCGTCGGTCTGGTGCCGTGCGCAGCGTGGCTGGGGTCCTGGCTGCTCGCCTACTGGTGGCCGGACGCCCAGCGACTCCTGTACTTCAACGGCGTCGGCGTGACTGCCGACGGCCGCTATGCCGTGATCCAGGGCCCCGCGAGATACCGTTGGCCGGACTTCGCCGTGCGCATCGACCTGAAGACGGGCGAAGCCACGCAGTTGTCTGCTCCCGGAGAGCAAACGACCACGACCTGTGACCTTCCCGCCGAGGCGGCGATCCGCGCCGGCTTCGCCGTCATCTGGGATGTCGCCACGGGGGTCGTCCGGGTCGTCGAACTGGCGACCTTGACCTCCTCGGCCACGACGATGGACGAACGCCACATGCCCGTGGACCTCCCCGCAGCGCTCGCGGCGACGAGAAGGTCGATGTCGCCGCTGCGGCAGCCCGGCAACCTGCCGGCCTGGTTCGAAGGCGGCGAATTGTGCCTGCAGATGGCCGACGGGACAGTCGCGCGCGAACCGCTCGTGCCGCGGCACGGCTTCTGCCGGCCGGCGGGCCACGGCTTCGTGCACATGAATGCTGATCGCCAACCGGGCGCGGCTTGGCACGGCTACGACCTGGCGACGCGTCGGCGCTTCGCGCTGCCAGCCGATGTGTCGTCGAGGTGCATCGCAGTCGCGGGGACGTGGCTGCTGTGGCCACAGGGCCGTGATCGACCGTGGCAGCGCTTCGATCCGTCGACGGGCCAGGCGACCCCGATCCCGGCGCTTCCGTACCACAGCGATTGTCTCGGCCTGCTCGACGACGCGACCGCCGTGTTCTGCAACCCGCGGGCCAACCAGACGCCCGTGATCGGGCTCTACCGACCGCAGAGCGACGAGTTCGTCGAGTTGCAGCTACCGTCGCATCGGTTCGTGCAGGAAGAACGATGGAATGCGTCGCGCGGTCAGGGCGACGCGGTCTACGGGCAGCGCGACCCGCGCGGCCGCATGCTGCTGTATCTGAGCCGCCAGAAGCCCGGCAACCTGATCATCGCCGTCGACCCGGCCACGCACGCCTGCGAGGTGCTGCTGAAGACCGAACTGCTGGCGCAGATCCTCGCGTTCCCGAGTGACACCGAAGCGGTCTGCTGCGAGGACTACCGGTTCTTCGTGCGCTACGACCTGCGCAGCGGCGCGCGCACGGTCATCTACCCGCGGGAAGCGCAGTGACTCCGCGCAGCTGAGGGTGCATGGCAGCTTGGTTCGCGCGCGAGCAGCGAACCCAACGCGGCTTCGAGCGGCGCCGGATCGGCCCACGGCAGCTTGTCGGCGATGCGACCGGACCGATCGATCAGGAACGCGGGACTCGGCAGGTCCGAGAACAGCGCGCGCGACGTGTCGTCCATGCCGTCGACGTAGATCGGCAGCGTCACTTCGAGCTCGTCGCGGATGCGGCACGCGAGCGCAACCCGTTCGGCGAACGTGCGCGGCTGCGCCACGTCCGCGAACGCCATGCGGCCGGCGTGTGGCTCCCTCTGTTCGATCACCGCGAACACGACGTCGTTCGACGACTCGTATTTCTTCGCGAGCTGCCGCAGACCTGCGGCCGCGCGGCGGAACGGTGGTCACGTGAAGCCCGCCTTGATCACGACCACGACGCGGCCGCGCCACGCGGACAGCGAACGAACCGTTCCGTCGAGGCCCGTGAGCACGAGGTCGGGCGCCATGGTGCCGACCGCCGGTGCCGCGGCGCGGAACTGTGCGCGGTCGTAGAGATCCTCGGCGCGCTTCTCCATCTGTGCTCTGGCAGCGCCGGCCAGCAGCGAAAGCGCGAACGGGACGAGCAGACTGGTTGCAGCGTTCATCGGTCGGAGCTCCGGGTTTCGGCCAGGTCACGCGCGACGCGGAACCCGATGTCGTCGGTGCGAACGTCGGGCCGCTGCCGCATGCGGAAGGAGTTGCGCAGATACATGCCGTCGAGCACGAACGAGCCGCCGCGCAGCACCTGGAACTCGGCCGGCGCCCCGTGTGCCTGCTTTCGGTCCTGCCACGCATCGCTGGTCCACTCGAACGCGTTGCCGGTCATGTCCCAGAGGCCGAAGCCGTTCGCAGCGAAGCGGGCCTTCGCCCGCAGCGAGCCCGACTCCTGGTTCGCCGCGCCGCGGCGGTAGAGGTTGCCATAGGCGAACACGAACGAAGCGGGCCCGCGCGCCGCCTTCTCCCACTCGACCTCACTCGGTAGCCGGTGCCGCACGCCGGTCGCGTGTGTGCGCCACTCGCAGTAGGCCAACGCGCCGGCGAGGCTGACCGTGACCACCGGCAGGTCCGGCACGTCGGTCGACCACTTCCCGTTCGTGTCGCGTGTGCAGCGGAACTTCTTCGAGTCGAACGCGCACCAGCCCGCGTCGACCTCGCCGACCGCGTCGAGGAACACGGCGAACTCGGCGTTGCTGACCTCGGACCGCGCGAGCAGGAACGCCGGCACGTCGACGATGCGGACCGGCCGTTCGTCTTCCTGGCCGATGCCGAGCGTGTCGCCGATCACGGCCGGGCCCGCGGGGACGAAGCCGAAGTCCTGCCCGGTGCGCGCGTTCGGCGGCGGCGGCGTCACGACGACACGCAACGTCGCGTGACCGGGCAGCGCGTTCGGAAACAACGGCGCCGCGATCTCGAGGTCCCCGTCCGGCATGTGGGCGCGCAGCACGTAGGCGCCCGGCACGACGTCCAGCTCGTGCGCCGCCGCGTCGCCGAGTTCGGCCAGGGGCCTGACCTCGTCGCCGTCGACGACCGCGAGCGACAGCGGCAGGCGGGCCGGGTTGGCGACGTGCAGGTGCGCGGTCCCGGCAGCGGGTCCGAGCGGAGCCGATCGGCAAGCGGCGGCCGCGAGGCACGCCGCGAGCAGCAGGGCGGCGTAGCGGAGCGGGATGGTCATGCGCCGCGAGAGACCCGTGACGGCGCCGGACCTTACCGGAATGCGCGGCTTCTGGCGCGCAGGGTCAGGAACGGCTCGCAGTCATCCCCGCGCGACCAGCCCGATTCTCGGATCGCCCTGTCCGGCTCGCGCACCGTGCGCGAGCCGCAGGCCGCTCATCGGGTGATCACCCGTGTGACGGCCGCTGCGTGCCGAACTACCACCGACATGAGAGCCTCGCACTCGTCGTGCGCCGCAGCGGTGGCGCTGTTGATCGGCGGCCAGGTCGCCGGCCAGATCTCGTGGCAGCCCGGCGCACCGCTGCCGATCGCGCGCGAAAACCACTGCGGCGCGTTCGACATCTTGCGCAACCGGCTGGTGATCCACGGCGGCGAGGACTCGACCTCGTTCGTTCTCGGCGACACGTGGGAGTACGACGGCGCCACGTGGCAGCAGGTCACCTCGCCGACATCCCCGGGGCCGCGCTGGGCGGCGTCGATGGCCTTCGACGTCGCGACGGGAACGACGATCCTGTTCGGCGGCTCTGCACTGAGCGGCGGCACGCCGGTGGCCGAGACGTGGCGCTGGAACGGCACGACATGGACGCTGCTGCAGCCGGCGCAGTCCCCGCCCGCGTTGCTCGCCCACGCGATGGTGACCGACCTGCCCAACGGTCGCATCGTGCTGTTCGGCGGCCGCGACTCTTCCGCGGCCCAAACCGCGCAGACGTGGACGTTCGACGGCACGACGTGGAGCCAACTGGTCGGACCCCAACCACCGCCGCGATGCTGGCACGATCTCGCGCTCGACATGTCCACCGGCACCGTCCTGCTGTACGGCGGCTGGGACGGCATCGACCTCGGCGACACGTGGGAGCTCGCCGGGAACGCGTGGATCCAGCACTCGCCGGCGCACTCGCCAGGGGCGCGCCGCGGACACCGCATGGCGTGGATGATCTCGCTCGGCAAAGTCGTGCTGCACGGCACGGCGGCAGCCAACGACCAGAACGACACGTGGGCGTGGGACGGCTCGACCTGGCACCTGCTGCCGCTGACCCCTCCGTATCCCGTGCGCTTCAACGTCGTGCTGCAGACGGACTGGGTGGCCAGCCGCGTCGTGATGGCCGCGGGCCACGATGATGCCAACACGACGGGCACCGTCCGCACGCTCTCGATCACCGTTCCCGGCGCCTTCGTCCCGTCGGGCGCCGGCTGTCCCGGTCCGGCTGGCGCGCCGGAGCTGTCCGGCAGCGGCTTTCCGTGGGTCGGCGCCATGCCCTTCCTGCGCACGGCACCCGTGCCGCTGCTCGGCGTGTTCGTGCTCGGCGCGTCGAACACGATGTCCGGCGGCACGCCGCTGCCGCTGCCGCTCGACCCGATCGGGATGCCCGGGTGCACGCTGCAGGTCAGCCTCGACGTCCTCGTGACCGCCACGCCGACCGGCGGCGAGGCACAGTGCGGCGTCCCGATCCCGTTGTTGCCGTCGCTCGTCGGCTTCACGCTCCACGCCCAGGCGGGCTCGCTGGATCCGGGCGCCAACCCGCTCGGTCTGACGATCAGCAACGCGCTCGCCATGATGATCGGCGGCGTGTGAGGTCGGCGCGGCGCCCGGCTGAACTTCGCAAGTTCGGCCAATTGCCGGTTTCGCGCGCCAAGCTACCGTGGCGCGCGTGACGAAGACCCGCAGAACGCCGAGAACGCGCCCGCTGGCGGCCCGCGAACGCACTCGCGCGGACCACTGCCAGCGTGTGCTGCGCGTGCTCGTGCACATCGGCACGCGTCTCGACGCCGACCTGTCGCTGGCGCGCCTGTCGCGGCTCGCGCACCTGTCGCCGCACCACTTCCAGCGCGTGTTCGCGGCGGTCGCGGGCGAATCGTGCAAGCAACACGTGCACCGGCTCCGGCTCGAACGCGCCGCGCGCGAGCTGTGCTTGACGAGCCGCGACATCGCGGCGATCGCCGAGGACGCCGCGTATTGCGACGTGCCGTCGTTCTACCGCGCGTTCCGCGCGCACTTCGCCGTGTCGCCGGCGCGCTTCCGCGAACGCAGCAACGGCCGCAAGACGCACGTCGAACAACCCGCGTCGGTGCGCCGCTGGCAGGTGCGCACGGACCCCGACGGGCAGCTGTATTGCGTGCCGCACGCGGCCGGCGCGGCGCCGAACGATGCCGGTCCCGCGGCGCGCATCGTGCGGCTCGCGAAGCTGCGCATCGCGTTCGTGCGCCGCACGGGCCCCGTCGCCGCGCGAACGGTGGCAGCCGACCTCGCGCGCCTCGTCGCGTTCGCATCGCGGCGCAACCCCGTGACCGAACCGCTGCTCGTGCGTCTGCACCACGACGATCCCGCGTTGACTCCGGCGCGGTTGCGCCGCGTCGACCACGGCATCACGATCGGCCCGCGCCGCCGCGGCGAAGGCGACATCGGCATCCAGACGATCGGCGACTGCGAGATGCTCGCGGCCACTTGCGCCGGCGACGACGCGACCGTGCCAACCGTGCAGCGTTGGCTCGAGACCGACGCGTTGACCGCGAACGGCGGCGCGCCGCGACCGGGGCCCGTGCTCGAGGTCCTGCTCGACGCCGCGCACGAAGGCGCCGACGCCGGCGAGCTGCGCGACGTACTCGTCCCGATCGCGCCGCACCCAACCTCACATCCGTGGTATTGGCGCCGCCGCCCTGGCCTCCTCCCTGGGCGCAACGGCGCTGCCGTTCCGAACTCTTCCCGCTGACCCGAACCATCCCCATGAAGACCCGACCCATCCCTCCCGGTTTCCATTCGCTGACCCCCCACCTCGAACTGCGCGGCGCCGCGCGTGCGATCGACTTCTATAAGGCCGCGTTCGGCGCGCGCGAGATCTTCCGCAACGTCGGTCCCGACGGGCGGCTGATCATGCACGCGCAGCTGCAGATCGGCGATTCGATGCTGCTGCTGCACGACGAGTTCGCCGAGGCCGGCGGCGAGTCGCCGCACACGCTCGAAGGCTCGCCCGTGACGCTGCACCTGTATGTCGAGGACGCCGACGCCGTGTTCGCGCGCGCCGTCGCGGCCGGCGCGAAGGTCGAGATGCCGATCGCCGACATGTTCTGGGGCGATCGTTACGGGCAGGTCACCGACCCGTTCGGCCACCGCTGGTCGATCGGCACCAAGCTCGAAGAGCTGACGCCCGCGCAGATGCGCGAGCGGGCCGCGAAGTTCTTCCAACAACACTGACCCACCCGAGGACCACCATGATCCGCTGTCTCGCACTGTTCTCTCTCGTTGCCGCTGCCGCGCTGCCGACGGCGCCGCTCGTCCAGGACCCGGCCGCCGCGCCGGGTGCCGAACACACGCAGCTCGC
>Ga0075428_100000342_pt1 | contig 46151 bp, 41 predicted proteins | sample RhiMetdeltSRZDD2_FD_75291 | JGI IMG/M metagenome (GOLD analysis project Ga0075428, IMG submission 75291) | Populus rhizosphere microbial communities from Tennessee, USA - Rhizosphere MetaG P. deltoides SRZDD2 | ecosystem: Host-associated > Plants > Roots > Rhizosphere > Soil | place: USA... | reverse complement strand
ACGTCTCCTCCTTGGATCGAGCTTGGGCTCCTTCCGCTCCTCGCGGTCCCCGCGGCTTTCACCGCGGCCATGGCGCGCTACCGCCTCCACGACCTCGACTTGATCCTCCGCCGCGGGTTCGCGGGGGTGACGCTCGCCGCGGCGACTGTGGCGGCGTACGCCCTTGCGCTCGCGATTCTCCGGCGCCTCGTCGTCGATCTCGAGCTTCCGGACTCGGTGCTCGGCTTCATCGCCGCCCTCGTCACCGCGACGCTCTACCCGAAGCTTCGAGCCTGGGTCCGCGCCAGCGTCGATCGGGCCTTCTACCGCGCGCGCTACAGCTACCGGGCGACGCTTCTGGAATGGAGCCGAGAGTTGAACGCCGAGACCGACCTCGCGTCGCTCCTCGAGCAGCTGGAGGATCGGGTCCGCGAGACCCTGGCGGTCCCGGCGGCGGCGGTGCTCGTCCGCACGGGCGGCCTGCGGTTCGAGCGGCTCGCGGCGACCGGTCGCAAGATCGCCGTCGACCTCCACCGCTCGGTCGTGGAGCAGCTCGAGCGCAAGCCCTCCCACAAGCTCGATGCCGGCGCGGTGCCCGAGACGCCGGAGGCGCGCCACCTCTTCGGAATGCAGGTCAAGGGGCGCCTCTCGGCGGTCCTCGCGGTGGCCGACCGGGACGGTTTCAACCCGCCGCTGAGCAGCGAGGACCGCGGGCTCCTCGCGACTCTGTGCGCGCACGCTGCGGCCGCGGTCGAGGCCGCGCGCCTCGTGCTCGAGGTCCGGCAGCACGCGGCCCAGGTCGAGACGCTCAAGGTGCTCCAAGAGCGGATCCTCGAGAGCAGCGGCGTGGGGCTCCTCCTCGTGGACACCGAAGGCCGCATCCGCACGTGGAACAGGCGGCTCGAGGAGCTCTACGGCCTGCCCCGCGAGGAGGCGCTCGGCAAGAGGCTGCGGGAGATCTTCCCCCTGCACTCGATCCGGCGGATCGAGCGCGAGCTCGCCGCCGTCGGGCCGGGCGTCGAGGCGCGGATCTACCGGCACGCGCTGGTCAATCGCGCCGGGGAGCGGATCGTCGTCAACCTCGCGCTGTCGCCGATCGCGGCGGATGGGGAGGACGGCTCGCGCGTCGTCACCTTCGACGACATCACGGCGCGGGTGAAGCTCGAGGAGCAGGTTCTCCAGCAGGAGCGTCTCGCCTCCCTGGGGCTGCTCGCCGCCGGCGTCGCGCACGAGGTCAACACGCCCCTGACCGGGATCTCCAGCTACGCTCAGCTCCTCCTCGAGGAGATGGCCCTGGACGACCCCCGGCGCGAGACGCTGACGAAGATCGAGACGCAGACCCGGCGCGCCTCGACGATCGCGAACTCGCTCCTCAATCTCGCGCGCCCCGAGCGCTCGACGTTCGAGACGCTGGCGCTCAACGATGCGGTGCAGGAGGTCCTGAAGCTCTTCGAGCCCCAGATCCGCGGACGGCGGATCGTCCTCCATCCCGAGCTCGCGCCGCAGCTCCCCGAGGTCCGCGGACACCGGGGGAAGCTCCAGCAGGTGCTCCTGAACCTGCTCTCGAACGCGCGCGACGCCGTCGAGGGGGGCGGCCGGATCGCCGTGCGCACCGTGCGATCGGGAGAGCGCGTGGTGCTCGAGGTCGTCGACGACGGCGTCGGCATCGCGGAAGAAGACCTCCCGCGCATCTTCGACCCGTTCTTCACGACGAAAGGGCGCGGGAAGGGGACGGGGCTCGGGCTCGCGATCAGCTACGGCATCGTCCGGGAGCACGACGGCGCGATGCAGGTCGAGAGCGTTCCGGGGGAGTTCACGCGATTCCGCGTGGAGCTCCCCGCCCACAAGCCGGCGCGCGCGCTCGCGTAGGGCTCGCGCCCGCCTGTTAGAATTCCGCTGATGGCGTCCGACCCAGCCGACGCGCTTCGCGGCCGCATCCTCATCGTCGACGACGAGCCGGTCGTCACGGACGTCCTCGGAACGCTGCTCCGCAAGGAAGGCCACGAGGTCGTCGCGGCGTCCGACGCGGGGAGCGGCCGGGGCTTGCTCGAGACCGCCGGGCCGTGGGACGCCGTGCTGCTCGACGTCATGCTCCCCGACGCGGACGGGTTCGACGTCCTGCGCTGGATCCGCTCCCGCGATCCCGACACCGCGGTCCTGATGATCACGGCGTTCGGGACGATCGAGAGCGCGGTCGCGGCGATGAAGCTCGGTGCGTTCCACTACCTGACCAAGCCGTTCAAGAACGACGAGGTGCGGCTGCTGGTCGCGGCCGCCGTGCGCACCACCCGCTTGCGCACGGAGAACAAGGACCTCAAGCGCGCGCTCGAGGAGCGCTACCGCTACGAGAAGATCGTCGGGAAGTCGCGCGCGATGCAGGAGGTCTACCGCTTCATCGATCAGGTCGCGCAGAGCCGGGCGACGGTGCTGATCATGGGGGAGAGCGGCACGGGGAAGGAGCTCGTCGCGCAGGCGATCCACCGCCGCAGCCCGCGCGTCGGGGAGCCGTTCGTCGTCGTCAACAGCCACAGCATCCCGACCGAGCTGCTCGAGGACAACCTCTTCGGGCATGCGAAGGGGGCGTTCACGGGAGCCACCGCGTCCAAGATCGGCCTCCTCGAGGTCGCCGACCGTGGAACCGTCCTCTTCGACGAGATCTCGACCGTCGCCCCGGAGGTGCAGACGAAGCTTCTCCGGGTCATCCAGGAGAAGGAGTTCCTTCCGCTCGGCGCGCTCGAGAGCAGGACCGTGGACGTGCGGATCATCGCGGCGACGAACGAGGACCTTCGCCGGCTGATCGAGATCGGACGTTTCCGCGAGGACCTGTACTACCGGCTCAACGTGATCAGCGTCTCGATCCCTCCTCTGCGGGCGCGGATGGAGGACGTCCCGGTCCTCGTCGAGCACTTCCTTCAGAAGTTCAACGCCGAGAATCGCAAGACGGTCGCGCGCGTCACCCCCCAGGTCATGGAGCGGTTCCTCTCGTACCCCTGGCCCGGCAACGTCCGCGAGCTGGAGAACCTGGTCGAGCGGGGTGTGGTGCTCGCGACGGGGAACGAGATCGACGTGGACCTCCTCCCGAAGGAGATGACGCAGCGGATCACGCTTCCCGAGCCGGCGACGATCCCCGACGGGGTGCGGTTTTACGACGCCGTCAGCCGCTTCGAGCGCCAGCTGATCGAGGGGGCCCTGCGGCGTACCGGAGGGGTGCAGAAGCAGGCCGCCGAGCTGCTCGGGCTGAAGCCGACCACGCTGAACGAGAAGATCAAGCGCCTGGGGATCGTCGTATGACTCCCCCGGAGCACTCCGTGCTGAGTCGTCACCGCGCCCAGTGCGTTCCCGAGGGGCGAAGGCGGCCGGGCCGGTCTACATATCAATTTGTGAGAAACGGGGAGCGGGCGTCGGTTGACGGGACCACGCGGTCGGTGGTACATAAACGCCCGTTTCCGTGGCCAACAGTAGGGGGATCGCGGCGGCTCACCACCGCCGACGGGAGTATTCGCGCTCCTTTGGGGGGGGCGTCCGATTCCGTCCCCGATTCGGCACGACGGGAGGGAAGGACATGAAGGGACGTTGGCTCGGGGCGCTCGTCGTCGCCGCGTTGGCCGTGAGCTCGGCCCGCGCAGCCGGCGGGCTGCGGATTCGTGTCATCGACAACGCGGACAAGAGCGCGGTGATCGGCGCCGCGGTCACGATCAGCAGCGCGAACAAGCTGGTCGCGACCACGACGCTGCTCTCGGACAAGGACGGCACCGTCCTGTTCCCGGTCCTCCGGGAAGGGTCGGGCTACGTGATCACCGTCATCATGGACGGGTATGCCGGCATCCGGCAGGACGCGACCGTCAGCGGGAACACCCAGAAGGACATCGTGATCGCGCTCGTTCCCGAGCACGTCGAGAAGGTGACCGTCGTCGGCGAGAAGACCACGATCGATCTGGATCAGACGCAGGCCCAGACGAAATTCTCGTCGGACTTCATCCAGGACCTTCCGGTCGCGGGACGCTTCTACCAGAACGTTCTCGCCCTCGCCCCGGGCGTCCAGGACCCCGACAACGACGGCAACCCGAACGTCAACGGCGCCCGCGAGACCGACTTCAAGACGCAGGTCGGAGGGATCAGCAACGTCGATCCGCTGACCGGCACCTTCCTCAACCTCGTCACCGCGGACTCGATCGAGGACCTCACGGTCGTGACCGCAGGCGCGGGGGCCGAGTACGGCCGCGCCCAGGGCGGATTCGCGCAGATCATCCAGAAGCAGGGCTCGAACGATTTCGAAGGCGTGTTCGGGATGCTCTACCGGTCGAGCAAGCTCGACGGAAACGGCGCCACCAACCTCCCCAACAGCCTCCTCCCCGACTTCTATCTCTACCAGCCGTCGCTCCAGGTCTCGGGCCCGGTCATCAAGGACAAGCTCTGGTACCGCCTCTCCCAAGAGGCGATCCGGCGCGAGGACCCGCTCGTCCTCGCCTCCGGCGGCACGGTGGCGACCACGGGGACGAAGCAGTTCTCGACCGACAACCAGCTCACGTGGCAGGTCTCGAACCGGAACAAGATCGCCTTCAACATGCGGGCGGACCCCCGTGAGCTGACGAACGTCGGCATCAGCGTGACGACCCCGGTCGAATCCAGCCTCAAGAACAAGTCGGGCGGACCCACGTACCAGATGACCTGGACCGCTCCGTACTCCCCCAGCCTCCTCGTGGATTCGACCGTCGCCTACCAGGACACGCGTGTCGAGATCCTCCCGACGCGGTCCGGCGTCGCCAACAACTGCGTCGGCGTCGCCGACCCCTGGCTGGCGGGCACCTATTGCTTCGACGCCCTTACCGGCTTGGTGAGCGGCAGCTTTCCGTTGTCGCAGAAAGACCGCCGCCAGCGCCTGTCCCTCAAGAGCGACGCCACCTACTACAAGGGCCGTCTCTGGGGCGCCCAGCATCAATTCAAGACCGGTCTCGTCGTCGAGAACGAGCGCTATTTCCTCGAGCTCCTCCGGACCCCCAATTTCACCCGGTCGTCCGGCTTCGACATCAACAGCAACAAGGCCTCCCTGTTCTACAACATCAACGCCTCGCTCGAGCCGTTCAGCCAGCAGCGGGCGACCGGGACGACGTGGGGGGTGTACGGCGAGGACGTGATCCGCCCCCTGTCGAACCTCTCGGTGACCGTCGGCCTCCGCGTCGAGAACGAGGACGTGAGCGCCCCCGGCTATGTCCCGTTCGACCCTCAGGAAGAGGCGAACCGGTTCATGGCGGCGACGGACGGGCTGACGACCCAGCAGAAGACGGTCTACCTGCAGCAGACCTTCATCGCCTACGAGGATCTCCCCGGCGCGCTCAGCTCGGTCGCCGTGCAATTCCCCGGAACGAACTTCACCAACGGGAGCTTCGCGGACCAGCTGACCAAGTGGACGCGCTTCCGGCAGCCCGATGACATCAGCATCCACAACACGAATATCTCACCCCGCCTCTCCGTCGCCTGGGATCCGTGGAACGACGGCAAGACCCGCTTCTCCGCTTCCGCGGGGCGGTATTACGACAAGCTCTTCCTCGGCGTGCTGACGCCGGAGAGCCAGCCGATCATCGTGAACTTCGAGGCGACGAGCGGCTCGCCGAATATCGCGTTCGAGCCGACGTTCGGCTACTCGACGGTCTCCCGCGACCTCAAGACCCCGCACCAGGACGAGTATTCGTTCGCCGTCGAGCGCCAGCTCTGGCAGGAGAGCACGATCTCGCTCCGGTACATCCACCGTGACTTCTCGGACCAGCTCCAGGACATCGACATCAACCAGGTCCCCGGCGACTACGGGAAGTGCTTCTTCCAGGCGAGCGTGATCGACCCCACGCTGGTCGCAAGCCCGGGGACCGGACCGGTCGTCGATGCCTACACCGGCAAGACCTACCAGGACACCGATCCGGGAGACGGCGACGGGCGGCTGGACGATTGCACCGGCCGTAACTTCCCGATCGCCGGCACCCCCGGCGTCGGCGGCCACGGAGGCGTGAACTTCATCTCCCGGCCGGACCAAGTCGCCGACCTGTACGTCCTCAACCCGGCCTGGGGGAACATCTTCCAGATCGGCAACTACAACTCGCAGCAGTACGACGGGATCACGCTCGAGTTCGTCCGGCGGCAGTACAAGAACTGGCAGATGGAGGCGTCCTACACGTACTCCAAGGCGAAGGGACAGGCGGAGGCGTTCAACCTCGGCCTCGGCGACGATCGCTCCACGCTGGAGGACGAGAAGGGGTACCAGTCGTACGACCGGCGCCACGCGCTGAAGGTCAACGCGACCACGATCACCCCGTGGGGATTCCGCCTGGGCGGCACGGTGAATTGGCAGTCCGGGCTCCCGTACTCGATCCTCGTCCGGCAGTTCTCGCTGGCGAGCGCGCTCCCGGCGTATGAAGAGTTCGGCCAGCCGTTCACCAGCGTCCGGACGAAGTACGCGACCCATCGGCGCAACGACCAGCGCAACCGCTCGGCCTGGAACTTCGACGCCAAGCTGGTCAAGGAGGTCAACCTGCCGAAGGGGATGAACCTCCAGCTGACGGCCGAGATCTTCAACCTGCTCAACGAAGACACGTACGCGGTCTACAACGAGAACTCCGAGAGCGGCCAGCAGGTCAACGGGACGAACGACGCCACCCGGAGATTCGGGCGCCAGTACCAGATCGGCGTTCGCCTGGCGTTCTGATCCGCGCGGCTGCGAGATGATTCCCGGAGGCCGCCGGAAGGCGGCCTCCGGCGTTTCGAGGCGCCCATCGTGCCAGCCGCCTCAGCGACGACTTCGCGCGGTCTCGCGCTCCTGCTGGCTCTCCTGACGGCCGCCGGTCCTGCGCGTCCGGCGACCGCCTCGCTCAAGGGGTGGCGCGACGGTCCCGCGCGCATGCTTCTGACCGACGACGAATACAGGCGCTTCGGATCGCTGAGCGACGACGTCGAGCGCGGAGAATTCGTCGAGCGGTTCTGGAGCAACCTCGAGGTCCTGCCGGGGACCTCCCCCAGCGAGTTCCGCCGGTCGTTCGAAACGCGCTCCGAGGGCGCGAACGCCCGTTTCGGGGCGCCGGGCAGCGAGGGATGGCGGACCGATCGGGGACACGTCTTCCTGGCCCTGGGGGAACCCTCCAGGATCGCCCACGAGTCCGGCGGGATCGACCTGCTGGACGACGAGGTCTGGACCTACGATGCGGTCGGTCCCAACGCGCGGTCGGTTCGGATCGTCTTCCATCACTGCCGGGACGGCTCCTATCGTCTCGACGACGAATGCGAGAGCGTCCGCGATCCGACGTCGGTCTCCGTCGACTGGGAACGGGCGAACTACCTCCGCGCGCTCCGGCTCAACGACCGCAGCATCTACTCGAACCGCCTCCAGACCATGACGGACAGCCTCCTCTCGCCCCTTCCCGGTGGATTGCCGGTGGCGAAGCCGTCCTCCGGCCCGGCGCGCGATCGCCTCTCGACGGACGCCCCGCCGGCCCCGGACCCGGAGCCGCTCGCCGGGGCCCAGGCGCTCGATCACTCGGCCTACTTCTTCCGCGCCCAGGACGGAAGCGTCCTCACGCTGCTCGCCGTCGCCATGGAGGGCGGCCAGGCCGGCGCCGGTGCGGAGACGGCCACGAAGACGGCCGCGCCGTTCGCCGCGGTGTCCCTCCAGGAGACCGGCCGCCGCGGCGAGTCCCTCCCCGGCGCCGTGCGCACGCTCACGCTCGACCCGCTGCCGGCCCCCGAGGCCCCCGGCTTCTTCTTCGGCCGGGCGTATCTCGACGCGGGGCGCACCTACGCCGCCCGCTTCGCGGTGAGGAGCCCGTCGCAGGACCAGGTCATCGTCCGCAACGCCCGCATCGGCGTCCCGGATCTCAATGCCGGCTTTTCCGTGAGCTCGCTCGTGCCGGCCGAGAGATTCGGCCCGGCCGGACCCGACGCCGGAACGTTCCAGGTGGGGTCCGAGGAGGTCGTGCCCAAGGCGGGCGCGGTGTTCCATCGGAGCGAGCTGCTGCGTCTGTACCTGCAGGTCTACGGCGCCGCGATCGACCCCGCGACCTCGATGCCCCGCGTCGACGTCGAGTACCGGTTCTTCCGCATCGTCCGGAAGGGGACCAAGCGCCACGGCAAGCCGTTTTCCGTGCGCGGGGCCGCGGGGGCGGCCATGGGGCTCGCGCTGCCGATCGGCGATTGGCCGGTCGGCGCCTACCGGGTCGTGGTCGAGCTGCGCGACCGCGTCTCGGGGGAGCGGGTCTCGGTCGAGCGGACCTTCGCGATCGCGGAAGGCTGACCCCGCCCGTTCTAGAATGGCGCGCCATGCGCGTCTTCAACACGTTGACCCGTCGCGTCGAGACGCTCGCGCCCCGCGAGCCGGGCCACGTCCGGCTGTACACCTGCGGCCCGACCGTCTACGACTACGCCCACATCGGGAACTTCCGGACGTACGTCTGGGAGGACCTGCTGCGCCGCACCCTCGAGCTGCTCGGCTTCCGCGTGACGCAGGTGATGAACATCACCGACATCGAGGACAAGATCATCGCCCGGGCGATCGCCGAGGGGACGACGATCGACCGGATCACGGCGCCGTTCATCGACGCCTTCTTCGCCGACATCGAGACGCTCGGGATCCGGCGGGCGGAGCACTACCCCCGCGCCACCGAGCACATCCCGGAGATGATCGCGATCGCGAAGGCGCTCGAGGCGCGCGGTCTCACGTACGTCAGTCAGGGCTCGCTGTACTTCCGGATCGACGCCTTTCCCTCCTACGGGCGGCTCTCCCATCTGGACAAGCGCGAGATCAAGGTCGGCGCCCGCGTGGACAGCGACGAGTACGACAAGGACGACGCACGGGACTTCGTCCTGTGGAAGGCGCACCGCGACGGAGAGCCGTCGTGGGACAGCCCCTTCGGGCCGGGGCGTCCGGGATGGCACCTGGAGTGCTCCGCCATGAGCATGAAGTACCTCGGCGAGAGCTTCGACCTGCACACCGGCGGGGTCGACAACATCTTCCCGCACCACGAGAACGAGATCGCCCAGAGCGAGGGGGCCACCGGCCGGCCGTTCGTCGCGTGCTGGATGCACGCGGCGCATCTGATGGTCGACGGTGAGAAGATGGCGAAGTCGAAGGGGAACTTCCACACCCTCCGCGATCTCGTCGCGGCGGGGCACGATCCGCGCGCCATCCGGTATCTCCTCCTGGCGACGCACTATCGCTCGTCGCTGAACTTCACCTTCGACGCGCTTGCGCGCGCCGCCGGCGAGCTCGCCCGGTTCGACGCGCTCCAGGCCCGTCTCGCGGAGGGCGGGATCGCGGAAGGGCGCGAGCCCGAGTTCGACGCGAAGCTCGCCGCGATCGAGGCCGAGGTGCGGGATGGGCTCGGCGACGACCTCAACGTCAGCGGCGCCTTCGGGGCGCTCTTCCGCCTGGTGCGCGAGGCGAACGCCGCCCTCGACCGGCGCGAGCTGCCGGCGGGGAGCGCCGCCGCCCTGTCCGAGACGCTCGCGAGGCTGGACGGGGCCCTCGGCGTCATCGCGTCGAAGGCGCCCGAGCTGCTGGCTCCGGAGATCGAGGATCTGATCGCCCGCCGGCAGGCGGCGCGGCGCGCCAAGGATTTCGCGGAATCGGACCGGATCCGAAACCTCCTCGCCGGCCGCGGGATCGTGCTCGAGGACACACCGCAGGGGGTCCGGTGGCGGCGGTCCACGACGGTCCCGGGGCGGGGCTAAACCCCGGCCTCCGAGACGCGGTCCAACCTCCGGGAGAACGTGAGCCACGATCACGACGATGCTGCGCTCGAGCGGCTGCTCCTCGAACGGGCTCGGGGGGGCGATCGCTCGGCGTTCGACGAGATCGTCGTGCGGCACCGGCTCGCGATCTACGGCACGGCCCGGCGGATCCTCGGAACGCACGAGGAGGCCGACGAGGCGGCGCAGGAGACGTTCGTGAGGGCTTGGCGCGCGCTCGGTGGGTTCCGCGGGGAATCACGGATCCGCACGTGGCTCGTGAGGATCGCCCTCAACGTCGCCCGCACGATCGTCGCCGCGAGGCCGAGCGGAACGGTCCCGCTCGAGACGGTCGATCAGGCGACGCAGCCCTCGGACGCCGCGGACGCGCGTCTGGTCCGCACGCAGGCGGCGGCGCGCGTTCGCCGCGCGGTCGCGACGCTTCCTCCGCGGCAGCGCGAGGTGGTGGCCTTGAAGGTGTTCTCCGAGATGACCTACGAGGACGTCGCGGACGCGATGGGTCTGACCGTCGGCGCGGTCAAGGCGCATCTCCATCAGGCGGTCGCCAACCTCCGGCGGCGGATGGGGGAGGAGCGAGCGTCGTGAAGCCCGGGATGAGCTGTGCTGCGTTCGAGTCGGGTCTGGCGGACGCCCTCGCGTCGAGCGACGGCGGCGATCCGCGCGTCGTCGCCGCGCTTCGCGACCATGCGGCGGGGTGCCCGCGCTGCGCCCCGTCGGCGGAGCTGATCGACCTCGCCGCGCTCCCGGCAGAGGAGCGGGATCCCGTCGACGATCCGCCCCCGCGGTACTGGTCGGGGTTCGAGGCGAGGCTCGCGGTCCGTCTCGCCGCCCCGGAGCGCGGGACCCGCCGCGCGGCGCGATTCGGCGTCGCCGTCGCCGCGGCGATCGTGCTCGTGGTGGTTCTGATCCTCGCGCGCCGACCCGCCCCTCCGCCTCCCGTGGTGTCGAAGGAGGATGTCCCGGCGGCAACCGCGCCGGCCCCGGATCCGGCGGCGGAGGACGTCGACACGACGGACGATTGGGACGATCCGTTCGCCGCGCTCGGGCCGATCGACGCTTTCACCGTTGACGACGCGACGGGGATCTTCCCGTCCGTGGACGATCTCTCGCCCGCGGACGAGGAGCGCTTCCTGGACTGGCTGTCCGAGGAGGAGGCTCGCGTGGGCGGAGGCCGGGGATGAGACGGATCGCGAAAGGAGCCCTTCTCGTGCTCGCACTCGGAGGGGTGGGAGCGGCGCACGCGGTGCCGCCGGACCCCCGGCAAGAGGTCCGGCGGCGGATGCACCGGCTGTTCGAGGCGCGCCTGCGTGCCGATCTCGGCCTCGACGATGCGACCACCGCCCGAGTCATCCCGCGGCTGGAGGAGATCGAGCGCGGCGAAGCCCGCGCGCGTCGCGAGCGGATGCGCCTCCTCCGAGAGCTTCGCCGGGGGCTCGAGAGCGGAATGAGCGATGCCGGCCTGCAGGAGCGTCTCGAGGCGCTGGATCGGATCGCGCGGGACGCGGAGGCGGAGGCGCGCACGGGGCTCGCCGACGTCGATCGCGAGCTCACGGTGCCGCAGCGCGTGCGCCTGCGCTTCCTCCTGGCGGAATTCCGCTCGGAGATGCGCCGGGGGATCCGGGAGATCGCGCCGAGGCGGGACCCGCGCGGCGCCCCATGACGCGCGCGGGGGATCCCCGTCACGCGCTCGGAGCGGAAGGGGAGGCGGTCGCGGAGCGATGGCTTCGCGGCGCCGGCCTCGTCGTGGTCGCGCGGCGGTTCCGCACGCGCGGCGGCGAGATCGATCTGATCGTCCGCGACGGCGGCGTGCTCGTGTTCGTCGAGGTCAAGCTCCGCTCGCGCGAGGACTTCGGCCGGCCCGCGGAAGCGGTGACCGCCGTCAAGCAGCGGCGTCTCGCCCGCGCGGCGGCGCTCTACCTGACGACGTCCGGCGGATCGGACGGCCCGTGCCGCTTCGACGTCGTCGAGGTGCGCCCCGCCCCCGGCGCCTGGGCCGTCACGCACATCCCCGACGCGTTCCGCCCGCGCGATTGACGGGGTCGGGAACGTTCGCTATCCTCGGCGACTTGCCGGGGCGTTCCTCGCCCTAGCGCGGGAATAGCTCAGTTGGTAGAGCACGACCTTGCCAAGGTCGGGGTCGCGGGTTCGAGTCCCGTTTCCCGCTCCAACGCACCGGTGGAAGGAGCCATGCCGAACCGCATCGTCGTCGCCGCCGTCGTCGCCGCCGCGCTCGCCGCGCGGCCGGCCGGCGCCGGACCGTTCCGGAATCGCCCGACGCCGCCGCCCCCCGGAATCGCGCTCGCCCCGGGGGACACGGTGATCCCTCTCCAGGCCCGCACGCTCGACGGGCAGGGGCACACGGTCGAATGGGCGAGCGCCAAGATCAGCCTGGTGAACTTCTGGGCGACGTGGTGCACCCCCTGTCGCGAGGAGATGCCCGCGATCGAGCAGCTCCGTGCCGCGCGGGGGAAGGACGGGCTCCAGGTGGTGGGCGTGGTCATCCAGGACCTCGCTCCCGCGGACGAGGTTCGCCGCATCGCGGCGGAGTCCAAGGTCGATTACCTCCTCCTGCGCGGCGGGGACGAGGTCACGAGGATCTGGCGCGGGATCCAGATCGTCCCGACCACCTTCCTCGTGGACTCGAAGGGGAAGGTGGTGCGGAAGTACATCGGGACCGGGAAGGAGGAGATCGCGGCGCTCACGCGCGACGTCGACGACTTCCTCGCCGGGCGGCCGCTCGGGCCTCCCTACGTACCGCCCCCGGACGCCGCGATGGTCCCGGTCACTCCCTGAGGCGTCACGGGATCCGGACGGTGCCGCTCCGCGTGGTACGACGAGCGCACCAGAGGACCGGACTCGACGTGCAAGAAGCCCATCTCCATGCCCCGCTCCCGGAACATCGCGAAGATGTCGGGATGCGCGAACCGGGCGACGGGTAGATGGCCGGGGCTCGGCCGGAGGTACTGACCGAGCGTCACCACGTCCACGCCCGCGCCCCGCAGGTCCCGCATCACCTCGAGGACCTCGGCGTCCTCCTCTCCCAGCCCCACGATGATCGACGACTTCACGCGGAGCGCGGACCGCTCGCGGTCGCGCCGCGCGGCCGCCTCGGCCAGAAGCCCGACCGAGCCGCGGTAGCTCGACCCCGGCCGGACGCGGCGGTAGAGCCGCGGCACCGTCTCCACGTTGTGCGCGAACACCGCGGGGGCGGCGTCGAGCACGACGTCGAGCGCCCCGGGCTTCTTCTTGAAGTCGGGGGTGAGGACCTCGATCGCGCAGCCCGGCGTGCGCGCGCGGATCGCCGCGATCACAGCGGCAAAGTGGCCGGCGCCTCCGTCGGGGAGGTCGTCGCGATCGACGCTCGTGATCACCGCGTGCCGGAGCGAGAGCCGCGCGACCGCCTCCGCGACGCGAAGCGGCTCTCCCGCGTCCACCCCGGGGCGCGGCCGGCCGCTGTGGACGTTGCAGAACCCGCAGGCGCGCGTGCAGGTGTCGCCGAGGATCATGAACGTCGCGGTGCCGGCGTTCCAGCACTCGTAGATGTTGGGGCAGCGCGCTTCCTGGCAGACCGTGTTGAGGCGAAGCTCGCTCACCATGCCGCGCAGCGCGCGGAAGCTCTCGTCGGTGCGGAGGGTGATCCGCAGCCACTCGGGGCGCGGCGTCCGCGCGCCCTCGCTCACGCGATCGCCCGCAGGCCGGACGCGGCGTAGCCGAGGGCCGAGGCGACGGCCTCCGCCACGACCCCCGCCGCCTCCTCGACCGCGATCTCCCGGCCGCGCAGGAGCGAGAGCGAGGTGACGCGGCATCCCGCGAGGCCGCAGGGGACGATCGCGTCGAATCCCGAGACCTCGCGGCCGACGTTGAGCGCGAACCCGTGCGAGGTGATCCAGCCGGCGCCGATCCGCACGCCGATCGCCGCGACCTTGGCCTCGCCCGCCCACACCCCGGTCCGCCCGGGGACGCGGCGGGCCTCGATTCCGAACGCCGCCGTCGCGCGGATCAGACCCTCCTCGAGGTCCCGCAGATAGCGATGCGCATCGCGCCGCGCCCCCTCCAGAGCGAGGATCGGGTAGCCGACGAGCTGGCCGGGGCCGTGGTAGGTCACGTCCCCTCCGCGCCCCGTCCGATGGATCTCGATCCCGCGCGCCTCGCGCTCGCGGTCGGAGAGGAGCACGTGGCGGTCGGAGGCGCCGCGCCCCAGCGTGATGACCGGCGGGTGCTCCAGCAGCAGCAGCCGATCGCCGGTCCGGCCCTCGCGCCGCGCCGCGACGAGCCGCTCCTGCAGCGCCGCGGCATCCGCGTAGGCGACGCGGCCGAGGTACGCGCAGTCGAGAGCTCTCATAGAAGCGATTCGTCGAACTCCTGCAGTCCGGACTTGACCATCGCGAGGAACTGGTCGGCGACCGCGCCGTCCACGATCCGGTGATCGTAGGACATCGACATGTACATCATCGAGCGGATCGCGATGGCGTCGTCCACGACGACCGGCCGCTTCTCGATCCCGCCGATCCCGAGGATCGCGACCTGGGGCTGATTGATGATCGGCAGGCCGAACAGCCCGCCGAAGATCCCGGGATTGGTGATCGTGAATGTTCCGCCCTGGACCTCGTCGGGGACGAGCTTCTTCGTCCGGGCGCGCTCGGCGAGGTCGTTGATCCGCTTCGCGAGCCCCGCGAGCGACAGCTCGTCGGCGTTCCGCACGACCGGGACGATCAGCCCCCAGTCGAGGGCGACCGCGATCCCGATGTTGAGGTCCTTCTTGTAGACGATCTCCTCCCCCTCGACCGACGCGTTGACCACCGGCCAGGCGCGGAGGGCGTCGCAGACCGCCTTCACGAAGAACGGGGTGATGGTGAGCTTCGTGCCGTGACGCTGATCGTACAGGTCCTTGAAGGAGGCGCGCAGCTTCACCACCCGGCTCATGTCCACCTCGAAGACGGAGTGGACGTGGGCGGAGGTCCGGCGGGACTCCACCATGTGCTCGGCGATCTTCTTGCGCATCGCCGACATCGCCTGCCGCTCGACGCGCGCGCCGGGCGAGAACGCGATCGCCGGCTCCCGCGGCGGGGCGGCCGCGGGGGCAGGGGCGGCGCCTCGTGCGGGGGCCTGCGCGGCCGCGGGCGGGGCGCCCTTGGCCACGAAGTCGAGGATGTCCTTCTTCGTCACCCGCCCCCCTGCGCCGGTCCCCGGAACGCGCGATGGATCGATCCCGTGCTCGTCGGCGATCTTGCGCACGACCGGCGAGACGAACGCGCCCTCGCCCCCCTTCGCCTCGGGTCCCGGAGCGGGAGCGGGAGCCGGAGCGGGGGAGGGAGCCGCGGCGGGCGCGGCGGCCGCGGGCTTCGGCGGGGCGGCGGGGGCCGCGGGCTTCGGCGGAGCGGCGGCGGCCGCGGGCTGCGGGGAGGGCGCGGACGCCGCGGCGCTCGCGTCGGTCTCGATCACCGCGACGACCTGATTGACCGGGACCGTCTCGCCCGTCTGGTTCTTGATCTCGACGAGCTTCCCGGCCGCGGGGGAGGGGATCTCGGCATCCACCTTGTCCGTCGAGATCTCGAAGAGCGGCTCGTCCCGCTGCACGCTCTCGCCGAGCTGCTTGATCCAGCGGGTGATCGTCCCTTCGGCGATCGACTCGCCCATCTGCGGCATCACCACGTCAACGCGCATCGAACCTCTCCACGGGGCCGGCGGCCCCGAGTCACATGTGGATCGTCCTCTTGTGCACCGCGAGCGCGGCCTCGCCCATCGCCTCCGAGAGCGTCGGGTGCGCGTGCACGGCCTCGAACAGCGAGGCGGCGGTCGCTTCGAGGTTCAGCGCGGCGGTCGCTTCCGCGATCAGCTCGGTCGCGTGCGCTCCGATGATGTGCACCCCCAGGACCTCGTCGTACTTCCTGTCGGTGACGATCTTCACGAAGCCGCGCGTGTCGTCGAGGATCTTGGCCTTGCCGATCGCCGAGAACGGGAACTGGCCGACGGCCACGTCGTGGCCGCGCTCGCGCGCCGTCGCCTCCGAGAGCCCGATCGAGGCGACCTCGGGATCGCAATAGGTGCACGACGGGATCTTGTCGTAGTCGATCGGATGCGGGGCGGCCCCGGCGGCGTCCTCCACCGCGACGATCCCCTCGTGGGAGGCGACGTGCGCGAGCGCCTGCGTCTTCACGATGTCGCCGATCGCCCAGACCCCCGCGGCGCCCGTGCGCATGAGCCCGTCCACCTCGACGAACCCCCGGTCGAGCTTCACGCCGAGCGCCTCGAGGCCGAGGTTCTCGGTCAGCGGACGGCGGCCCACGGCGACGAGCAGCACCGCCGCTTCCAGCTCGAGCGGCTTGCCGTCGCGCACGGCCTTGACCTTCACGCCGCTCGGGGCGGAAGACACCGACTCGACCTTGGTCGCGGTGTGCACGGCGATGCCGCGCTTCTTGAACGCGCGCTCGAGCTCGGCGCCGAGGCTCTCGTCCTCGAGCGGGATCAAGCGGGGGAGGAGCTCGACCACCGTCACCTTCGAGCCGAACGTGGCGTAGATCGAGGCGAACTCGACGCCGACGGCCCCCGCGCCCAGCACGATCATCGACGGCGGAATCTCCCCGAGCGAAAGCGCGTGGTCGGAGTTGATGACGCGCACGCCGTCGAACTCGACCCCCGGAAGGCCGCGAATCACGGAGCCGGTCGCGACCACCGTGAACTTCGTGCGGATCTCGCGGCTCGCGCCCCCGGATTCGGCCACCGCGATCCGTCCCGGGCCCGCGAGCGTGCCGCGCCCGGGCACCAGCGTGATCCCGTTCTTCTTGAAGAGGTACTCGACCCCCTTGACGTTCGCGGTGACGACCTTGTCCTTGTAGGCGTGCAGCTTGGGGATGTCGAGCGTCCCCGGAGCGACCTTGACGCCGAAGCGCTCCGCGTGCCGCGAGGTCTCGAGCACCTCCGCCGCGTGCAGCAGGGCCTTCGTCGGGATGCAGCCCCACAGGAGGCACGTCCCCCCGGGGCGCGGCGCCATCTCGACGACGGCCGTCTTCAGCCCGAGCTGCGCCCCCCTGATGGCGGCGACGTATCCGCCGGGGCCGCTTCCGATGACTGTGAGATCGAACGACGCGTCCGAGGCGGTCACGCTACTCCCCGAGGCGACTTGGGCCGGGCACTCTATCACACCGCATGTTACGATCCGTTCTTCGATGGCTCCGACCGACGACCCGCTCATCCTTCACGAGCGATTCCCAGAGGGAGACGCGCGCGAGTCGGCCTACACGACCCGGATCGACGACTTCGTCAATTGGGGAAGGAAGAACTCCCTCTGGCCGATGCCGATGGGGCTCGCCTGTTGCGCGATCGAGCTGATGGCCGCCGTCGGCCCGCGCTACGACCTCGCGCGCTTCGGCGCGGAGGCTCTCCGCTTCTCGCCGCGGCAGTCCGACCTGATGATCGTCTCCGGCACCGTCACGAAGAAGATGGCTCCGTATCTGAAGCGGATCTACGACCAGATGCCGATCCCGCGGTGGGTCATCGCGATGGGGGCGTGCGCGTCCTCGGGAGGGATGTACCGCTCGTACGCCGTCGTCCAGGGCGTGGACGAGATCATCCCCGTGGACGTCTACATCAGCGGGTGTCCGCCGCGCCCGGAGGCGTTGATCGAAGGCGTGCTCGAGATCCGGCGGAAGATCGAGCGGGGGGGGAAGAGCGCGGCGGAGCTGGCGGCGGCGGCCGCGTCTCCCGCCGCCTAGGCGCCCCGCGGTGACGGAGCTCCCGGCCGGCCGGCCCGAGCTCGTCGAGCGGATCCGGACGGAGATCCTCGCCGGCGGACCGATCTCGTTCGCGAGGTTCATGGAGATCGCGCTCCACGACCCGGAGCACGGCTACTACGCCGGCGGCCCCGCGCGGCTGGGCCGCTCCGGCGACTTCTTCACGGCGAGCGACGTCGGCCCGGCGTTCGGCGCCGCGCTCGCGCATCAGCTCGACGAGATGGACCGTGCGCTCGGCCGCCCCGCCCCGTTCCGCTACGTGGAGGTTGGTGCGGGACGCGGATGGCTCGCGCGCGACGTCCTCGACGCTTGGGAGGACGCGCGCGGGCGCGTGCGCACGACGCTCGTGGACTCGAGTCGCGGGATGCGGGAGGCGGCGGCGGCGCGGGTCCCGGAGGCGCGCGTGTGCGCCTCGGCGCGGGAGGAGAGCGGGGGCGCGGGCGCGGTGATCGCGGTCGAGCTCCTCGACGCGCTTCCGGTCCACCGCGTCCGGCGGACGGGCCACGCGCTCGCCGAGGTCCGCGTCGCGGTCGAGGGGACGGCGCTCCGCGAGGTCGAGGCGCCAGCCGGCACCGAGGTCGCCGCCTGGGCCGCCGCGTACGGGCTCGCCCCCGAGGACGGGGACGAGGCGGAGGTCTGTCTCGCGCTCGGCCCAGCGATCCGCGAGCTGGCCTCGATCCTGGATCGGGGATTCGTCGTCGTGGTGGACTACGGCCACGACGCGGCGCGTCTCGCCGCTCGCGCGCACCGCCGCGGAACGCTGCTCGCGTATCACCGGCACGCGGTCCACGAGCGGTATCTCGAGCGGGTCGGGGAGCAGGATCTCACCGCGCACGTCAACCTCACGGCGCTCGCGCGCGAAGCCGAGCGCGCGGGGCTCCGCACACTCGGGACGACGACGCAGGACCGGTTCCTCGTCGCGAACGGGCTCCTTCAGGGGCTCGACGAAGCGGGGGAGGGGGCCGGCGCCGTCAAGCGGCGGCTCCAAGCGAAGCAGCTCATCCATCCCGACGGCATGGGGCGCGCGTTCAAGGTCGCGATCTTCTCGAAGGGGATCGAGCCCGCCCCCGCGCTCCGCGGGCTGAAGGATCCGTTCGGGGGCGGCGCGCGGTGAGCGCGCGCGCGACGCTCGCGGCGCTTGCGATCGTACTCGCCGCGTCGTGCGGGGGATCGGCGCCCCCGCGCGCGCAGCGTCCCGGCGTGCCCGCCGGAGCGCGCGTCGGGGTCGATCCGGTCCCGTCGGTCCATCTCTTCGAGAACCACTCCACCTCGCTGGTCGTGTGGCGCCGGGCGGGAGCGCGCGACCGGATCCTCGTCCACGTGGACGGTCACTCGGACCTCGACTGGCTTCCCGACGCGACGATCGCGCGGCTCGCCGCCGCCGAGCCCGACGAGCTCCCCCGGCTGGAGCTCCACCCGTACGCGCTGGACGACTCCACGCACGCGCGCTTCGCGATCTGGGACTTCGTCTATCCCGCGTTCCGCCTGGGGGTCGTGCGGGAGTACGTCTGGGTCGTTCCCGACGGAACGCTCGCGGACGCCGCGGCGGCCTCCGACCTCGTGCGCCGGATGATCCTGGGGAAGATGCAGATGGTGTCGCTGGAGGACGCCGGCCGTCTCCACCGCGAAGGGCGCACGATCCGGGGGACCCTCTACGGGCTCCCGGTCACCGTCTGCGAGCTGAACGACCTCCCGTCGTTCGCGGAGCCCGTCCTCCTCGACATCGACCTCGACTTCATGACGACCGCCTCGGCGACGAGCCAGGAGGTGACCGCCGAGCCATGGATCGCGCCGGACGCGCTCGTCGCACGGCTCCGCGAGCGCGGCGTGCGCGCCGACATCGCCACGCTGTCGTATTCGACGGTCGGGGGGTACCTGCCTCCCGCGTCGCGATGGGTCGGACCCGCGACGGCGGCGGAGCTCGCGAGGACAGCGTCCTCGCCGGACGATCGGTCCCGCCGGCGCCTCGCCGCGGACACCGCGTTCGCGCAAGGACGCGACGCGGAGGCGGTCGCCATCCTGAGCGAGCTCGCCGCCGGGCATCCGGAGGACGGATCGATCGCGTATGCGCTCGCGCGCGCCTACGCCCGCATGGGGCGCTCGTCGGATCGGGCCGACGCCTGGTCGGCGGCCGTCGCGGCCGATCCGATCCTGGAGCACGCGGTCCTCTTCGAGGCGGACGCGCTCTGGATGAGCCAGCGGTACGCCGAGGCGCTCGAGCTGTACCGCTCCTACCGGCGCGATCATCCCTCCGGACCCTACCGCGCCTACGGGCTCCGGCGCGAGGCGGGTTGCCTCCTGCGCACGGGGCGCGACGCGGAGGCGATCGCCGCCTTCCGCAAGGTGACGGCCCTCGCGCCGCGGCACGGGGACACCCGCCTCGATCTCGGCGTCCTGCTGCGCGAGCAGGGCGATCTCGACGGCGCGGTCGCGGAGCTGTCCCGCGCGCGCGAGATCCTGCCGAGCCTCGGCGCCTACGCGATGGCGCTCGGCGCCACGCTCGCGAGGCGCGGCGACCTCGCGCGGGCGATCGAGCAAGTGCAGGCCGCCGTCGCCCTGAGGCCGACCTGGACCCAGGCGCGCACCAACCTCGGCGTGCTCCTGCTCGAGGCGGGCCGCACGGCGGACGCCGCCGAGCAGCTCTCCGCCGCCGCGACGCTCGAGCCGGACGATCCGGGCATCGCGCGCCTGCTCGCGAGGGTGCGGCGGCAGGGGGCGGCGGCGGGCGGAGTCCCCCCGGTCCGGTAGGTATACTCGGCTCGATGCCGACTCCCGCCGCGACGACCTCGGAATCGATCGCCCGGCGCTTCGCCGAGTCGGGGTTCATCTGCTCCCCCGAGGTCGCCACCTCGCTCTTCCTTGCCGAGAGCCTGGGGAAGCCGCTGCTCCTCGAAGGTCCTCCCGGCGTGGGCAAGACCGAGATCGCGAAGCTCTGGGCGCTGTACCACGAAGCGGAGCTGATCCGCCTCCAATGCTACGAGGGGCTCGACGAGGCCCGGGCCCTCTACGAGTGGTCCTACGGGAAGCAGATGCTCTACGCCCAGCTCCTGCGCGACAAGACCGGGGACGTGCTCGCGCGCGCCGCGACCCTCGACGACGCGATCGCGATCCTGCGGGACGAGGCGGACGGCTTCTTCTCGCGCGACTTCCTGCTCGCCCGGCCGCTCCTCCAGGCGATCCTCGCGAAGGGGCCGGTCGTCCTCCTGGTGGACGAGGTGGATCGCTCGGACGAGGAGTTCGAAGCCTTCCTGCTCGAGGTCCTCTCCGACCATCAGGTCTCGATCCCGGAGCTCGGCACGATCGCGGCGCGGCGCCCGCCCCGGGTCGTGCTCACGAGCAACGACACCCGCGAGATCTCCGACGCCCTGCGCCGGCGATGTCTCTACCTCTACGTGGACTATCCGTCCTTCGAGGACGAGGTGCGCATCGTCGAGGCGCGCGTGCCGGGGCTGTCGGTCGCGCTGACCGAGCGGATCGTGCGCTTCGCGCATTCGCTGCGGAAGGCCGATCTGAAGAAGGCGCCCGGCATCGCGGAGGTCGTGGACTGGGCGCTCTCCCTCGTCGCGGTGGGAGCCGACGGGCTCTCCGCGGCGACGCTCCGCAAGACTCTCGGGGCGCTCCTGAAGAACCGCGAGGACGTCGAGCGCGTTCTCTCCGATCCCGCCCGGCTGCGATGATCGAGGCCCTCGCGCGCTTCGTCTCCGCGCTCCGCGGGGAGGGACATTCCGTCTCCCCGTCCGAGGTCGTCGACGCCGCGCGCGCGTTCGATCTGGTCGGCGTCGAGCGGCGGGCGGAGGTCCGCGCCGCGCTCCGCGCGACCCTTGCCAAGGACCGGCGCGCGGTCGAGGCGTTCGACCGCTTGTTCGATCGCTTCTTCGCTCCGCCGCCTCGGGCCGGCCGCGGACGGGGCGAGGGGCGTCCGGGAGCGCTCGGCGAGCGCCCGCGCCCCGGCTCCGGGGAGCGACCCGGCGCCAAGCCACCGAAGGGGACGCCTCCGCCACCGCCGCGATCCGAGCGTCCGGCGCGGCGCGGCGCGGGGGAGAGGCCCGGCCGCGAGGGGGAGCGCGCGGAGCTCGAGCGCGTGCTCGCGCGCGTCCGGTTCGACGGGGAGCGGCGCGTCGGACGGCTCCGGCACGCGAGGCTCCGCCGCGGCGTGTCCGAGGAGGCGGACCCGTCCCGGAGGGACCTCGCGCGGCGGATGACGACCGAGGAGGAGCGCGCGATCGCGCGCGAGGTGCCGCGCATGGTCCGCGCCCTGCGCCTGCACGCCGGGCGAAGGCTCGTGCGCGCTCGAGCCGGGCGCCCGTGGCTCCGTCGCGCGCTGCGCGAGAACCTCTCCCGCGACGGGGTGCCGTTCGTCATCCCGACGCGCGCGCCGAAGCGGACGACCACGCGGGTCGTCCTCCTGGTGGACGTCTCGTATTCGGTCGCGCGGGCGTCCGGCCTCTTCCTGCTGATGGCCTCCGCGTTCCTCGACATCGGCCGGCGCGCGCGCGTCGTCGCCTTCGTCGACCGCCCCGTGGACGCGACCGGCGCGATCCGAGCGTGGGCGCGGGGGCGAGCGCGCCTCACGACAGCGCGACGCGCGGGCCGCCCCGGGGCGGGAATCGACGCGGCGGGGATCGCGTTCGCGGACGTCCTCGAAGCGCTCCCCGGTCTCAACCTCGAGGCCCCGTCCGATTACGGGCGCGCCCTCCACACGCTCCTCAACTCCCCGTCGCGCCCGCGCGGGCGCGACACGATCGTCCTGATCCTCGGCGACGGTCGCACCAACCGCTTCGATCCGCTGCCGTGGGCGCTCGCCGAGATCGCGCGCGGCTGCCGGGCCGTCCTCTGGCTCGTCCCCGAGCCGCGGTCCCGATGGGGGACGGCCGACTCCGCTCTCCCCGCATATCTCCCGTCCGCGGATCTCGTCGTCGAGGCGACCGACCTGGCGGGGCTCGCGCAGGGGCTCTCCGCGCTCGTCCGGAGGATCTGAGATGGGCGCTCCTGCCGCGGGGACCGTCGTGGCGTGGTTCCGGGACGACGCCGCGGAGTTCGGCGTCGTGGCGGCGGAGGAGCGACAACGGATCGTGGTGCTCACCGCCGGCGGGAAGGAGGAGCGCATCGCCCCCTCGCGGATCGCGGCGTCGCTCGAGACCGGACCCGCGCCGGGGCGCACCGCGGAGTCCCGGCGCGACGCGTCGGAGCGGGCGAGCGCCGCCTCGCGGCGGGCCGCGAAGCGCGCGGCCGAGGTGGACGTGCCCACGCTCTGGGAGCTCACGCGCGAGCGCGCGGAGACGATCGACGAGGGGACGCTCGCGAGCCTCGCGGCGGGGGACGACGATCCCTGGGCGCGTCTGGCGACCGCGATCGCGCTCGCCGCCGACGGCGTCCGCTTCGTTCGGAAGCCGTCGGGCTGGCAGCCGCGCGAGGAGGTGGCGGTCCGCGGGCTGATCGCGGAGCGGGAGCGTCGCGCCCGGCGCGAGTCGGAGCGGTCGGCCGCCTCCGCGGCGCTGGCGCGCGCCTGGAAGGAGGGCGCGTGGCAGCCGAGCGGATCGGAGACCGAGACGAAGATCGTCGCGGCGCTCACGTCGCTCGCCGTCCTCGACCTCGCGACGCCGGAGCGGGAGCGCCAGCTCGCGGCCGACGCGCTGGCCGCCGCAGGCGTCGTCTTCGACCGCCCGGCGGAGGGAGCCTTCCGGCTGCTCCGCAAGATGGGGCGCTTCGATTCGGACGACGCGAACCTGGCGATCGTGCGCTTCGGGCTGCGCACCGAGTTCTCCGACGAGGCGCTGCGCGCGGCCGCGTCGGCGGGGGAGCGCGGCTTCGACCGCGCGGGGCGGCGGGACCTGACGCAGGTCGCGGCGCTCGCCGTGGACGACCCGGCGACGCGCGAGATCGACGACGCGCTCTCGGTGCGGGAGACCGGGGGCGGCGTGGAGATCGGGATCCACATCGCCGATCCCTGCGCCTTCGTCGCCGACGGCGATCCCGTCGACGTCGAGGCGCGGACGCGCGGGACGACCTACTACTTTCCGGATCGCAGGCTTCTGATGCTCCCGCCCGTCCTTTCGGAGGACGCCGCCAGCCTCCTGGCGGGCGCCGAGCGGCCGGCGCTCTCGTTCTTCATCGCGATCGACCCCGAAGGAAGGATCGTGGACGCGGAGATCGTCCGCTCGATCGTGCGGGTCGCCGCCCGGCTCGACTACGACGAGGTGGACGCGGTTCTCCGAACCGGCGCAGGGGCGCACGCGGCGACGCTCATGTCCCTCGCGGGCGTCGCGGACCGCCGCGAGCGCTTCCGGAAGGCCGCCGGCGCGATCGCGCTGCGCGCCCCCGAGGCGGAGGTCCGCGTCGCCCCCGACGGCACCCTCGCCCTCGCGCGCCGGGACCCCGACACGCCGGCGCAGCGGCTGGTGTCCGAGGCGATGATCCTCGCGGGGGAGGTGGCGGCCGCGTGGCTGGACGGGCGCGGCGTGAGCGCGATCTATCGCCGGCAGACCCCGCCCGACGGGCCGATCCCCGAGCGCGACCCCGCGCAGCCCGCGATCGTGCACGTCCGGTCGACGCGCCGGCTCCTCAAGCGAGGCGAGGCGGGGCTCGTCCCGGGACCCCACGCGGCGCTCGGCCTCCGGGCGTACGCGCAGGTGACCTCTCCCCTCCGGCGCTACCAGGACCTCGCGCTGCATCGTCAGATCGCCGCCGTGCTCGAACGCGGCGCGCCCCCTTACGGACCCGCCGCGATGCAGGCGATCCTCGGCGCCACCGAGCGCGCGGAGAGCGACGCGCGGCGCGCGGAGCGCGACGCCGACCGTTACTGGATGCTCCGATGGCTGGAGCGATCGAAGGGCGGCACGGTGCTCGGCGTCGTCGTGGAGTCCTCCCCGCGCCCGGTCGTCGTGCTCGACGAGACGCTCGTCGAGGAGCCCGTGCCGTCGATCGTCGGCGCCTCACGGGGGGACCGCGTCAGGCTGCGGGTCGAGCGCGTCAACCCGCGAGCGGACCTGCTCGTCCTGCGTCCGACTTGAGCCCGGGGCCGCATGCTACGATCCGGCATCGTGAGCCCCACCGGCACGCCCCTCGGCATGACCGTCTTCGTGATCATCCTCGTCGCGTCGGTCGCCGCGTTCGTCCTCCTGATCGAGCCCCGCTTCGCGCTCCTCCGCGCGGCCCGGCCGTCGGAGCGGTGGGACCGCTGGGCCGAGCGGTGGCGCGGCGTGCTGTCCCAGTTCCTCGGCCAGCGCCGCATCCTGAGCCCCCGGTACCTGGGGGCGGGGGTCATGCACGCGCTCATCTTCTGGGGGTTCCTCGCGGTCGGGCTGAACTCGATCCACTTCATCGGCGGCGGCTTCCTCACGGGGTTCCACCTGCCGTTCTTCGGCCCCGCGTCGTGGCCGGGCCGGGCCTACGTCGTCGTGCGCGACCTCTTCGAGATCGCGGTGATCGCGATGGTCGCGATCGCGGGGTTCCGGCGGATCGTGCTGAAGCCGCCGCGGCTGACCCCCTCGTGGGACGCCGCTCTCATCCTGTCGCTCATCGGCGCGCTGATGATGACCGACCTCGCGATGGCCGCGGCGCAGACCGCGGTCCACGGCGCCGCCAACGGGTACGTCTCCCCGGCAGGCCGGATGCTCGCGCCGCTGGTCGCGGGGCTCGGACTCCCGGCGATCGAGGGGCTGCACCGCACCTGCTGGTGGATCCACCTCGCCGTGCTCCTCGGGTTCCTGTGCTACCTGCCGGTCTCGAAGCACTTCCACGTGATCACCTCGCTCCCCTCGGTGCTCTTCCGGCGGCTCGACACGGGGTCCCTTCCGATGATCGATCTGGAGAACTCCGAGAGGTTCGGCGTGACGGGGTTCACCGATCTGCGCTGGAAGGACGTCCTGGACGTGTACTCGTGCACGGAGTGCGGCCGCTGCCAGGACGCTTGTCCCGCGTACGCCACCGGAAAGCCGCTGAACCCGAAGCGGATCAACGAGGACATGCGGGACGCGATGATGCCCTCGCTCCCCGCCCTGCTCGGCCGCCGGAGCATGCCCGAGGGAGCGCACCTTCCGGTCCTCCCCTCCGAGACGATCGCCGACGACGTCCTCTGGGCGTGCACGACCTGCAGGGCCTGCGAGCAGGCCTGCCCGCTCTTCATCGAGTTCATCGACCGCATCGTCGGGATGCGCCGCAAGCTCGTTCTCGAGGACAGCTCGTTCCCCGAGGAGCTGACCGCGGCCTACCGGAACCTCGAGAAGTCCGGGAACCCCTGGGGGCAGAGCGCGGGCGCGCGCGCCGACTGGGCCGCCGGACTCGACATCCCGCTGATGTCGGAAGGGGCGGGGGAGGTCGAGTACCTGCTGTGGGCCGGATGCGCGGGCGCGTACGACGATCGCGGGAAGAAGGTGGCGCGCGCGACCGCCGAGATCCTCAAGCAGGCCGGCGTGCGGTTCGCGATCCTGGGGACCGAGGAGACCTGCACGGGGGATCCCGCCCGCCGGACCGGGAACGAGTACCTCTACCAGATGCTCGCGCAGCAGAACGTGGGGACGCTCAACGGGTACGGCGTCAAGAAGATCGTCGCCCAGTGCCCGCACTGCTTCAACACGCTGCTCAACGAGTACCCGCAGCTCGGCGGCCGCTTCGAGGTCCTCCACCACACGCAGGTGATCGCGCGCCTCGTCGCCGACGGGAGGATCGTCCTTCGCGCGGACGGCGCCGGCCCCGTGACCTTCCACGACTCCTGCTATCTCGGGCGCCACAACGGCGTCTACGACGCGCCCCGCGAGGCCCTCGCGTCGGCGGGCCTGACGATCCTGGAGATGCCGCGCAGCCGCGAGAACGGGTTCTGCTGCGGCGCCGGCGGCGGGCGGATGTGGATGGAGGAGCGGATCGGCACCAAGGTCAACGTGAACCGCGTCGAGGAGGCGGCCGCGACGGGAGCGCCGCTCGTCGCCTCGGCCTGCCCGTTCTGCATGACGATGCTCGCGGACGGCGTCGCCGCCACCGGGCGCGGCGAGGCGATCGCCGTGCAGGACGTCGCGCAGATCGTGCACGCGCGGATGGCGCGCACGGACGCGTAGCCGTGGGGCGGTGGGTCCGCGCGGCGCGCGCCGCGGACATCCCGATCGGCGGGGCGGTCGTGGTGACGGTCGAGGGGCGGGCGTGCGCGCTGTACCGCGATCACGAGGGGACGCTCTTCGCGACCGACGACACCTGTCCGCACCAAGGGGCGTCGCTCGGGGACGGGACCTACCACGAGGGCCGGGTGATCTGCCCCTGGCACGGTTGGGTGTTCGACGTCCGCACGGGCGCGTGCCTCGTCGTCCCCGGGATCGCGGTCGCGTGCTACGCTACGCGACCGGCCGGAGACGACGTCGAGATCGAGCTTCCCGAGGAGACCCCATGCAGGTGAAGCGCGCGCGCAAGCTCTCGATCGCCGATCGCTTGTACCTCCCGAGCATCGTCTCCGGCCTGGCGCTCACCTTCCGCCACATGTTCCGGCGGAAGGACACGATCCAGTACCCCGAGCAGAAGCACGCGTTCGGGCCGCGCTACCGCGGGGTCCCCGCGCTCGTGCGCGACCAGGACGGGCGCGAGAAGTGCGTCGCCTGCTACATGTGCCAGTGGGTGTGCCCTCCGCTCGCGATCACGATCGAGGCGGCGGAGTACCCGAAGGACCACCCGCTGCACCAGATCGAGAAGTACCCCGAGCGGTTCGACATCAACATGCTCCGGTGCATCTACTGCGGCCTGTGCGAGGAGGCCTGCCCGGAGGAGGCGATCTTCATGTCGAAGACCTACGTGGTCGTCGGCCACTCGCGCGACCTCATGGTCTACGACAAGAAGAAGCTCTACGAGATCGGCGGAACGCGCGAGGACGCGATCAAGAAATGGTCGCCGGAGAGCAAGGGGCCGCCGGCGCGATCGCACCGCGAGGGAGACGATCTCGCGACGCAGGGGTCGCCCGCGCACTAGGACTGCGGCGGGACCACCAGAAGCCGGGTGTTGGGCGGAAGGGCCCGGTAGAGCGACTCGGCGTCCTTCCTCGAGAGCACCACGTGGAGGCGGACGGTGTCCGTCGGCGCGGGGCGGCTGGCGGCGCGCGCGTCGGCCCACCAGGACGCGAAGCCCTGCGTGATCCTCGCCCAGAACCCTTGCGCGGAATCGGAGACGGTCGGGGGGCGGACCTCGATCGACAGCCCGCCGTCGAACCGGATGTGGTACCGGGCCGGAACGGGATACTTCTCCTCCGGCGTCGGCGGGACCGTCACCTCGAGCTCCGTCCCCTCGGCCGTCGGCGGCGGGGCCTGCATCTCGACGCGGTCCAGCTCGCGCCCCGGATCGAGCGTTCCCTTCTCCCAGATGCGCCCCTCCCAGCCGGAGGATCCCGAGCGCGCGCGATAGAGCACGCGGGGCACGCCGACCTCCAGCCCCGCGACCCTGTACTCCTGGAGGAGCGCCGCGCGGTACATCAGCTTGAGGGTCTGGGATTGGGGGTCGAGGACGAGGTAGAACTCCTTCCCCTTCGCGAGGTCGAGCTGTTTCTGGAGGACCGCGTTCTGCGCGCCGAGTCGCGCCATCTCCTGGGCCGACGGCGCGGGAGGCGCGGGCGCGGCGGCCGCCGCGGCCGCCGCCGCGAGGAGAACGCCGGTCGCGAGCGGTCGCACCCTCATGCGTCGGTCAGAAGATGTAGACGGGGGTCCCGATCGGCGCGGCGTCCCACACCGCCTGGAGGTCCTCGGGCCCGAGCCGGATGCAGCCGTGCGTCACGCTGCGCCCGAGCAGCCGCGTGTAGAGCGTCCCGTGGATCATGTAGCCGTCCTCGAGGTAGAGGGCGTACTTGCCGAGCGTCCCGGACTCGAACCGGTCGGCGGGGTTCGTCGGGATCGTCTTCCCCTCCTCGACGAACGCCCAGTCGGGCTTCTTCCAGATCGGGTTCGAGATCTTGTTCCGGACCTTGAAGACCCCGCGGGGCGTGTCGAAGACCCACTTCTTCGAGCTGCCGCTGGCCTTCAGCACCATCCCCGAGCCCGCGGAGCAGACCGAGGTCCGGACGATCCGGTCGTCGTTCATGATGTAGAGGCGGTTCTGCGTCTGATCGACGACGACGTACACGCCCGTGGGGGCGAGCTTGTCCAGCGCCGCGGCGAGCTGCTTGTTCTGCGCCGCGAGCTTCGCCTGGAGCTTGCGCGCGGCCGCCGCCTGAGAGGGGACCTCGATCGGCGGTGCGCTCGCGCGCGGCGGGGCCGGCGCGTAGGCGTAGCCGGTCCCGCGCGCCGCGACGAGGACGGCGGTCACGACGATCGCCGTGACGAGCAGCATGCCGAGCCAGCTCCGCCGGCGCGGCGCGCGCACGACGACGGACACGCGCCGGTCGCGCCGCGGTCTCGGCTCCTGGTCCGCGAGCGAGTAGGGGTTGTCGATCATTGAGTCCGCGCCGAGGGGGCGCTCGCGTGCTCGCGGACGAGCTGCGCGAACACGCCCTGCCCGTCGCCGCCGACGATCGTCACGGGCGTGCCCACGGCGACGCGGCGGAAGAGATCGTCCATGTCGCGGTTCGCGACGGCGACGCACCCCTTGGTCCAATCGCGCCCGCGGCCGCCGTCCCCGTGGATCTCGATCAGCCCGCCCATGCTCGCGCCGCGCGGAATGCGCCCCTGCCGGCGGAGGCGCGCGAACTCCGCGCGGTCCTCGTCGTTCGGGTAGTTGAGCGCGAGCGCCTTGTAGTAAGTCGATCCGGGCTTCTTGGCGGTGACCCGGTACCGCCCCTCGGGAGTCGCGGCGTCGCCGGAGCGGAGCTTGTCGTTGACCGACCTGTATCCCATGTCCGCGCGGTAGCTCCGCACGACGCGGCCGCCGTCGTAGAGGTCGACCCGATGGTTCTCCTTGAGGACGACGAGCGCGGTGCCGCCGGTCGAGCGGGACCAGCCCGCGGTCTCGTCGATCATCCGGCGCCAGCGCGCGACCAGCGACGCGTCGGCGTAGCGGGCGGCCGCCTCCACCGCGTTGCCGCTGACCGTGCGCAGGCCCACCGACGCCTCCCGGGCGCGATAGACGCTCTCGACGAAGTCCCCGCGCTCGTAGATCGTCCGCGCCTCGGCGAGCGCGATCTTGCTTCTCTGCAGGAGCGTGCGGTTGTAGGCCCCGAGGTGCATCGCCTCCGCCACTCCCGAGGAGCGGACGGCGTCGCGCTCCGCATCGGCCAGCGCCTCGTCCGCGTCGGCGCGCGCCTCCATCCGGGTGCGATTCGCGTCGGCGAGCGCGCGCTCCACCTTGCCGCGGGCCAGGTCGATCGCCGACCGGACGCCGCGGAAATCACGGAAGGGGAGGAGCTTGACCTCCTCGCGGCGGTAGAGGGCGAGGGCGGTCTTCGCGGACGCCTCCGCCCCGCGCATCACCTCGGGGACCCAGCGGGCCGCCTGGGCGCGCCGGGCGTCCGCCAGCACCGACTGGACGTTTCGCTTCTCGTAGAACGGGGGATCCGTCCTGCCGCTCGCGATCGGCCAGACGAGCCCCCCGATCGCGCCCATCACCGCGGCGGAGACGGCCATCCCGAAAAAGCGCCAGCGCCAGCGCGAGTAGAGGGTCCTCAAGGTCGAGCTACCTCGTTTCATATTCCGCTACGAATGTAAGGGATTCGGGGAGTTCGATCCAGGGCGGGATGGGGGCACGGCCCGCGCCGTGCCCCCTCGAGTCGAAAGGCTCCGGCTACTTCTTGCCCGCCTTGGCGTCGATCGCCGCCTGGACCTGGCTGACCACGTTCTGCGCGGAAGCCTTGGCCGCGTCGGCCTTCGCCTTGGCGTCCTTGTACTTCTCGGCCGCCATCGCCGCGTTCGCGTCGCTGATCGTCGTCTCGGCGGCGGCGAGATCGGACTTCATCGCCTCGAGATCCGCGGCCGTTCCCTTGCCCTTGGGCGCCTTATCGAGCATCGCCTTGGCATCCGTGACCGCCGTCGTCGCGTCGTTGATCGCGGTGGTCGCGTCGTTCTTCGCCTGCTCCTTGCCGGCGGCCGCGTCGGAAGCGGCTTTCTCGGCCTTCGCTTTCAGGTCGGCGGCCAGCTCGTCCGTCTTCTTGTAGGAGCGGAAGAGCGCGAACTTGTCCTGCTGGGCCTTCAGCTCGGCGTCGAGCGCGGCCTTCGCGTCCTCGGCGGCCTGGAGCGAGCTCGCGGCGTACTCGGACGCCGACGCCTTCGCGGAATCGAGGGCCGACATAGCGGCGTTGATGTTGTCCTGGGGCGGCTTGGAGCAGCCGACGACGAGAGCCAGCGCGAACACGAGCGGCAACACGGCCATCATCTTGCGCATACGTTCCAATCTCCTTTTTCTGTTCTTTCCGAGCGCCCTCGACCGGGAGGGCGGAGCCACATCCTCTCCGTGCCGGGCGCGGCCTGGTGTTGCCTAGCCCAAGCGTTCTCAACGCTACTACGGCTCAACGAAAAATGAAAGTGCCCCTACTCCAACCGGGTTTGTGGGTGGTTTTGTCAGGTTCTTCGTCGTACCCTCCTCGGATGCTCCCGGCCCTTCTTCTCCTCGGCGCAGCCGCAGTTTCCGCGCCTCCGACGACGGCGAGCGGCCGCGTGACCGATCCCGACGGCTCCCCGATCGCCGGGGCCCAGGTCTGCGTCGTCTCCGACGGGACGAGCCGGGACTGCGTGCGCACCGCCGCCGATGGCGGCTACCGGATCGACGTTCCGAGGGGCCTGAAGGTCTTCGTTCGGGCCTCGGGGTTCGTGGGGTCCGAGGTCGAGGCCGGGCCTCGCGCGACGCCGCTTGCGCTCAAGCGCGCGGCGGCGCTGCTCGTCCGCGTCGTGGATGCGCAGACCCGGGAGCCGCTCTCCTCGGGGAAGGTGCTGATCTACGCCCCGTCCGGGCGGCGCTTCGGGGAGGCCGTCCCGTTCAATCGGGCCGGGGTCCGCGTCTCGACGCTGGAGCCGGGGCAGGTTCTCGTGCGGGCGGAAGCCTCAGGCTTCGACCCGGGAGGGCCGTTCCCCGTCGATCTCGTTGGGGGCCGCGAGGAATCGCTGACGATTCCGATGAAAAAGTCCGGGAAGCCGCCCCGCTAGCGAGCCGCCGGCGCCGGCGCCCGGCTCAGGGGGATCCGGAACAGGGTCACCGAGCCCGATGGGTCCTTGGCGTTGATGTAGACGGCCGGCGCCGCGCCGGTCTGCCAGCTGTCGTACACGTCCCGCGGGATCGTCACGGAATCCGAGATCGTGACGCTCTGGCCCGCCTGGATCGTGGTCTCCGGGAACCGCGCCCAGACCTTGGAGGTCGTGTTCGGGTGGCGGAGGAGGATCGGCCCGCTGACCGGTAGCTGGCCGTTGTTGGTGATGGTCGCGCTGAACGTCATCGATGCAAATCCTTCGTCCACGCGCGGCGACTCGATCGTGTAGGTCCCGTTGAGCTGGAGCGCCAGGGCAGCGAGGAGAACGATCATGCAGCCTCCTTCTCCGCCGGCGATCCCGGCGAGATTTCGGACAACTTATGGCAGGGAAAGCCGCTCCGCCACCGGTGCGCGATAATCGGGCCCATGGACGAAATCCTGCGGCGATGGGTGCGCGAGAGGCTGTCGCGCAAGGCGGGCGCCCATCTGATCGAGGGACATTTGGAGCGAATGGGCGATCGGTTCGCCCGGCGGGTCGCCGACGAGCTGGACGCCGTTCTCGACGATGCGATCCGGCGGGCCGCGGCCTTCCGTCCCGGCCACGCCTTCTGCCACCGCTGCGGGAAGAGCCCCTGCGAGCACTCCTCCCCGCCGTCGCACCGCCATGTTTTCGTCGGCTACGCTGCGAACGGCCTCCCGCGCTGGGAGGATTTCGCGCAGCTCTGCCTGTCCCTCCGGCATCCGGAGGTCGATCGCCTCTACGACGACCCCCCGGCTTTCGTCACCCTCGTCGCGGGGGAAGCCGAGCTCAACGGCGAGCTTCTCCCCTCGTTCCGCGGCACGTCGGGGTATGCGCTCCTGGGACAGGTCGCGGCCGGGTTCTTCCCGGCCCGTTCCCGGGACGGAGAGGGGAGGGGGGTGCTCGCGGTGACCCTCCAGGCCGCCGCCTCCCGGGGAGCCTCCGGCACACGCTACGGGCTCAACGTCCTGGGGCGCACGCCGCAGGGGGAGCCGCTCGACCTTCTCTGGGAGCGTCACGACCGCATACCCTGGAGGAGCGCCGTGCGCTGGGCGCAAGGGGCGCTCGCGACGCTCGAGCGGCGTCCGGCCGCGTGCGCGGACTCCTCCGAGCGCCGCGTCGCCGGGATCCTCGAGGGTCTCGCGCGGCGGCTGCTCCGGGAGCGGCGCGCCTGCGACCGGCGGACCGTCCATGCGGAGGAGCGCCACCGGGGCGGCGAGCGCCCGACCCGGCAGGCGCACGAGGACGCGAGGGTCGCGCGGCCGGATGCGGTGATGATCGACGAGCGCCACGGCACGCTCGTCGTCCCCGGCCTCCACGGGAGGATGCATTTCTACGCCGCGGACGGGCGCCTGGTCTCCAGCGCCCGCTACACGCGTGAGGCAATCGCGCGGAAGCGAAAGCTCGGGATCTGGCGCGAGGCCAGCCCCTCGGAGAGCGCGGGGCTCATGACCCGCTTCGCGGATCGCTCCGGCCGCGAAGGAACCGGCCGATCCGGCGCGTGAGGCGGCCCCGGCGGCGCGCGCGCGCCTCGAGCAGCTCGCCGATCCGCGCGTAGTTCGCGGGGTGGATCCGCGTCAGCCGAGCGGGGTCGGTCGCGGCGACCGCCTCGCGAAGGCGGGGCCTCGCGGCGGCCGCCCCCTCGCCGACGTAGAGGATCGCGTTCTGCGCGTACCACCAGGTGACGGAGGGGTCGTCCCAGACCCGCGGGCGGAGGGCGTCCGCGGCGCGGTACCGCCTCGCGGCGAACTTCTCGGCCCAGTACTCCGGCCACTGCTCGTTGACGTGCCCGACACCGGTCTGGAAGGGGACTGCGGCGGAGAAGAGCACGACGGGGGCGTGCGCGGTCAACGAGGCGACGAACGCGTCCGCCCGGTCCGGCGGCAGGTGCTCGCCGACCTCGAGCGAGATCGCGAGATCGAAGGTCCGCCCGAGCGCGATCGTGCTCGCGAGGTCCCGGACGATCAGCCGCTCGCGCGGGATCGCGAGCGGGACACCCTCCGGATCGACGCCGTCCACGCCGAGATAGTCGCGGACGCCGGCGCCGTCGAAGGCGGCGAGCCACGTTCCGTCGCCGCAGCCCACGTCGAGCACGGAGCGCGGCTCGACGAGCTCCATCACGAGCGGGACCAGCCGCGCGGCGGAGCGCCGTGCGCCCTCGCGGACCGCCTCGAAGAAAGACGCGTCGTACCGGCTCATCGCAGCCACGCCCGCGCGCCGAGCAGGTAGGGCTTCGCGCGCCAGGGATCGAGCGCGACCGCCCTCGCCGCGTGCTCGCGCGCGGGGGCGCGATGGGCGGGGTCCCCCGAGCGCAGGCACCAGCGCGCGATCCGCTCGTGGTTCTTCGCCTGCGCGCGCCGCAGGAGACGCGCGTGCCCGGCCGCCCACGCGGGGTGCTCGGCCGCGAACCGCTCGACCGACGCGATCTTCGCGGGGAGCATCCGCAGCGCCTCGTTGGACAGGTTCGTCGCGTGCGCGCGCTTGCGGAGCAGCGGCTCGTCGATCACCACGATCCGCCAGCTCATCGAGACGCGGAGCCACATCTCGTAGTCCACGGTGTAGCGCGTGGCCTCGGGGAACGGCCCGACCGCCTCGAGCGTCTCACGGCGATAGAGGCACCCGGGGACGTCGGCGTCGGTCAGCAGGAGGCTCTCCGTCGACACGGGGCGCCGGGGCGCGCGGCGACGGTAAGGCGTCCCGACCGCGCGCCCCTCTTCGTCGACGGTGACGTAGGTGCTCGCCGCGAGCCCCGTCCGCGGATCGTCCTCGAGCGCGCGCTCCAGACGCGCGATCGCTCCGGGCTCCCAGACGTCGTCGGCGTCGAGGAAGCCGATGAGGGCCCCCCGCGCGGCCCGCGCCCCGGTGTTGCGCGCGGCGCCGAAACCACGATTCTCCTGACGGATGGCGCGCAGCCGGTCGCCGTACGGCGCGAGCAGCGCCGCCGTGCCGTCGGTCGAGCCGTCGTCCACGACGATCAGCTCGCTTCCCGGCACCCCCTGGGCGAGCACGCTGTCCACCGCCTCGCGGATGAAGCGACCGTGGTTGTACGTGGCGATGACGACGCTGATCACTTCACGTAGCCGAGGGAGCGGAGCTGCTTCTCGATCTCCTCGCCGAGCGCCGCCGGCGGGGCGACCGAGGGGACGTAGCGCTCCGAGGTCTCGTAGCTCGCGACCGTCGGAATCGAGCCCGGATCGCAGACGCCGGGGAGGAACGCCGCGGTCATCGGGCGGCCGGGAAGGTCCGCCGCCAGGGGGAGCGAGAGCGTCGCGGCGAGGGTCGGGAAGACGTCGTACAGGGTCGCGCCCGAGAGGCGCGCGCCCTGCCGGACCCCCGGCCCCGCGAGGACGACGATCCCCGGGGGCGCCTCCTCGTGCCCTCCCGGGCGATGACAGTTCGCGACGGCGCCGAAACCATGGTCCGAGACGACCATGACGGCGGTGTCCGCGGGGAGCCCGGCGACGAGCGTCCCCAGCCATTCGTCGAGGTAGACGTGGAACGCCTCGACGGTCCTGCGGAAGCGCGGCGCCTCGACATCCAGCTCGACGCGGCAGTTGCCCGGGAAGACGAGGCCGGCGAACAGCTCCGGGCGGTGGAAGTAGAGATCGTAGTGGGAGACCAGGTCGATCGCCTGGAAGTGGACCATCGTCAGCTCGGGATCGACGCGCTCACGGAACCGCCGCACGATCTCCGCGTCGAAGGTATCGAAGAGGTACGCCTGCCGCAGGAAGAAGAGGCGATGGTTGCGCTCGGGATCGAGCCCGGCCCCCGAGACGACCGATCGCGCCTGCGCCTCGTCGAGATCGGCGAAGCGGGGAAGCGCGGCCGCGAGCCCTCTGCGCACCTCCGCCTCGACCTCGAGGACCGCGGGAAGGTCCTCCGCGGGGTGGACCAGCGCCTCGGCGAGCTCGGGGTCGATCCCCCCCGAAGCGTGCATCCACGCGCTCATCAGGTCCTGCATGAGGTAGTTCGAGACCATCAGCCCGCGCACGTCCTCGGCGGGATAGGTGTTGTGGTAGCCGACGACGAGGACGCGGCGCCCCGCGTCGGACAGGAGGTTCCACAGCGCGCGCGAGCGGCGGTCGGTGTTGTCGAACAGCTTCCGGCGGAGCTTCCCCCGGTGGGTCAGGCGCCAAAGCCGCTTCTGCACCTTCGTCCTCGGGACGTCGAACCCCCGGATCCCGTGTGTCTCGGGGGTCATGCCCGTGGCGACCGTCGTCCAGAGCACGGGGGAGAGGGTCGGGCGGAAGCTCGCGATCGGTCCGTACGCTCCGCGGCGCATCAGCGCCGCGAGGTGGGGAAGCTTCCCCTGCTCGAGCATCGGCAGGATGAGGTCCCAGCTCGCCCCGTCCCATCCGACGACGAGCCAGCGGCGGGGACGCGCGCCCGGAAGCGACGCTTCCGCCGGAGACGCCGGCCAGGGCGGGGTCCAGCGATCGATTGCGGATGCGCGCCGCACCGGCTCGGAGCCGATCGGCCGCGGCTCGCGCAGCGCGTCCACCGCCAGGACGAGGGCGAGGAGGGCGGCGAGCGAGAGGAGCGTCCCCGCGATCCACGCGAGCGCGCGTCTCATCGGTGGCGCAGCTCGATGCGGCGCCACGCGCCGTACCCCCGCGGCGCCAGCACGCTCCACGCGAGGTAGAGCCAGGCCCGCGGCACGAGCGGAGTGGTCGCGATGCTGCGACGGAGGGCGGCGCGCGCCTCACGCAGCGATTCGGGGCGGCCGTCCCACGACGCGAGCCTCTCGCGGCCGAGGCGGAGCAGCTCCTTCCCGACCGCCCGCCGGAAGGGGCGCGGGTTGCGGGCGATCCAGTCGGGGTGCTCGGCGCCGAGCTTGTCGAGGATGCGGAGCCACATCCGCGCGTTCTCCCCTCGGTCGCTGCTCATGCTCCCCTCGTGGGCGCGGCACAGGAGCAGGGGCTCGGGGACGCCGATCATCACCGTCGCGAACGAGAGCCGGAGCCACATGTCGCAGTCGGTGGCCGATGTCAGCGACTCGTCGAACCCCCCGGCTCCGAGAAGCAGGTCCCTCCGGACCATCGGCATCAGCACGCCCCCCGCGTCCCCCATGAGCAGCGAGCGCGTGGTGAAGAGAGGCCCCGGAGATCTCTTCCCGTGGATCCGTCCGGTGGGAGCGCCGGACGGTGCGATCGCGCGTGCCTTCATCGCGACGAGCCCCGCTTCGGGACGGGCGCGCGCCGCCGCGACGAGGGTGGCGAGGGCGGCCGGCTCCCACCGATCGTCCGAATCGAGGAACGCGATCCAGGTCCCGCGCGCCTCGCGAACGCCGGCGTTCCGGGCGGAGGCCTCGCCTCCGTTCGGCTTGCGGACGACGCGGATCCGCTCGCGGTAGCGCGCGAGGGTCGCCTCGGTGGCGTCGGTCGATCCGTCGTCCACCACGACGATCTCCCGGTCGGCGAACGTCTGGGCCAGCGCGCTGTCGATCGCCTCCGCGACGAGCCGGGCCCGGTTGTAGGTGGGGATGACGACGCTGATCTCCGGCACGCGCCCTAGCTCCGTCCCTTCAGACGCGACCGCGCCACGCGCCATGCCTCGATCCTCCGGGCGAGGGCGTCCTCGAGCCCCCGGTCGGTCGGATGATAGAAGCGCCGGCCGGCCAGACGGTCGGGGAGGCAGTCCATCCCGGTCACCGCCCCCTCGTGGTCGTGAGCGTACTCGTATCCGGCTCCGTGCCCTTCCGCCTTCATCAACCCCGTCGGCGCGTTGCGGATCGCCATGGGCACGGGATCGGTGAACCCTTCGCCGATCGCGGCGGCGATCTCCTTCCACGCGGCGTAGAGGGCGTTGGACTTCGGGGCCAGCGCGCAGTAGGCGGCGGCTTGCGCGAGGGCGAGCTCCGCCTCGGGAAGCCCGACGAAGTGCACGGCCTCCTTGGCGGCGAGCGCGAGGGCGAGGGCCTGCGGATCGGCGAGCCCGACGTCCTCGCTCGCGAAGCGGACGATCCGCCGGGCGACGTAGAGCGGATCGTCCCCCGCCTCGAGCATCCGCGCGAGCCAGTAAAGGGACGCGTCCACGTCGCCGTTCCGCATCGACTTGTGGAGCGCGCTGATCAGGTTGAAGTGCTCCTCACCGGCGCGGTCGTGGTAGAGCGCGGCACGCTGGAGCGCGCGACGGAGGTGGTCGCGATCGACGACCGGCCGTCCGTCAGGCCCCGACAGCGCGGTCTCCACCGCGAACTCGAGCGCCGCGAGCGCGGCGCGCGCATCCCCCTGCGATTGCGCCGCGAGGTCGTCCAGCACGTCGTCCGGCACCACCGCGCGGAGCGCGCCGAGCCCGCGCTCCTCGTCGGCGAGGGCCCGCCGCGCGAGGCCGACCAGGTCCTCGTCGCCGAGGCGCTCGAAGCGGTGGACCCGCGACCGGGAGAGCAGCGCGGCGTTCACCTCGAACGAGGGGTTCTCCGTCGTCGCGCCGATCAGCACGATCGTCCCATCCTCGACGTAGGGGAGGAAGGCGTCCTGCTGCGCCTTGTTGAACCGGTGGATCTCGTCGACGAAGACGATCGTCCTGCGGCCGGTCGCGCGCCGGGCGGCCGCCGCTTTCTGCATGACCTCGCGCACCTCCTTGATCCCCGAGAGCACCGCCGAGAAGGGGAGGAACGCGGCGCGGGTGCGCCCGGCGATCAGGCGCGCGAGCGTGGTCTTCCCCGACCCCGGGGGACCCCAGAGGATCAGCGAGCGGAGGGCGTCGCTCTCGATCGCGGCGCGCAGCGGCGCGCCCGGGCCGACGAGGGCGTCCTGTCCGACGATCTCGTCGAGGGAGCGGGGACGCATCCGGTCCGCCAGCGGCGGGCGCGAGCTCGGATCGGTGGGCGGGTCTTGCGGCGGGGCGTCGTCGAAGAGGCCCAAGGGACTCCTAGAACTGCGACGCCTCGTTGTTGTCGCTCGTCACGGCGTCGACGACGATGGCGGCGCCGATGACGATGCCGCCCGCGATCACCCACTTCTCCCAGGTCGGGAGCCCGCTCTTCGCGGGGGCGGTGCCGGTGGGAGGCGGGGTCGGCGCGGGTGGCGCCCCTTGCTTTCCCGGCCGCAGGGAGAGGGAGACCGGCCGATGGACTCCCGGGGCGAGCGTCACCTCGCTCGAGGCGAGGAACGCCCCCTCCTGTGTCTCGACCAGGACGGCATAGCGCCCCGCCGGTGCGGTGTCGACGGTGAACGCGCCCTTCGCGTCGGTGGGACGGGACGTGTAGGTGCGGTCGCTGGCGCGATCCGCCAGCGTGACGACGACGCCCGCGCGCGGGTCGGCGCCGCCGGGTCCGAGGACACGCCCCGAGAACGACGTTGCTTCCGCCGCGACGGAGCCGGGAGAGGCCAGTGCGAGGAAGCCGGCAATCAACAGAAGCGCCGTCGCGCGGCGCGGCAGGGGCGATACCATGTAGGGGTCCTCCGACCGTGAAAAAAAAGGGATTCTCCGACGGCAGCCGGTTGTCGTCAAGAACAACCGGGTAACGATGCGGTGCCTTTACGGCGCGGTGTAGCCGCGCCCCCCCGCGGCGATGAGGCCCAGGGCGACCAAAGCCGCGCTCGCGAGGATCGCGATTCCGGCGGGGCTCTTCCAGTATTCGACACCCGTGAGGCGCTGCGAGGATTGGGCGAGCCCGGCGAGTTGCGCGGTCTCGACCCCGGCCGGCCGCTCGATCCGCCGGTCCGCCCACCAGGACTCGGGCTTGTCGGCGGTCGGCACGAGCGTGAACGTCACCTCGACCTTCTTCCCGGGTGAAAAGGCCATCGCCTGATCGCCGAGGAACTCGCCCTGTGCGGTCGCGATCACGATGTCCCCCCAACCGTAGGCGAGCCCCTCCATCCGGAAGCGCCCTTTTCCGTCGGAGGGCGCGCTCGCCCAGGACTTTCCCCCGTCCAGGGCCCGGACGGTGACGACCGCGTCACGGACCGGCTTCCCGTCGCCCCCGAGGATTTTTCCCTCGATCGCGCTTCCGGGCGCGGGCTTCGGGGCCTTCTCCTTGTGCGCGGCTCCTGCCGGTAGGGCCAGGCTCGCGGACAAAGTGGCTGCAAGGATCCGCGAGAAAACGCGCCCGCGCGAAAAGGCAGTTGACCCTCGCGGCGTGGGTTCGTAATGTCTCGTCATCGAGCGAGGACCCCCCGGATGACCCCCCAAGACAGCCCGAGTGGACCGCGCGAGTATAACGAACCCGCCTCGCGCCGCCACGCGGCGCCGACGACCTCGAACCGGTCCCGGCGATCGATCTACTTCGTCCTCTCCGCCGGCTGGGGGTTCGTGGTCGGGGTCGCCGGGCTGCTCGCGGCGCTGAGCTTGGCCGGCCAAACCGCGGAGCCGGCTCCGGGGCTGGTCGTCGGCCTGGTCCCGCCGCTGATCGTCGCGCTCGTCGGGGGGCTCGTCGTCGCTCGCGCCTATCAGGAAGCCAAGCGCGGGCGTCGCTAGAAGCCGTACTTGAAGATGCACCAGAGCGCGCGGACACCGTCGCGCCAGCCGATCTTCTTCCCCTCCTCGTACGTCCGGCCCGCGTAGCTGATCCCGACCTCGTAGACGCGCACGCCGAGCCGGGCGACCTTCGCCGTGACCTCCGGCTCGAACCCGAACCGGTCCTCCTCGATGCGGATCCGGCGGAGCACCTCGATGCGGAAGAGCTTGTAGCAGGTCTCCATGTCGGTGAGGTTGAGGTTCGTCGTCATGTTCGAGATCAGCGTCAGGAGGCGATTCCCGACCATGTGCCAGAAGAAGAGCACGCGGCGGGCGCCGCTCCCGGAGAAACGGGAGCCGAACACGACGTCCGCCTTGCCGTCGAGGATCGGCGCGAGGAGCTTCGAGTACTCGATCGGGTCGTACTCGAGGTCGGCGTCCTGCACGATCGCGAAGTCTCCGCTCGCCTCGGCGAACCCACGGCGCAGGGCGGCCCCCTTTCCGCGGTTGACGCTCTGCGCGAGGACCCGCACCCGCGGGTCGCCGTCGAACGCCGCGAGCTTCTCGCGCGTTCCGTCGGTGGAGGCGTCGTCCACCACGATCACCTCCCGCTCGATCCCGTCCGGGAGCGGCGTGGCCAGCACGGCGTGGAGGAGGGTCACGACGGTGCGCTCCTCGTTGTAGACGGGGACGATGATGCTCAGCCGCTTCATCGTGCGCTCTCTCCTGTCAGCTCCGCGATCCGGCGCCGTGCCTCGTCGCTGTCCGGGCGCGCGGCGAGGATGCTACGCCATCGGCGGAGCGCGTCGGCGGCGCGCCCCTCCCGCTCGTCCAGCCGCGCGAGGCGCAGGTGGACCCAGGTGAGCGCGTCCCCCCCGCGCGGCTCCAGCGCGTAGGCCGCGCGGGTCCAGAGGTCCCGCGCCGTCGCCGGGTCCGCCGCGACGAGGGCGTCCCCCGCCAGCACGAGGACCCAGGGATCGGAGCGGGACAGCGCGACCGCATGGAGGGCATCGGCGCGCGCCCCGGCGGCGTCCCCGCGAACGGACCGCGTGCGCGCGCGGAAGGCGAAGAGCGGGGCGTTCGCCGCGACGTCGGCGAGCGGAAGGTCGGCGGGGACGAGCCGCGCGATCGTCTCGGGGCGCTCGCGCCCCGCGGCCACCCCCGCGGCCACCCGCAGCGCGTCGAGGTCGCCGGGCCAGCGCGCGAGCAGCGCGTCGAGCCGGGCGTCGGCCTCCGGCTCGCGCCGCGCGCGCCGCAACGCCGAGGACAAGGCGAGCCAGTCGCGAGGGTCGGCGGGGACGGCGTCCTCGAGTCGGGCGGGGTCGATCATCGGCTCGACGGCAAGGAGCGCGTCGGCGGCGTCGTCGGGAGCGTAGGAAAACGTCCGCCGGATCTGCGCGAGCGCTTCGGCCGGGCGCCCGCAACGCGCGAGGACGATCGCCGCCCCCCGAGCGACCCATTGGTCGTACGGGACGAGCCGCACGGAGGCGAGCGCCTGCCGGGCGGCCTCGTCCCGCGCCTCCGCCGTCTCCTCCGACTCGACGAGCAGGCTCGCGGCGATGACGCGCGTGGCGGGGTCGAGCGGAGTGCTCCGGAGCCGGGCATCGAGGGTCTCCCGCGCGGTGGCGACGTCGCGGGCGTCTCCGCTCGCGAGCGCCCTCGCGAGTGCGGCCTCGGCGAGGGGAGCGGCGTCGAAGGGGCGTCGCGCGACATCGGCGCCGGCGAAGGTCGCGACGGCCGCCGCCGCCGCGAGCGCGCAGGCGATCGCCCCGCCGGCGCGCGTGCGGCGCGCCGGAGCCGGGGGGTCGGCGATCTTCAGCGCGGGGCGGACCACGTCGCCCCGAACAGCAGCCCGGCGAGCGCCGCGGCGATCGCGGCGTTGGCGGGAATGTGGAAGTTGAAGTCGACGACCGCGTGCAGGAGCAGCGCGGCGAGGCCGAAGACGGCTCCGGTCGCCACCGGCTCGCGCGCGCTCGCGAGCACGCGGATCCCCGCGCGGGCCACGGAGGCGAGCAGCACGGCGACGAGGACGAGGGCGGGGAGGCCTCCCTCCGCGCCCGCTTGCAGCGCGTCGTTGTGAGCGTGCGTGTAGTGCAGCGTAATGCCCGGCGAGGCGAACGCGGGGAACGCCCAGGTGAACGCGCCGAACCCGCACCCCGCCGCCGGGAGGGCGGCGATCATCGCTAGCGTATCCCGCGCGACGTCGAGCCGTCCCCCCGCGGCGCCGAGGTCGCCCGCGGACGCGGCGTAGCGGGCGGCGAGCCGGTCCGCCCCGAGATCGACGAGCGGAATCGCGGCGACCGCGACGGCGAGCGCGATCGCCGCGACGCGATGGACGGGGCGGGCGCGGAGCGCGACGACCGCCGTCCCCGCGAGCGCGGCGAGGCCGAGGGCGGTTCCGGCGCGCGAGTACGACAGGAGCAATCCCGCGACGCCGGTCAGGGCGAGCAGTCCGACGAGCGCCGCGAGGCTTCCCTCCGGACCGAGCGCCTCGAGGAGCGCGCGCTTGCGCTCCGGCCGCCCGCGCGCGCGCCGCGCGACGGCGATCGAGAGCCCGAGCCCGAGGGGGAGCGTCGCCGCGAGGAAGGCCGCGTAGTGGTTGTGGTTGACGAAGGTCCCCGTCGCGCTGTCGAGGTAGGCGGTCTTGGGGACGTTCCAGATCCTCGCGTGCCCGGACGCGAGCACGAGCGTGCCGTAGAGCCCTTGGAACGCCGCCGCGACGACGGCCGCGAGCGCGAGCCGCGCGGCGCCGCGCGCGGCGACCACCGACGTGGTGACGAACAGGATCCCCGCGAGCGCCGCTCCGGTCCGGACCGCGGAGGCGGTCGCCAGCGGCGCGAGGGAGAGGGTCGCCTCGGGGAGGGGCGCGAGACCGTCGCGAAGCGCCGCCGTGCGAGGCGAGATCGTCTCGACCGCGCCCTGCGGGAGCGGGACGATCTGGATCAGGGCGAGGCCGAGGAGGCCGAGGACCGCCGCGATCGCGGCGCGGGGAGGGAGCGCCACCTCGCGCCTCCAGGCGATCGCCCCCCAGGTCGCGGTCAGGACGAGCGCGAGGATCTCGAGCGCGAGACGCCCGCCGGGGGCGACGGAGCCGAACGGGAGGGGTGCGAGCAGGATCAGGCCGCACAGGCCGGCCTCGAGCAGGGCGAGAGGCCTCATCCTCCGGCGGCGCGGTCGGACGGTCCGGCGTCGTCCGCGGGGTTGTCGTAGCGGCCGTAGTAGCCGTAGACCGCATAGCCGTGCCGCGCGGCGTAGAGGTCGTTGAGCACGACCCCGATCGGCCGGACGCCGGCCTGCGCGAACTTCTCGACGGCGCGGTGGAGCGACTCCCTCGGCGTGCGTCCGGCCCTCGCGACCAGGATGGAGGCGTCGACCACGCTCGCGATGATGACCGGATCGGCGACGGCGATCACAGGCGGCGAATCGTAGAGGACGTGATCGTACCCGGCCGCCAGGAGCTTCGGCCCCAGCGCGGCGAAGTTGGCGGAGTCGAGCAGCTCGGAGGGGTCGGGAGGAACGGGACCGCTCGGGACGACGTCGAGCCCTTCCACGACCGTGCGGCGCGCGAGCGCGACGGGATCGCTCGCGAGCCCCGAGAGATACGAGGAGAGTCCGGTGGCGGACTCGATCCCGAAGACGCGGTTGAGCCGCGGCCGGCGCAGGTCGGCATCCACGATGACGACGCGGCGCCCGGCCTGCGCCAGCACGATCGCGAGGTTCATCGCGGTGGACGACTTGCCGTCCTCCGGGAGCGCGCTCGTCAGCATGATCTGGCGCGGGGGATGGCCGGGGTTGGAGAGCAGGATCGCGGTGCGCAGCTCCCGGTACGCCTCCGAGGCGGCCGCGCGCCGGTCCCGGTGCGCGACGAGGTCCACGGTCTCGGCGAGCGCGGGCTCCTGCCGTCGCGCGGCGATCCCTTGCGGGGCGCCGTGGTGCGGGACGATCGCCAGCACGGGGAGGTGCACGAGCCGGTCGATCTCCGCGGGGGAGCCGATCGTGTTGTCGATCGAGTCGAGGAAGAGCGCCGCCGCGACGCCGAGCCCCAGCCCGACGAGCAGCCCCAGGAGAAGGTTCAGCTTCTTGTTCGGCCGGAACGGCGAGGTCGCCGCACGCGCGCGATCGACGACCCGGACGTTGGACGAGCTCGCGTCCATGTCGGCCAGGCGCGTCGTCAGCGCCATCTCGTTCTGCCGGGTCAGGAGGGCGTTGAGCGTCTCCCGCTTCTTCTGCACGTCGGATTGCAGGTTCTTGAACTCGACCGCGTCGCGCTTGAGGGTCTGGGCGGCCCCTTGCTGGTCGTCGAGGAGCCGGCTCAGCCCCCGCACCTCGTCGGCCGCCCTGAGGTACTCGCTCTCGGCGGCGCGCCGGACGTTCTGCCCGATCTCCTCGGTCTCGAGGTCGAGCCGCGTCTTCGCCTGCTCCATCTTGGAGCGGAGCTGCTGCATCGCGGGCCAGTCGTCCTTGAAGATCTTCGCCTTCTCCGAGTACTCCGCCTCGAGGCTCGCGTACTCCTGCTTGAGCCGCGCGATCAGCTCCGACCGCTGGGTTTCGGGGAGCGCCGCGGCGGGGGTCGCGGTGGCGGCGCGGTACGCCGCCTCCTTGGCGGCGAGCGTGGCCTTGGCCTCGGTCCGCCGCGTGGCGATGTCCGAGTAGGCCTTCATCGTGATGTTCCCCTCGTCGTCCGCCGAGACGATCCGCTTGGCCTCGCCGTATCCCTGGAGCTTCTCCTCGAGCTGGGCGATCTCGCGCTTCAGGCTCGCGATCTGGTCCACGAGGAACTCGGACGCCTGGTCGCTCGAGTTGTAGCTGTTCTCGATGTTGAAGCCGATGAAGGCGTCCACCACGCCGTTCGCGACCTTGGCCGCGAGCTCGGGATCGGGCGCCACCCAGGAGACCTGCACGAGGTGCGAGTTGCGGATCGGTGCGATCTCGAGGCGGGACTGCACGCGGGTCGCGGCGATCTCGGCGGGGTCTCGGAGAACCTTCGGCGTCGTGCCGGGGAGCATCGCGCGGAGGCGCGCGTAAAACGACGGCGCGTCGTCCGCGCGCTCGAACAGCGGGTGCGACGTCAATCCCAGGCGATCGACCGTCTTCCGCGCCACCGCGTCGGAGGAGAGGATCTTGTACTGCGTCTGGTAGAAGTCGGCGTACGCCGCCCAGGAGTAGTCCACGGACGCGAGCTGGTGGACGTTGAGGATGTCGGGGTTCTGCCGCTCGATCTGCAGCGTGGCGGTCGATCGGTACAGCGGCGTGACGAGGAACGATCCGATCAGCGTGAACAGCGCGACCGCCGCGACGCACAGGTAGACCACGCCGCGTCGGCGCTTGAGGACCGCCCAGTAGTCGAGCAGGTCTCGCGTGCGGGTGGACTTCTCCATCATCAGAAGAACGACTCCGGGACGAGCACGAGGTCGTCCTTCTGCAGGACCGGGTCCTCGGCCTTCCCCCGCTTCACCTTCTTCAGGTTAACCGGGATCGTCTGCCTCTGCCCGTCGGGGCCCGTCCGGATGATCTGTACCTTCGACTGCGACGCCCGGTCGGTGGTCCCCCCGGCGAGGGTGACCGCCTTCAGCACGGTCACCGGCTCCGAGCGGGGGACCTCGTACAGGTTCGGCGACTTCACGGCCCCCGTCACGAAGATCCTCACCTTTTCGACCGAAGGGACGTAGACGATGTCCCCCGGGAGGACGGCGACGTTCAGGGCGGGATCGGCCTGGTAGACGAGCTTGTCGAGGTCGATCGCGATCCGCTTCGTGCCCTCCTCCTCCGGCCGGAAGATGACGATCTCCTTCCCCAGGTCCCGGTCGAGGCCGCCGGCGAGCGAGATCATCTCCAGGAGCGTCTTGTCGCCGAGCATCTCGTAGGTGTCCGGCTTCTTCACGGCTCCCGAGACGGCGACCTTCTTCGACTCGTACTCCTTGACGAAGATGGTCACCTGCGGATTGCGCACGTACTTCTCCTCGAGCAGCCGCGCGATCATCCCCTCGAGCTCCCCCTTCGTCAGCCCGGCGACCTGCAGCCTTCCGAGCAAGGGAAGCGTGATCGAGCCGTCGTCCGCGACGCGGACGGTCTGATCCAGCTCCTTGAGGTCGAAGACGCGGATCTCGAGGAGGTCCTGGCGGCCGATCTTGTAGTCCGAGCCCCCGCGCTTGAGGAACGGAACCGGCGTCGGGACCGGGGCGACCGCGATCGGGTGCGCCTCGAGGACCTCGGGGGTCTCGGG
>Ga0075428_100000340_pt1 | contig 46263 bp, 37 predicted proteins | sample RhiMetdeltSRZDD2_FD_75291 | JGI IMG/M metagenome (GOLD analysis project Ga0075428, IMG submission 75291) | Populus rhizosphere microbial communities from Tennessee, USA - Rhizosphere MetaG P. deltoides SRZDD2 | ecosystem: Host-associated > Plants > Roots > Rhizosphere > Soil | place: USA... | reverse complement strand
AAGGCATCAAAATCGCGCATGTGACAGACCTCGGGTATATGACTGAACTGGTGATTCAGAAGTTGATGGGATGCGACGTGATCGTGCTGGAGTCGAATCATGACCTGGAAATGTTGAAGGTGGGGCCTTATCCGTGGTTCTTGAAGCAGCGCATCATGGGTCGTGAGGGGCATCTGTCCAACGAAGGGGCGAGCCGCTTTTTCAGCGAATCGTTCGATGGCCACGCGCGCTATGTCGTGCTCGCACACCTGAGCGAGAGTAACAACCATCCGGACATCGCCCGCATGGTTGCGGTGGAAGCATTGCAACCGCGCGGATTCGATTTGGATCATCTCTATCTTGGAAGCAAAACCACTCCGAGTCCGATGATTGAGGTTTAGAGGATTGAAGATGGGGAAAACCAGTCGGTATTGACCATTGTCGATCCTCTATCTTCAAGGCTTTGAAAGGGTAACTGCTTGATCTCCCGTTACACTCGTCCTCAGATGGGCGCCATTTGGACCGAAGAGAACCGGTATCGCCAGTGGCTGGCAGTGGAAATGGCAGCCTGTGAAGTTCTGGCCGAGACCGGTGTCATCCCTCTCGATGCAGTCGCGACCATCAAATCCAAAGCGAACTTCGACGTTGCCCGCATTCAGGAAATTGAGAAAGAGGTCAAACACGACGTCATTGCTTTTACCACATCCGTGGCGGAGTTCGTCGGGCCTGAGTCCCGCTATGTGCACTACGGTCTTACTTCGTCGGACGTTGTGGACACCGCTCTTGCGCTTCAGCTCAAGGCCGCTGCCAGCCTTCTGATTGAGGGATTGAACAGGTTGCTCGCCGCACTGAAAAAGCGCGCTCATGAACACAAAATGACGGTGATGATTGGCCGGACGCACGGGATTCATGCGGAACCCACTACCCTGGGGCTAAAAATCACGGTTTGGTATGAAGAAGCACGACGCAATCTGCGCAGGCTGAAGCAGGCGGTTGACAACGTTTCGGTGGGAAAGATTTCAGGAGCTGTGGGAACATTCGCCCACCTTGATCCTCAGGTCGAAGAAGCCGTCTGCGGGAAGCTGGGGCTGCAATTCGACCCTGTCTCCACACAGATCGTTCAGCGTGACCGGCATGCAGAGCTGATGGCGGCGCTGGCGATCACGGCAGCAAGCCTGGAAAAGATTGCCTTGGAAGTGCGCGGCCTGCAGCGGACAGAGGTGCGTGAAGTGGAGGAGTACTTTGCACCTGGCCAGAAGGGGTCGTCCGCAATGCCACACAAACGCAATCCGGTGACGAGCGAGCAGATTTGCGGACTGGCGCGCCTCGTACGCTCCAATCTGCAGGCTGCTCTGGAAAACATTGCGTTGTGGCACGAGCGCGATATCTCGCATTCATCCGTGGAACGGGTGATCTTACCCGATTCAGCGATCCTGGTAGACTATCTCCTTGCCAAGACCACCCAGTTGATCGAGAAGATGTTTGTCTATCCGGAGCGGATGCTGGAGAATTTGAACTTGATGAAGGGTTTGGTGTTCTCCGGTCAGCTATTGCTCGATTTGACGAAGAAAGGTGTGACTCGGGAGGAAGCCTATCGGTGGGTTCAACGAAACGCCATGAGGGTTTGGGCCAGTGAAGGCGATTTTCAGTCGTTTGTGCTGGCCGATGAAGACATTGCCAGGCACCTCTCCCGACCCGAGATCGAACGGACGTTTGATTTGAAGCATCAGCTTCGCCATGTGGAGTATATTTACCGGCGGGTTTACGAATCGTGACACGGAAAGGATCTGCCCTTTGATGAAAGCGAGAGTGTTTGTTAGTTTGAAGAGGAGCGTGCTGGATCCTCAAGGCAAAACCATCCATCACAGTTTGCAGAACTTGGGATATGGCAACGTGGAGGATGTGCGTCAGGGCAAGTTCTTCGAGATTACGCTCGATCCAACAATTTCCTCTGAGCAAGCTCGCGTGGAAATCGAGAAAATGGCCAAGAGTGTGTTGACCAATCCAGTCATCGAAGAATTTCGTTACGAGCTCGAAGCGGGCGAGGCTCGAGCGTAGGAAACTGTCAAGGAGTACCGTTGAGCCGCGCGTGAACGCGACCGTGCTCATGCAGGAATGGGAACCTCTCATCCGGAGGGAGTCGTCATGAAATTTGGAGTGCTGATTTTCCCTGGCAGCAACTGTGAGCATGATGCTTATCACATGGTAAGCAAGGTGCTCCATCTGCCTGTGGAGTTCATCTGGCATCAATCCAAGGACCTGAAAGGTTGTGACGCCATTATCGTTCCGGGCGGTTTCTCCTACGGAGACTACTTGCGGACCGGCGCCATCGCTCGGTTCTCTCCTGTTATGGAAGCCGTCAGAAAATTCGCGGCTGGTGGGGGATTGGTCATCGGAATCTGTAACGGCTTTCAAATCCTGCTGGAATCCGGCCTGTTGCCGGGTGCGATGCTCAGGAACAGAGGGCTGAAGTACGTTTGCCGGCATGTGCATGTGCGAGTTGAAAGTGTAGAAACTCCATTTACAGGCTCGGCCCAGCGCGGCGACGTGCTTCAAATTCCGATTGGTCACATGGAAGGAAACTATTTTGCGGACGATGCGACACTGCGGCAATTGGAAGACAACCGGCAGGTGATCTTCCGTTACTGCACAGCCGACGGCAAGATTACCGATGCAGCGAACCCGAATGGGTCGCTTGCGAACATCGCCGGGATCTGCAACGAGCAGAGAAACGTGCTCGGGATGATGCCGCATCCTGAGCGAGCCAGCGAAGCTGTGCTGGGGTGCGACGACGGGCTGGTTGTTTTCGAATCAATGGTGAATTCGCTCACCCTGGTGGCGACGCGGAGTTAGCTGCAAGAATGACTCTGCCTAAGATGGAGTACTCTGGCTTGGTCGAATGACCGGTAGATCATGATCACAGAAATCGAAATTACGCCTGAAGTTCTCGCCCGCCATAACGTTACAGATGAAGAGTACCAGCGGATCGTTCGGGTTTTGGGCCGACAACCCAACCTGACTGAACTGGGCATCTTCAGCGTGATGTGGAGCGAGCATTGCAGCTACAAGAGTTCGAAGGTACATTTGAAACGCCTGCCGACAACCGGGGCACGGGTTCTTCAGGGACCCGGTGAAAATGCCGGGATCATCGACATCGGCGGCGACTATGCGATCGCCTTTAAGATCGAGTCGCACAACCACCCCAGCTTTATCGAGCCCTATCAAGGAGCCGCCACTGGCGTCGGCGGCATCTTGCGCGACATATTCACGATGGGAGCACGCCCGATTGCGGCTATGAACTCCCTGCGGTTTGGGCCGTTGGAGCAGGTCAAGAATCGCAGCATCATGGAAGGCGTGGTCGCTGGGATCGCCGGCTACGGCAATTGTTTCGGAGTTCCTACTATTGGCGGAGAGGTAGTTTTTGAAGAGTCATACTCTGGCAACCCGCTGGTGAATGCCTTTGCGTTGGGCATCTTCAAGAAGGATCAGATCTTCTACGGCAAAGCCACAGGGGTCGGCAATCCAGTGATTTATGTCGGCTCAAAAACGGGACGTGACGGCATTCATGGTGCCACGATGGCGTCAGCTGAGTTTGACGAAGAATCGGAGAGCAAGCGACCCAACGTCCAAGTTGGCGATCCGTTTCTCGAGAAGCTATTGCTGGAAGCTTGTCTCGAAGCTATGAAAACCCGCGCGATCGTCGGTATTCAGGATATGGGAGCCGCCGGACTCACTTGTTCCACCTGTGAAATGGGAGGGCGGGCGGGAACGGGAATCGAGATTGACTTGAAGTATGTGCCACAGCGTGAGTCCGGCATGACGCCTTACGAGATCATGCTGAGCGAGTCCCAGGAGCGGATGCTGTTGGTCGCGGAAAAGGGTCGAGAGGAAGAAGTGTTCCAGGTTTTCCGCAAGTGGGAGATTGATGCAGTCACAGTTGGCCAGGTCACGGCTGATGGTTTGCTCCGCGTCAAAGACCACGGCGTGGTAGTTGCCGAGATACCGAATGCTGCGTTGACGGACGAGGCACCGATATACCAACGACCACTACGGAAACCCACGCCCGTCTCCAGCGCCCCGAGCCCCAAGTCTCGTTCTCCCCGACTGGCTTGCGGTCCGGCACTTCGAAAGTTTCTATCCTCTCCGAATCTGGCCTCCAAGGAATGGGTCTATCAGCAGTACGACCACATGGTGCGGACCAACACCGTGCAACTGCCTGGCGGTGACGCAGCCGTGATTCGCATCAAGGGAACCGAGAAAGCGTTGGCGATGAGTCTCGATGGCAATGGTCGCTATTGTCGACGGGATCCCAAGCGTGGTGCGCAGATTGCCGTAGCCGAATGTTGCCGGAACCTGGTTTGTGTTGGAGCGCTGCCGCTGGCTGCAACCAACTGCCTCAATTTTGGTAATCCGCAAAAGCCCGAAATCATGTGGCAATTCAGTGAAGTGATTGACGGCATGGCCGAAGCGTGCCGGGTGTTCGAAACGCCTGTGACAGGCGGCAACGTGAGCCTCTACAACGAGACTCTGGGTGAGGGCATCTATCCAACGCCTGTTATCGGAATTGTGGGTTTGATCGAACCCATCACTCACGTAACAGGATCCTGGTTCACAGGCGATGGCCAAGTTGTTGCGCTGCTTGGGCAGCTGACAGCGCCGAGCGGTGAGTATCAGGCCGGGCTCGAACAATCTTTCAGTGAAGTTGAACGAGAGTTCCGCAGCCTTGGGGATGCCTACACTCTGTGGGCCAATCGTCTACCCTGTCCACCCCTCGACCTGGAGCAGGAGCAGCGCGTGCAACGTGCTTGCCTGGAGGGGATCCAGAATGGGCTAGTTCGCGCCGCTCACGATTGTTCCGATGGTGGGCTTGCTGTGGCCCTGGCGGAAATGAGCTTCTCAAATTTCCAAGGGGCAGGACGGGGGGCTCATATTGACTTGGGTGCAGCAGATTTTCCCGCTGGAGTATTGTTTGGAGAATATCAGTCTCGAATTATAGTAACCGTGGATGAAACTCACTGGGGGGCGCTTCAGAAGATTGCGGCAGGACATGGAGTCGGATTGCTGCGTTTGGGAACTACGGGTGGCGACCGGCTCACGATCCAGGATGGAAGTTCCATTCTGATCGACGAAGCCGTGGCCGAATTAGAAAGCATTTGGAGGCATTCGCTGGGACAATACTTCCAGCGCTAGCATTAAGGCGCACAACGCTGGGTATCTTGGAACCAACTATGGATGACAAATTTCATGAGGAATGCGGCATCTTCGGGGTTTACAAACACGCCGATGCCGCAAGAATTACTTACCTGGGGCTCTATGCCCTGCAGCATCGCGGGCAGGAGAGCGCTGGCATTGTTTCCTCGGACCGCCGTGAGCTCCACACCTGCAAAGGCATGGGACACGTGGCTGACATTTTCACCGAAGCCAATCTTGAAGAGTTGAAAGGCGACGTGGCCATCGGCCATACGCGCTATTCGACTGCGGGCGACAGCTCTGTCAAGAACGCTCAACCGATTCAGGTGAAATGCAGCAAAGGCGACCTAGCGCTTTGTCACAATGGGAACCTCGTGAATGCCGACGAGATTCGCAGCATGCTTGAAGCGGAGGGTTCGATTTTCTGGTCAACGAGCGACAGTGAAGTCATTCTGCACCTCATCGCCCGGTCGCACAAGCCCACCATTGAGGAAGCCATTCAGGAAGCGTTGCTGCAAGTAACAGGCGCCTACTCTCTGATCATTCTGACTGAAGAGAAGATGATCGTTGTGCGCGATCCGCGCGGATTCCGGCCGCTCTGTTTTGGATGGTTGGATGGTTCGCCGGTCGTGGGTTCAGAAACCTGCGCCTTCGATCTCATCGATGCGGATTTCGAACGTGAAGTGGAACCAGGCGAGATGCTGATCCTTTCCGAAAACGGTGTTGAATCTCGCAAGATGCTTCCGCCTGCACCACCTTCGTTCTGCATTTTTGAACATGTCTATTTCTCGCGACCCGACAGTCAGATCTTTGGCCGTTCGGTGTATCAGAGCCGTTATCTGCTGGGCAAGCACTTGGCGCAGGAACAGCCTGTTGAGGCTGACATCGTGGTGCCGGTGCCCGATTCCGGGGTCGCTGCCGCCCTCGGTTTTTCGCGGGAAAGTGGCCTCCAGTTCGAGTTTGGCTTGATTCGCAACCACTATGTGGGCCGAACCTTTATCGAGCCCAAACAGGCCATCCGGCACTTTGGCGTCAGAATAAAGCTAAATCCGGTCGAAGATCTCTTGCGCGGGAAACGAGTGGTACTGGTGGACGATTCGATCGTTCGTGGAACAACCAGCCGGAAGATCGTCAAGATGGTACGGGCGGCTGGCGCCACCGAGGTCCATATGCGCATCAGTTGTCCTCCCACGATCTCGCCCTGCTATTACGGTGTGGACACGCCCAACAAGCGGGAACTGATTGCCGCCAGCCACTCCGTTGAGGAAACCTGCAAGTACATCGAAGCAGACTCGCTGGGCTACCTCAGTCACGAGGGGATGTTGCGCGCCTGCGGCGATTCGGATAAGCAGCCTCACTTTTGCACCGCCTGCTACACCGGAAACTATCCCGTCGAATTTCCTGCCAGTGCCTTGGTGCAGATTGGCGATCCAGTGCCCCGGTAAGGTCTGGTGGGAATAGTAGGCTGTCCTGATGGCCTGCCGCTCGATCCTAAAACCCCATCGGCCCGGCGTGCTGAAGACGTCACGCCCTATCTTCATTGGAGATCTTGTTCTCGAGGAACTGACAGCCGAACATGCCGCAACTCGTTTCCAGCTATCGTGACGCCGGTGTAGATATCGACCGGGCGAATCTCGCCAAGAAGAGAATCAAAGCGCTCGCGCGGCGCACCTTCACCCCGAGTGTGCTGACGGAAATCGGCGGATTTGGAGGTTTATTTTCTCTCAGCCGTGGTAAATCATCGAATCCCGTTCTGGTCTCCAGCGTGGACGGAGTTGGAACCAAACTGAAAGTCGCCTTTGTTACCGGCATTCACCATACCGTGGGACGTGATCTGGTTTCTCACTGCGTCAACGACATCCTCGTGCAGGGTGCGACGCCGTTGTTTTTCATGGACTACATTGCTACCGGCAGAATGGTTCCCGACATCATTGCCAAAGTGGTCGAAGGCGTTGCAGCGGGATGCCGTGAGGCGGGTTGTGCCCTTCTTGGCGGCGAAACCGCGGAGATGCCTGGCTTCTACAAAGTTGGGGAGTACGATCTAGCCGGCTTTATCGTGGGTGTCGTCGACAAGGCCAGGATCGTCGATGGCAGCAGCATCCGGCCGGGTGATGTCGTGTTCGGATTGCCCTCCGCTGGCTTGCATACGAACGGCTATTCCCTGGCTCGGAAGCTGCTGCTGGAAAGATCGGGATACAACACGGAAACCCGCCTGCCCGGTCTCAAGAAGCCTATTGGCGAAACCCTGCTAGCCCCGCACCTCAACTACCTGCCCGTCCTCAAGCCGCTCGTGGAGCGACAATGGATTAAAGGCATGGCCCACATCACTGGAGGAGGCTTGACCGAGAACATTCCTCGCATCCTGCCCGTTGGCTGTGCTGCCATTATCCGTGTTGGCAGTTGGCCCGGACAGCCGATCTTCGGCATTCTCCAGAAAATGGGGCGGATTGACGAGTTGGAGATGCTGCGGACGTTTAACATGGGCATTGGCATGACTGTCATCGTTTCTTCCCGGCGCGTGGCGAAGATTCAGGCCTACTTCAAGAGTCGAAAACAGCCGGTCTATGTCATCGGTGAAATTCGATCCGGCAAGCGGCGAGTGATTTACGAACCATGAAACGGATCGGTATCCTCCTTTCGGGCCGAGGTTCGAATTTTGAAGCCATCGCGAGGCAGATCGACGACGGCAAGCTCAGCGCGGAAATTGCTGTCGTTGTCAGCAACGTGGAATCAGCGCCCGGCCTGCAACGCGCGCGTGATCGCGGACTTAATGTTTTCTCTGCCAACTCGAAGGGTTTGAGCCGGGAAGCGTTCGATCGTCAAGTGATTCACGTTCTGGAGGAGAAACGAGTTGATCTGGTTTGCCTGGCAGGCTTCATGCGTCTTCTCAGCGCTTCTTTCATACAGGCGTTTCGCAATCGCATTCTGAATATTCATCCATCACTCTTGCCCGCCTTTCCGGGGCTGGATGCCCAACGCCAAGCCCTGGAGTATGGTGTGAAGGTCTCGGGGTGCACCGTGCACTTCGTGGACGAAGGCCTCGACTCCGGACCCATTGTCTTGCAGGCTGTGGTGCCCGTTCTGGATGGAGACACTGAAGAGTCTCTTTCAACCAGGATTCTCGCACAGGAGCACCAAATTTATCCCGAAGCAATCCAATATGTACTTGACGGGCAGATTCGCATCAACGGTCGCCGCGCCCTTCATACCTCGCTATAAGTCATTCTGATGTCTTCCACCTTGACCATTGAAGAGCAGTTTGAGTACCTCAAGAAAGGCGCCGTCGAGATCATTCGCGAGGAGGAACTCAAATCGAAACTCACGAAAGCTGCCGCGACGGGCAAACCGCTGCGAGTGAAAGCGGGTTTTGATCCGACAGCACCCGATCTGCACCTTGGTCACACGGTGCTCCTTCGAAAGTTGAAGCATTTTCAGGATCTGGGCCACACGGTGATTTTCATGATTGGCGATTTTACGAGCCTGATCGGCGATCCTAGCGGACGCAATGTCACGCGCAAACAGCTCAGCAAAGATGAAGTGCTTACAAATGCCGAGACCTACAAGCAACAAGTGTTCAAGATCCTGGATTCCGAAAAAACGGTTCTTGATTTCAACAGTCGCTGGATGTCTGCGATGACCACGGAAGACTTCGTCCGGCTGGCTTCCCGCTACACCGTGGCGCGGATGCTGGAGAGGGACGACTTCGCGAACCGCCTCAAAAACAACCAGCCCATCTCAATTCACGAAATGCTGTACCCGCTCGTACAGGGCTACGATTCTGTGGCTCTGGAAGCGGACGTGGAGTTGGGTGGCACCGATCAAAAGTTCAACCTGCTGGTGGGACGGGAGCTGCAAAAAGAGTACGGCCAGGAACCACAGATTGTCCTAACGATGCCGATCCTTGAAGGATTGGATGGCGTTCAGAAGATGTCCAAGTCACTGAACAATTACATTGGCATTAAGGAAGTTGCCAAGGAGATGTTCGGGAAGGTGATGTCAATCCCCGATGCGATGATGTATCGCTATTACGAACTTTGTACGGATTGGCCCGTTTCCAAAATTGAAGCGTTGCGCCAAGATGTCTCAAACGGTAGGAGGCATCCGAAGGAAGCGAAGGCAGAGTTGGCAAAACTGATTATCAGGGACTTCCACTCAGAGCGAGCAGCGAGTGAGGCAGAAGAAGAATTCAACCGAATCTTTCATTTGGGACTTGTGCCCGACAACATCGAGGAAAAGCAACTGGAAGCGCGCCCCGAGAGAGTGCGTCTTTCAAAGATCATCGCTCAACTCGGCCTCGCCAGTTCAGTCGGCGAGGCAAACCGCCTCATCGAACAGGAAGCGATCAGCTTGAATGACCAGAAGGTTTCGAACGTCAAAGCAGATCTTGATCTCGCTCAGCCTGGCACTTTTATCCTGAAAGTTGGTAAGCGACGTTTTCTGAAGCTGGTCGTTGTCAAGGGTTCCTAAAGAATCGGCAACAAGAAGCCGAAGTCATTGGAGACCGAGGCAGCGCACAAATGGCCAAGCCGGATCTTCTGCTCAAGACTGATGATCAAGCCTGCTACAGCAAGATGGCCTCTTGTCCTTCTGTTCGTTGTTTTCACTGAGGCGATCACCCTCACGAGGACTCCCGAAAAGGCCGGTATTCTGCGTCCGACCGACCAAGCTGTTCTTGAGACAGAAGAAGTGCAGGTAATCGCTTGCCCCGGCGAACTCTGGTTGGACGGTAAATTCCTCAAAGAACGACCGACAGAGGCAATGCGGCAGGCTCTTTCTCTTCGAATCCCAGTCGGAAGGCACGAGCTGATTTGGAAGAACGGCGACACCGATCAGAGAATTCGATTCGTTGTCAGAACCTCCACGAACACCGTGGTGCCGCCAGAGTGGAAGGCTTACAGGGCCCATCCTCCTCAGACAGAATGCCAGAGCTGCCACGCAAGCAAGGAGCCAGGAGCCTTCAAGAAGATCACCGTTGCAGAGACATGCTTTACCTGTCACGAGCAAAGCACTTTTGCAGCCGGTCACGCCCACAACGATGAAGTCCTCGCTGAATGTGTGCTCTGCCACAATCCTCACGGGTCCACGGAGAAGTTTCATCTGAAGATGACCCGCGAGACGGCCTGTAAGCAATGCCATGGATAACTAAGCATGCTGCCTAAAGCCATCCACCCCTACTATGAACTTTGCAAGGCCGTGACCAGCTTTCTGACCGTTCTCATTCCCTTGCTGGAAAAGTGGCGGGCGGTGCTGCCCGTCTCTTCGCAAGTGCGCCAGGAGTGCCTGACGATTGCAGTCTTCGTTTGTTTTCTTGCCGTCGTGGCTGGCTATTCGACAGGCCGGCACACCCTAAACGGACTCTCAGTCGGCTGGTGTTTTCTGTTGTTGTTCATGGGCGCGTTGACGGTGCAACTCTCCGGCCTGCCGCGCATTGCTTGGGCGGAGCGCCCTCTCTACGTGATGATCTTCGCCTTCTTCAGCCTCTCCACCTCCGCCTTTCTTGCTTACAGCGCACGTAAGAGTGCCGCTTCAATGGACTGGCAAGAACCGGCCTAACCTTGGAGTTTTGAGCGCCGAGCAGAGGTGTAAAATCCAGCCATCGATCCCGCTGGGTTGCTCCGCGACAAACTTTCACTTTGCGAATCGTGCGTGGACACCATTACAATAACGATCGTTAGCTTCAAGCGTCGACCGCTTACCCTTTGGAGATAAGACCATGGAAAAACCGGTTCAGAACATTCAAGATGTTTTTCTCAACAACGCACGGCGGGACAAGACGGTGACCACTATTTACTTGATGAGCGGAGTGAAGCTGACCGGCCGAATCAAGAGCTTTGACAAGTACTCGGTGATTCTGGAATCCAACAACCAGGATCAGTTGATATTCAAGCACGCAATCTCAACCGTCGCTGCCGGACGCTCTTTCAGTGCCGCTGCCAGCGCGCCTGTCAGTGCCTCGGTAGAGACTGCCGGTTGACTATGGATGTTGCAAACTCCCGCCGGGAAAAAGCAGTGCTCGTCGGTTGTGCCCTCAAGAACCCCCCTAAGACCTCCGCTACACAGTCTCCACTCAGCCTGGAAGAGTCATTGGACGAACTGGCATCGTTGACTGCATCCGCGGGCGGAGTCGTCGTCGAGCGACTTATCCAGGAGCGTGAGCAATACGATTCCGCCTATTTGATAGGCTCTGGGAAGCTGCGCGAGCTGGAAGAACTGTCGCAAGAACTCCAAGCTGAAGTGGTGATTTTCGATGAGAACCTCTCGCCGGCACAGCAGCGGAACATTGAGCGAAAGATTGGTTGCAGGGTCATCGACCGGACCCAGCTGATCCTCGACATTTTTGCGAGCCGCGCACGCACCCGCGAAGGAAAGCTTCAGGTCGAGTTGGCTCAGCTCAACTACATGCTGCCCCGTCTGGCTGGACGGGGTGTGGAGCTCTCAAGGCTGGGAGGCGGCATCGGAACACGGGGGCCGGGAGAGACGAAGCTCGAAAGTGACCAACGTAAGATTCACAAGCGGATTCACAAGATCAAGGAAGATCTGGAGCGCGTTCGTTCGCACCGTAGTCTGCATCGTGCCCATCGCCATTCGATTCCGGTGCCGACAGTTTCCCTTGTAGGGTACACCAACGCAGGAAAGTCCACGCTATTCAACGCGCTGACGCGCGCGGAAGCCTTCGCATCCGACCAGCTCTTCGCGACACTCGATCCACTCCTGCGCCGCATCAAACTACCGTCCAATCGTGAAGTGATTCTTTCGGACACGGTCGGGTTCATCCACAAGCTGCCGACAACTCTGGTCTCCGCTTTTCGTGCCACACTCGAAGAAGTGACTCAGGCAGATCTGCTGCTGCACGTCATTGACGTGTCCAGCCCGCACAGGCAGCAACAGCGGGAGGCCGTCCTTCGGATTCTGGAAGAGCTGAAGGTCTCGTCGAAACCCACGCTCGAGGTTTACAACAAGATTGATTTGTCTAACCCCGGCGCAGGCCTCTTCTCCCAAGCAAACTCACTCAGCATTTCTGCGGCTCAGGGTGTGGGCCTCGACATTCTCCTGTGCAAAATTGACGAACTCCTCTCGGGCGACCCCGTTATCAGAGCCAGGTTTCTGTTCAAGCAAACGAATGGAGACCTGCTGTCCAGGTTGTACTCCTGTGGCCGTCTCATCGAACGGTCATATATTGATGACCAGGTCTTGATTGAGGTGGAAGCTCCCCAGTCCGTTGTTGAGCGACTCAGGAAATTTCGGGTTGGGGCTTAGCCTCTCACCGGTTTTCACTCCCCATCATTGGAACCGAGCATTTTGCGACAAGGGGCGCCGAATTTCAGTTCTGTTCTAACTCACTCAGATTCCTTTTTTCAGAATACCAGCCGACCGAAACCTATTAAGTTAGTTACTCAATCTGCTCCCTCTTCAGTTCCACTCACACTTGAAGACTACGGAATTAGTGACGACCGGCTTCCGAGACTTGACAAAGTTCTCCTCGCTAAGACGTAGGAGTGGGGCAGGGCGGGACAGAGCCAGATGCTTCTTCGGCTCGCCGCTTCACGGTCGGTCGCGCTTCACTTTCTTGGGTGCCCGCTTCACTTCGAGAGGCAGATCGGGCTTGCCCCCCTTTTCCCATGCGCTGACAATCATCGAGGCCACAGCCGTCATCGAGTCGTTCAGACGGCGCTCCAAGATAGGGCGCACGTGTTCGAAGAACTGGTCGAAGTAGCTGTCGTCGTATTCTTCGCGGCCACGCACCGCTTCGCGATCAGCGTTGAGAATGGGGTCGACAAAAGTAAAGCTTTTCAGCAATGCATCGAACATAAAATCAATCACGTTCGACACGGGAACCAGAGGAGCAGGCCGAATCGTTAGCCGCGCCTGGTAGCGCAGCACTGCTTCTGTCTCTAATCGCGAATGAATGCCATGCTGATTCGTAAGTTGGCCGTCATAGTTCTTGGCTGCATGAAACGGAACGTGTCCATCGCTGACATAGTGCGAAATGACGGCCGAGAAGAACTTGATGTCGTCCAACGAGTAAGGGTGGCTGCCCACTTTCTGTTGCTGGAACGCCTGCGCGAGCCTTCCGTATACCTCATCGACTCTCCAAGGCAACTGGCCCTCCTGCTCGATCTTTTCTCGCCCAAATTTCTGAGTCGCCGCTTGGCGGTCCCGTGGCAGCTCTCTGAACGGATACACCCCATAGGAATCCAGATCGAGATAGTGACGAGGCGGCTCTTCGGTGAATCCAACATTGCGCCACAGATCCGGATCGACAGAATGCTCGACGATGAAACTTCGATGCCTTTCGTAAAAGGGCCGGAGATTGGTTGGAAGCACATCAATGGCGCCAGCGGTGACGAGGCGATGGACGTCTAGGCCCCAGGCCGGTAGTGGTCGAGGAATCAGCAGACTACCCACCAGAACAGCTACAATGAGACGCGGTTTCATTGGCCTCGCTTTCAAGGAATGCTCAAAGGAAGGAGCCGTCTTGTCACTTCTTGCCCGGAACGCTGCTCAGACCGGAGCTTTTTGTCGCATGACAATGGTGGACGCGGTTTCTCGTTCACCAATCTGCTGGCGCCACATTGCGTAGTAGAGGCCTTTGAGATCCAGCAGGTCTTCGTGCCGTCCTGATTCCACAATTTGACCTTTTTCGAGAACCAAGATCCGATCCGCATGCAGCACTGTGGACAATCGGTGGGCGATCAGAATTGTAATCAAGTCGCCTCGCATGGAAATCTCGCGAACGGTTTCGCTGATTTCCTCTTCCGTCAGCGAATCGAGCGAAGAAGTTGCCTCGTCGAACACCAACAGACTGGGTTGCCGCAGCAACGCGCGCGCGATTGACAGTCGCTGCTTCTCCCCACCGGAAACCTTCACGCCTCCTTCGCCGATGACAGTGTCGAGCCCCTTGTCAGCTCGTTCGAGCAGGCTCTGGCAAGCCGCCTTCTGCAAGACATCCAGGCAATCGGCGTCGGAAGCCTTCGGATTCACAAACAGCAAGTTTTCGCGAATAGACCCGGAAAACAGTTGCGTGTCCTGCGTGACAAAGCCGATGCGCTCGCGCAGACGATCGAGGTCGACTTGAGTCATGGGAATACCGTCGTAAAGAATTTCACCTTCCTGCGGAGTGTACAGTCCCACCAGCAACTTCACGAGCGTCGTCTTACCGGAGCCCGAAGGCCCGACAAATGCGATCGTTTCGCCCCGTTCAACATTGAACGAGATTCCCCTGAGCGCGAGCGTCGCCGCCGAGCGATACTGGAAACTCACTTCCGAGAATTCCAACTGATGAAGCTCGGCCAGCGGTACGGGATTGGCAGGCTTGGGTTCTCTGGGTGTCTTCAGAATTTGTTCGAAATTGTTCAATGAAACTTCTGCTTCGCGATACGTGTTGATGACGCTGCCCAACTCCTGCAAAGGTCCAAAAATGAAAAATGAATAGATCCACAAAGCGAAGAACTGCCCTACCGTGATCTCCTGCGCAAAGATCAAATAGAGCATCAGGAAGAGAATGCTGTTTCGCAAGAAATTGACCGAGGTCCCCTGGACAAAGCTGAGGCTGCGCAAATAGCGCACCTTTTTCAGCTCCAGTTCCAGAATCTTTCCTGTCGTCTTGTTCAGGCGCTCAATTTCCTGTTGGGCCAGCCCGAGGCTCTTCACGAGCTCGATGTTCCGCAGCGACTCCGTGGTGGCACCTGCCAAAGCCGTGGTTTCAGCGACAATAATCTTTTGGATTTGTTTGATCTTACGGCTCAACACCGAACTCAAGAAGCCCAGCACTGGGACCGTCGTGAAATAGACCAACGCAATCACCCAATGAACGGTGAGGGCGTACCCCATCACCCACAACACACCAACCAGGGAGGTGAAGACGATATTGATTGAGGCGACGGTCAGCTTCTCGACGTCGGTACGAACCTTTTGCAGCTTGCCGAGCGTTTCGCCACTGCGCTGATCCTCGAAGACGCTGTAAGGCAGTTCCAGCGAGTGCCGGAGGCCGTCGCTGTATATCTGAGCGCCCATCCTCTGCACGATGACGTTGATGAAATAGTCCTGAAAATTCTTCGCGACGCGCGACACAAAGGCGACGCCAATGGCTGCGGCAAGCAATAGGCTCACGCCTTTGAAGAACTGCGCGGTCGTATACTCCCGATAACGAGTAGCGTACTCGTCGATAACGTGCCGAAAAATGAACGGGTCCAGGAGCGAGAAAATCTGGTTGATGGCTGCCAGGAAGAGTGCCAAAACAACCAGCTTCCAATATTGTTTGAGATAGGAAAGAAGCAGTTTCATAGCGCCGAGTATTCTGGCATAGCTGTGAAGGAGAGTATAGTCCAGGCGTACGACGGCTGGAACCTACCCTTGGCAGGTATCAGTATCTCGGTAGTCGAGTTGCACAGGAGCCGACTGTGTCGCACAATCCAGTCCGAAACATTGAAATGAGACCCTATTTCATTTATGCCAGAGTTGCCTGAAGTCGAAACGATTCGTCTAGGTCTGCTTGGGCGCGTTTGCAACAAGCGCATCGAACAAGTAGAAATTCGTTGCGAGCGTATTATTCTGCGCCCGCAACCACATGAAATGGTCGCGGCGCTTGGCGGACAGGTGATTCGCGACATCCAACGTCGCGGGAAATTTCTCCTTTTCAAGTTCGACGACCTGCGGTTGCTTGTGCATCTGGGCATGTCTGGCCAGCTCACCTATTGGGACAAGTCCCAGAAAAACGATGAGAGTTTCTTTGTCACCATCACGGGTCTGCAGCAAGCTCGCCAGCACGCCGTGGACAAGCATACGCACGTGAGCTTCTATTTCGCGGATGGCAACGCTATGCACTATAGGGACATTCGGCAGTTCGGCAAATGGCGCTTGTACCGGAGCGAAGCCTTCCACGAGGCACGCGAGTTCTGGCAGCTCGGGCTGGAGCCATTTGACAAGAGCTATACACGCTCAAAGTTCCTGGAGCGCTTCCGAAACCGGAACCTTCGGATCAAGTCGCTGTTGCTGAACCAAACCTTTGTAGCCGGAGTGGGTAACATCTATGCTGACGAAGCGTTGTTTGAGGCCGGCATCCATCCTGAGCGACGGGCCCATTCCCTGTCGGCTGCGGAGAAACATCGGCTCTTTCGGGCCATCCCCAAGGTTTTGCGGCGCGGCCTAAAGCACGGGGGAACCAGCTTCCAGAATTATTTCAATGCCGACGGAGAGGCCGGGACAAACCAGCAAACGTTGCGTGTCTATGGCCGCGAGGGGGAAAAGTGTCGTCGCTGCCGAACCCCCATCATGCGAATAGTCGTCAGCCAACGGGGCACACATTTCTGCCCGCGTTGCCAGCCCGCCAAACGCGTTTAGAGTTCAAGCTTCAGCTTGTCCTGGGAAGCAGCCTAAAGACTGAACTTTAAACTTATCTGGTAAAGCATTGTCTAGCGAGGATTAAAACGTTGCACACGAGATTCTTTGCGAAGTCCATCATGCTGCTTTGTCTCGGTCTCTTCTGTGCCCCAGTAATTTCGCGAGCCCAATCTGAGAGCCTTCCCTGGCAGCGCATGCTAGCCAGCCGCGAGATGGTGAATCGCTATTTGGTAGCCGTCGCGCGCCAGCTCACCAACGATGCAGCAGTCGAGTTTCAGAGCGTTGCGTCCTGGGAGAAAGTTAAGGAGCAGCGACGGCTGGAGTTGCTGGACATGCTTGGCTTGGAACCACTACCACAGAGATCACCACTGAATGCACGAATCACTGGTGTGATTGACAAGCCCGGGTATAGGATCGAGAAATTGGCCTTCGAGAGCCTGCCCAAGGTTTTTGCCACCGCGAATCTCTACCTTCCGAAGAAGCGATCAAAAAGGGTTCCGGCTGTCATCTACGTTTGTGGCCATGCCGTATCCCCGCAGGGCAGCAAGGTGATGTACCAACATCATGCGATTACGTTCGCCAAACACGGTTATGCCTGCCTGATCATTGACCCCATCCAGATTGCAGAAACTTTTGCCTTGCATCATGGGGTGTACAACCTGGAGATGCCCGAATGGTATGCGCTCGGCTACACACCGGCCGGAGTGGAAGTGTGGAATGTGATTCGTGCGTTGGACTATCTGGAGACGCGACCCGAAGTTGACGCATCGCGGTTTGGAATCACGGGCCGGTCGGGTGGAGCCGCGATGAGTTGGTTCAGCGCCGCAGTGGACTCGCGCCTGAAGGTAGTGGTTCCAGTGATGGGCAACAGCACCTATGCAGCGAACGTGGCGGCCAACACGCAGAAAGGGCACTGCGACTGCATGTTCCCGATCAACACCTATCAGCACGACCTGATGACCCAAGGTGCGTTGATCGCACCTCGTCCGGTGTACATGATGCACGGAAGGCGAGACACTCTTTTCCCGATTCCAGGATATGAAGAGTTTGAAGCCAAGATTGGCGAGCTCTATCGGGCCTATGAATCTGGAGAAAAGTTTAAGAACACGGTGGTGGATACGGGGCACCAGGATTCAGACTTTCTGAGGGAACAGGCCACCGTTGGTTTGATCGTTACCTGATGCAGGTGCCAGAACGGTCCATCGATCTGACGACGGACCGGCAGTCTCCAGAGAATCTGGCTGTTTTTGCGGGAAGCCCGCCGCCTCAGGCGCTCAATTTTCGGGTGCACGAGCTGCTGACTGCCAACTCACCACCTGAGGGGCCCAAGAGTGCTGCGGGCTGGGCGGAACGCCGGCAGGCGTTGATCGAGAAACTGAGGAAGCGTGTGTTTCGTGCATTCCCGAACGCTGCAACACTTGAACCGCCGGTATTGGGAACGGAGAGTGCAGGATTGCGCGAATGGACACTGCTCTCCGAGCCGGGCATCCGCGTTCGCGGGCTGATTCGAAGCGGAGCACGTCGCGGGTCGTCGCGTTTGCCTGCCGTTGTGTATATCGCTTCCGAGGGCGAAGACGAGGAATCCATTCGTCGCACCCTCGTACAAGTGCTGAACCACGAGAGTCTCGTCCTCATTGTGTTTCCACGAGGCGTCGATGAAGTCCCATGGCGCCGAACCGCGCAGCGCGATGTGTTGCGCAACGCCATGCAACTGGGGCGGACTCTAGACTCCATGCGACTGTGGGACGCCATGAGGTCCGTGGAAGCTCTGAAGCAGCAGCTGGATGCTGACCCTCAAAGGATCACGCTTGTCGGTCGAGGTGTTTCTGGAGTGTTGGGACTGTATGCGGCCATTTTCGATGAGTCCATCGCTCAAGTCGTGCTGCTGGAGCCGCCAACCTCTCACAGGCAAGGACCCATCTTCTTGAATGTTCTTCGTTATACCGATCTTCCGGAAGCCGCAGGTTTGCTGGCGCCGCGGAGGCTGATTTTTTTTGGCAGAATTCCCGACGCCTATCAGCCGACTCAAACGGTATACCGTCTCTTGAACAAACCCGAGAACATTGGGTTAACCATGAGTCTCGAGGCGGTTGTCGAAGGGCGCTACAACCATAATTTCAGTTCGGGATATTGAACAAGGATGAAACGGGAAAAGGGTCAAGGTGAAAGACCAAGCGCGAGAATAACATTCCATTAAAGCTTCTTACCGCAGTGGTAGCAGAATTGGCTGACAGCGTCGACTTCACTGCCACACGACCGGCATGCCCGCATCTTCTGTACGGCTGGTTGCTTCTTCCTGTCCTTTCCCTGGTGCCGCTCAACGAAACTGACGAACTCTCTGGCCTGCACGTGGTTGGGGTTGACCCGCAGGATCTCGCGGACCGCCACCAATGCCTCTTCGCGTTTTCCTTCCTGGTAAAGCGCAACCGCCGAGGCCATGAGATCTCGGGCCTGCACTTCAAACTTTTTGATACGTTGCAGCTCTACCAACCGCTTCGATGTGTTGTCGACGAATGACTGAATTTCGGAGTTTTGGGGAAACAGGTCTCGAATCCTCGCCAGATCGCGCGCGCACAAGTCGTACTCTTCTTGATACAGGTACTTCTTGATCTGCGCAATAGCACCAGCCTGGATCTCCGAGTTCCTTAGTTCATCGGAACGTTGTTCTATCTTTCGCTCTACTTCCTTTTGAAAGCCCAGCGGACGAGGCTCGGTAATCTGGTCGAAGATGCGAATGTCTGGAAGCTGGACGACATGGGGCACCGGAGGAGACTGCGGCTCAGCTGGTCGTCGCTCCGCTGGTGGAGCGACCGGTGGACTCTTCAGGGTGTCCTTCGTTGTGACCGGGGGTCGCGAAACCAACGGCGGAGGCGCTGGGCTGACTTCCGGCAGCTTGCTGCTCGCCGTCTGGGCAACTGGATGCGTTTCCTGCGGGACCTTTGTTTTCTCGGCTGACTTGTCCGGTGAAGAGTTCGGGGCCGCTGTCGTCGCGACATCCTTCTGGGTTATGACGCTGATGGGAACAACCGGAGGTGGCGTTGCTGGCTGTCTGGGCTCCGTCTCGAAAAGGTCATCCAGGGAGCCCGGAAGGAAGTCGCGGTTGGCCTTGAGAACAGGGGGGCGTGGATGTTTGGATGCTGGTAAAGCCGGCGATCCAGGCTGAGAGGACCGCGCGCTTGGGACCCGAGTAGATTGCCCATCTTTCTCGGCGAGCGCTCCTGGTTTGGGTTGCGGCACCGAAGGCGATGTAGGCGTCGGCGAAAGGGTGCTTCCTTGAGAGCTTCCCTTCCAGTCCTGAATCGTACTCTCCTTGTTTTTCAGCAAGTCAACGAGTGCCGAAATCGTTCTTTCCCGCATGGAGTCCTGTGATAATCCGGGCGAGGATTCCGTAGACGTGCGGAGACGAGGGCGCGGTGGCGGTTCGATGACCACGGAAGAAGATATGGGTTCGGCTGCCTCCGCGTTGGTCCTTGAACTTTCCAAGTCTCGCTGTGGGTCTGTGGGACCAGTGGCGGGCGGGGGAGTCGATAGAGTGGCTCCAAAGTCGGCGCCGGGGAGCGAACCGGGAGGATCCGGATCTGCAATCTTCTTGTAGAGCCTTCGTTTCGAAAGTTTGATCGACGAAAGTTCCAGCAGGGCTTTGGCTTTCGAGTTTTGCGGATCGGCGGCGAGCACCTCCTGAACGAGCCCTGCACAGGAGGCGTAGTCGCGTAGGCTGAAGAACCGGCGAGCTTCAGAGAGCTTCGTATCGATTGAGGCAACGAACTCGGCGCGGTGGAGCGCCACAACGTTGTCGGGTCTCTCCGGTTTATTCTGAGGGTCGCTGGGCATCTTCGATTCTTACGGATACATAGAGAGCTGCCGCGTCCGCTTTACCGGGTCGGACCCTGGGAATCTGAGCCACCCTCACTGCCGTGACCTTGTGGCGTTGGCGCCACTGGATGAGGTCTCCTGGGCAGACTAAACGCGAGCTCTTGGCAGTTACTCCGTTCACTGTGATACCACCATGGTCACAGACTTCTTGCGCCAGACTGCGTCGTACGATGAGTCGCGAAAGCTTCAAAAAGAGGTCGAGTCGCATCGACGGGGGTTGGTTAAACGTGTCCTTTTGCGATTCTGCGATGCCGCTCACTTTTTTTTACCTTTCTTGCCCTGCTCCAACTGCTGGGCCTGCGCGGCTTGCTTGGTTTCACCCCCTATGGCTGAAGCCACTGCTCCGCTGTCAACATACCCAGGCTTCACTTCAATGAAACTCTGCTTGCGCAATTTTACCAGGTACTCTGCCACGGCGGGCTGGGCCTTGGCGCCGAAGAGTTGGTCGCGAATGTCGTTCATCACGACTTCCATTTTCTGAATCCCCGCTTCGTGTTTCTCCTCAACCTTGATGATGACAAATCCAAATTTGGTTTTGATGATGTCACTCACCTGGCCCCGCCGGAGTTTGAAGGCAGCATCCTCGATTTCTTTCACCATCTGGCCGCGAGGGAAAAATCCCAAGTCTCCGCCCTCTTTGGCAGTGCTGCCATCCGAATTCTTGGTGGCAAGTTCGTCAAACTTTTCGCCGCTTCGCGCCTTCTGCAGAACTTCCTGGGCCTTCTTCTCCAGCGCCGGAATCTCAGAGGGTTCTTTTTTTTCCGTGGAGATCAGAATTTCTCGAATTCGAACCTCTTCTGGCCGGTCAAACTCCTGCTTGTGCCCTTCATAGTACTTGGAGATTTCTTCCGTGGAGATTTGAACGCGTGAGTACACTTCTCTGCCAAGCAGCTGCTGCTTCAGGCTTTGATTCTTGATGTTTTGTTTGAACTCGATGGGATCGATCCCCTGCTGGACCATCATCTTCTCCAGCGTCTCCATATCGGCAATATTCTGATCGCGCCGGATACGGTCAAGATATTTGATAACCTCGGTGTCGGCACTTAGACTGAGATCGGCGGCCTTTTGCACCATCAACTGGTCTTCGATCATCGTCTTCAGTAAATCCTTTTCCTGCTGGGCAACCGCTTTCTCCAAATCCGGCCCTTTTAAGTTCTTCTGCAGCTCTCTTCGGATAAGATCCTTGGTTTTTTCGTAGTCTGATTTTGTGATGATGTCATTGTTGACGCGGACAATGATTTCCTCAAAGACTTGCTCGGCGCGCAAGGCGATACCTGGCAGGAGAGTCAACAAGCAGATAAGACAGGTCGAAAGGACATTCTGATTCTTCATCACCATCCCCTTTTGGCTTGCCCTCAGTATTCCAGAGTAAGTTTCGTCAAGACAAGCGCGATCCATAAGTAAAGGAAAAGGATAGCTTAAAGCTGGGCAGATGTTAAGGCTGAAGTAGCGTTTTGGACAATCGCACAGCTAGGGTTGTGGGTGCAGCGGCTGCAATGCGCACATCGGTACTCTCGTCTTTAAGAGCGTCAGCTCGCCAGTTCCAAAAGGAGACTGCGCAGGGAAGGAAATATCTCATTGGGCATCAACCCAGCCGATTGAACCTTCAGTACGCCGCTAGGCGACAGGACGACACCCGGACTTGTTGAGACCAGCTCGACTAGTTTTTGAGGCTGAACCGGCGTTTTTTCATGGAACTTGATGGCGATGCCATCCCGTTCACGGTCGATGGATTTCACCAGCACTCGTTCGGCCAACAGTCTCAGGCGTACATAGTCCATAAGGCTCTCCACTTCGGGCGGAAGGACACCGTAACGGTCCTCCAATTCACCACGCAGGTCCTCGATCTCTGAATCCAGCTTCAAGGAGGAGATGCGTTTGTATGTGCTCAGCCGCTGAGTCTCGTCGGGAACGTAGGTCTCTGGAATTTTGACCGTGACCCGAAGGTTGATCTGAGTCTGGACTTCCGGAGTCTCTGTACCCGACCTCATCTCTTCGACAGTACGTTCCAGCATTTGGCAATACAGGTCGAACCCGATCGCATCAATGTGCCCGTGTTGTTCCCCACCCAAGAGATTGCCGGCACCTCGCAGTTCCAGATCCAGGGCAGCGATCTTGAAGCCGGAGCCGAGGTCGCTGAATTCCTTTAAGGCTGCGAGGCGCTGCCTAGCAACGCCTGAGAGCGCCTTGTCCGGTGGGGTCAGGAGGTATGCATAGGCCAAGCGGTTTGACCTCCCAACGCGGCCGCGCAACTGATACAGCTGCGCAAGGCCAAAACGGTCAGCCCTGTTGACAATGAGCGTGTTCACCAGTGGTATATCGAGTCCATTTTCTATTATTGTAGTGGAAACTAAGACATCCGCTTGATGACGAACGAATTTGAGCATCGTGGACTCGAGTTCCTTCTCGCCCATCTGTCCGTGAGCCACCAAGACGCGGGCCTGCGGGCAGATTCTTTGGAGCATCGACGCTACCGCGTAGATAGATTCTACGCGATTGTGAACGAAGTATACCTGGCCTTTCCGAGCCAGCTCCTGCTCCAGTGCACTTTGAATTACCGATTTGCTGAAACTTACTACAACTGTCTGTATAGCTAATCGATCACGCGGAGGAGTTTCAATGACAGACATATCTCTGATTCCAATCAACGACATATGTAGTGTTCTTGGAATAGGAGTAGCTGTCATTGTCAGCGTGTCCACACGCTTCTTTAACTGCTTCAGGCGTTCCTTGTGCACGACACCAAATTGCTGTTCCTCGTCCACGATCAACAGGCCTAAGTCGCGGAACTGGACATCCTTCGAGAGCAAGCGGTGCGTGCCGACCAAGATATCGACCTTCCCTGCAGCAAGCCTCGCAGCAATTTCCGCCTGTTCTTTAGGGTTGCGAAATCTACTCAACATTTCGACCTGCATCGGAAATGCCGTAAAGCGCTGTTTCAGTCTCAGGTAGTGCTGATAAACCAAGACTGTGGTCGGCGCCAGCAGTGCGACCTGCTTGCCGTCAAAGGCGGCCTTGAAAGCAGCTCGCATGGCAACTTCGGTCTTTCCGAAACCAACGTCGCCACACAACAGACGGTCCATCGGCAGCTCTGACTCCATATCTCTGTAGACATCCTGGATGGCAGTCAGCTGATCCGGGGTCTCGGCGAACTCGAACGCCTCCTCAAACTCCTCATGCCAGTGCCCGTGTGGCGAAAAAGCGAATCCGGGGGAAATGCGCCGTTCTGCGTAAAGCTTCAGGAGCTCCTCTGCCATGTCGCGCATGGACTTTCGGACTCGAGCTTTGGTCTTGATCCAGGTTGTTCCGCCCAGTTTGTCCAACTGCGGCTTGGCGCCGATACCACCGCCGCTGTGCTTCTGAATGAGGTCAAGGCGTTCAAGGGGAACGTAGAGCTTGGCATCTCCGTAGTAGTTCAAGATCATGAACTCGCGGGTGAGGCCCTCAGACACCATCTGTTTCACGCCTAGGAACTGGCCGATTCCATGGTCGACATGAACGATGTAGTCCAAGGGTTTGAGTTCCCGAAAATCTGAAATGAAAGATGCCGTTTTCGCTTTCGACTTGGCTGGGCGCGCCAGTAGGTCACTCTCATCAAAGAGGTCATGGTCGCCAAACAGGATCAGGTTCTCGACTTCCGCTTCAAATCCCTCCAACAACTCACCAACGACTATTGTAGGAATACGATGATCAATCTGGCGCAGAAGGGTCGCCTCACGGGCTTCGGGTTTGAAATCGGCCACGCACGCAGCGTCATATTCCTTGAGGATGTCGTAGAGACGTTCTGCGCGTCCCAGGCTGGATTGAACAAAAATCACGCGGGACTGTCGTTGACTTACTTGGCTCAAGTCCCGAACCAGTTCCTTCAAATTCCCGTGATACTTGCGAACCGGCCGGGTTGAACACTCAACAAGAAACCGCTCGCCCACGACGTCGGAACTGGAAACGGTTGTGTGGTCTTGGCTGCGCAGCAGAGCATGCCGACTTTCGATACCTTGGGCGGCGGAACCTTCGAGATTCTCCGGTGCCAACAGCCCAACAGACAAAGATGAAGTCCCCAATTGATCCAGAAAGAGTGCCTTGCGCTGTCTCAACGCTGGAGCCAGCTCAGCGCCATCGAGGAACAAGGTTAACGGCGGGTTCGCAGGAACCCCCATCGAACGCTGGTCGTTGAAGTCTCTTTCATTCTTTGCGCTCCACGATTCGAACCATCGATTCAGATCCTGAGGTTCGTCAAACGCTAAAAAAAAGTCTGTGGTGAAATCGAGAAGAGTCTTGGCCAAAGGTGTCACCGAGGGCAGCAAATACTCACAGCCGGGAAATGCTTCTCCGTTTCGCGCTCGGATGCCTTGGGTGGCCAGAAACTCGCCATATTCCTCTGGCGGAAACGTCAGTTCGGCAAGTGCGCTCCACTGCCGAAGCTGCTCCGAATCAATCGGCAATTCACGCATGGGTGGCAGGCCTAGCTTCTGGACGGGACCGACGGACCGCTGCGACTTCACAGAGAATTCGCGCACCGACTCAATCTCGTCTCCAAAGAATTCGATGCGTAGCGGGTTCTCGGAGTTCGGAGGAAAGACGTCCAGAATACCGCCCCTCATGGAGAACGCCCCGACACTTGAAACCGGCTCTTGCCTCACGTATCCGGACCTCAACAGAAACTGGACGAGTTCCTCCGGAGGTAATTCGGCACCGACCGCGAGTTGGGGCACCTCTGCGAATGTCGCTTGGGCATCAGCCATCCTGGTGAGCAAGGCCGCGGGCGGAGCGAGCAAGATGTCCACCCGGTTCTGGAAGAGCTTCCAGAGCGTGAGAGCGCGCTGTTCAAGAACTTCTGCGTGGGGCGAGAATCCGCTGTACGGACCAGGTTCAAGACCCGGAAAGACAGCTACAGATTCATCGTCCTTATCCGAGAGCATTCGATGAAAGAAACTGGCGGCTTGTCGAAACTCATCGAGGTGTGGATTGTCCAAGCCCACATACAGGATGGGCTGATTCAACAAGCGGTGCAGAACTGCAAGATAAGCAGGCTTCGCGGAAGGAGTCAGTCCCGTCAGGACGAAATGCCGCTGACCAAATTGAATCTGCTGGGGAATCTGCCGCAACCGGGGATCTTCAAGTAGTTGCGCCAAGAGGTGTTGGGTGAGCATTCTTCAGTTGCGAGGTGTGGCCATCGCAGTCACACGCAGCCAATCGATTAGGTGGGCACGCCCTCGCATCGGCGGTGCAGGACAAATCAGGGTCGATACCGCCTCAAGATCCTCTCAATAATGCCGGAAGTAGACTGGCCCTTCTCGTACGGAAGAGAGGTGACCGTTCCACCGGCGGCTTCAACTTCCTCCCGGCCCACGATTTCAGTCAGCCCCCAGTCGCCACCCTTGACGAGAACATGCGGCAGAAGGGATCGAATGAGGGCCAGCGGCGTCGGTTCATCAAACACCGTTACGTAACTGACGCTTTCCAGTCCAGACAGCAGCAGGCAGCGTTCGAGTGCACTCAAGATCGGCCGCTGCGGTCCTTTTAGTTCTCGCACCGATCGGTCGCTGTTAACTCCAATCACCAAGGCGTCGCCCAAACTGCGTGCTTCCTGCAGATAGCGGATGTGCCCAGGATGCAAGATATCGAAACAGCCGTTCGTGAAGACAATCCTCCGCCCCGCCTGTTTCAACTCTTGAATCCGATGGATCAATGCATCTCTTTCTAGGATTTTCCCCAAAGGTACCCTCTTCAGCGACCGCTTGGGCAGGGGCTGGCGCCCGTTGTGCTACGCTTGGCGGTGGAGCGGATTATAGCACGCTGATCTGATCAGTCGTGGAGGCAACGTCCGGGCAGTATGGCCTCGCCACCTCGGCCAAATGCCAGTTGTTTTCCAAGCAAGCTAGAATTCCATGTCACGGTCGAACCTCATTTTTCTGGCAGCCTGCGGAGTGTTATGGGCGCTTCTGTATCTGATGATTGCGGCGCAGAACCGAGCCTTGGTGGTCGAAGACCGTCGACAAACGGGGAGGGCCCCACTGGTTCGGATTCGTCCGGCGGGTCAACTGGAGCAATCTCTGCCCGTCAAGGTACTGTTGATCCATGGGCTTTCTGGCAGTAAGTCGGCCATGAAGCAGATGGCTGGAGAACTCGCGCGATGGGGCTGTGACTGCTATCTAGTCGATCTTCCTGGCCACGGGGATTCTCGTGAGAATTTCAGTCTCGAGGCGACGGTCAGCGCGATCGATCGGGTCGTTCTGGAACTTCTTTCCGTATCGAACGATGCAGATCATTCTTCGACGCCTCTTGTCGTTATTGGCCATTCCTTTGGAGCGCGTGTCGCTCTCGGCGCCGCCGAACGCCATCCACGAATTGCTGCCGTGATTGCGCTATCACCCGCCGCGGAGGCCTTCGCGCCGAAGCAGGTGCCCCTGTTGATCGTAACTGGAGAATTCGATTTTCCTTTCGTGCGTCGTGGTGCTGCGTTTCTGTATGAGCAGGTCACAGGTGCTCGATTGCCCAGACTTGACGAGCCGGGCCAGTGGCAAAGCTCCACAGGATCGAGTCGGCTTGTCGTTCTGCCGTGGACCGACCATTCCCAAACCCTGTTCAAGGCGGGCTCTTTGAAAGAGATTAGGAGCTGGCTCACTAGGGTGAGCCCGGAGATCACAAAGGTTTCTTTTTCTCCGGGCTCATTCTGGGCGCGAGCCCAATTCAGAGTGTTGTTCTGTCTTCTTTCCCTTCTGATCTGGTTTCCCCTGATCGCTTTGCTGGCTGACCTGCTGATGCCTGCCAGAAGAGAATACAGCCGTAATTCGTTTGTCAGTTCAAAAGGGGGCTTCGGAGTGGTTTGGATCTACGCCTTCGCCGCCGCGCTGGCAATTCTGTTTTTGACGCGGGTCAACCCGTGGGAGCGGCTTGGGCTGCTGGGAGGCGACTATCTGACCGGGCTTCTCTGTGCTACAGGAATGGTGGGACTCGCCGCACTGCGCCCCAATTGGAAGAGCGCTGACAACGAGTGGCGGGCAATCCTATGTAGTCTCTTTGCCTGGCTGATTCTGGTCTTGGGTTGCTCACCCTGGATCACACCAGAGTTTGTTCATTTGGATCTGAGCGCCACGCGGTTCTGGCGGTTGCCCTGGATTTCGCTAAGTGTACTCCCTTTCTTTGTTTTCGACGAAGCGCTGTCTCGCCGGAGTCTGCAAGGCCTCGGAACAGCGCGAATTGTCATGTTTCACCTCTCTACACGCTTCATTCTGGCGATTGCTCTGTTGCTGGGGTTTTTCGTTTTGCGGAATGGGCAGTTTTTGGTAGTTTTGATTCTCCCCGGCTTGCTACTAACCAGTCTTATCTGCTGGTGCCTGGCTGCTTGGATTCATCGAAATACCGGCAGCGTTGCCGCTTCGGGGCTTTTCGGAGCACTGGCAACGGGTTGGTTCTTCAGTGTCTTCTTCACGCAACTTTAGCCTATGAACATCGGAGTTATCGGCGCCGGCCCGGCCGGGTCACTGTGTGCTTCGCAATTGTCCCGGAACGGCCAGAAGGTTCTGCTTTTCGACCCTCGTGGTGCCTGGGAGAAACCTTGCGGCGGGGGCGTGACCTCGAAGGCGTTTGCGCGCTATCCCTTTCTGCGCACCTGCGTGGACACTCATCGAAGTATCGGCAAGCTGGCGGTGATTTCACCTAGAGGCATGCGAACACAGGTGACTCTTGAAGAGCCCATTTGCATCTATTCAAGAACTGTTTTGAACCAGCTGCTTCTAGACCGAGCTTTGGCAGACGGTGTTCGTTTCTTGCGGGAACGCGTTCTGGATGTGCGCCGACTTGAAGCACGTTGGGAGTTGCTGACCGACCGGGGTGTGCATGCTGTGGACTTCCTGGTTGGGGCAGACGGGGTGAACAGTATCGTTCGGAAGAAACTGGGCGAACGATTTGCCTCAGAAGATCTGATGATGACTTTCGGCTATCGGATCCCGAAGGAGATCGACGACGGCATCGTGATCAAGTTTTTTCCTAAGTTTCGTGGATACTATTGGGTGTTTCCACGGCCTAACCATGCCTCATTCGGCATTTGCGGAAGATTGAGCCAGCACAACACACAGAGTCTCAAGCAGCTCCTGCATGGCTTTCTGATGGAATCAGGGCATCTGGCGGATCCAACCGAAGCAGCCGCCTGGTCCGTGTATAGCGCCTTGATCCCTTCTCTCAGTCCGCAGTCGCTACACGGTAACCGATTTCACGGTGACAACTGGGCACTGGTGGGCGACGCTGCAGGGTTTGCCGACCCCATCACCTGCGAGGGCATCTACTATGCGCTTCGCTCCGGCGATCTGCTTGCGGAGGCGATCATCGAAGGTCAGGCCCCTTCGTATGCCGACCGCTGCAGGGATGATTTTGCGGCAGACTTTATTCATGGCGCTGAGCTGTTCGAAAAATTCTATGCGGGAGACTTCCTGGGCTCTGACTTCATTACGCGCATGGTGCAGGCCTCGTCCCGTAGCCAAGCGTTGCGATCGATCATGAACGCCTTTGTAGCAGGCAGGCAGGATTACCGCACCCTCCGTGCCGCGCTAGTCCGCAAGAGCCCGCAGATCGTGCTGCAAATCATCGGTTCGGCTTTTCGACCCTCAGCGTAACTGACCAAGTCGAATCAGCTTTCTCTGCGGCCGCCTTTGAGACGCAGCTGTCTGAGAACAACCTCTTCGAACAGCCGCTCCGGAAAGAACCGCTTCATCATCAGGAACAATTTCGCATGCAGGGGAGCGGCGTAGCGGAAGCGCGGCCGCTCGTCGGTCAGAGCGCGGACCACGAGCTGTGCAATGTCATCCGGATGCCCCGCAATTCGCCTGGCCTTCTCGCTCATTCCTGCAAACCCGCTCAGGTAGGGAGCGTAGGGACCAGCATGTTCGATCACTGGTCTGGAGATGTTGTTGGCAATATCAAGGAATTCAGTGAGGATAAAGCCCGGCTGAATAAGTGACACCCTGATACCGAATGGCGACATCTCGCCGCGCAACCCGTCAGTAACGGCTTCCAGAGCATGCTTCGTCGCGTCGTAAACAGATGAAAACGGCCGTGCTATGCGACCCGCCACCGAGCCCACATTGACAATTCGTCCTTTGCCTTGTTCGCGCATGACTGGAATTACAAGCTGAGTCAGAGCAATTAGAGAGAACAGGTTCGTCTCAAAATTCTGCCGGATGCTTTCTACCGGGACCAGTTCGATGGGTCCGCGCTGTCCAAAGCCTGCATTATTGACGAGGCCGTCGATGCGGCCGAAAACGCGCTGAGCTTCGTTAACAAGACGTTCGCGATCCTCCCTTTTTGTGATGTCTGCAATCACAGTTAAAGCTCTCGAAGGGCCCACTGCCCTGTTGGCGATCTGCATTACTTGTTCCAACTCCGCTCGCAGTGACTGAAGTCGCTCGGCCCGGCGTGCTGCCAGAACCACGCGAAAGCCGTAGCTGAACAAACGGCGTGATACGGCCTCCCCGATGCCGGAGGATGCTCCTGTGACGATCACTACCGGACTTTGCGCAGTTTCCACGAATCTCCTTTTGATAAAGGCGAGCCAATCCACACGAGCGTGGCCTGCAATCATGGTTGCAGGAACAACTGGAAGATCCAGCGGATCGTACGGCTTTTTCCAACAACAGGGAAGGATCGATCAGCTATTCAGAAAAGACTGTATAGACGGATGAAGGACGTGAAAGCAGCTGGAGGCACCTCAGATCTCAAATTCTTTTGCCAGAAGGTAACGTCCCCGCTTGAGTTCGTAACGCGCCCTTCCGAGATTGGCGTCTTTGCGAAGGAGGGTGAACAGGAAGTACTCCGGGGTAATCATACGAATCGCGACAATGCGCTGATCCGTTGAGACTACGAACTCTTCCAGGGCACCAAGACCGACATCATGCGTCGTCGATGAGAGAGTCCTCAAGCTTGAGGTGTACTCAGCGGCCAGCGATTCGATGTTGACGCTGGTGTCGGTGAGGCGTTTCTCGATCGAGATGCCATCCATGCCCATAACGGCGACTCCAAGAGTCCCGTCTATTTTCTGAATGAGGCCGTCGAGATACTCTGAAAACATGGAATCACATATCCCGATGAAGCACCAAGCCGCAATGCTCTGGAAACGGCACGTTGCTCAAGTTGACTCCCTCCAAACCCTGTCCAGCCAAGCCGCTGGCTCTCGCCTAGTCTGGATGGGGTTACAGAATCTTGGGCGAAAGGAAAAAGATGAGCTCTTGTGTCTGCTTGTTCACGGAGCGGTTCTTGAACAGGTTACCGATCACAGGAATGCTGCCGAAGCCGGGAACCTGGCGAATGTTGACTTGCTCGTTATCAATCAAGACTCCGCCCACAACCACAGTGCCGCCGTTATTTACCAACACAGTCGTTTTGGTCTGCTGGGTGTTGACCGTGGGAACGCCCTGGACTTGGCGGGAAAAGTCGGGAGTCGAATTCTCGACGTCCACCTTGAGAACAATCGTACCCTCGTCCGTGATCTGCGGCGTCACCGTCAGCTTCAAAGAGAAATCGAAAAACTGTACCGAGACCGTGTTGTTGATGGTTGTCTGAACCGGGATCTTCACGCCCTGCTGAACAAAACCTTCGATGTTGTCTTGCGTGATGATTTTCGGCTTCGAGATCAGCTTGGCTGAACCGCGCCGTTCCGCCGCAGTGATGATCACGTCCACCAGGAAGTTATTGGTGAAGCCGCCGAAGAAAGAGATGGCACTGGTCGGAGCGTTGGCACCCAAGTTATAAAGTAAAGGAAGAGAGTCGGTCGCACCGCCCGACTGGCCTGGATTCATGGTAACGCTGGGCGGCGGAGTCCGGCTGAAAGGATTTCCTGGAACCGCACCTGCCACCTTGTTTTGTGCGTTGTTTCCATAAAGAGCGCCAATCTGCACGCCGATGTCACGCAGGAAGTCACGCGTTGCAGCAATCACTCGAGCTTCAATCTCCACTTGCTTGATCTTCTTGTCGAGCTGTTTGATCAAGGCGTCAAGCGCTTCGAACTTGCCCGGAATATCTGAAATAATCATCGAATTGGTTCGCACGTCTACGATAATGTCCCCGCGAGGCGAAAGCACTTTCTTCAGCACCAGACTCAAATCTGCGGCCTTGGCGTAGCTTAGAACGCGCGTTTCGGTCTGGAGTTCAGCAGACAGAACTCGAGCATCCGACAATCGCTTGCGCTGGGTCTCTTCTGATTCCAGTGTTGCGTTGCTGGCAATTCGCAAGACGTTACCGTCGAGTTGCTTGCCCAGGGAGTTGTTCTTCAGAACGACGTCGAGCGCCTGATCCCAAGGCACATCGTTGAGGAAGATCGTTAGAGCTCCCTTGACATCCGGATCGAGTACGATATTGAGCCCACTAATCTCGCCGATCAGCCGGAAGAAGTCCTTCAAATCTGCATCCTTCAGTTCCAGCGAGATCAACTCACCGCTGTACTTGGGCGCCTGCGCTGCGGGCACGGCGGTAATCACCTGGCTCGAGGGCACTTGGGTTGGCAGTGTCATCACCGGCGTCGCCGGCACGACAGGCTGAGCTGGAGCCGCCACGACGGGTCTTGCTGTAATGAGAGGCTGTGGACTTTGCGGAACTAGCGCCGCCACTTGCAATGGCGCAAGAGGCTCAGATTGTTCCGACTCTGTCAGCCGCACCGGCTTCGCGGGCGGCGAGATCGGAACCTCGGCCTTCCCCGCTGCGACCGGATTGACTGTGTCAACGATCTCCTCTGGCACCTCGGGAACTGCAAACAACGCCGGTGGGGGTGCCGTTTGTGCTGTCTGGATCAGAGCCGGGCGGCTGACTGCCAGTTCTGCGGGGGGTAGTGGCTCAATCCATTGAGGCAGAGAATTTCGGACCAAGCGGGTATCTGCTTGAGCGTCTTTAGGCTCGAGCCGGGCCGTGGTGAGATTCCCTTCGGGCACTGAGAACCTTGGCGCTGCGACAGGCTGTGGCATTGCCAAGTCCGGCAACTCTGCCATCAGCAGGGAATCGGGCTGGTTCGCCGCGGAAAGGCTGGCCATGGCAACGGGTTGAGAAGCTTCCGGAATCGCGATGGGCGCAGGTCGGAGCCCCTTAGCCAAATCGGAAGGAGCTGCCGTCTTGGTTGCTTGGGCAACTCCAGACCCCTTCTGAAGGCGGATCAGCACTCCTCCTTCCGTAGGTTGGACAGCGTAGGTCGTTTTGCGCGAAAGATCGAAGACACAGCGAACCAGTTTCCCTTGTTCAGTATCGCCGTATCCGAACCGAATCTTGCGAATCAGATCCGAGTCTATCTTCACGGCCTGTTTCGACACATTGTAAACTGAACCACTAACGTCGATGACCAAGCGATTTGGTGACTGCAATTCGAAGTGCTTCACCGAAACCTTGCTGGCAGTCGGCAAAAGTAACTCGATCTGCTGGCTGTCTTCATTCAGTTCCAACTCACCTTGTGCTCTGGGGTGGGCCTTGGTTACTGTCTCGGTAGATACGCTGGCCGCGTTTCTTTCCAGGTTCGCTGTGTTGTCCGAAACAACGGGATTTAGAGCACGGAATGTCAAAGATAGCTTGCTGCCCTCCGGCTTCAGTGAGTATTGAATAGCACGGGCCAGATTGAACTCGATCCGCACCATGGGGCGCGGTCCGTCCCCAATTTGCGACACGCTGGCAAACTCCACGTGGTTCGTCTTGAGATCAACGAAGTTCTTTTCCAAGCTCGATTTCGCACCCGTGATGTCCAGGATGAAAAGCCTGGGATTCGGATAGTATGAGGTGTAGTCGAAAGGTCGGCTGGCACGAACAGCGACATTGGTCTGATCGGTGCTGCTCGTGAACGAAAGATCCTGCAACACCACAGGCTCATCCGAAGAACGGAGCGTTTGAGCCGGGACAACCGGACTCGCCAATCCCCAAGCTATGAGGGCCATCACCGCGACCCTGCAGAAATATCTACTTCGCATCATTGCCTTCTCCTCGAGTCGGGTAAAGCTTCTTGACCACTCTTTGGGATAGTCTTTTGCCCTGGCTATCGGTCAACGTCTGGTTGAAGACGACGGCGTCGCTTTTGATCTCGATCACTTTCCCGTCGTACAGGTCGTCATTCGGCTGAAGAAAATAGGTCTTGCCACGATAGCCTGTGGCCATAGCCATGTATTGGTTTTTCGATTTGACAATGCCTGCCAGATTGATCTCAGATACCAGCTGGCCCTTCAACCCGGGTGCCCGAACCGCAGGGGCTGTGGAAGCTTGAATCGTCGCCGAGACGTCCAGACTCCGAAATGGATCCCTGCGCCCCTTCGCTTCATACTTGTAGGTTGGCACCACGACAGCTTGACTTGTCGGAACGGGCGTTGCAGGCGCAGCATGCGCCGGTGCAGCCGGAGTCTTCTCACCGGGAATCGATTTGGCGGGCTGTTGGGCCAGTGCCTGAGCAAACCCGAAGGAAAACACCAAAACACAAGTTGGAAGGACTGTCTGTTTCATTTCTTCTTGGCCGTTAGAGCTTTCTGAATTTCTGCGTTGTCTTTCTCTTCGTTGTAAACAAATGTTGTAGCAACACACGTCGTGGAGATCGTTCGTCCCGGCTTCTTGCTCTCAACAATCTTCACCTCGGAGACGTTTACAATTCGCGAGAACTTGCTGAGTTTGTCAAAGAAGGTCCCCAGGGCGTGATAGGATCCATCTACCTCTAAATTGATAGGCCATTCCGAAAAGAAATCCTTCTGGCTTACCGGTAGCGGCTGAAACTTTCGAATCAACAGGTTCGAAGCCACCGCACTCTCCTGCACCTGCCGAAGCAACTGATCGGTCTGCTTCGCCTCCGGAAGAATGATTTTCAACGTGGAAAGCTTGCTCAAGAGCTGCTTGTTCTGGGTCAGGAATTCCTGATGCTTTTGTTCAACTGCTTGCCCGCGCTGGATCTCAACCTTTAATCCATCCAGCTGACTCTGTTTCACAGCGATTTGCTCGTTCAAGCCAGAGATGAAAAAATACCAGCCCAGCCCGGCAATAATGATCCCAAAGACAGAGAAGATGCCCAGCTGTCCGTACCAGGGGATGTTGTTCAGACTCTTCAGATTCAGATCAATGGCCATAAAAAGGGGGAAGCCCTGTCCATTCTCAGGAAGCGGAGTCGCTTGCAGCAACGATGTTGCCTTCAAAAGTGATTGAGAACGAGTACTTGCTATCCAGCTCTTGAAGGTTCACGAGGTTGACGTTCTTAAAATTGCCTACACGCGTTAGATTGGTGATGAAGTCGGCGACGGCATCAGGCGAGCCCATAGCCGTGCCATTGACCGTGATGAGATTGCCCTTTTGCGCCAGGTCTTTCAGCCAGACTCCTTCGGAGCGTTGAATGCAATCACTGAGGAGGTCCAGGACCTGCACTGGTCCCGACTGATTTTTCTTCAGCGATTCAATCACGTTGATCCGTGTTTCCAGCAGCTTTCGCCGCTTCTCAAAGACTTCGTTCTCTCTCAACATCCCTTCCTGTCGGACTTTCTCTTTCTTTGCGAGCATGATCTGCCGGCTTAACTCTTCGTCTTGTTGCACCAGGATCCGCTGCCAGAAATAGATGATGCCGACCGACATCACGACCACGGCAACAGCCATCACCGCCATGAGCGTTTGATTCGAGGCTGTGCTGATTTTCTTGGTCTTGGCAGCCTTCAGCTTGGTCCTGCCTAAAAGATTGATCTTAATCATCTAGTTTTCTAGTTATCAAAACTACGCAATGCCAGCCCAACGGCCACAGCCATACTGGGAGAAATGTCATCTAGATGCGCCAAATCGATGCCCTTGGCCACGGCAATATTCTTGAAGGGATCCAACATCTCAACCGGAAGTCCAAGTCGACCTTGCAGCAGGTCTAAAAATCCTTCAACCTTGGCACAACCGCCGCTCACATAAACACGCTGCAATTGCTCGCCGACGGTTGTTGCTCGGAAGAAATCGAAAGTCTTCTGGATCTCCAGCATGAGCACTTCTGAAACTGACTGAACAAGGGACGACACACTCTCGCTCTGTACCCCTTCGATGGACTTCCCTTGCTTTACTTGCTCCGCCTCTTCGAAGCTGAGGTTCATATCCTTCTGGAGAGCATCGGTGAACTGGTTGCCACCGACCGAAACGTCGCGAGTGAACAACGGCATGCCTCCTCGAGTCACCACGATGTTCATGATGCTAGCCCCAATGTTAAGCAAGGCAATCGTGGCATTCGGCGCAGGACTGTAGTTGGTCTCAAAGGCGTTCTGAATGGCGAAAGCGTCAATGTCGACCACAACCGGAACTTTGCCCGCTTGGGTGATGACGTTCGTATGGTTAAGAATCTTGTCTTTCTTCACAGCAACCAGCAAGACGTCGCTGGACGCTGCAGATTCAGTGTTCAGGACTTGATAGTCAAGATTCACATCCGAAATATCGAACGGAATGTGCTGCTCGGCTTCCCACTGAATCGACTCTTCCAGCTCCTCTTCGCTCATGACGGGGAGCGGAATTTTTTTGACGATTACTGAATGGCCTGAAACAGAAGTCGCAACCGTCTTGGTTTTGATCCTCTGTCCTGTGAACACTTTTCCAATGGAATCGGACACAGACAAGGCATCCATGATGGCGCCGTCCACAACCGTGTCCGAGGCGAGCGGTTCCAAGCCAGCGTGAATTAGTTCGAAGCCTTTCTTGACGCGGCGAAGTTCCACTGCCTTAACAGAGCTCGATCCGATGTCTAGACCTACCAGAGGCTTCTGCCTTGAAAATAATTGCACGGTGAAGTGTCCCTTGACTTGAAATTCAACGACTTTCTATCGTTCTGCAAAACGCCAAACTTTACCTTTTTTGGACTGCTCCCTTTCGACTCTTGAATTCCATCCACTCATCCAGCACCGTCTTCTTGAAGCGCCAACGATTGCCTAACTTGAAAGCCGGAATTCGCTCCATGGAGACGTACTTATAGAGGGTGTCGGGTGAGATACCAAGGTATTGGGACGCTTCTCTGATGTTCATGACTTCTTTGTGTTGGGCCATCTTACTCATCCCCAAACTTAGGTTTTGTCCCATTGATCGGCAAAGTTTCTCGGGACATTAGTGTAGGGAATATGGCTTGTCAAGCCTGTTATTCCGAGTATTAACCTTGTTTCTTGGAAAGCTCTGCCTTGATCCTCGCTCAGGAGCGACCAAGGGAACCACATCATTTGGGCACCATCTCGCGAGAAGCCCCAACATATAGGAAACTCCACAACAGCAACGCGGCACTCTCGCTTCCGCCCTAGAAAATTGATTGGGCAAAAGCAAATCTTCGTGCTTGTGCGGGTAGTCGATATTTCTTTACGCTAACAGCGTCCATCGATATGGTTGCCGAACAAAAGAGATGTAGTTTGAAATCACTCCGGTACTCAGAGCAGACACAACCATTAAAGGACCTACCGGGAAAAGTGCTGATGAAACTTTCGAACTATTGGAGAGCGCTATGAAAACTCGATGGCCGGTGTTGCTAGCCTCATGTCTCAGTTCCTTGGTGGTCGCTGCTTCCGCCGCCAATTGGCCTCAGTGGAGGGGCCCTGAACGAGACGGGGTTTCTCGGGAAACTGGCCTGCTGAAGGAGTGGCCCAGAGAGGGACCAAAGCTGCTTTGGCAGGCAAAAAGTGTAGGTAGTGGCTACTCGACACCCGCCGTGGTGGGCGAGCGACTCTACCTTTTAAGCAATCAAGGGATGGAGAACGAGTTCGTTAAGGCATTAAACGTGAGGAACGGCGAGGAAATCTGGTCCACACGACTTGGCAAGGTAGGAAACCCAAACCAGAAACCAAGTTATCCCGCTGCCCGCTCAACACCCACCTTGGACGGAGATTTCTTGTACGCCCTCGGTTCGGACGGCGACCTAGTTTGTCTTGAACGTTCTTCTGGAAGAATCAGATGGCAAAAGAACCTCCGCACGGACTTCGGAGGGCAACCCGGCATTTGGGCCTACGCTGAATCACCATTGATTGATGGTGGCGTCCTAGTGTGCACGCCGGGCGGCCCTGACGCCACTCTCATCGCGCTCAACAAGAAGACAGGTGAACTGCTGTGGAAGTCTGTCGTGCCCAGCGGTGAACAAGCAGCTTACGCCTCGGTGATTGTTGTGACGATTGCCGGGGGCAAGCAGTACGTCCAATTTCTCCAGAAAGGTTTGGTCGGAATTGACGCAAAAAGCGGCAAGTTCCTTTGGCGATACGACAAGACAGCTCAGGGCAGCCCCGCTAATATTCCCACGCCGGTGGGTCGGGATAGTTTCATCTACAGTGCCACTGGCCGCGGGGGGGCAAGTCTGATTAAGCTTAGTGCGATGCAGGATTCAGTCGCGGTCAATGAGGTGTATGCATCGCCCAAACTGCCCACTGCCATCGGAGGAGCCGTCCTAATTGGTGACTACCTGTTCGGAACAACCGGCCAAGCCCTCGTTTGCTCCGAATTCAAAACGGGCGAGGTCAAGTGGACGGAGCGAGGAGTTGGTGCTGGTTCCCTCTGCTATGCTGACGGTCGCTTGTACCTGCACGGCGAGAGCGGTGAATTGGCATTGGTAGAGGCAACGCCGGAGGGCTATCGTGAGAAGGGTCGCTTCACGCCGCCAGACCAACCGGAGAGGGGCCAATCCAAGGCGTGGGCCTACCCAGTAGTTGCCAACGGAAAGTTCTACATCCGCGACTCCAACGTTTTGTGGTGCTACGACGTTAAGGAACGATAGGCGAGCCGTTGAGCGCTGAAATTCTGCCAACCGTCGTGTCCCCTGCATTCGCAAAAAACCTTTGATTTCGCTCTCCGGCAACCAGTCTTCTTTTCGGTATTCCCATTCTGCCGAAAGGGCTCGCCGACCAGTCAATTGCTGGTTACTCCGATGGCTCACCGCACCTCGCCTCCCCACTGGAAAGACGGGCTCCTCCAAGGAGTCATTTGCGATTCCTGTCTTTGAGTGACGCCGTTCCCCGCACGCAGATTCTGCCGGAATCCCATAGGCCTCATGCCCTATCACTCACTTGTTTCAAACCTGCGCAGAGTCTGCTTTTGGGACATTTTGTCCGAAAGGCTGCTGTCCAGAAACCTTTGTTCCGGCATAAACCTCTCTTGGAGCAGACACTTAGACTTTGGCTGAGAAGCTGCAAACAGAATCACGAAAACAGGGAGATAGACCCAAAGTGAGGACGACTCCAGTGGCAGAAGAGAACGAGATTTTCGACATCATGGTTGAGGCTGAGCTTTACGTAAAGTATCAGTCCTACTCAAAAGCGATTGAATTGTTAGAAGATGTCGCCGACCGATTCCCTCGTTATTTGCCGGCTAAGAAGACTCTGGAAGATATTTTTCGCCGGACTGGGAAGTTCGAAAAGGCCAATGAGATGTCGCGCGAGATCGCTCTAATCTCTGCTCAGCTCGCCAGTGAGCGCTCACCCTCTCAGGAGAACACCCCTGACTCCAGCTCGAATCTCAAACGCAAACTGGTCGAGAAAGTTGACTCCATCATCAAGGCGGTCTACGAGTCCACGGACTATGCAGACATTCTGAAGATCTCTGCGCAGCTCCTGGCAGAGCACCTCCCAGCTGACCGTTGCGTCATCATCACGCTGGGAAAGGATAATCCAGCAGCCAAGTACTTCGAGTTCTGCAAACAGGGTGTCGCTTCCTGCCCGGCAAACAGGACTGCAAAATTGAACTTTAACCTCTTGAAGAAAGTTTCAGGTGGACTGGAAGTTGTGGTCTTCGACGAAACCTTGAAAGAGGCTGCGCTGCAAGACTTTCGACCAGAACTCGAGGAATTCAAGATTCATGCTGTGATGGCCTATCCACTCTTCTTCAAGTCTGAGCTTATTGGGCTCATTGTCGTCCATCGCTGTTCAAAAGGCGTTTCCTGGAACGATCAAGAGAAGACCCTGTTTTCGACGGTCGCCGGTCACGTTGCCGTGGCGATCAGCAATGCCCGGCAATTCAGTGCGATGCAGACGCTGGCAATCACAGACAAGCTTACGAATCTCTATAACCGCCGCTTCTTCGAAGAGCGCATGCAGATGGAACTCACTAACGCACGGCAACAGAAATATCCAATCTGTCTGGCGTTGCTGGATATTGATCACTTCAAAAGAATTAATGACACCTTCGGACACGCAGAGGGTGACAAAGTTCTGTGCAAGTTGGGTTTTGTGCTGAGTACGAATCTGCGCAAAGGCACGGTAGTAGCGCGGTTCGGAGGCGAAGAATTCGTTGTGATCCTGCCCAACAGCCATACTGACGTTGCGCACCAGATCATGGATGGAATTCGAAAGCTGGTCAGCGAAACATTCACCACTGACGATGGCAAGCCGATTACCATCAGTATCGGCGTGCAGGAAGCTGAAGTAGCAGACTCCGTGGATCTGGTTTCCCTGCAGAAGGAAACCATTGAGAAGGCAGACGCCTACCTCTACCAAGCCAAACGTACGGGACGCAACCAAGTATGTTCAGCCTCAAATTCCGGCCGGGAGACGACGCAATCATGCTCATGACCACCGAACAACATCCGGCCAGGCTGTACGAGAAACAGATCTTGAGGATCTCCTTTGTGCTGTTTCTCACTATCGGAGTTTGGGAGACCGTACTGCTCCGGGAACCTTATAGTTGGCTGATTCTGCCCATGGCGGCAGTTGGTGCGTGGTTTATCGATGCCACGATGGCCGTGCCTCTGATGACAAGGCCGATCCACTACTACCATGCTGTATTTCTTGGAGCGTTCGTATTGCTAGGACCCTCGAGCGCAGCGTTGGTAGCAGGCCTGTCTCTCGCATTTGTAATCATCAAGACTTTCCTTCGGTTTCGTTCGCGCGCAGCCGAGAAGGCTCTTGGGTTCTTGCCCAGTCTGTTATCAATCTGGCTGGCAGGGAAGGTCTATGTCGTCGTCAACACAGTTTGCAATCCAGCCCTCCTGGGTGGCTGGTTCCCAGTGATTTTGGCGTCCACGAGTTACTTTTTGCTTTACGTCATTCTTACCACTACTAAGACTTGGCTGATCCAATCGGTCGATTTCATTGCGGAGTTCAAACAACACTACCTCGTGCCGACATTGGCATTTCTCTCCGCCGCTGCAGGGGCCGCACTCTTCAATCACTATGCCCTTCGCATCGGATCTGCAGTCTACTTGCTGGCGGTGCCCTTCGGGCTCTTTGTGCTGACAACGTACAAGATCTACGCCGTCAATCTCAAAGATAGCTCGCGCCGTTTGTCCGAGCTATCACAATTGCAGATGTCAATTATCGAGACACTCGCCTTGGCCATCGATGCGAAGGATCACTCTACTCACGGACATGCGCGCAGAGTACAAGTCTATGCAGTTGGTATTGCCAAGAGTTTGGGTTTTAACAACCACGAAGATCTGGAGGCCCTCAGCACTGCCGCACTGCTTCACGACATCGGCAAGCTTGCGATCCCTGAATACATTCTGTCCAAGCCTGGGAAGTTGACCGATTCAGAGTTCGCCAAGATGAAGAGCCACGTGGAGATCGGCGCCAACATCCTCGAGCCAATTCACTTCCCATATCCGGTGGTCCCCATCATCCGTTACCACCATGAACGGGTGAATGGCAGCGGCTATCCCTTCGGTCTTCAGGGCCATGAAATCCCCTTGGGTTCAAAAATCTTGGCGGTAGCTGATACTTTTGATGCATTGACCGCTCAGCGGACCTATCGCACACCCTTGGCTATCGCGGACGCAATCGCCTTGATCCGAAGTGAGGCTGGCATCTGCTTCGATCCCGAAGTCGTCAATGCATTCTTACAGGTTGCTGAAGCAACAGCTCAAGAAGTAGCAGCGCTTGACGTGAACAAGCAGACAGAGAAGACGCACTTGCCAGAAAGTGCACCCGGCACTGATCAAGAACACAAACTATGGCTGCGTAAGAAAGGATTCACTGAGATTGCTTCGACGCACCGCGAGATCTACGCACTCCATGAGATCTTTCAGACGGTCGGCAAGAGCCTGAATCTCGAAGATACCTTGCGCATCATTTGCACCAAGCTCCAATCGGTTGTGCCATTCACGAGCGGCGTCGTTTATTTGAAGAACAAGAAGAACGACATGATTCACCCGGCGATGGTGACTGGAGAATATTCTGAGCAGCTCAGCAAGAACTGGATCAACCTGGGTGAAGGTCTAACTGGTTACTCCATCGCGTTCAGCCAGCAGGTGGTCAACACTGATCCCTCACTCGATTTTCAGAACCTCACCTACATGGAACGTCCGCATCAGCTCGTCAACGCCATGATCTTCCCCCTCAAGGCGAAGGATGCGGTTCTTGGCGCAATTGCTCTCTACTCCACCGACCGAGACAAGGATGCGTTTACGGAAGATCATGTACGCCTTATGGAAACCGTTAGCGAGCGGGCGGCAATCTCGATCCAGAACGCATTATCATTCGAGTTTTACGAAGAAAACTCCTTGACGGACCCGCTGACCGGCCTCCCCAATTCACGCTATATGTTCATGGCCTTTGAACAGAACGTGAAGAAAGCCGAGCGCACGAAGGAAAAGATGGCCGTGCTGGTGATGGATCTCAACAGCTTCAAACAGATCAACGACCAGTATGGACACAAGGTGGGCGACGAGGTTTTGATCAAGGTAAGCGAGATTCTCCAGAAGGAAATGCGGAAATACGACACCTGTATTCGCTATGCGGGCGATGAATTTGTTGCCTTCCTTTACAATGCCGAACGGGAGATTGCGGAAAGGATTGTTACCCGCATTCGCAAAGCCGTGACGGCCCTGGTTCTCAAAGTTCGGTCAGGCAAGGAAGTTCGCCTGGGCATCAGCGTCGGGATGTCGATGTATCCGGACGACGGCGTGGAGCTCACTCAGTTGTTCACTGTTGCCGACTCTCAGATGTACAACGACAAATTTGAGAGCAAAGCGGAACTGGCCCGTTTGGCCGAGGCCAGCCTGCAAGAGGCAGTTGAAGTGGAAGAGGAAATCGAATTCCAACGAGCACAGTAGGAAAGTTCGAGCTACGAGCTCCGAAGTGCGAAGGCCGAAATTTCAGTATCGTTTCTTCACTTCTCACTTCGAACTTCGCATATCCTGCCTCGTACTTCAGGTTTGCCTTTGGTCGTTTCTTTCCGCTACCATCAGCCGCATGATCGAAGTTGTCTATTTCGACCTTGGCAAGGTGATCGTCGACTTCGATCACTCCAGAGCAGCGCAGGAGCTCCTGAAAGTAACCCCACTCTCCTTGAAGGAGGCAATGGCGGTGCTTTCGGATGATGAACTGGTTTCAGAGTACGAGACGGGGCGATTGTCGTCCCAGGAACACTATCGCAAGGTCTGTCGCCGCTTGCAGATGGAAGTGTCAATCGAGAAGTTTAGGGAGCTCTGGGGTAGCATGTTTCTGCCGGAACCGCTGCTTTCCGAATCCTTTTTGCAGGACCTGAAGAAGCGCTACCGGCTCATGTTGTTATCCAATACCAACGAGATTCACTTCGATTTCGTGATCCAGAATTATCCAATCCTGAGAATGATCGAGGAGCGCTTGCTTTCCTATCAAGCCGGTTGCATGAAGCCACAGACGCGCATTTTTGAGCTGGCCATCAAGAAGGCTGGCGTTGCGCCCGAGAATATCTTCTTCACCGACGATCGGCCGGAAAACATTGAAGCGGCACAACGGTCTGGAATTCAAGCGCTATTGTTTCAGTCCGAGACCCAGCTCAAGCGCGACATGGTGAGCCGGGGAATGACTGTCGCGAGCTGAAAGGACGAAGGTCGTAGCAGCCGGTCTCCACCATGCGTTTCCTAATTCTCAGCGACATTCATTCCAACCTGGAAGCACTCAACACGGTGCTGGAGCACGCCGCCGGTCAGTATGATCAGGTTCTTTGCTGCGGCGACATCGTCGGGTATGGGCCGGATCCGAATGCAGTCATCGAAAGGATTCGCGAGTTCAACGCCCGGGTCATCCGCGGAAACCATGAGAAGGCTGCGCTTGGCCTCGTGGATCTGTCTCTCTTCAACCCGCTGGCCAAGCGCGCCGCTCTCTGGACGCAGGACGAACTCACCGTCGACAATCGCAGCTATCTCAAAGAGATTCAAGCTGGCCCGTTGGATGTACCTCCGCTGACGCTGGTCCACGGTTCGCTCCTGGATGAAGACCAGTACCTCGTCGACTTGGAAGATGCCCTGGAAAATTTCCCCCTGGCTCGGCATCCCGTCACGTTCTTTGGGCATACCCACATTCAGGGTGGATTTGTGCGATTTCAGGACGGTCGGGCCGGTTTGTTGAATCCAGAGATCAAACGCGGTGCGAATGAGAGTCAGTTGCGCATCGACCCCGAGCAGCGCTATCTCGTCAATCCCGGTGCAGTAGGCCAACCCCGAGACTACGATTCAAGAGCTGCATTTGTTATCTATGATACTGACGAGTTGATCGTCCGCTATTTCCGAACTAGCTATCCTCTCGAAACGACGCAGTCCAAGATGCTCGCCGCACAACTACCGCAGTACTTGATCGACCGATTGAGTTTGGGAAGGTAGGGGACGGCAACTCGGGAAGTGCGAAGTTCGAATTGCTGTTTGGAGCTGGGTTCTGCCGCCGCATCATTAACTCGAGATTCCGAGTTTGAACCTCGACGTTCGAACGTCATTCTTTCAGAGTAACCTGGCTCACTTCGAGGTCGGGAAGTACGTAGTTCCACTCTTTAGGTAAATGATCAAACGCAACCTGGAAGCGGGTCGACTTGTCCGCTTCGAGTCCGCCACCGCCTTTGTACTCCAGGGCCTTCCTAGATTCCTTCAGCACCACCTGCTTGAGCGAATCCTTGAAAAGAAACATAATCTCAACCCGTTGAACCACGCGGTTACCCATGTTCTTTAGCGAACCCTCCACATAAAAAACATCACTGCCCAGATAGTTTTCTCCCTTGGCAAGACCCACCTTCGACACTTCGATCTTGCTCTTATAGGCTTCGGCTTCCATGGCGCTCTGGCCGGCTTGTGCGGTCCGACTGGACGGGTTGCTGCCACAACCGGCCATGACAATCAACAGCAACAACCTTACACCTAGAATGACAAATTTCTGCGACAGCTTGGCAAATCCACTGGCCTGAAGGTTCATTTCGGCAAAGTAGCATAGCCAACTAGGAGTGTCAAAGGCAGCAGCCCAACGGAGCCTCGGTCAATTCAGCCCCATTCACAAGCTCGGAGGAGGGATTTGCCGACCTGCAATCTCGGGCAGCGTGGCAGAATCCTTTATCCGAAGTGCGAGCGCTCTTGCAGAGGTTTCTCGGTTGTAGGCTAACCTACAACACAGCTTTCGCTCGGGGAAATCGATTGACACCCATTTCGCCGTTGCGCTAGTCTGCCTCTTCCAATTGCCCGCCAAGTCACGGTTTCCAGTCATTCTCCGACAAAGGACATCACGACCTATGAATACACCGAGCCACGCTGACCGCCACGCTGAATACGACAAGGGGAAACTGTTTCTGATCAGCGTGCTCGCTCTTGCCACGGCAGGAGTCGGCTTCGCCATTCGAGGTGGAACTGCTTCGGATCTTCAAAGCCATTTCTTTGATCCGATCGATAAACTTCGATCAGCAGAGATGGTCGCCACGGTTCTGGGGGTCGTGTTCCTCGGGTTCGCCTTTACGATCGCGATTGGCAGCCCACTGTTGGATTTCCTCGGCATGGGGCGCCTCCTGGGACTCTCGAGTCTCAGTTTCATCACTGGAAATCTCATCGTAATCTTCGCAGACCGTTTGGCTTCTGGCGCCTCAATCTATTGGGTGGTTTGGAGTGGCATGCTGATCATCGGAATCGGGCAGGGCTTGGTGGAGACCGTCATCAATCCCCTGGCCGCGACACTCTATCCTGACGACAAGACACACAAGCTCAACGTCCTTCATGCCTGGTGGCCTGGCGGCATCATCATCGGTGGATTGTTGGGCCTGGCGCTGGGACAGATGAATTTTGGATGGGAGATCAAACTAGGCATTGTCATCCTACCGGCCGCGGCCTTTGGCGTCATGTTGTTGGGCACTCGGTTTCCTCCTAGTGAACGGGTTGCCGCCGGAGTTTCCACCGGCGACATGTTTAAGGAGCTCGTGCGCCCGTTCTTTATCGTCTGGTTCCTATCTATGTTCCTTACTGCGGCTTCGGAGCTGGCACCTGGTCAGTGGGTCGATCTGGCACTGACTCGGACTGTGGGTATGCAGGGAATCTGGCTGTTGATTTACGTCAGCGGTCTGATGTTCGTCATGCGTCACTTCGCTGGACCGATGGCACATCGTTTGTCGCCCGTCGGCTTGCTCTGGTTCTCCTGCCTGCTGGCGTCCGCCGGGCTGCTGCTCTTGAGCATCGCCAATTCACCCATCACGGGTCTTTTAGCTGCCACCGTTTGGGGCACCGGCGTCTGCTACATGTGGCCCACAATGCTCGCTGCCGCTTCAGAGCGTTTCCCACGTGGCGGTGCTCTGCTGATGGGATTGATGGGGACCGCCGGTACGTTGTCCATCTACTACATTTTGCCTTTGATGGGACACATTTTCGATACGGCCAAGATTCAGGCGGCGGGGGGTGAGGAAGCCTTTAAGAATCTGGCCGGTGGAGGATTGAATCAGGTGCTCGCGGTTGCTGCTCAAACGTCCTTCCGTTATGTGGCCATTCTGCCTGCCGTACTGTTGCTCGTATTTGGAGCCATTTGGATTTACGACAAATCCAAGGGAGGTTACAAACCCGTGAAACTTGGCGCCCCCGCTGTCGGAGGCGAATCGCACTGACGCCTGTCGGTTTTCGGAAACCGGGACAACCTGTAGCCGCTGGTGCCCTCAGCGCAAGATACTGGATTATCGCTAAGCGATGCGGCACGCTTGAAAGAGAGATCTGCAAGGAAATGATTTGACTTAGGAACCTCACCCGCAGGGCCTGACCCT